>Ga0209587_1000005_pt1 | contig 118884 bp, 109 predicted proteins | sample NGEPerD_2_FD_184512 | JGI IMG/M metagenome (GOLD analysis project Ga0209587, IMG submission 184512) | Arctic peat soil microbial communities from the Barrow Environmental Observatory site, Barrow, Alaska, USA - NGEE PermafrostL1-D... | ecosystem: Environmental > Terrestrial > Soil > Wetlands >...
AGTCCCGTCGCCCGCTTTTCCTGTCCTCGCAGGTCAGGTCATCGGCCACGCGCCTGTAGCTCAGTCGGATAGAGCAACGGACTTCTAATCCGTGGGCCGGGGGTTCGAATCCTCCCAGGCGCGCCTCAGAATTGCAGCATCATAACTGACCCGCTCCTGCTCTCTGATGTCATCTCGGCAGGCGTTCTGTGGGAGAGGAAGCATACTTCTGCTAAACTGTCGCCGAAGTAAACGCGTCATCTTGGCGTGCGGCATGGTGAACGTAGCTCAGCGAGGTAGAGCACTGGATTGTGGCTCCAGCGGCCGCGGGTTCAAATCCCGTCGTTCACCCCTTAAGCTGACCGTCTGCGCCGGAGTTGATAGGTGCAGACTTTCTGTGGAGGTGTGCGGGTGTGGCGGAAGGGCAGACGCGCATGATTTAGGATCATGTGTCTTTGACGTGGAGGTTCGAATCCTCTCACCCGCACCAGATTTGCCACCGCTGCCCAGTCTCCAAGAGAGTTTTCCCCACCCAGCGAAAGAAAGGAGCCACGTGAAAGCCACCCTCCTCGGACGTGAGGGCGACACCGTTCAGCTGCAAGTAGAGGTTTCCAGTGAAGAGGTACAGACTGGATTCAATGACACGGTGAAGCGCCTGGCGCGGGACACGAATCTGCCTGGCTTCCGCAAAGGGAAGGTGCCTTCCCAGGTGTTTCTTCAGCATGTCGGAGAGGAAGCCGTGATCAGTCAGATGCTGGACGATCACTTGGGGAGTTGGTACATGGATGGGGTGGAGGACGCCGGAATCGAACCTGTTGATAAGCCTGAAGTTGATTTTGAGGAGGCTCCACAGAGGGGCGAAGCCTTTGTGTTCACAGCGAAGGTGGATGTCGTGCCGGAGGCTGAATTGGGCGAATACAGGGGCCTTGAAGTTCCGTGGGAAGAACCTGTGGTGGAGGATTCGGAGGTCCGGGAGCAATTGGATCGTCTGAGAGAGGAATTTGCGGAGCTTCGCCCGGTGGAAGGCCGTCCAGCTCAGAAGGGAGACTTTCCGAGTGTGGACTTTGCCGGGAGCGTTGGGGCGGAACCCGTTGAGCAACTTCAAGGGCAGGACTACATGGTTGAGCTGGGCAGCGGAGACCTTTTGCCTGAGCTGGAGGAGGGCATGATCGGTCTTGAAGCTGGGGAAGAGAAAGTCATTCCCCTAGACTTCCCGGAAGATCACGGCGCGGAGAGCCTGGCCGGCAAGACTGTGGATTTCTCAGTCACAGTGAAGGAAATCAAGGAGAAGGTCCTTCCTGAGCCGAACGATGAGCTGGCCAAAGACGTAAGCGAGTTTGAGACCTTGCTGGAGCTGAGGGCTGATATCCGCCAGAAATTGGAGGCTGGAAAGAAGGAGGCGGCGGATAATTCCTTCCGGGACATGGCCGTCAGCATGGCTGCGAACAATGCGGAGGTTGAGGTCCCGGAGGCCGTGGTCAACAGGCGGGCGGAGGAGATGGTGAGTGAGTTCGGACAATCTCTGAGCTATCGGGGCGCTGACTTGGATCAATATCTGCAGATGACCAACACCACTCGTGAAAGTCTGGTTGAAAACTTCCGCCCACGGGCGTCTGATTTCGTGCGTTCTGGATTGGTCTTGGACGCGGTGGCGAAAGCGGAGGAGTTGAAGATCTTAGATGAGGAGATTGACGCAGCCCTGGAAGAGATGGCGGTTGCTGGCCAGATGGATTCCGCCCAGCTCCGAGCCAAGCTGGAGGAGTCTGGTAGAATTGTAGATGTAGAGAAGGACATGCTCAGGAAGAAGGCGGCACAAGTTATTGTAGATGGTGCTGTACGCGTTGATCCCCCTGAGGAAAGTGAAGAAGGAGAGGATAAGGAAGAGGAGAAGGGAGTGTCTGGAGAGCAAGAGTCCTGACGGTTTCTCTTCCCGCTGGACCGTGATATCTGGTTGAAAGGATGGCAAATTGAGTCCGTTGATACCTATGGTCGTGGAGCAGACTAGTCGAGGGGAACGGGCCTTCGACATCTACTCGCGACTACTGAGCGAGCGCATCATATTCGTAGGAAGTGCAATCGACGATCAGATCGCCAATGTGATCGTCGCCCAACTCCTTCATCTGGAGTCTGAGGATCCGGATAAGGACATCGCTTTGTACATCAACAGTCCGGGGGGTAGCGTCTACGCTGGGTTAGCTGTGTACGACACCATGAATTTCATCAAGCCTGACATTTCCACAATCTGCGTGGGTGTGGCTATGTCGATGGGAGCTCTACTTCTTGCAGCCGGTGCTGAAGGGAAGCGGTACGCTCTACCGAACTCCAAGATACTGATCCATCAGCTGTCGGGTGGATTCCAGGGTCCGGCCGCCGACATAGAGATCCACGCCAAGGAGGCGCTGAGTCTGCGTGAGAGGCTGGATGAGATCTTGGCCGCTCATACGGGTCAGGCTCTGGAGAAGGTCAGAGAGGACACGGATAGGGATTTCTTCATGACTGCCGGAGAAGCCCTAGGCTACGGGATTATCGACAAGATCATAGAACACAGGTAAGGGGTTAGTGGTGACGGAGTCATCGGGAGGATCGGAGCAGCTACTCTGTAGCTTCTGCGGCAAGAGTCAGCGTCAGGTCAAGAAGTTGATAGCTGGCCCCGGCGTCTACATATGCGATGAGTGCATAGACCTTTGCAACGAGATCATAGATGAAGAACTCTCGGCTCCAGTGGGTCTGGATCTGGATAGCCTGCCCAAACCCCAGGAGATCTATGGGGTGTTGGCCGACTACGTCATAGGGCAAGAGGAAGCCAAGCGCTCGCTGTCCGTGGCTGTCTACAACCACTACAAACGAGTTGAGATGGCCGCGGGTGATGACTCGGATGTTGAGTTGGAGAAGTCCAACATCATGTTGATAGGCCCAACGGGCTGCGGGAAGACCTTGCTTGCCCAAACCTTGGCCCGCATTCTCAATGTGCCCTTTGCTATAGCTGATGCTACCGCGCTTACAGAGGCAGGGTACGTGGGCGAAGACGTTGAGAACATCCTTCTCAAGCTCATCCAGGCCGCTGACTTCGACATCAAGAAGGCAGAGACCGGCATAATATATATTGATGAAGTGGACAAGATCGCCCGGAAGGCCGACAATCCCTCCATCACACGCGATGTGTCGGGTGAGGGTGTGCAACAGGCGTTGCTCAAGATCTTGGAGGGCACCAGTGCCAGTGTTCCGCCGCAAGGCGGACGGAAACATCCGCACCAAGAGTTCCTAACCATAGACACCACCAACATCTTGTTCATATGTGGCGGGGCGTTTGCAGGCTTGGAGAAGCTGGTGGAGCGGCGAATAGGCAAGAAAGGGGTTGGGTTTTCTGCCGATATCCAGGGCAGGCTCCAGCGGGATGTAGGGGAGCTTTTTGCCCACGTGTTGCCTGAGGATCTATTGGAATTCGGTCTCATACCCGAGTTCATTGGACGTCTACCTGTGGTATCCAACGTCCATCAACTCACGAAGCAAGATCTAGTCACCATACTCACTCAACCAAAGAACGCGTTGGCCAAGCAGTACCACAAGTTCTTCTCCTATGATGGAGTGGACCTCGTTTTCCAACAGGATGCGTTGGATGCCATCGCGGACAAGGCCGTAATCCGGGAGACAGGCGCTCGCGGATTGCGCTCCATTATCGAAGAGACCTTGATGAACATCATGTTCGAACTTCCCAGTCGCCGTGATGTGAGCAAGTGCGTGGTGACCAGGGACGTTGTGGATCGGCAGATAGACCCCACCCTGGTGATGAGCACGACCCCGGATGAGCTGGAGTTGGGCGAGGAATCCGCCTGAAGGTCAGAGCAATCTTCCGCAGGTGCGTAGGTGCGTAGGACTTGGACCCTCGTGGCGGGCCCTTCTGGGACCTGTTGGTGGAATGGTGACGTCTCTTTCATCCACAGGGCGTGTATGTCGGTAGAATCCGGGTTGGATCACTAACAGGAGGCGCTGTGGCAGAGGTCGGGATGGGGGCTAGATATTCCCCTTGCGCTACTGAGCAACGCGTTATGCAGAGGTGGCTCGATGGGTCGGCATTTCAAGCAAGACTTGACGCTGGAAGTGACTCCTACTCCATGGTCATTCCTCCTCCGAACGTCACAGGATCCCTCCATATGGGGCACGCTCTCAATGGCACTATCCAGGACCTGCTTATTCGCTACCATAAGATGCGAGGACAGAACACTCTATGGGTAGTGGGCACGGATCACGCCGGTATCGCTACGCAGAACAAAGTGGAAGGGCAGCTGGCTGAGGAGGGGCTCTCCCGTCAAGAGATTGGCCGCGATGCTTTTGAACAGCGCGTGTGGATGTGGAGGGAGAAGTATGGCTCCACCATCATCCGCCAGCTGACCAGGCTCGGGTGCGCCTGTGACTACGATAATGAGCGGTTTACCATGGATGACCGCTACCATGAAGCTGTTATTAAGGTCTTCGTAGATCTGTATGAGAAGGGGGATATCTTCCGGGACTACTACCTGGTCAATTGGTGCCCTCGCTGCGAGTCTGCTTTGTCGGATCTTGAAGTTGAGCACGCGGATTCCACGGACGCGCTCTACTATGTGCACTATCCTCTGGTTGGAGGCGATACCCATCTCACTGTAGCCACCACGCGTCCGGAGACTATTCTGGCTGATACGGCGGTGGCAGTGAATCCCCGGGATGAGCGCTTTAGTCGGTATGTGGGGTCCAAGGTGGTGGTTCCCCTTGTAGGACGCGAAGTGCCTGTCGTTGCCGACGAACATGTGGACCCGGAGTTTGGGACAGGGACTCTGAAAATCACGCCCGGGCACGATCCCAATGACTGGGATATCGGCCGGCGTCACGGGCTGGAGGTGCGGGCCGTGGTGGGGTTTGATGGTCGTATGAATGAGGAGGCGGGCGAGTTCCAGGGAATGAGCGTGGATGAGGCTCGTAAGGCTGTGGTGAAGCAGCTCGATGCCGCGGGCCGCCTGGAACGATCCGTTGAGTATGTTCACTCCGTGGGATCCTGCTACAGGTGTGGCACGGTCATAGAGCCGCTTCCGTCCCTGCAATGGTTCATGAACATGCAAAGGGTGGCAGAGCCGGCGATAAAGTGCGTCCAGGACGGAAGGGTGCGTTTTGTGCCAGAGCGGTGGACTGATGTGTACCTGGACTGGATGCGGAATATCCGTCCGTGGTGTCTGAGTCGCCAGCTGTGGTGGGGGCATCGTCTACCAGTCTGGTACTGTGAGTCGTGTGAGGGCGTTGTGGTCACTGAGCTCGCGCCGGACTTGTGTCCGGACTGCGGGGGAGAGCTCAGGCAGGACGAGGACGTCCTGGACACCTGGTTTAGCTCTGCCCTTTGGCCTTTTGTGACTTTGGGATGGCCCAAAGAGACAAAGGAACTTGACTCCTTCTATCCCACCTCCGTACTCTCTACGGCTAGGGATATTATCTTCCTGTGGGTGTCCAGAATGATTATGATGGGCTTGGAGTATGCCGGGGATATCCCCTTTGAGGACGTGATAATACATCCCACTATTCTGGCTCCAGATGGGCGCCGGATGAGCAAGAGTCTGGGCACAGGGGTGGACCCCCTGGATCTCATTGATGAGTATGGAGCGGACGCCACTCGCTTCGGTCTCTGCTACATGAGTTCTGTGCAAGACGTGCGCTTCAGCTCTGAGCGAATTGAAATGGGCAGGAACTTCGCCAACAAGATTTGGAACGCTTCGCGCTTGGCTTTGCAGGGAGCTCCGGAAACAGCGGTGGCCCGGGTTTCATTGTCCACGCCCGCGGATCGCTGGATATTCAGCCGTCTGGATACCGTGGTGGAAGAAGTAGGCGAACTATACGAGAAGTACGAGTTCGCGGAGGCCGCCAGAGCCCTGTATCGCTTCTCCTGGAACGAGATGTGTGATTGGTACCTGGAGATCGCGAAGTCGCGCCTATACGGTGAAGATGAGGAGGCGAGGCGGGAGGTCGCCGGCAACCTTCTCTTGCTGATAGAGGAAGTCATGGCTTTGCTGCATCCCATGATGCCGTTTGTCACACAGGAGATCTATAGCCATCTCCCGCAAGTAGTGGATGGGTCGGTTGCCGCCGACCTCCTGAAGCGTTCGTTTCCTGAGAGTGGCAGGTATCCGCGTGAACAGGGTGCTGAAGCCTCTATGGCTGCATTCATCGATGTGGTGGGCGGTCTCCGTTCCACTCGTGATGAGCTTGGCGTGGCCCGCAATGAAGCAGGGCGAGTGTACCTTCTCCAGGAGGAGGAGGGGCGCGCGGAAGCTCTGCAGTCGCAGGCGGACTCTTTCCGCCAGTTGTCGGGCTGTGTGCTTGAGTCAGTGGTCTTTTCTCTCGGCGATGTGCCCACCGAGAGGCATGCCTCTGTGGACGGGCACGGTGTGCGGGCCTTCCTGGATCTGACCGGTCTAGTGGATGTGGACAAGGAGCGGGATCGGTTGCTGACCAAGATCAAGAAGATAAGGGTGGATTTGAAACGTTCTAGAGGCAAGCTTGACAGTGCGGGTTTCTTGGAGAACGCCCCCAAGGAAGTAGTACAACAGGAGAGGGATCGCCTGGAGAGATCAGAAATGACTCTGGATGAATTGGCCGGACAATACCGGGAGCGTGTGGGTGAGGAGTTGCCGTCATGAATTGGGAAGAAGCCCGTGCCTGGATCAAGGAGCTGGAGATGTTCGGAATGCGGCTTGGGCTTGACCGCATACGGATTCTTTCTGAGGCGCTGGGCAATCCTCAGGATTCGTATCGCACCATTCATGTGGTCGGAACCAACGGGAAATCATCCACAACCCGCTTCATAGCTCAAGTGTTGGAGGAGTACGGCTACAAGGTTGGCGCCTATACCTCTCCGGACCTGGTAACGTTGGCGGAACGCCAGACGGTGAACGGAGTGGCTATGGAGGAAGAGGACTTCTACTCACTCGTGGAACGCGTGAAGTCTGTAGCCGATGAGGTAAATAGCCAGCTGCCCGACGGTGAGGTGCTGACTCAATTTGAGATCTTGACGGCGCTGGCTTTCCTTCATTTCCACGACCAGAAGTGCGATGTAGCTGTGGTTGAAGCGGGCCTGGGGGGGCGCTGGGATGCCACTGCGATTGTGGATTCTGAAGTCCAGGTTTTGACCAATGTAGGTCTGGAGCATACAGAGGTCTTGGGAGAGTCTGTCTTAGCTATCCTGGAAGAAAAGGCCGCGGTAATACCTTCAGGAGGCCAGGTGATGAGCGGGGTCTCTCAGCCGGACTGCAGGCTGCGTCTTCGCGAGATATGTGAGGAGCGGGATGCCACTCTCAGACTACTGGATGAGGATGTCTCGTTGTTAGCGGATGGCGCGCAAGATACGTTTGACGTTTTTGGTGCGTATGGTCTCTACGCGGGTCTTCAGCTGTCGGTTCTAGGAGATTATCAGCGTAGCAACGCGGCAGTCGCGCTGGGTGCGCTGGAGTTGTTTCTGGGAGAGGAATTGGATTCAGGGAAGATCCACAGCGGATTGGCAGCCGTTCGGGTACCAGGACGGCTGGAGGTCATAAGCGAGCAACCCCTTTGTATTATGGATGGGGCGCATAATCCCTCCGGCATGGCTGAGATGGTCAGGTCGCTGGATCATATTCTGGATCGCCGGCGTGTGATTGGAGTCGTCTCCATACTCCGCGATAAAGGAGCAGAAGAGATGCTGAGGGATCTTGCTCCTCGCTGCGACATCTTGTTTGTCACTCAGAACACAAACCCCCGCTCTTATTCAGCTGAGGAGTTGGCACGCTTGGTGGAGGAGATAGAAGACGGGCCGGAAACGTTTGTGGATACAGATCCCCGCGAGGCGCTGAGAAGCGCCTACGGGCTGGCCACTTCCAACCAGGTGATCTTGGTGACCGGCTCGCTCTTCATGATAGCGGACTTGAAGAGGAGTCTGGGAGGATAAATGGGTCGCAGGAACAATGGACGCGATATGGCAGACGTAGTCTTGTTCACGACTCTAGTGCTTCTCTTGATTGTCATGGTATTCTTCGCGCTCGGATATTTGGTTGGGGCGTGGATCATTTGATTTCGGTATCGTGGATTCATTGGCAGGGGGTGTGCGGGAGCTAACTCATGGAGAATATTTTTCAGACGGTGAATGACATCCAGCAGTCACCTCTGTGGGGCTTGGCCTGGAAACTTCTGTGGTTTTCAATAGCGATCATATGGGTGTCTTTGATTCTCTGGACCTTGAAAGATGCCCGGAAGCGCATAGACGATGGGCTCATTATTGGAGTGGCTGTGGCCACCTCGCTGGTTTTTCCGTTCATAGGTACCCTTGTCTACACTATTCTTCGGCCTTCGGAGTATCTTGCTGATGCGCAGGAAAGAGAGTTGGAGATGGCAGCCATGGAGCAGAGTTTGCATCAGACAAGGACCTGCCCCAAGTGCGAGGAGCCTGTCTTGGACGGGTTCATAATTTGTCCCAGATGTAGGAGGGAGCTGCGTCGTCTTTGCCGGTCTTGTGGGCAGCCCGTGGAGCTCCATTGGAAGATTTGTCCCTATTGCATGCATGACGGTGGTGGGGCGGCTGAAGATTATGCGGTTGGTGCCGGCTCTCAAGAGCGGGAAAGGGCAGAGAACTGATCTTGCTGCGCTGGGAGTGGTTGCCGGAATAGCATCAGTTGGTTTCTTTTGCTCAGTCCATCCTTGGCTATCAAACCGTGTTGCGTGACAATAATGGAACTTGCGACAGGAGGTTGAGTGTGTCTGTGGAGCGTACCCTGGTGTTGGTGAAACCGAATGGTGTTAAGCTTGGGTTGGTCGGTGAGATCATCTCCCGCTTCGAGCAGCGAGGCTTGACCCTTAAGGGTTGTAGACTTTTGGAGGTGAGCCGCGATTTGGCGGAACGTCACTATAAGGAGCATGAAGACAAGCCTTTCTTCTCTGATCTGGTGAACTTCATCACTTCCGGTCCGGTCTTGGCCATGGTTGTTGAGGGACTCTCGGCGGTGACCGTGGTGCGGGACATGATGGGAGCCACCGATCCGCTGGAAGCGGCGCCCGGAACCATCAGGGGCGACTTTGCTCTGGAGATCGGGGAGAACGTGGTTCACGGGTCAGATGCGCCAGAGACCGCGGAGAGGGAGATTTCACTGTACTTTTCTCCTGGGGACCTTGTCGGCTGATCCAGTCAGTCGGCGGAGCCGGATAGTGCGTTGGGCAGAGTATCGGATGGCCCTGTGACACCGGCAACGACGGGTGGTTTTCCTGCCAGCTTCAATCTCTTTCTTGCCTCTGCCTCCCCTCGGCGGCGAGATCTGTTGGACGCGGTTGGCATCCCCTATCTTCAGGTAGAGCCGGGATACGAAGATGATGTTGTAGAGGGAGAAGTAACGGAAATTGCGGTGGCGAGGGCGGTGGCTAAGGTGGAGGGAGCTTTGGTTGCTGAGGGGGCTCCTGAAGACTACTTTGTTCTTTCTGCCGATACTGTGGTTGCGGTAGGCGGTAAAGTGCTTGTCAAGCCGGCGAACCGGGAACAGGCCGCGGAGATGCTGGGCTTGCTCTCAGGTCACACCCACGAAGTGGTGTCCGGAGTGGCATTGTCACGAACGGTCGGTGATACTGTTGTGCTGAAGACGGGCGTAGCCAAGACTTCGGTTCGTTTTCGACATCTTACGGAAGGTGATATTGAGGGCTACATGGCTTCCATGGAATGGGAGGGGAAGGCCGGCGGATACGCGATACAAGGAATTGGGGCTCTCCTGGTGGAAGCTATACACGGCGAGTACGCGAATGTCGTGGGTTTGCCTCTGCAGGTAGTGTTGGATCTCTTCCGGTTCCACGGATTGGATGCTATCGGTAGGGTATGGTTATCCCAATGATAAGCGGCGAACTCGCACGGCATCTGCTGTTATTGTGGTTATGCGTTACTATCTCGTAGGAGTATAATCAGCTTTTCTGGGACGCAGACCTGATTTGCGCCTACGTTTTCAAGGAGGTAAGGGATAAGCTTCTGGGATTTCATAACAGGATTTGGCGGCCGAGACATGGCCGTTGATTTGGGGACAGCTAATACTCTAGTCTACGTCCGCGGGAGAGGCATTGTGCTGTCTGAGCCCTCTGTGGTGGCCATGGACGCGCGGACGGGTGAAGTGCACGCGGTCGGTGCTGAAGCGAAGCGGATGCTTGGTCGTACCCCGGGCACCATTGTTGCCACCCGGCCCCTGAGAGACGGAGTAATCGCCGACTTCGATGTGACGGAGCAGATGCTTCGGCACTTCATTGAGAGAGTGCACCAGAACCGATGGGCGCACCCCAGGGTCGTTGTGTGTGTGCCCTCCGGCGTTACCGGCGTGGAGCGGCGGGCCGTAGAGGAAGCGACCATCACCGCAGGTGCCAGAGCCGCTTTCCTGATTGAGGAGCCTATGGCTGCTGCAATAGGCGCAGGACTGCCGGTAAGCGAGCCCACCGGTAGTATGATAGTTGACATAGGCGGTGGTACCAGCGAGGTAGCCGTTATCTCCCTGGGGGGCATAGTGACCGCCCAGTCTGTGCGGATCGGCGGTGATGAGTTGGATGAGGCGATAATTGACTTCGTCAAGAAGAAACACAAGCTGATGATTGGCGGTCAGACTGCGGAGGAACTCAAGCTGGAAATTGGCTCTGCCTTCGACACAGGCGAGGACGAGCAGGCTGAGATACGCGGTCGCGACCTAGAGGCTGGCCTACCCAAGACCGTCGTTGTCTCTTCGGTTGAAGTCCGGGAAGCGATAGCAGCACCCGTGGAGGCCATTCTAGATGCCATAAAGGCGACTCTCGACAGAACCCCTCCGGAGTTGTCTTCGGACGTAATGGACAGGGGAATAATGCTGGCGGGCGGAGGCTCTCTGCTCCGTGGTCTTCCGGAACGAATAAGAGAAGAGACACAGATGCCTGTACATCTGGCAGAATCCCCCCTTACGTGTGTTGCTGTGGGATCCGGGCGTTCACTGGAGGAGTTTGAGACTCTTCATCGTACATCACAGAAGTCCCGGAGGCGTCGTTAGGCTCTCATCCGGGGTTTTCCATGTCGCGCGACAATGAAACCAAGCGGCGGTTTCTCTTCGCCGCCCTGATAGTTGCCTCACTGGTGCTGCTGACGGTTTTCTTACGTGAACCCGCGTCAGGGACTCTACATGCTCTCAGAGACAAGGGGGCCGGCAGCCTGACTCCCCTGCAGTCGCTTGCCACACGCGCTGTCAAACCATTCAGGGACGGGTACCAATACGTTGGAGATCTGGCTGGCGCAATGGAGGAGAATCGTGATCTGAAGCGCGAGATGGAGAGTCTCAGGGGAAGAGTCATAGAGTTGGATGAAGCCAAGGAAGAGAACGATCGGTTGAAACAGGCTCTTGATTTCCGCAACGCTGACATTTTCCCAGATGGTTCCAGATTCGTCACAGCCCGGGTAATCGGATGGTCTCCTACACGGTGGCAGGAATGGGTGCGGATAGATAGGGGAAGTGCGCAAGGCGTAAAACTTAACAGTCCGGTAGTGGGCGTCTCTCCGTCTCTGGGAGACTCACTGTACGGAAAGGGCCTGGTGGGGAAGGTCGTGGCGGTGGGAGAGAATTCCGCGTTGGTTCAGTTGATTATAGATGCGGAATCCAGTGTTGCCGCTGTGGCCCAGGGGACACGGGCGCAGGGGATTGTAGAGGGTACTGCCTCCGGTAAGTTGGTCATGGACTACGTTGAGCGAGATCAACCCGTGGAGGTCAAGAAGGTGGTTATCACATCCGGCTCTGGCCAGATCTACCCGAAAGGCATCCCAGTAGGAATAGTGGAGAGCGTTGGTGAGGAAGACGTCAACATCTACAAGCGCATAGAGCTAAGAGCGTTTGTGGATTACAGCGCTCTGGAAGAGGTAATGGTAATAGTGATAGAGAGCGGTTCGGTGCAGTTGGAGGAGCAAATGGATTCGGTTGCGCCGAACGAAGAGACAGGATCAGGGAGCGGGCGGTAGCCCCACATGGGAATGGCCGATATTCTCAGGTTGACCGCGGTTCTTCTGGCAGCGGTTCTGCTTCAGTCCGCAGTGATGTCACAGTTTCCCATACTGGGAGTGACGGCAGACCTCTTCCTCATTATCGTTGTGATGGTCGCCCTAAGCCGGGGTTCCATGACCGGCGCCATGTACGGTGCGGTAGTAGGGCTTCTTGCCGACGTGGTATTCATGGAACCTTTGGGTATGCGGGTGATCCTGTATGTCGCCGTGGGATACGGGCTGGGGAGGTTCGGAGAGGAGTTCCATCCTGCGGGAGTGGGTCTCTTGGCACTAATAGTGGTGGTTGCTTCCATCATTACTCAGACTGGGTACGGGTTGTTTGTATACATTACGAGTCCGGAGGGAATGTTCTTCACCATGCTGCGTCTTCAGATCATCCCGGAAGCCTTGGTGGATGGTCTGCTGGCGGTCCCCGTATACATTCTCTTGGTTCGGACCAGAGTTGTCCCGGGCCCGGAGACGGAAGTGACACTATTCAGTTGACATGAGACGCATTGGACTCGATCCAGTCAGACACTTCAGGCCGCCTCCCGCAGATAGGTCGCTGGGTGCGAGACTGGGCGTGTTGGTTGCGGTTGGACTGTTGTTGTTCGCGATTCTCGGCTTTCGGCTTTGGTTCCTGCAGATACTTTCAGGTGAGAGCTACGAGGTGCTTGCAATGAACAACCGGGTGAGAGAGGTAGAGATTGAGGCCGCTCGGGGGGTTATTTACGACCGGGACGGGGAGGCGCTGGTGGAGAATCGAGCCGGTCTGAGTGTGGCGATACTTCCCATGGATTTGAAGAATGAAGCTGTTGTTGTCCGCCGGCTTGCCGATGTCCTGAGCATCCCCGAAGAAGACATCTGGAGCAAGTTGGATCAGAGGGAGAATGATCCCTACCGGGAAATCATCATCAAGGAGGATGTGCCCGAGGTGCCGGTGGTGACGTATCTCAAGGAACATAGCCTCGAGTTTCCCGGGGTGACAATACGTAAGTCCTATCTCCGCAATTATCTGCGTGGACAGTTCGGCACACACATTCTTGGGCATGTCGGTGAGATCTCACCCGAGGAGCTGGAGAGAGAGGAGTTTCGGACTCTCCATGCCGGCCAACGTGTGGGAAAGAACGGTGTGGAGGCTGCGTATGACTCGTTTCTCCGGGGCGAAAGTGGCTCTCGGCAGGTTGAGGTTGATGCTGTAGGTCGACCTAAGCGTGTAAGGGGCGTGGTGCAACCTACTCCCGGCAGGAACCTGGTTCTGACGATTGATGCAGATCTGCAGGCATCGGTAGAACAAGCCATTGAGGAAGGGTTGGACAGGGCTCATGCGGGGGGGTTCAAAGAAGCCAGTGCCGCGGCTGTAGTAGCCTTGAATCCGCGAAATGGAGAGGTTCTGGCCTTGGCCTCCTATCCCGACTACGATCCCTCCGTGTGGGTGGGAAGCATGTCTCATGATGACTACAATCTCTTGACGGCGGAAGACGCGCATAAGCCACTCTTCAACAGGGCGATCATGGGGCGTTATCCCGCCGGTTCGACTTTCAAGCCTTTTGTTGCTGCCGTTAGTCTGAAGACAGACCAGTTCCCTTGGACGATGGAGGTTGATTGTGACGGTGACTTCACCGTGGGGAAGCAGGTGTGGAAAGATTGGCGGCCTGAGGGCCACGGCATTGTGAACCTCGTTGAGGCCATCACTCAATCCTGTGATGTCTACTTCTACACCCTCGGGAAGAACTTCTATAAGCAATCTGGTCCTGTTCTTCAGAACGGGCTGCGCGAGTTTGGATTCGGTGCGCCTACGGGCTTGGATCTCCCTGGTGAGTACTCCGGAAGGGTTCCGGACAGTGAATGGAAGCGAGACGCCGGTGAGACTGATATTGATCGTATTTGGAAGACGGGCGATGATGTGAATCTGGCCATCGGGCAAGGAGATCTGCTGGTGACTCCGTTGCAGCTAGCGGTTGCTTCTGCCGCCATAGCCAACGGTGGCGATGTGTTGGTTCCCAAGCTGGGCAGGTGGATAACAGATGCTGGGGGGAACGTTATCCATGAGTTTGAACAAGAGGTCCGTCGCCACATTGAGATGAATGGGGAAGAGCTGGATGCTATCCGCAGGGGACTTCTGAATGTTACCAGCACCCCGCGGGGCACGGCATATGGTGCTTTCCGTGGTTTTCCCATAGCCGTTGCGGGCAAAACAGGCACCGCGCAGAAGATACCTGAAGATGATTATGCCTGGTTCATGGGCTATGCTCCGGCGGAGAACCCAGAGATTGTGGTGGTGGCGCTCGTGGAACGGGGCGGGCACGGGAGTTCTGTTGCCGCGCCCGTGGTGCGGCGGGTCATGGAGGCGTACTTCCAGACTGAGACATCTCCCCCCAAAGACATAACTGCCACGGAATGAACGTACTCTACAGAGCCGCGGATAGACCTGCCTGGGGCTTCTCCATCTCCCGCTACCTGCGGAACATAGACTGGATTCTGCTGCTGGCCACCCTGGGTCTGGTCTTCGCTGGGATGGCCATGATCTATTCTGCCACTGCCTCAGATCCCAATCTTGATTCACCTATGCGTTATCTGCATGCACAGGGGGTGGGATTGGGGTTGGGTCTCATCCTGCTCATCGGCATGAGTCTGTTGGATTTCTCATGGTTCAGCGGAATGCACAAAGTGCTGTACGGTGTGAGCATTGCGCTGCTCCTGGCAACCATGGTTTTTGGGGTGGAGCGGATGGGTGCTCGCCGGTGGTTGGTCTCGCCCGTTATTGACATCCAGACCTCGGAGTTGGTCAAGCTCCTGATGGTTGTTGCTTTGGCCGGCTTTCTCACAGGGGGTGTGGAGCTGCGTCACAGGTTCAGGTTCGTGGCGCTGACCGTAGTCTACGTTGCCGTTCCCGCTTTCCTGATCTTCTTGCAACCAGACCTTGGTACGGCTCTGGTCTTCGTATTCTTTCTTCTGTTCATGCTGGTTGGCTGGGGCGTAGAATGGCGACATATGGTGGCTCTATTGAGTGCTGGGGTAGCCGCTGTTCTGGCCATACTGCGGGTGCTTCCGACCGTTTTCGGCATACAGCTACTGGAGCCCTATCAGATCCAGAGGCTCCTAGCGTTCCTGGATCCTGAGAAAGATCCGACGGACCAGGGCTATCAGTTGCTTCAAAGCAAGATTGCGGTAGCAAGCGGGATGTACACAGGCAAAGGCTTCATGGAGGGCACGCAGACTCATCTGGGTTTCCTTCCGACACACCATACCGACTTCATTTTTGCCGTGATTGGGGAAGAATTTGGTTTCTTGGGTGCGTGTGCCTTGTTGTTGCTGTACATGGTGGTCTTGTGGAGAATCCTTCGTGCCGCCACTCAGTCCAAGAACCTGTTTGGCTCGCTAGTTTGCATCGGAATCGGAGCCGTCTTACTTTTTCAAGTCTTCGTGAATATAGGCATGTCCATAGGGATAATGCCGATCACCGGCCTGCCACTTCCCTTCGTCAGCTACGGAAGCAGCTCACTGGTGGTATTCTTGATGTCCGTTGGGTTGGTGGAGAGTGTGCGGATACACTCGAGAACCGCCCTGTACGGAGGGAGATTCAGAGGGGAGTCCTATGGGCAGATGGCCAATTAAGCCTACGAAAGTATGGGAGGTCTACAAGGAGGCGGTTCTGGATGCGAATCGTGTCGTGGGCCTAGCCATCAGCGGTGATGCGCAGCTCGTGGCGTTGGCGAGTGAGAACATCAGCGGCCCGATTCACCAGGTTCCTCTTCCAGGCACAAACCGGGTCATGGATAGGGGCAACTCCTCCCACGACCTTGACATCACGGTACACTTTGTTCAACCTGATGAGCAGGAGTTGGCAGCTGTTTCCCTTGAGAGAGCGGGGTCTTCTCCTTGGGTTCTCGCAGTGGATGACGGACCCGCAGCCTCAGGTGAGGCCGTGCCGCTCGGACCGGACTCTGTCCGCGTCTCCTTCAAGGACACTCCTGAAGGTTGGGCTTCTGTGCGCGCTGCTGTGATTGATCTGGCCGATACGGCTTCAATGTCTCTGGCTCGTCGGTACGCATCGTTCAGACCTGCGGTCTCCCGGCGGGTAATTGAGAAGACTGCTCGGCAGAATGCAGTAGTGGGTGCCGCCTTCTTCTTTCCCGGGGCGGACATGCCGGTAATGACTCTGAACCAGATCAAGATGATTTTCTCTCTGGCCGCCATCCATGATCAGGAGATCAGTGAGGACAGAGCTTTGGAGTTGGCGGGTACTTTGGGCGCAGGCTTTGGACTCAGGGCGATCGGCCGCCAGGTGGGTGCGTTCGTCCCCGGACCGGGATGGATATACAAGGGGGTTGTAGGCTACTCGGGCACCAAGGCGCTGGGCGAAGCTGCCCTAAGATACTTCCGGAGTGGTGCTGTGCTTACCCCGGAACGCATCGTGTCGGAGGTCCGTCGGCTCAAGAGATGAATCCCCCTTGCTCTGAGAATTCGGATCCACGCGCAATGCGGGTCCGTTATGAGGCACTGCTGGAGCGTGTCCAGAATCCGGCTCGCTTGGTGGGGGCGGAGGTTGGCGCTGGCGCCGGGTTCGGCGAACGCGACGATGAGCTGAAGGTCGCGCTCGCCTTCCCCGATGCCTACGAGATAGGCATTGCCAACCAAGCGCTTCATATTCTATACGGGGCGGCTCAGAAGCGGAGCGGGGTAGGGGTGGAGCGCGCCTATCTACCTTGGGTTGACGTCATTGCGGAAATGCGCGCTGATGATGTGCCCTTACTGACGTGGGAGACCTGGACCCCGGTTCGTGATGCTCAGGTGCTGGGAATCACCCTGCAGCACGAGCTGAATTACACAAATGTCCTTGAACTCCTGGATCTTGCCCGGATATCAGTTCGGTCTTCGCATAGAGGGACCGATGAGCCTCTTGTGCTGGGTGGCGGACCCGCTGTTGCCAATTTCGCTCCTTTGCTACCGTTCTTGGATGCGGTGGTTGTTGGAGAGGGTGAGCAGATATGGGACCTGGTTCTCCAGAGGGCCCAGGAGCAAGCGGAAGCGGGTTGGGATAGGCAGAAGTGTCGGGAGAAGCTGGCCTCTCTGGAAGGTGTCTTTGTGCCTGGGATCAGCGCCCGTGTGGTGAAGCAGGTGTTCGGCGGGTTCACCGCCCCAAGTGGAGAGGAGACCTGCCTGGTCCCGCTCACCGAGGGCGTTCATGATCGTGCGTGGGTGGAGGTAATGCGGGGGTGTTCACGCGGGTGCCGATTCTGCCAGGCTGGTTTCTGGTACAGGCCTGTACGCGAGCGACGCCCGGAAAGAGTAGTGGACAAAGCGGTCAGATGCATACAAGACACAGGTTTTGAGGAAGTCTCTCTCAGTTCGCTCTCTACCACCGACTACACGGGGTTGGAGACCGTCTTGAAAGGCGTTGCGGAGCGCTTGCCGGACACCAAGGTTAGTCTTCCTTCCCTCCGTGTGGATTCTGCCGCCGTGAAGCTGGGATATCTGGTGTCTCCAGGGGATCGTTCTATCACGCTTGCACCAGAGGCCGGCAGCCAGAGGATGAGGGACGTGGTGAACAAGAACATCACCGATTCCGACATCATGGAGGCAGTTCAGGAGTCCCTGCGCCTGGGTCGCACGGTGTTGAAGTTATACTTCATGATCGGCCTGCCCACTGAAGAGGATTCTGATGTCCAGGCTATCGTAGATCTCTGCCATCGGATTCGCAGTCTTGGCAGGGAGATTCTGGGGGAGCGGAAGGGACGCTTGCAGCTAAACGTCAGCGTGACGAACTTCATTCCGAAGCCTTTCACACCGTTCCAGTGGGAGCCTATGGGCGACCTGGCGACTCTGAAAAGGCGGCAGGAGATTCTCCGGGATGGGTTAGGAGGCCGGAGCTTCCGGCTCTCCGTGAATGATCCGGAGACCAGTTACGTGGAAGCTGTACTGGCCAGAGGAGGCGTGGAGATTAGCGATGCTTTGGAGGATGCGTGGCGGCGTGGAGCGCGGTTTGATTCATGGTCGGAGCAATGGCGTCCGGAAGCATGGTCGGAAGCCTTGAAGGCAGTGGGTGTGGAACCGGAGGCGGCCGCTACCGCACCTTTTCTCCGGACCCAGGATCTCCCGTGGGACATGGTCTTGGGCGTGGTGCACAAAGATTTCCTTTGGGAGGAACGAGAGAAAGCCTTGTCAGGGGACACGACGTCCGATTGCCGGTGGAATGCCTGCAGCGAATGCGGTGCCTGCGTGGCCACAGTTCCCGAGCCCGTTCTGGTCCATCCGGACCCGGATGGACCAGAACGGGCTCTTGCTGCGGTTACGCCCAGTGGGCGAGACGGGCGAGGGCCAGCTTCTGAGAACGTCGGGGCAGACCGAGTCCACCAGCTCAGGTTCGTCTTGAGCTTCTCCGTGCTTGGAAGGAGTCGGTTCCTTTCCCATCTGGATCGCTTGCGCGTTCTCAGACAGGCAGTACGTCGCGCGGGTGGTCGTCTGGAGCTAACTAAGGGCATGCGGCCCAAGCCGATCCTGAGTTTGGCTCTGCCTTTGGCGGTTGGCGTGGAGTCGCGTTGTGAAATAGTCGAGTTCGTCTTGGCGGAGTCCCCGCCTGAGGATTTTTTCCGCGCCCTTGCGGATAATCTTCCTGACGGGATGGATGCTGTGTGGTTCGAGCCATACCATGCTCAGAAGAGTGTGACCCAGCGGGTGACGGCTGTCCGCTATCGAGTTGAATGCGAACCCCCGGAACTGGACGAAAATGACTGCAGGACAGTGCTCTCAGTATATACGGATGCCGTGCAGCGCTATACTAGTAGCGCGGATACTGTGGTGGATAGAGTGCGTCGCAAGAAGAGGAAGCTTGTGGACGTCAAGAAATATGTTGAGAAGATTGATGTGGCGGGTGATGATAATAGAGTATGTTTTGAGTTCTGGGTGAAGGTCAGCCCACAAGGGACGGCCCGCCCGGAGGAAGTAGTAGATGTCTTGACCAGGGTGGCGGGACAGGTGTGTGACATCTTGCGGATGGAACGCTTGGATATGGTTCTCAGTTGACCCCCTGTACCGGCACGCCGGTCTTGAGTTTCTGTGACTCAGGGAAGGTGTGATTTTTCTGGACAAACAACTGGTGATAAGTGTCGATGGCATGGAGAGTCGCGTGGCTGTGCTTGAGGACAAGTGGCTGGCGGAACTCTATGTGGAGAGGCAAGACGCTAGATCCATCGTCGGTAGTATTTTCAAGGGAAGGGTGGAAAATGTGCTTCCCGGCATGGATGCTGCTTTTGTGGATATAGGCTTGGGGAAGAACGGTTTTCTGTACGTGGATGAGGTATCTCTCCCAGAGGATTCTGACTCGCGGCCCCGCAAGATTTCTCAGCTGTTGAAACCCGGTCAGGAGTTGCTGGTGCAGGTTGTGAAGGATGCCATGGGCAGCAAGGGTCCAAGGCTTACCACTCAGCTTAGTATCCCCGGCAGATACCTGGTGTATGTGCCGGACGGAAAGATGTGCGGGGTATCGCGCCGCTTATCGGATAAAGAGAGACAGCGCCTACGACGACTGTGCCGTGACCTCAAGCCGGATGACGTTGGCGTGATCGTCCGTACGGCTGCGGAGGGTGTGGAAGACAAGGCCATAAGCGGCGACTTGCGTTTTCTGGAGAATGTGTGGTCTACAGTTCAGCGTCGCATAGAGGATCTAGAAACCCCGGCCTCTGTGTACTCAGAGGCTGAATTGCCCATGCGTGTCGTGAGAGATCTCTTCAATGAAGACTTCTCCCGCATCCTGCTGGACGACCAGGAAACAGCGCGAAGGTTGGAGGGATTCCTGCAGGCCACAACCCCAGAGCTGGTGGGTAGGGTTGAGACCCACCAAGGTGCCAAGCCGCTCTTTGATGCGTATGGGATTGAGGAGGAGATCAGCAAGGCGCTCAAGAGCAAGGTAGATCTTCCTTCTGGGGGCTCCCTCATCATAGAGCAGACTGAGGCGATGACGGTCGTGGACGTGAACACCGGTCGCTATGTCGGGCGAAAGCGTCTAGAGGACACCATAGTCAAGACGAACCTGGAGGCCTGCCGAGAAGTCGTGCGCCAGATGAGGGTGAGGGATATCGGCGGCATCATAGTCATCGATTTCATAGATATGTCCCGGAAAGGGAATCGTGAGCAGGTGCTGAAGACTCTGGACGAAGAGCTAGGCAAGGATCGCACCAAGACTTACGTGGTGGAGCTCTCTCCTCTGGGCTTGGTTGAGATGACACGCCAGAATGTCACAGACGGATTGCGCGGGACTATGACTGTTCCCTGCCCAACATGCAAAGGAGCGGGCGTCGTGCTCTCCCCACAGACGGCGGCCGTGAACATCGAGCGGCGCCTGGTCGGGCTGGCTGAGTCGTCAACTTCGCAGGCGTTTGTGGTGGATGTGCATCCCAGTGTCGCTGACTTGATCGCTCGGGATGGAGGGAACATAGTGCAGCGTTTGGAGAAAGCTACTGGCAGGCTCTTTATGTTCGAGGGAGCGTCCTACCTGCCTATTGAGGCGCACCGCGTGAGCGCAGAGGGTTCCCGTGAAGTCATCCAAGGGATAGCTCTGCCGGTGACGGCAGGCCAGGAACTGACGTTGCGTGTGGAAGAGAAGCATATATACAACGGACGGGACGGCGTGGCCCGGATCGGCGACTATTGCGTGGTGGTAATAGACGGTGGTGATCGGATCGGGAGTGAGGTTTCAGTCGTGGTGGAAGAGGCGACCAGCGCTTGTGCCCTGGCCCACCTGCAGGTGAAGTAGCCGGGTAGATGGTGCTCTGGTATACTTCCATGCTTGCGTTGTCCACGGGATTGTGTCTGTGGGATGCGTGAGAGATCAGATCCATGTGACAGCCGAGTGAAGGGTTTCCGATGTTTGCCATAGTCAGGGTAGGAGGGAAGCAGTTCCGCGCAGAGGAGGGAGTAGAGATTGTCGTGGATAGGCTCGATGCGGATGAAGGTGAGTCGGTCGAGTTGGATCCAATAATAGTCTCAGGTTCGAATGGCGTCCAGTTCAGTGGTGAGGGACAAGAGGCGACCAAGGTAGAGGCGCATGTGGTTGAGCATTTTCGCGGCCCCAAGATAGAGGTGTTCAAGTTCAAACCCAAGCGCGGGTACAAAAGGAAGACCGGTCACCGTAGTGCGCTCACGCGTCTTGCGGTGGAGAAGATAGGTTAGGAAAGGAGTCCAGGGATGGCTCATAAGAAAGGTGGAGGCAGCTCAAGAAACGGTCGTGACTCTAACTCGAACCGTCTGGGTGTCAAGACTTTCGGCGGTCAGTTTGTGAAGTCCGGCTCCATTATCGTTCGGCAGCGTGGAACCCGCTTCCAGCCAGGCTTCAACGTGGGAAAAGGTTCAGATGATTCTCTGTTTGCCAAGACGGACGGCCGCGTTGCGTTCGTTCAGGGTGGCAGGGGCCGTCGCGTGAACGTCATTTCGGAATAGCTTCCGGCTTGTTTGCCGGAGGCTGTCTGGGCGCCGGCTTTGTTTACTGACAAGGCGAAGATCCACGTAGCTGGAGGCAAGGGCGGTGGCGGATGCATCTCTTTTCGCCGTGAGAAACATGTTCCCCGCGGAGGTCCTGACGGCGGGGACGGCGGGGACGGAGGCTCCATCTGGCTTGAGGGGGATCCACAGTTGCGGGACTTGGGCCGCTTCCTCAAGCAGGTGCACTTTGTCGCCCCGTCGGGAGGGCCTGGAACAGGTGCCAACAAGCACGGCGCCACCGGCGAAGATCTCATCATCTCAGTTCCCCTCGGCACGCAGGTCCGTGAGGGAGAACACCTGCTTGGCGATGTGATCCGTGAGGGGCAACTTTTCCTGTTGGCCCGAGGTGGAGAGGGCGGTCGCGGGAATGCTCACTTCGCATCAGCGCGCCGTCGCACTCCGAGATTTGCGGAGCTCGGGGACACAGGGGATCAGCACTGGGTGACGCTTTCCCTGAAGCTGATGGCGGATGTGGGTCTCGCTGGCCTTCCCAATGCCGGAAAATCCTCGCTCCTGGAGAGGATATCCAATGCCAAACCCAAGGTTGCAGACTATCCCTTCACCACTGTGGAACCGTCGCTGGGGGTAGTGGAGGTCGGACAAGAGGAATACATATATACGGTTGCGGATATTCCGGGGCTTCTTGAAGGCGCCCACGAAGGAATAGGACTTGGGACAGAGTTCTTGGCTCATCTGGAACGATGCGCACTTCTCCTTCATGTGTTGGACGGCACCGGTTACTATGCCGATGACCCGGTGGAGAATTTTGACACCATCTTGTCTGAATTGGACCTCGGCTCCAGCAATCTAGCCCGAAAACCACAGATAGTGCTGGTGAACAAGATTGACGTCATGGATGAGGAGCTGAGGGAGGATGTCACTTCTCGCGTAAGAGCCCGCGTGGAAGTTCTCCGGCGGGAGGGGCATCCGGGCTTCAGTTGGGCCATGGGGGAGGAGCAGGTTGCGCTCAACCTTCTTGTGCACGGCGTCTCAGCCGCTACGGGAGAGGGTCTTAGGGAGCTCCTGCCGTGGGTAGGAGCTGTGGTGTCCTATCTGCACTCGGAGCTTGCGAAGGAGGAGCGCAGTGACTCGGCTGCGCATGATCCGCTCGTGGACACAGGCTGCCAGACTGAGGGAGAGGGGATCCGCGGGATGGGTGGAGGTCATGTGGTATATCGGCCCCGGGGTGTCAGCGCCGCGTTCTTTGATATCCACAGGGAGGGCGGTCACTTTGTGGTATCAGGCGAGGCCGTTGAGAAGTTGGTTCGGCGTACGGACCTGGCGAACGAGGAAGCCGTCCGGTACCTTAGCCAGAGACTGGATCACATGGGACTGAATCAGGCGCTGGAAGCGGAAGGTGTCAGATCGGGTGATGAGGTCAGAATAGAAGGATTTGTGTTTGAGTATCGCTAATGATTAGTGGACGGATGCCGTTGCCGGAGATGACGGCCCCGTATGTCCGGCTCCCGAGAGGAAGAGGACGGGTATGGGTGAAGAGAAACCGGGGACTAACCCTGCGGGGACTAACCCTGCGGGGACTAACCCTGAAACCATAGTAGTCAAGATTGGATCCAGCACTCTGACTGATGAGAGTGGTCGTCTTCGTCTGGGTCCGATGGCGGGTAGGGTAGCAGAGCTTTGTGGGTTGTGGAGGGCCGGGCACAACATGGTATTGGTCTCCTCAGGTGCCGTTTCTGCCGGCATGGGCACACTTGGTCTCAAAGCAAGACCTACCGAGATCGTTGATCTACAAGCTGCGTCGGCGGTGGGTCAAGGTCGTCTTTATCATACGTACAGCCAGCTGTTCGGGCACGAAGATGTGTCCACCGCCCAGGTGCTGCTAACCGCCTTTGATATAGGCGCCCGCGCACAGTACCTGAACGCACGGAATACTCTGGCCCGCCTTCTGGAGTGGCGGGTGCTCCCCATTATCAACGAGAACGACACCACATCTACTGATGAGCTGCGCTTCGGGGATAACGACTTGCTGGCTGCCCAGGTTGCCCTATTGGTGCAAGCAGACTTGCTGTTGCTTCTGACAGACACGGACGGTCTATACTCTGCCAACCCGAAAGAGGATCCGAACGCATCCATCATTCGAGAGGTGCGCCACCTTTCAGAGCTTGACGGTGTGGAGACCGGGAGCAAGGGACCTCTGGGTTCGGGAGGGATGGAGAGTAAGGTGCGCGCGGCACGCATGGCTACTAGCGGTGGAGTGGCTACAGTCATCGCTCCCGGTATCCGCCCCCACGTGATAGAGGACTGCATCAATGGGCAGGGCGTGGGTACGGTCTTTCGGCCCAGGAGTCGAGGTTTGGGTGCGTTCAAGTTGTGGCTGTTGTACGGAAAACCGTCACGGGGCCGGGTCACAGTGGACGACGGGGCAGCCGGTGCCCTGGACTCCGGCAGTAGTCTCCTCCCGGTGGGAATCACGGGTGTGGAGGGGGATTTCGTGTCGGGTGACGCCGTAACCATCTTGGCTGCGGATGGAAGGGAGTTGGGGAAGGGCATTGTAACCTATTCCGGAGATGAACTACGTAAGGTCATGGGATTGCAGAGCCGGAAGATATCGAACCTTTTGCCCCATGCTTCGCCGGAAGCTGTGCATAGGGACTACCTGGTGCTGGTAGAGTAGTCGGCTGGTAGAGTGGTCGGGTATACCAAGCAATTGCGGAGGAGAGAGACCATGAAAAAGGAGAGTCCCCTGGATATCAAGGCATTGGCGCAAGGAGCCAAGACCGCCTCTCGCGTGTTGGCTCTTGCCCCGTCAAGCCGCAAGGACAGGGCTCTCCAGCGTATTGCCGAAGCACTGGAACAACGGGTGCCGGAGATCGTGGCTCAGAACCGCCAGGACATGGCTGCGGGCCGGGAGAAAGGTCTTTCCGAGGCGCTGTTGGATCGACTCCTCTTGGCAGAGGAACGCGTCAAGGGGATGGCGGACGGTGTTCGGGAGCTGGCGTCGTTTCCTGATCCTATAGGAGAGATAGTGGGAGGACGGCGGACGCGGGAGGGTTTGGAGCTGGAACAGCGGCGCGTACCGCTGGGCGTGGTGGCTGTGATCTATGAGGCTAGGCCGAATGTGACTGTGGACGCGGCCGCGCTGTGTGTGAAGACTGGGAACTCCATCATCCTGAGGGGTGGGGGAGACGCCTTTCTGAGTAACCAGGTGCTGTCTGAGATTGTTGCGGAAGCCGTTTACGCGGCAGAGTTGCCGAAAGAGTGTATTGGTTTTGTGGCCTCCAAGGATAGGGCGGTCTTGGGCGATCTGCTCGGGCTGACAGAATCAGTGGATCTGGTGATTCCGCGAGGAGGAGAGAAGCTCAAGCAGTTTCTGGTGGAGAAGGCCAAAGTGCCGGTGATCTATGCGGCCGGGGGAAACTGCCATGTATACGTGGATGCCGGAGCAGATCTTGATCAGGCAGTGAAGATCGCTGTGAACGCCAAGGTAGACCGTCCCGGCGTCTGCAATTCCGCTGAGACCCTGTTGGTTCACAGCTCTGTGGCGCAGGATTTCCTTCCCCTGGTGGTGGACGAACTTCGGGCGAACGGGGTGAAGCTATACGTAGATGAGGAAACTAAGGCTGTGTTGCGTGTGGAGCAGGTGGAGCAGGTCGAGTCCGCACAAGAGGTCCACTATGCTACGGAGTTTCTGGCACTGGAGATGGCGGTGGGAGTGGTCGGGAGTCTTGAGGAGGCGGTGCAACACATCACGCGCTACGGTACAGGTCACTCTGAAGCCATAGTCACCCAGGACTTGGAAGCCTCTCGCACCTTCGTAGATGCGGTGGATGCGGCAGCCGTGTATGTGAACGCTTCTACCAGATTCACGGATGGAGCTGTCTACGGGCTCGGGGCGGAAATAGGGATATCCACACAGAAGCTGCATGCGCGTGGACCGATGGGTGTCCGGGAGCTTACTTCAACCAAGTACGTGGTCAAGGGTCGGGGGCACGTCCGGTAACTGCCGCTCTACGGCAACTGTGACATGAAGCCCCGGGAGGCATGAGTTGGACACTTTGAGACGCCTCGCATCAGGCGAGAAAATCCGGCTCGGTATCATGGGGGGCACATTCGACCCTATGCACATGGGTCATCTGGCTGCTGCTGATGGTGCCTATTGCGCTTTGGAACTTGGGGAGGTCTTGTTCGTCCCCACCGGGAGTGCTCCGCACAAGCCTGAAACGATCGCGCCTTCTGAACTGCGTTATCAGATGGTCGTTGCTGCGACCGTCCCACACCCCCATTTCTCAGTCACTCGGATTGAGGTCGATCGGACGGGGGTTGACTACACCGTGGACACCTTGACCTACCTTGCCGGCCAACTCCCTTCCGGTACGGAGCTATTCTTCATAGTTGGTGCGGACTCACTCCCGGATCTTCACACCTGGAAGGACCCGGTTGGGATACTGGAGTTGTGTCGATTGGTGGTGGTTCACAGGCCTGGCCATGATTCAGCGCGGATGAGAGAGATACTGGAGCCGTTCGGTGGGGAGGAGAAGGCAGTGCGAGTGGACATTCCAGGGTTGGAGATCTCGTCCACAGACATTAGGCGGAGAGTGGGTGAAGGTCAGGGCGTTCGCTATCTGGTTCCAGACTCGGTCTATTCACTCATAGAGAAGACCGGTATCTACGGCGGACCGCGCCTCAAACCCAACGTAGGCGTTGGGGACGAGGGGTAGCCGCTTGGGGGTCAAACCCGCAAGAACCCTCAGACCCAAATCCTCCGGCTACCGACAACGCCGGCGCGCCTGGGAACGGGCGCGCCGGCGCCGGGCGCGACTGAAGCGATTGGCGCTTCTCATATTCGTGGTGGCGGTGACAGGGGGAGGGTTCATGTTCGTCCACAGTGAGGGCGAAAGCACCCTTCCAACGACCACGACTTCCACCAACGGTACTGAAGCCGGCAGGAGGGATGCGGTGGCGGCCCTCAGCGTGCGGGAGGGAGGAAGTTCCTTCCAGCTGCTGATCGCTGAGTACAGAGAGCCCGCTTTCCTGTTGGTTGTTCCCGGCAACACGCTTCTTCAGGGAGTGGAGGGTTTCACACCCCTTGAACAGATGGCGTCAGAGGATTCAGAAGGTGCCGTGGGTTCTCTGGCTGATCTCATAGGCCTGCCCATAGGCTACTTTGCTGAGGTGTCCTGGGGGGATTTCAGTTCTGCGTTGGGCGGCAGGCAGGGGGACTGGGAGTTTATCGCACTTCCGGAAGCGGGAAGTGAAGCCATGGAGGCACTGGTGGAGATGTTGAGAAGTGTGTCGAACACCGAAGGGGAGAACGTCGGTGATTTGCTCAGAAACGTGGACATGACAGGTGACGGCGCACAGGTAAAGGGAATCCTATCGGCGATGCCGCGGGAGGTGGATCTGGTCGCAATCCTCCCGGGCAGACTTGTGGAAGGGAGCAGTCGCCGTTACTTCGAGCCGGATGAGAATTTGGTCAAGGGGCTATTGGGGACGCAATCGAGTGAGATTGTAGTCACGCTGAGAGTCCAGAATGGTTCGGGGGAACTGGGCGCGGCTGAGGCTGTAGCGGAATTGTTGCAGCCTGAGGGATACGAATTGCTTCCACCCATCAATGCTGACGACTTTCCGAACGTGACTACCACCCGTATTTTCGCGGCCCCTGATGTGTTGGCGGAAGCGGATCACATCCGAACTCTGCTGGGAGTGGGACAGGTGGTGGCAGAAGAGGGTTTCCCTTTGGGCCGGGTGGAGGTGGTGGTGGGTAAAGATCTCTCACGGAGCCGGTTGAAATCACCCGGCCAGCTGGAAAATGGTGAGGAATGACTCCTGCAGATGACAGGAACCTGGCTGGCGAATCGCGCTACAGCCGTCAACGTCTCTTCACGCCGGTGGGTGATCGGGGACAGGCGCGTTTGTCAGAAGCACGAGTTGGGCTGGTGGGATGCGGTGCTCTAGGGTCGACTATCGCCGACCACTTGGTCCGTGCGGGGGTTGGGTATCTGCGCCTGGTGGATAGAGATTTTCTTGAACTCAACAACCTGCAGCGGCAGACCTTGTACACGGAGGAGGATGTTGCGGCGCGCCTGCCTAAAGCCGTCGCAGCTGCAGAGAGACTCGGAGCTGTCAACAGTGAGGTGGAGGTGGAGGCTCAGGTTCAAGATATTGACTCGCACTCCATCAGGGCTTTTGGGGAGGGGCTGGAGTGCCTGGTGGATGGCACTGACAACTTCGCCGTGCGATATCTGTTGAACGACTATGCGGTGAGCAAGTCAATTCCGTGGGTGTACGCAGGCGTTATCGGTGCCTCGGGGATGACGTTGACAGTGGTGCCGGGTGATGGTCCTTGCCTGCGGTGCGTCTTCCCCCAATCACCCACACCGGGCTCCACGCCTACCTGTGATACCGCGGGCATAGTGGGGCCTGCACCCGGTGTGCTGGGCGGCATCGAGGCCTTGGAGGTCATGAAGCTCATAGTGGACCCTGAGGCGCGCAACCGGGGATTACTGACCATTGACCTCTGGGAATCGACCTTTGAGATGTTGGATGTGCAGCGGAATCCAGATTGTCCGGCCTGCGGGCGTTCCGAATTCCCATTCCTGGACGCGGCTGAAGAGGGTGGGGCGGTGAAGGTGTGCGGGCGTGACGCCATCCAGGTATCCCCCGGCCCGGGAGTGAATCTGGATCTGAATGAACTTGGTCTGCGTCTCTCAGGTGTAGGGGCGGTGGAGGTGAACCCCTTCCTGCTTGAGTTCGAGGCTGAGGGGAAGACGGTAACCGTCTTCGCGGACGGCCGGGCCATGATCAAGGGTACGGAGGATACCAGAGTGGCGAGAGGTATCTATGCTCGCTACATCGGCGAGTGACGGTTTCTGAACGGTGCCCCCCACGACTCCTTCTTGACGATGCCGCCCCGACTGGTAGAATATGATAAACCATACACAAATACTCAGGATTACCGCTTACGCTGTCGGGTCTGGCGGGCGGCCACCAGTAAGGGGTTTGGACCATGAACATCACCGCCAAGAGCAAGTACGCTGTGCGTGCGCTTGTGGAATTGGCCCTCCGCTCTGAGGGTCAACCCATCCCTTTGGTGGTGTTGGCGGAGGCCAGAGGCATTCCCACACAGTTCCTTGAGCAATTGTTCTCCAGCCTCAGAAGGGCCGGAATCCTACAGTCACACAGAGGAGTGCACGGAGGCTTCAGTTTCCATCGCCCTTCTGATGAGGTCACGGTGCTGGACGTGGTGGAAGTCCTGGATGGCCCAATAGAGCCCGCCCTGTGCACAACTGAGGAGGCCTGCCTCCGTAGGGAAAGTTGCTCGGCAGGGGATGTGTGGGAGCGCGCCAAGTTTGCGGTGGAGGAAGTCCTTAGTGAGCTGAGCATAGAACAGTTGGCTCAGAATGAGCGGGCCCGCAAGGGTACGCCGATGTACTACATTTGACTTGACCCGCGAGAATGGAGAGGGGATCCGAGAGATGGTGACGCTGGGAGGGCAGCTAGAGGCGGAAGAACGTGTGCGCCGGTACCTTGCCGGACTGGAGTCTGCTGTCGTTGCTTTCTCCGGGGGCGTGGATTCCTCTCTGGTCTTGGCGCTCGCGGTCTCGGAGTTGGGAGTGGAGCGGGTCTTGGCCGTCACGGCTAACAGTGAGACCTACGGCGGGGGGGAGCTGAAACGAGCTGTGGATATCGCAGCCCAACTGGGCGTGGAGCATGAGGTGATTGTGACCCGGGAGCTGGAGTATCCTGGTTTTCGGGACAATCCGCCGGAGAGGTGCTACGTATGCAAGCGTGAACTTTTCCAGTCGCTCAAGAACATAGCTGCGGAGCGTGGATTTGCATTTGTCTTGGATGGGACGAATGCTGATGACGAGGGTGACTATCGGCCGGGGATGGTGGCTGCTCAGGAGTTGAGTGTGCGGCACCCATTGCTGGAAGCTGGGCTGGAGAAGGTGGGCGTGCGGGGAATTGCACGCAGGCTTGGACTGCCCAATTGGGACAGCCCTGCCCAGGCCTGCTTATCCTCACGGTTTCCCTATGGCGAGTCCATCACTGTTGAGAAGCTGGAGATGGTCGCTCGGGCAGAGGCGTACTTGTTCTCCTTGGGGTTGGAGCAGTGTCGGGTCAGGCATCATGGAACTTTGGCACGGATAGAGGTCCCCGCACATTCGGTAGGTGAGTTGGTGGAAGAGGGCGTCAGGGAGAGCCTGGTTGAAGAGTTCAAGGAGATCGGCTATGTGTACGTGGCGCTTGACCTTCAAGGCTTCCGGAGCGGCAGTCTGAATGAAGTGCTTACCGCTGGCGAGGGGAGGGGATCATCGTGAAGCATCGCGAGAGCCGGGAGAGGGGAACAGCTTCGTTCCTTGCTCTGCTGACAGGTCTGGGGATGATCACCTACTTCTACGGTACTTCAGGAGGGCGTGCGCTGCGCGATTCGTTCCGCCGGGATGTAGAAGTCATACGGGAGCGTGATCCTGCTGCTCGGGGCCTCGTGGAGATCTTGACCTGCTACTCTGGCCTGCACGCCATCATGATGCACCGTGTGGCCCATGCACTTTGGGAGCGTCAGGTTCCGCTGATACCCCGTCTACTGTCTCAATTTAGTCGCTTCCTCACGCAGATAGAGATACACCCGGGCGCCGCCATAGGCGAGGGGTTGTTCATTGACCATGGAGCGGGTGTTGTCGTAGGGGAGACCTCGGAGATAGGGAACAATGTCACTCTGTACCAAGGCGTGACGCTTGGTGGAACGGGCAAGGAGACAGGCAAGCGCCACCCCACTATTGGCGACAATGTGGTCATTGGAACCGGGGCCAAGGTGCTGGGATCGATAGTAATCGGAGACAACGCACGCATAGGGGCCGGGAGCGTGGTGGTGCAGCCTGTGCCCATGAATAGCACGGTGGTAGGCAACCCGGGCAGGCCGGTTATTTCTGAGGGGCAGAAGGTTGGAGTCCCGGATATCGACTACACTCATCTCCCTGATCCCGTGGCCGAAGCCATGCAGTGCATTGTGAGACGCATGGTGCGCTTGGAGAATGAACTGGATGATATCTGCCCACCACATCAAAAGTACCGCCGCCAGGAAGAGAAGGAGCATTTGGAGGAGGAACTATGTAACCTGGCGGGCTTCTACTCAGGGTCCGGCATATAGTCCTTCTCCTGCGGTCCGCTCCATCCATGCTCTCCTTCATCGGCGCGCTTGTGATGATTGCGGTAACATAGAGGTGTGTCTCCCCGAAATGCAGAGAAAGCTCCAGCCATTCCGTCCGCCGATCTAGGCGCTGACGCGCAGCCTCTGGGCAAGGAACTTGATTCGCTGATCGCCGGCTTGAATGAGCCCCAGAGCCGGGCGGTACTTCACGGAGAGGGGCCGTTGTTGATCTTGGCGGGAGCGGGCTCCGGGAAGACCAGGGTCCTCACTCGGCGCATTGCATATCTGATCCGCAGCGGTCGCCTCCAGCCCCACCAGATCTTGGCCATTACTTTCACCAACCGGGCCGCGGATGAGATGAAGGAGCGTGTTGCCGCGCTGGTTGGGCCGATTGCTGAGAGCATGTGGGTCTCAACCTTTCATTCGGCGTGCGCACGTATTCTCCGGCGCGAGGCGGAGCTTCTTGACTACACGTCGGGCTTCAGCATCTACGATCAAGATGACCAGGTTCGCATGGTCAAACGCTGTTTGGAAGAGTTGGACCGGGATCCTAAGCGTTTCTCTCCACGTCAGATCCACCACAGGATCTCCGACGCTAAGAACAAATTGATAGACGTGGACGCCTTTGGACGTTCGTCTGACGAGGGCGCCGGTGGGAATGATGATTCTCGAGGTCGGGGGGCTCATGACCTGCCTGAAGTGACCCGGGAAGTGTATCGGCTCTACCAGAGAAAGCTCTTTGAGCACAACGCCATGGATTTTGATGACCTGCTGATGAAGACGGTGGAGTTGCTTCGACTCTTTCCGAATAGATTGGAACATTACCGTCGTGGCTTCCAAGCGGTGCTGGTAGATGAGTACCAGGACACGAATCATGCCCAGTATGTGCTGGTCAAGATGCTGGCGCAGGAACATCAACAGATCACCGTCGTTGGGGATGATGATCAGTCTGTGTACTCCTGGAGGGGTGCAGACATTCGCAATATTCTCGATTTTGAGAAGGACTTCCCGAACACCACCGTCATCAAGCTTGAGCAGAATTATCGCTCCACACATACCATCCTGAAGGCGGCCAACGCTGTGGTCTCCCGGAATGAAGGGCGCAAGGATAAGCGCCTGTGGACTGAGAAAGGCGGGGGAGAGAAGATCACAGTCCTGGGATGTCGAGACGAGCATGAGGAAGCGCGTCTCGTCGCCGGCGAGCTCCAGAGTTTGATTGCGAGCGGACGCAGCCCGGCGGAGATTGCGGTGTTCTATCGCACAAATGCACAGTCTCGGGTGTTGGAGGATATGCTTGTCCGATACGGGGTAGCCTACCAGGTCGTAGGGGGTACCAGGTACTATGAGCGGGCCGAAATCAAAGACATGTTGGCCTACTACCGAGTCATTGCGAATCCTTCAGATGATCTCTCCTTCCGCAGGATAGTCAATGAGCCAAAACGGGGGTTGGGGGATGTTGCGGTTGCTCATCTTCAACGTATGGCGGCGCTGAGAGGTGAATCGCTACGTATCGGTCTCGCCGAGATGGAGAATGTGGAGGATCTAACCCCCAGGGCACGGTCCTCATTCTCTCAGCTGAACACTATCTTCTCGCAGTGGGAAGAGATGGCTGCCGTCGGGGAGGCGGGTTTGAGCGGGTTGGCCAAGGATGTACTCAAGAAGAGCGGCATGGCGGACAATCTTCGCTCGCAGAAGACTGTGGAGGCTGAGACTCGGCTTGAGAACCTGCAGGAGTTCATAGGAGTAGCAGCTGAATACGACCGTATCAACCCGGAAGGTTCCCTGGACGCTTTTCTCCAAGAGATCAGCCTCTACGCGGATGCAGATTCTCTGGACGCTGAAGCCGGAGTGGTTACTTTGATGACCTTGCATAACGCCAAGGGTGTCGAGTTCCCTGTGGTGTTCATGGTAGGCATGGAAGAGGATCTCTTCCCTCACTCACGTGCCCTCGACGAGCAGAACCTGGAGGAGGAGCGGAGGCTCTGTTACGTCGGGGTTACCAGAGCCATGGAGAAGCTTTACCTATCGCGCGCTCAGAGGCGGGCGCTGTATGGAAAGACCGGCAACAATCCCCCCAGCCGTTTCTTGCGAGAGATCCCCGCACTATTGGTGGAAGAGAGGGGATCGTGCTCTCTCTCTGAGGTGAGCTATCCCTCGTCTGGCAGTGGACCGGGGCGGGGCCGGAGACGCCCCGCCGGTAGGGGGAGCAGGGTTGCTGCGAGCGGTCATACCGGTCATACCAAGGGGTCTCAGGAAGCAGCTGGCTACTCGGTTGGTGACAAGGTTGTCCATGCTAAGTTCGGCCAAGGACTGGTACTGGGCGTGGAGGGCGGCGGCGTAGTCAGAGTCTTCTTTGAAGCAACCGGCGAGCAGAAGAAACTATTGGTGGACTACGCGCCCCTGAAGCGAGTGCGCTCCTAAAACCGCAGGTAGTCTCGCAGGCAGTCTGGGTGGGATAAGGCGCGGTACTTGATTTCCATGTGCCGCACCTTCACCAGGTCACGCACGTGATCAGAGGCTCGTGACCATCAGAATCACTTCTCTCTAGTTTCCTTTTTCGGTGTGAAGCGTCCTGCGTTCCGCGCGTTACTAGTGCAATAGGAATTGCAAACAGACGGTAGCGCAACATTCAGCCCATGCGGTTTGGTGCATTTAGGAGCACTGGGGAAGGAAATTGCATGAAAGTGGGGTATAAGTGTTGCGTAGTGGGGCATTAGGGATTAAAGTGGTGATATGCAACAGCGGCTGCTCTCAGGTGAATATGAACACACGCTTGACGGAAAGGGACGCGTCACGCTTCCAGCTCGGTACCGAGATCACTTCCGGCACGGAGTTATCATGGTGCGTTTCATCGATACCGAACCGTGTGTTCGTCTGTATCACCCTGAAGCGTGGGACCAGTTTGACAAGAAATACCTTGATCCGCTTGACGAGTTCCGCGACGAGGAAGCCAGCTGGAAGATTCGAGATGTGTATCGGAACTTGGTGGAAGTGGAACCGGATAAGCAGGGAAGAGTGCGGGTTCCGTCACAGTTCATTGACGAACTGGGACTTGCGGGGAAGGTGAAGATCGTGGGTCGGCGCAACGGGCTTGAGATCTGGAATCCGGAGACGCTGGCTTCGCGTGACGAGGAGAGGAGGCAGAGTAATGACTCTTAGTTCGCTGCCGACCGCGTTCGAGATGGAGAGACGTATGGCACACGTACCTGTCCTTACTGAAGAGCTTGTGGATATATTGGATGTGCGCCCGGATAGCCGGGTTGTTGACTGCACTTTCGGGGCCGGCGGTCATGCGTCCGCCGTCGCGCGGTTGCTAAGTGCGGACGGGATGCTTCTCGCGTGCGATCGGGACCCTGTAGCGGAGAGATACTTCAGGGAACTGAGAGGAACGTGGCCCTGCTCCATGGTTTTCCACCCAGGTAATTTCGCTGAGACTTTGAGCCGATTGAATGGTCTGGACATGCGCGCGACCCACGTTTACATGGATCTCGGTGTCAGCAGCATGCAGGTCGATACCGAGGATCGTGGTTTCTCATACAGTTACGATGCGCCCTTGGACATGAGGATGGACTCCATGGGCGATATTACTGCTGCCAAGATCCTCAACGAATGGGAAGAGGAGGATCTAGGGAGAGTCTTCCGAGAATACGGGGAGGAGCGCTACGCTCGACGCATAGCCAGAGCAGTGGTGAGGAATAGGAGGAGCAAGCCCTACTCACGCACTGCGGAGCTTGTTGATACTGTCAAGGGTGCCATTCCCACTCCGGCCCGTTTCGGTTCGCGGAATCCGGCCCGCCGTGTATTCCAGGCTTTGCGAATAGCAGTGAATGATGAGTTGGGCAGTCTGAGGAGAGCTCTTCCGGAGGCCGTCTCCTTGCTGGAGCCGGACGGTGTGCTGGCGGTAATCAGCTTCCATTCTCTGGAAGATAGGATCGTCAAGGAGTTCTTCGGATCGCAGGCAGAACCATGCACATGTCCGCCGGATTTTCCAATCTGTGCCTGCGGGAACGAGCCCTCTCTGGAGATACTCACGCGCAAGCCGGTTCTTCCGGGTGAGTGTGAGTCAGAATTGAATCCGCGTTCCACCTCTGCCAAGCTTCGTGCATCTCGGAGGTTGTGATGGGTTTGCCCGCACGCCCCCTGGACGTAGGAGTGCCGGCTCCCGGATTGCCCGGCAGCCGGCGTCGGGGATCGGACCACCCGTCTGTTGAATCCCTTAGAGATGATCGACGTACCGGGCGCGCACGGCCTTCTAAACCTAAGATTCGCTTAGGACGGGTATCAAAGTTGACGGTGGGCGTGGTAGTTCTCTTCTTCTCGCTTGTCGTGTTGGTGCCTCTTGCGCTCAACGTGGGCACCATGTACGGAGAATGGCAGATGACCCGAATTGAGGAGCAGCAGGATGATCTTGCCGCGGAACAGGCGAGCTTGCAGGCCAAGGCGGCTGCGCTTTCATCGGGTAGCAGAGTAAGGCAGGAGGCTGAGCGTCTGGGCATGGAACCTGCGCCTGTGGTGAGCTACATAGTCTTCACCGGCGAAGGTGCTGCGAAAGATTCTCCCGGGCCGAACGGAGACTTTGTTGCGTCTGTGAGATGAGCAGACGCCGCTCCAACATTCGTCTGTTGATCTTCGTCGTAGGTCTGATTCTGGCTTTCTCCTTGCTGCTTTCTAGAGCCTACTATCTCCAGATAACAACCGCTTCTGAGTATCGGACGCGCGCCACCGAGCAGGCTGTCGACACCTATGATGTGACGGGGAGGAGAGGCGTTATTTACGACCGCGACGGTGGGGAGTTGGCGGTTTCCATTCGCACTGCCACGATATGGGCCGACCCACAGCGTGTTGAGGATCCGGAGGGAGCAGCGTTGGCCTTGGCTCCCGTACTCGGCATGGATCCCGAGGTTGTGGAGCAACGCTTGAACAGCGATAAGCGGTTCGTCTATCTGGGGCGTAAGCTGGACCCCTCCGTATGGGAGCGTGTGCGTGATCTTGAGATCCGGGGTTTGGGTATGCGCCCAGAGGAGAAGAGGATCTATCCGCGTGGCACGCTGGCGTCTCACGTGCTCGGCTATGTGGGCACGGACAACGTGGGCCTCTCGGGGATTGAAAGCCAATATGATGACGCTCTGTCGGGCGCTGAAGGTAAACGAGGAGTGTTGCGGGATGCGAGCAGTCGCAGCCTGGCCCTGCTGTTTGACCAAGAGGCGCGGCATGGAGATTCCCTCATCCTCACTTTGGACAAGGACATCCAGTTTGAGTCAGAGCAGATCTTGAAGCGATTGGTGGAGGAGTTTTCCGCCCAGCGGGCAGCGGCATTGGTTCTCGATCCGGAAACCGGGGAGATACTGGCCATGGCTAATGCTCCAGGCTTTGATGCGAACGAGTTTGGCGATACCCCGCCGGAGATCCGTCGGAACCGCACCGTCACAGACCAGTTCGAACCTGGTTCCACCTTCAAGATGGTGACTGTGGCCGCCGCATTGGAGGCGGGTTTGGTCACCCCCGAGACCTCGTATACGTTGCCCTCCGAGATAACTGTTTACGATCGTACCATCCATGAGGCCCACCATGACGTACCGGATGAGAGGCAGATGAGCGTCACACAGATCCTGGCAGAGTCGTCAAACGTGGGTGCGGTCACACTAGGGATGGAGGTGGGCAAGGAGCGTCTGATCCGAACAATTCGCCGGTTCGGATTCACTGAACCACTTGACCTGGGCTTCCCCGGCGAGGTGGGAGGAATGATGCCCCCCGAGGATGAATGGTCCGGCACCACAATCACCAATATTCCCATGGGCCAGGGTATCTCAGTGACTGCTATTCAGATGGCTTCAGCGTACGGAGCCATCGCCAATGACGGAGTGTTGATTCAACCCCATCTGGTGATCGACGGGAACACTCATCCGGAGCGGCGGGTTGTTTCTGAGAGAACGGCTGGAGACATCAGGGGAATGCTGAAAGCGGCGGTCTCCCAGGGCACCGGCAAGCAGGCGCGCATCAAAGGATACACCGTAGGGGGGAAGACGGGAACGGCCCAGAAAGTGGAGGAAGACGGCTCGGGCTATTCAAACGAACGCTTCATTGCTTCTTTTGTGGGCATGGTACCCATAGAAGATCCGCAGCTGGTGGTTCTGGTGGTGGTGGATGAACCCACCCCGCACTACGGTTCCATTGTGGCGGCTCCGGCTTTCTCCAAGATCGCTGATTTCGCTCTGAAGCATCTTGAGATTGCCCCGCACAGTTCCTCTTAGGCGGAGTGAGAAGGTTACTATGTTAGAATCTGGTTCCGTGAAACTTGTTGCTCTCTTCCGGAACATAGAGGGTTTTCGCATCTCCGGTGATGGCTTGGTGGAGGTGTCCTCTCTCGCCTACCATAGTGATGAGGTAAAGTCCGGCTCTCTATTCTTCTGTGTCCCCGGATTCGTCCACGATGGTCATCGGTTTGCCGGTGCAGCTGTGGAGAAAGGCGCGGCGGCACTCTGCGTGGAGAGACTTCTGGATGTGGATGTGCCCCAGGTGATTGTGTCTTCTGTCGCGGAGTCCATGGCTGCCGCCGCCGCTGCTTTCTACGGGTATCCCAGTTCCAAACTACAAGTGGTGGGTATCACCGGCACCAACGGCAAGACGACCACTGCATTCCTGACGGCCCACATGTTGGACTGTGGAGGGCGCACCTCCGGCCTTCTGGGCACGGTGGAGAGACGTATAGGCGGCGCCTCCACACCTGCTATCCGGACGACGTCTGAGGCGGTGGACATCCAGGCGGATCTATCCCGCATGCTGGAGTCAGGAGACGATACGGCGGTGATGGAAGTTTCATCTCATGCATTGGCTCTGCACCGCGTGGATCATGTGCGCTTCGCGGTATCGGCGTTCACCAACCTCACTCAAGACCATCTGGACTTCCATGCGGATCTGGACGAATACTACGCCGCCAAGAGCCGATTGTTCATGGATCCGGTATTGGGTGCGGATACCGGCTGGGCCGTGGTAAACGTGGGAGATAAGTATGGTTGGGAGCTTGCGGGCCGCCTGGCGGCAGATAGGCTGCTTACCTTCGGAGTTGGGGACGCTACGGAGCATTCGCGACCTGACATGTACCTGGAGGGCTTGTCTTTTGACTACTCAGGATTTGAGGGAGTCCTCGTTTTGCGGGGAGCGGCGGCTCGTCTCACACATAGGAACCGCACCGGTGGCAGTCGGTCGGGTGTTGAGGTGAGATTAGCCGTGCGCTCCCGCCTGGTGGGAATCTTCAACGCGGCGAATGCTCTGGCTGCAGCCAGCATATGCCTCGTGCTGGGTATGGATCCAGAAGAGATCGGATTATGCCTTGCCGATTTTGAAGGTGTGCCCGGTCGGATGGAGCGGGTTGATGTAGGTCAACCTTTCGCATTGCTGGTTGATTATGCACACACCCCGGATTCGGTGGACAACGTGCTGCGTGCCGTTCGTGGTATCGGGGTGGGGAAGGTGATCACGGTGATGGGGTGCGGTGGGGATCGAGATCGCGGTAAGAGGCCAATGATGGGGAAGACGGCAGAAGGTCACTCTGACGTCTTGGTGGTCACGTCTGACAACCCGCGCAGCGAAGATCCAGAGGCGATAATCGGAGACATCCTAGGTGGTCTGGATCGGCCAGGTAGCGCGATTGTGGAGAAGGACAGGCGGGTGGCTATCCAGAGTGCTTGTGGTCTGGCAGAGGACGGTGACGTGGTCATGATATTGGGCAAGGGTCACGAGACTGGACAGGCGTTTGCTGATCACACGATCCCGTTTGACGATCGCAGTGTTGCCGCGGAGATCCTTAGAGATTTGTGGGGTGGTGGGGCGTGATTCCGCTCACTTCCCAAGAGGTTGCGGGAGCTCTTGGTCTGGCTGCATTTGAAGGTCAGGTGGCGCGTGTATGTACTGACACTCGGTTGCTGCAACCGGATGATCTCTTCTTGGCTCTGCGCGGGGAGTCGTATGATGGCAACGCCTTTGTTCCCGCTGCACTGGTCTCTGGGGCCATGGCTATCGTCGTGGAGGAAGGTGCGACGATTGTAGGGGACGCTGAGTGGGTGCGCCAGGTGGGAGGAAACAGGATATATTGGGTTTCGGACAGTGTTTGGGCTCTGGGCGCGCTGGCCCGAGCTGTGAGGAGGAAATCAAAGGCGATGGTCTTGTCTATCACCGGGAGCGTGGGCAAGACCGGCACCAAGGATCTGTTGACGGCCATGAGTGCCCAATGTGGAGAAACGGTATCCACATCCGGAAACGAGAACAACGAGATAGGGGTTCCCAAGACTCTTTTCCGCCTGCTTCCATCAACCCGATTTGCCGTGGTGGAAATGGGGATGCGGGGCGAGGGTCAGATCAAGGAGTTGATGGCAGTGGCGGAGCCGGACGTAGCGGTTGTCACCGCGGTGGCTCCAGTGCACCTTGAACTTCTGGGCGACATGGCAGCCGTGGCTCGAGCCAAGGCTGAGGCTCTGTATTGTCTGCCGGAGGCCGGTGTTGGGGTGATTCCAGCGGGGCAAGATCTCCTTGAGCATCATGCTCAGAATTGCGGGCACCGCATTGTGCGTTTTGCGGTATGTGATGGGCTGGGCGCGGATGTTGTTGTCAAGCGCTTGAAGAAGAGCAAAGACAAGAATAGTTCGCGAATACGCATCACGTGGCCCGGGGGGGAACTGGAAACGGATGTCCCGTTCTCTTCCAGCACGAGGATCCACAATACAGCGGCGGCAGCAGCAGCCTGCCTGGGAGCGGGATTGCAGATGGATGTCTGCCTGGAAGGGTTGAAGGGTGTTGAGTTCACTCCTCTTCGGGGAGATGAGTCACAGGTGGGTGGTGTCTTGATTATTGACGACAGCTACAACGCCAGCCCGGCCTCGATGGAGGCTGCACTTGGTGATCTTGTGGAGCGGGCTGGCGAGCGGGGTGGACGGGCAGTTGCTGTATTGGGGGACATGCTGGAACTGGGGCCTGAGTCAGAGTGGTATCACCATGAGGCCGGGCAGTATGCGCGGAGGGCAGGGGTGGAGATACTTTGGAGTGCCGGGGACTATTCTGAACCCATGCTGGAGGGTTTTGGATCAGAGACTGAACCTGGAGTCGATAGTTCAGCCGGCGAGCATTCCGGAGTGCATGCACATACTATGGACATGGCTGATCCTGAGACGGGTTTGAAGGAGTTGCTTTCAATTCTGGCTCCCGGAGATGTGGTGTTGGTGAAGGCTTCGCGGGGGATGAAGCTTGAGCGCGCGGCGAGAAGAATAAGAGAGCTGTTGGAAACGAGGGGTGAGTAGGCTTGGCTCGTGTACTCGCTGCTGGGATAATGGCTCTTCTCTTGTCTCTCTTGGCCGGGCCCCGTTTCATTGGCTGGCTGAGGACCCGAGGCATCGGCCAGACCATACGAGAATGTGGTCCAGAGAGTCACGCAACCAAGCAAGGCACGCCCACCATGGGTGGCGTGCTGATACTGGGCGCGGCAGCCATACCCTACCTGCTCTTGGCCCACAAAACGGTTCCGAGTCTTGTGGTCTTTGTCCTTGCTTTCGGATCAGGAGTCATCGGCATCGCGGACGACCTGGCTAAGCTTCGTTTCCGCCGATCGATGGGTCTCAGCGCCCGCAACAAGATCCTGCTGCAAGTGGTCTTAGTCGTGGTGGTCGGATGGATTGCGATACGCTTCGCGGGAGTCACCACGGATGTGGCAATACCGTTTGTCGATGCCGTCATACCGTTCGGTGGGGTGTATTTTCTGGTGGTCTTCCTGGTTATCGCGGGAATGGCGAATGCTGTCAATTTGACGGATGGCCTGGACGGGCTTGCGGCCGGCACGGTGGCTACTTGTCTCCTCGCGTATACGGGCATCACCTTCCTGCGGCATGAACCGGACCTGGCCATACTCTCTGCCGCACTCATGGGGGCGTGTATCGGCTTCCTGTGGTTCAACTCCTTTCCCGCCGAAGTGTTCATGGGAGACACGGGCTCTCTAGCGCTTGGTGCGGCGCTGGCCGGATTTGCGGTAGTAACGGGCACGGAACTCCTGATCCTTGTCATCGGTGGAGTATTCGTTGTTGAGGCCATGAGCGTGATGATTCAGGTGGTGAGCTTCAAGGTCTTCGGCCGGAGGGTTTTCCTGATGGCGCCCATACATCATCACTTTGAGCTCAAAGACTGGTCGGAGACCAAGATCATAGTCAGATTCTGGATTGTTGCCGCTATCCTGGCGGCGGTAGGTTTCACCATCTTCTACTTGGACGCGTAGTGGCCAGTAACCGCGCAACCTGGGTCTAGAGCCGAGATCATGGGGAACATTCACTCATGTTCATGCGCTGCTTTGCCTGCTGGGATTCGGAGAGTCCTGGTGGTGGGTGCTGGCCTATCCGGTGTTGAGTCAGCGGTTGTCATGAGCGATCTCGGTTATGGCGTCACTCTCTCGGATAGCAGGGATCGGAGTGAGCTTGGGGCGGCTGCGATACGGGTGGAAGAAGCAGGGGCGGAGTTGTCGGGACCTCCGCAGACCGGGGATCTGATTAAAGGAATGGATCTGGTGGTCAAGAGCCCCGGAGTGCCTGCGGAGAATGCGATCGTGGCCGCCGCCTATCACGCCGCTATCCCTGTTTGGAGTGAGGTAGAGCTCGCTTACCGGCTCTTGCCGAACAGCTTTATCGGGGTCACAGGCACCAATGGAAAGACTACCACTGCGGCTTTGTTAGGCCATATCTTTCGGGTGGCCGGGCGCCCAGTCAGGGTCTTGGGGAACATCGGCGAACCTGTTGTGTCCGCCGTGGGTAGGGTTAGTCCGGACGAAGAGCTGGTTGTGGAGTTGTCCAGCTTCCAGCTGGAGGATGTCCATGAGTTTCGGCCGGCGGCGGCGATTCTGCTGAACGTCACCCAGGACCACCTGGATCGTCACCCGACCATGGAACACTACTTCAGGTCCAAGGGCAGGCTGTTCGCCCGGCAAAGTGTGGGAGATTCAGCCGTTCTCAATTTGGACGACGAGTACGCCCGTCGTCTGGGGCGAGAGTTGACGGATAGAGAGGGAGGGCCGGCAATCGCCTACATTTCGGCACAGGATTCTGAGGGCGCTCAATCATTCGTGCGGCGCGGTGATCTTTTTCTGGTCGGGACCCGGACTCTGGCTGTGGAAGAGGTATCCCTTCGGGGGCCTCACAACATGGAGAACTGTCTTGCGGCTGCCACTGCCGCGTTGCACAGAGACGTGGAGCTTGAAGCGGTAGTAGAGGGCCTACGGTCTTTCCCGGGGGTGCCTCACCGGTTGCGGGTGGCAGGAATAGTGGCAGGAGTGGAGTATGTCAACGACAGCAAGGCAACCAACGTGGGGGCAGCCCTCAAAGCTCTCGCAGCATACCCTGAAGGGACACACGTGATACTGGGTGGACGCGACAAGGGTTCGGACTACTTCCCACTGGCGTGGGCCTGTGCGCATCTTGGTGTGAGGGGAGTGTATGCTATTGGTGAGGCGGCCCCTTTGATAGTGGACGCGTTCAGGCGGGCGGCGGACCACATGGGCGGTGTGTCTATTCCTGAGACGTGCGGGACGCTCGAAGTGGCCGTCCGCCGCGCCTCTGAGAATGCTGAGTGGGGTGAGGTGGTTCTTCTGGCGCCTGCCTGCTCTAGCTTTGACCAATTCCGGAGTTTTGAAGAGCGAGGGAACCGCTTCCTGGAGCTGGTAGAAGACCTGCGGAGAGGGGCGTCGCCGGATGAGAGGTGAAGGTGCCCATACGCGAGACTCTGATCTCAGGGATACGCCGCCCAGAGAAACACTCCGTACTATGGGGGCAAGTGGGTCTGATCCTCGGACGGGACAAGACCCAACCCGACAGCTTGGGCCGCAGCATGTGGTGTGGTTTTGCACCATCCTTCTGCTTGCCTTTGGGGTGGTGATGGTCTATTCCACCGCTGCGGTAGTGAGCATGTTCCAGGGTTCGAGCGGTTTTTCCTACTTCTTGGACCAGGTGGCTGTGGCGGTGGGCGGCCTGATTCTGATGATCATCGTGTCGCGTCTCGACTATCGGAGGTGGAGAGCTTGGTCTCTCGCTCCCATGGTGCTTGCTCTCACCCTCCTGGTCCTCGTGCTGATCCCGGGGATTGCACGGGAGGCCGGGGGAGCTACGCGGTGGTTGCGTATCGGGTCCATGGGATTTCAACCCTCTGAGTTGGCGAAACTGAGTATCGTGCTCGCTGCAGCCTATCTTCTTGCCGTTGCGGGTCGGAGGACCCGGAGTTCGGGGGAATCCGCCCTCCCATGGGAATACCTGGTCTCGGTCCTGGGACTTGCGTCAGTCACCTGCCTGCTCATCTACTTCCAACCTGATATGGGAACTACTGTGCTCATAGGCGTGGTGGTTCTGGGCATGCTTGTTCTGGCCGGCATGCGCGGCATCCATGTGGCGACGCTGGTTCTGCTGAGTTCGGCTGTGGCGATGTATGGGATGCTGAGTGAGCCCTACCGCCGTGAGCGTCTGACTGCATTCCTGGACCCAACGGCCGACCCTCTTAATTCCGGTTATCAACTTATCCAGTCATTTGTGGCGATGGCCAACGGTGGTTGGTTTGGAGTGGGGCCAGGCAGGAGCACACAGAAGTTCAGCTGGCTTCCGGAAGCCCATACAGACATGATCTTTGCAATTATTGGAGAAGAATATGGCTTTGTTGGGGCCGCCGTGGTTATTGGGCTGTTCCTGCTCCTTACATTGGCTGTATGGCGGATCGCGCGGGAGTCTGTTGACCCGTTCGGCCGCTATCTGGCCGGTGGAGTCATGCTCCTCATGTCGGGGCAGGCGATCCTGAACTTGGGTGGGGTGCTAGGCGCGCTTCCCTTGACTGGTATCCCGTTGCCCTTCATCAGTTTCGGCCGCAGCAATCTCTTGGTCATGCTGATCGCTATGGGTGTTGTCTTGTCGGTTGCCCGGTACGGGACTGTAGGTTCAATTGCTCCTGCTTCTCAAAAAATGAGGGAGGTGCAAGCCTCGAATGTCACGTATCTTGATAGCCGGAGGAGGCACCGCGGGTCACGTGGTTCCCGCCCTGGCCGTCGCTGACGTTCTTCGGGCGGACGGGCATGATGTTGGCTTCTGTGGCGCAGGCGGGATTGAGAAGCGCTTGGTTCCGAGGGAGGGTTATGACTATCGCTCTGTGCGGGTGCGTGGGTTTCAGCGTCGCCTCGGTTGGACGACACTCAAGACGCTGGCCTCTCTTCCTCTGGCCGCGGTGGATGCGTGGCGGATTCTCGGAGACACTCGCCCTGATTGTGTGATCGGGGTAGGTGCTTACGCGTCCGGGCCGGTGGTTGCTGAGGCGGCGGTCCGAGGCATACCCAGTGCGATCGTGGAGATGGATGCGCATCTGGGTTGGACCAACCGCATTCTCAGCAGGCTTGTGGACAGAGTCTTTCTGTCCTTCCCGGTGGAGGGGAGGGAGGGGCACAAGTTCGTATATACGGGCCGCCCTCTTCGCCCTGGGCTGATGTCGGCTACTCGGGAGGAGGGTCTACTGCGATTCGGTTTGGATGGGACGAAACCGGTCGTCTTGGTCTTTGGTGGAAGCTTGGGCTCTTCCAAGATCAACCGTGCTGCTGTTAGTGCGTTCGGCCGCGGTCTGCAAGGGTTCAGCGTCATCCACGTTGCGGGGGAACGTGACTTCATTCAAACTCAGGAGCAGTTGGCCGGCATGGGAGGTAATCCGGACTACAGACTCTTCTCCTACCTGGATGACTTTCCCTTGGCTCTGGCGGTGGCCCACGTAGCGGTATCTCGGGCGGGCGGATCGGTTGCAGAGCTCCTCGCTCTGGGGATCCCGTCCATCCTGGTACCCTTCCCAGCAGCTACCGCTGACCACCAGTCCAAGAACGCACATGCAGTGGAGGAGGCTGGAGCGGCCAGGATGATCGCTGATAGCAACCTGACCGTAGATAGGCTGGCCCGCGAGGTCCAGGAAATCTCACAACCGGAAGTGCGTGACCGTATGGCGTTGGCCGCGCGGGCGCTTGCTCGAACTGACGCCGCTACCCGTATTGCCAAGCAGGTAGTAGAATTGATTGGCGCTCGAGGTGGCGCATAGATATGACCACAGACACTTCAAGTCCTGGCAGACTGCTCTTCGCTTCCATGAACCGGCTCCATTTTGTGGGAATCGGCGGTGCGGGCATGAGCGGGATAGCCCTGGTCATGCACTACCGCGGCTTACAAGTGTCAGGCTCGGACTTGAAGCCATCACGTTACGTTGACCGCCTGGAAGAGGCCGGAGTACCGGTCATCTTGGGACACTCGGAGGCCAACGTTGACCACCCGGATGCTGTTGTCATCTCTTCCGCCGTTCCAGATTCCAACAAGGAAGTCCTGGAGGCGCAGAAGCGCGGGATTCCGGTGGTGAAAAGGGCCCAGGCGCTGGCATGGCTCATGGAGGGGAGGAGAGGCTTGGCTGTTTGTGGAACTCATGGCAAGACTACTACCACATCCATGATCAGCCGCGTTCTGATCGACGCAGGCGTGGATCCCTCCTTCCTGGTGGGGGGAGAGTTGAATGACCTGGGAGCGAACGCCCGTCACGGGGAGGGAGAATTCCTGGTCTGCGAGGCAGATGAATCTGACGGCTCCCTTCTCTTCTTGGAGCCGGAGGCAATACTGGTTACGAACCTGGAGCTGGACCACCACAGCTACTACGCCCACTTCCAGGACGTATGCCGGGTTTTCAGCAATTTCTTGGCGCGTTTGCCACCCCAGGGTCTGATGGTTTACTGGGGAGAGGATCCAAACCTACCTTCTTTGGCTGAGGAAGCGCCGTGTAGGGCGATATCCTACGGTTTCGCAGCGGGAAACGTTTATCAGGCGCGTGAGGTGAGTCTGTACCATGGAGGGAGCCGGTTTGAGGTGTGGCGCCGGGGACACCTACTGGAAACAGTGGAGTTGGTTGTGCTGGGAGAGCACAATATCCTGAATGCTCTGGCGGGTTTTGCTCTACTCAGTGAGGTGGGAATCCCCTCCGGTCGAATAGCAGACTCTCTTCACACGTTCACGGGTGCCGCCCGGCGTTTTGAATGGCTTGGAGAGAGGGACGGCGTGGATGTTGTGGACGACTACGCCCACCACCCAACAGAGGTGAAAGCGACCCTTCGGGCTGCGCAGACCGGAGAGTGGCGGCGGGTTCTGGCCGTGTTCCAACCGCACCTGTACTCGAGGACGCGTTTTCTTCATCGTGATTTCGCCCGGGCTCTGCTTGAGGCAGATCTGGCAATAGTCACTGATGTCTATGGGGCCCGTGAAGAGCCTCAACCCGGAGTCAGTGGGAAGCTGATCGTGGAGAGCATGTTGGAGCTGTCACCGCGGGCGGACGTTGCCTATATCCCTCGTCTATCGAGGGTAGATGCGTACCTTCGGGAAATCGTCCAGCCGGGAGATCTGGTGCTTACGATGGGCGCGGGAGACGTACACTCTGTGGGCGAGCATTTTCTGCAAAAGTGATTTTCCGTGCAGATAGGAGCGTGGGTGTGGTAACGGACGCGTTTGCCGACCGCTTCTCCAGGATTGAGGGAGTGAGGGCGTGGAAAGATGCGCCTCTGGCTCCGTTCACGAGCATTGGGGTGGGCGGTAAAGCAGATCTTCTCCTGACAGTTGCTGGGAGCGGACAGGTGGCGTGGGTTCTCTCAGTGCTTGCGCAGGAAGAGCTTCCATGGACAGTGTTGGGCGCGGGGTCGAATCTCTTGGTGGGAGATGAAGGCTTTGCGGGTGTGGTTCTGAAGCTTGATGAGGACTTTCACTTCGTGGAGGGTCCGGATGCTGAGGGCAGACTCGTGGCCGGAGGGGGATTGTCACTTCCGCGACTAGCCACCTTTGCCGTCGAGGTAGGCCTGGCAGGCCTTGAGTTCAGCTGCGGTATTCCTGGCTCTGTGGGGGGAGCGGTGGCCATGAACGCCGGCACCCATGCAGGTGACATGTCTGGGGTTGTGACAGCTGTGGAGTTGGCTACTCCGGAAGGCGTGTCGTGGGAGGGGGCTGAGGATCTGCAGTGGAACTACCGCGAGTGCCGCTTGCCTCCTATCTCGGTGGTTACCGGCGTCAGACTGGCATTGCAGTACGACGAGCCGGACAAGATAGCGGCGCGTCACCGCTCTTTGCTTAGGAAGCGCCGCCAGACTCAACCTCGAGGAGTGCGCACGTTCGGAAGCACATTCAGGAACCCCCCGGGAGAAGCAGCAGGAAGATTACTGGATTGCGCCGGAGTCAGAGGTGTGAGGCGTGGTGGCGCCCAGGTCTCCCCTGTCCACGCGAACTTCATCACGAACATGGGAGATGCCTCTGCTGCGGATGTGCTTGGCCTGATGGCTGCGATGCGTGAGACGGTTCTTGCCAAGCATGACGTTGTCCTGGAACCGGAGGTCCACCTACTGGGTGCCGGTTTTCCCTGGGAGCCCGTGTGAGATGGTCGGGAGCCGGTCACGAAAGATGGAGAACGGCGAGACCACGGTCTCTAAGCGGTCTACGTCCCCCTCTCGGATGAGGAAGGGGAGGTTGGCTCTGGTTGTTGGGCCATTGTGTGTCCTTCTCCTTGGTGGAGCCCTGTTCTGGGCCCATGCCTCCGGAGCTTTTGCGCTGGATAGAGTCTACGTCTCAGCTACGGAGCACGTCACCCATGATGAAGTCGCTCAGGCGATGATCCGTGCGAAGGGGTTCAGCTTGTTCAGTCTATCGACAAACGAGCTTGAACAGGAGCTGATGAGAATCCCGTATGTGAAGGAAGCCCACGTGCACCGACGCTTCCCCAATGCCATCGATGCTGAGATCGTGGAGAGGAAGCCACTTGCGTTGGTTGAGGTTGCTGATGGCTCTCAATGGTTAGTTGGTGAGAATGGGCGTCTTCTGGAAGAGACCGTAGCAGGCGATGCGGACCTCTCCGATTGGCTCTTGGTAATCCCGGACGCGGACCAATGGGTGGAGGCGGGTGATCTTCTGTCGCCGCAGGTCGTGAGAGCTCTAGACGTCGTCTCTGAGCTGGGATCAAACGGAGAATCGTGGCTCGCTACATCTGTTATCGAAGACATACGGGTCAGGCGAACGGGCGAGGTGGTGATCAGACTGGTAGACGGCGGTGAGGTGCGATTGGGTGATCCAGTAGGGCTGGATGACAAGTTGAAGGTGAGCGAGGAGATCATCAAGCGGTACTTGAGGGAAGGCAAAGCGTTGGACTACCTTGATGTTCACATGCCCGGAAAAGCCGTAGCAAAGGCGAAAGACTCGTGATATTGTGCGGAATTAGAGGAAGGTATGTGTATCTGGCGTAGTCTAGAGTTCAAGTACATAGAATGCCCGACACAACACTCGAGCTGAGGCTGATATGGGCTACGGAGGTTTCGGATTATGATAGATACCGGTTCCAACTACCTGGCGGTAATCAAGGTCGTCGGTGTAGGCGGAGGGGGCACTAACGCCGTCAACCGCATGGTGGATGCCGGTTTGCGTGGCGTAGAGTTCATCGCCGTGAACACTGACGCCCAAGCCCTTCTCATGTGTGATGCGGATGTGAAGATCCACATCGGAGGGAAGACTACGAGGGGTTTGGGGGCGGGCGCCAATCCAGCGGTTGGGCGTGAGGCCGCAGAGGAGAACAAGGATGAGCTGCGAGAGGCTCTCAAGGGTGCGGACATGGTGTTCGTCACGGCCGGCAAGGGCGGAGGAACGGGCACCGGTGCAGCACCCATCATCGCCGAACTGGCTCGGGATATTGGTGCGCTGACGGTTGGAGTGGTAACCAAACCCTTCACTTTTGAGGGGAAGAAGCGCGCGGTGCAGGCGGAGCGAGGGATAGATTTACTTGCCCGCAAGGCGGATACCCTGATCATCATACCCAATGATCGGCTTCTGCAGGTGGTAGAGAAGCGCACTTCCATCATTGAGGCTTTCAAGGTGGCTGATGACGTTCTCAGGCAAGGCGTTCAGGGCATCACTGACCTCATAACAGTGCCAGGGCTGATCAATCTGGACTTTGCTGATGTGAGGACCATAATGCGGAGTGCAGGGTCTGCCCTGATGGGAATCGGCGTGGCAGATGGAGAGAACAGGGGAGCGGAGGCAGCGCGTGCAGCCATCTCATCTCCATTGCTGGAGTCCTCTATTGAGGGCGCAACCGGCATATTGCTCAACATCACCGGCGGACCTGAGATGGGTCTCTTCGAGGTGAATGAAGCGGCGGAAATCATCTCGGATGCCGCTGATGGCGAGGCGAATGTTATATTCGGCGCTGTCATCGATGGCTCCATGGGTGAGGACATGCGGGTGACTGTGATAGCAACCGGTTTCAGTTCGGATCTTGAGACCCACAAAGAATTCGGGTCGGATGAGGAGGAGGATTCTCCGTACCCCAGGCCTGAGCCAGAGAGCTTTGACATGGATGATGACGCTCTCGACATCCCTGCTTTCCTTAAGGACAAGGAGTAGGCAGAGGAGAGGGAGATCAGGACTGGCAAAGTGAGCCTGAGCGTCCTTCAGGAACATATTCACCCTGATTCTCGGCCTAAGATCTGTGCACAACAGTACGGAGGAATTCCGGCACTGACCGCTTCCCTTTCCGGTCCCTTCCGTGCGGTCTTCACCACGAGAACAGGGGGGGTTAGCAAGGGTCCGTTCCAGCATTTGAATCTTAGTCAGAGCCACGGGGATGACCCGGGAGATGTGAAGGACAATAGACGGCGACTGGCGAGAGCTGTGCGTGAGGCTGATGGACTGAGTGGTGCAACCGGCCTGGTGTCACCACGTCAGGTTCATGGGTTGAGAGTGATAGGGACAGCAGAGTACAAGCGAGGACCGGCTGGCGCTCCGTGCGATGGCCTGACCGTGCATCCTGAGCGAGATGCCGGACTGGGTGCTTTGCTAGTCTTTGGTGATTGCGTGCCCGTGATCATGGTGGGAGAAGTTGATGCAGCTCTGGTTCATGGGGGTTGGCGTGGTTTGCTGGGAGGAGTAGTGCAAGAGGGGGCTCGCGCCATGACAGCTCCGCCCGGTCTCGCGTTCATTGGCCCCAGCGCGGGACCCTGCTGCTACAAAGTGGATTCGCATCTGGTGCAGAGCTTCGCTGATCGCTATGGGCGTGGCTTGACCCGGGGTGGCCATTTGGACTTATGGGAAGTCTGCACGCGCGCGTTGGAAGAGGTTGGAGTGCCTCGAGGCCAAGTGGTTAATCCGCGCCTTTGTACCATCTGTAACCCAGAACTGTTCTACTCTCACAGGCGGGACGGACCGGCTACCGGCCGTCAGGGTGCTCTACTGTGGGCGGTTTCATGAAAGCTGTTGAGAGTCTTAGGAGCTGATTGTAAAGGAATGATGACACTCGATGTAGAAGTTGTGCGGGAGAATTGGGCAATAGTGCAGGAGCGGATTCGGCTGGCCAGTGTTCGCGGCGGCTGGGATCACAAGGTTAATGTGGTCGCGGCTACCAAGTATGTGGATCTGGACGACATGGATATCCTTATCCAGGCGGGAATTAAAGTGGTTGGTGAGAATAGGGCGGAGGAGTTGGAGGGAAAGTGGCGTCGGTTCAGGGATGCGCTGGATTTCCATTTCATAGGACATCTGCAATCAAGGAAGGCCCGCCGCGTGGTCCCGCGGGTGTCTCTGATCCATTCCGTCGATTCGCTCAGTCTGGTAGAGCAGATAGACAAACGGACGGATGTGGACGTGGATGTCCTGCTGCAGGTCAACGTGAGTGGGGAGGAAAGCAAGTATGGTATCCTTCCGGGCGATGCGGAAGCCTTTTTGGAGCGGGCTGCTCCATATGAAACGGTGCGTTTCGTCGGACTGATGACGATGGCCCCTCTTGCAGAGGACGCGGAGGAGACCCGCCCTGTCTTCAGGGGGTTGCGGGCGCTAAGGGATGATCTGGCCTCCCGGTTCTCTTCCCGGTATGCGCTCAAGGAGCTTTCTATGGGTATGAGCAATGACTACCAGGTAGCAGTTGAGGAGGGCGCAACTCTTGTCCGTTTGGGCAGCGTCCTCTTTACGCGAGCCTAGGGAGGGTGGGATGGCCTTGGCAGATATCTGGCGGAAGACGTTGATTTACTTCGGCATCGCGGAAGAAGAAGATGATTACTATGAGGAGGATACGCTGGCTCCGCACGAGGAGTTGGAGCAATCGTATCAAGAGCGCCCCAATGTGAAGAGGATTGACCGCGGCGGTAAAACCGGTCGCAGACGTCCATCCAGCACAGACTTTGATGACATCTTCGCTGGAGAAGAGGACCGTGGTTCAGGAGGGAACAAGGCGATACGTCCCGTACCTTCTCCTTCTCAGAAACCTTCGGTTGAGGTCCACCTGATAGTCCCCAAGAGCTTCAACGATGCCCAGTTGGTGGCAGATAAGTTCAAGAAAGATGTTCCGGTGATCATCAACCTGCAGTCGAGCGAGAAGGAACTATCCAAGCGGCTGATAGATTTCACCAGCGGACTTACCTATGCTCTGGATGGGGGAATGCAGCGGGTGGCGGACAGGGTCTTTCTTCTGACGCCGAACAGCGTGGAGGTGTCAGCGGAACAGAAGCAGGAGTTGATGGAGAAGGGGTTCTTCAATCAGTACTAGAGTTGGGTGGGAGTTCGTGCGTTGCGCATAGGAGTAGTGGGAACCGGCAATATGGGCTCGGCTTTGGTGAAGGGCTGGCTTCGTTCATCTGAATCGGATGTTGCGCTGGTCCTGTATGACCAGGACTCGGAGCGAACGGATGTTCTGCGAGGGATTTCTCCGGAGAGGATTGAGGTTGCGCCCACGGTGCGTGACACAGCGGCGCGCTCGGATGTTCTGTTTGTGTCAGTCAAACCTCAGGAGCTGGAGTCCGTTCTGGCGGGCGTGAGAGATGAATCGTCGGATGGGAAGGTAGTATCTACCGCCGCCGGGGTGACTCTGCCCCGGATCCGGGCGGCACTGGGCAGCGGCCCCGCGGTCTTTCGCATCATGCCGAATCTTGCGGTTTCAGTGGGAGAAGGGGTCATAGCCTTGGCGCCGGAAGAGAAGACAGCTCCTGGTGCGACGGAGGCTGTGAAGGCGGTGCTGAGGCCTCTGGGAGTAGTTGAGCTGGTTCCTGAGCAGTACTTGGATGTGGTCACCGGGTTGACCGGGAGCGGTCCCGGGATGCTGGCCTTGGCGTTGGAAGGGCTGGAGGACGGGGCGGTCCATTGTGGGTTGCCTCGCGCTCTGGCTCGTCCGTTTGCTCTACAGATGGCGCTGGGGGCTGCTCGGATGATGATTGAGGAGGGGGTCTCTCCAGCCGAGCTCAAGGATAGGGTGGCCTCTCCAGCTGGTACGACTATCTTTGGAGTAGCCGAACTGGAAGATCACGGAGTACGCGGTGCTTTTCTTCGTGCGGTGGGGGCTGCGGTAGATCGTGGGCAGTCACTTTGAAGGCCCCGGGAATATGGTGATGTGAAATGGCTGGATTCGTGCTTGCCCTGCTCAAGATCTACTATTGGTTGGTCATAATCCGCGTTTTGCTCTCCTGGATCCCGTTGCCGGAGAGTCAGGCTTTTCAGACTATCTACAAGTACATCTATGACGTAACCGAACCCTATCTTTCGTTGTTCCGCCGAGTGATGCCGGGGATAGGCAGCGGTGGCATGAACGTCGATCTCAGTCCCATACTGGCCATACTCGTGCTTATTGTTCTGGAGAGCTTCGTCACCCGGGTTCTCTAAGGAAGGAGCGGAAGGAGAGGCCATGAAGTTGACACCTCTGGACATTCGTCACAAGGAATTTCGTCGTACGGTAAGGGGTTACTCGGATGAAGAGGTGGACGTCTTCCTTGATGAGGTAGCGGATGAGTTTGAGCGTCTGTTCCAGGAGAACATTGATTCGCGTGAGCGGATTGAACACCTGGGAGAGCAATTGGCTCACCATGAGGGGTTGAGAGATACGCTGCAGCAGACTCTCATCTCGGCCCAACAGCAAGCTGAGGAGATGAAGGCTAACGCCCGCAAGGAAGCGGAGTTGGTTCTCAAAGACGCGGGGCTTCAAGCGCGGGACATAGTCAACGAATCCTACCAAGAGAAGCAGTCCGTGCAGCAATCTCTGATCCAGCTCAAACAGGCGGAAGAGGACTTCCGTTTCAAGTTCCGTTCTCTGCTTGAAGCCCACATCAACCTTCTTTCTGAAGAAGAGAACTCGGAGGAGCGACGCAGATTCGAAGGCGTGGTCTCCGGGGTGGAGGAAGAGTCTGAGGATGGAGAGGAGGCTGTGGCGCCCGCTCCTGCTGCTGATGCGCCGGAAGAGGATGCTGCAGGTCAGCCCTCTGAGCCTGAACCTGAAGGAGCGGATAAGGAGGTTCTTTCGGAGGAGGAAATACCTTCTTTCCTGGCGGAAGGCAAAGAGGTTGAGCCTGAAGGGGCACCTATCTCCAATAGCAAAGAGGCCCTCGACACCGGGGACAACGAGGAAGATGCAGAGGAAGATGCAGAGGAAGAGGAAGAGGATGATTTTTTCAATCGGGGAGAAGACAGAGACTTCCGGTGGTAGAGGTAAGATCCTCTGACAATGTCCTGATGGTTGAGGTTAGAGTCAATCCCGGCTCCAAGAAGACCAAGGTGCAGGGCGCGTATGGGAATCGGCTCAAGGTCCAGTTGACTGCCCCTCCAGAGGGGGGCAAGGCTAATAGCCAGCTGCTCTCCTGTCTGGCGGATTGGCTGGAGATTCCTACCCACTTGCTCTCCATTAAGCGTGGACAGACCAGCCGGGACAAGATCGTCTCCTTCCAGGGATTGTCCAAGAGCGATCTTGAGAACAGAATTCAAGCGCACCTGGATACTTGAGAGAGCGTGGAATGAGTCGCATCAGCAGACTCAAGTGGACCCTGCTTGGTTCGAGCGCCATTCTTGTATTGGCGCTGGACCTTCTGACTAAGCGGTTTGCTCAGGACGCACTTGCGATGGGGGAGAGGGTCGCAGTGTTGCCCTTCTTGACCTTGGAGCGCACCAGGAACACAGGAGCGGCGTTTGGCATCTTGTCTGGCCACGATCGGTTGATAATTGTGGCGGTCGTGATGGCCACTCTAGTTGTGTTCGCCTACGTGGCGCTGGAGGATCGTGTTGTGCTGGCGGGATTGGCGGGGGGATTGGTCGTCGGTGGCAGCATGGGTAACCTGGTAGAACGCGTAACTATCGGCCACGTCACCGATTTCATCCGATTGCCGCATTGGCCTATTTTCAACTTTGCGGACATGTTTGTTGTGATCGGAGTGAGCCTGATGATAGCCGGTCTTATGATGAGCGTTTGGCATGGCGAGGAGGGCAGGCAGGCGGAGGGTGATTACGGTGATTGAGCGAGAATCATCTGGGAATCAGCTGCTGGAAGCCACTGTGGATGAAAGTGAAGAAGGTGTGAGACTTGACATATTCTTGGGCCAGAAAGAAGAGGTAGGCAGTCGGACCAGGGCGGCTGCGCTCATAGACGAAGGGGCCGTGAGCGTGGATGGCAATCTCCGCGCACGCAGTCATCATGTTTCCGGAGGGGAGACAATTGTCGTCCGGCTCCCTGATGCTGAGGTGGATTTGGAGAGGGCACCCATTCCTGAGGACATCCCGGTTTCCGTGCTCTATGAAGACGATTCGCTCTTAGTCGTGGATAAGCCTCCGGGGATGGTGGTGCATCCCTCGCGAGGACACATGAGCGGTACTTTGGTCAATGCGTTGATGGGGTATGGCATATCGGGCGGGGAGGCTTTTCGACCGGGAGTGGTACATCGGCTGGATAGAGATACCAGCGGTCTCCTGGTAGTTGCCCGTGACCCTCAAGTCCGCCGGGCGTTGGCAGACTTGATCCGCGGGCGGCAAATGAAGCGCAGGTATCTTGCGCTTGTGACCGGAGTGCTGTCTGAAGCCACAGGAACCGTTGAGGCTCCCATCGGTCGTGACCCTGTCCGGCGCAAAGTCATGGTGGTGGGTGGAGTTCGGCCCAGAGAGGCCGTCACGCACTTCACGGTATTGGAGCGCTTGAAGACCTTCACCTACTTGGAGGTGGAACTAGAAACCGGGCGCACCCATCAGATCCGCGTCCACTTTCAGGCGATCGGCCACCCGGTGGCCGGGGATCAGGATTACGCAAGGAGGGATCGCTTGCAGGTTGGACGCCAGTTCCTTCACAGCCACAGACTGTCTTTTCCCCACCCGGTATCCGGGAAGCATGTTGACGTCATCTCTGATTTGCCCGCTGACCTGGAACGTGCTCTGGGTGCGGCCCGCCTACTTCAGTAGAGGGGGCGAAACCACAGGGGGCGCGAAACCACGGCGGAGAGTGTTCTCCGTAATGCATCGCGGTTCCAGGAATTGGAGAAGATAGTCGGGCCCACCCGCCTTGGAACCCACACCGCTCATGCGCGATCCGCCGAAAGGTTGCCGTCCTACCATGGAACCGGTGATCTCTCTATTAATGTAGAGGTTTCCCACTCGGAACTCTCGGTAGGCGCGCTCGATACGAGAGGGGCTGCGTGAGTACAAACCTCCGGTTAGGCCGTAGACGGTCCCGTTGGCAATCTCCAGGGCTTCATCGAAACTATTTGCTCTAATGACACTCAAGACCGGCCCGAATATTTCCTCCTGTGCGATTCTGGCCTGGGGTGGGACATCCGCATAGATGTGCGGTCCAATGAAGTATCCGTCCTCCGGCCCGGAGATGGCTGCGGCTTCGTCGGCCTCGCTCCGTGCCGTGTCAATGTATCCCTGAATCTTGGTCATGGCTTCCTCGCTGATTACTGGTCCCATGTTATTCCAAGGATTGGTCGGGTCGCCGATGCGCAGGCTGTGGGCGGCTCCCACCAGTCGTCTCACGAACTGATCGTAGATTGAATCCAGCACCACTGCCCGGCTGCAGGCAGAACACTTCTGTCCAGAATAGCCGAATGCTGAGCGAACGGTGCCCTCAACGGCTGCGTCCAAATCCGCGTCTTCGTCTATGATCAACGCGTTCTTCCCGCCCATCTCTGCCACTACTCTCTTGATGTTCTTCTGCCCCGTTCGGATCTTTCCCGCGGTCTCCAGGAGGGATAGCCCCGTCTCCTTGCTGCCCGTAAAGGCGATCAAATCGACATTCGGGTGCTCCACGAGCCCTGCACCGACGGTTTGTCCGGGGCCTGGTAGGAAGGATAGGACCTGCGGCGGTAGTCCGGCCTCAAGCAGGATGCGATATAGCTCATAAGCCACCAGGGGTGTCGGCTGTGCCGGCTTCATGATTACGGTGTTGCCGGTGACCAGGGCTGCGGATGTCATCCCGGTCAGTATCGCCAATGGGAAGTTCCAGGGGGCAATAACGACTGCTACTCCCCTGGGTTCGTACAGCAGGAAATCCAGTTCTCCCGGTATATCGTGGAGGCTTTGTGGGCTGCCGATACGCAACATCTCTCTGCCGTAGTACTCAAGGAAATCTATGGCTTCGGTGACATCTCCATCTGCCTCACGCCAAGGTTTGCCCGCCTCCAGAACCTCCAATGCCGCCAGCCGAAAACGTTCACGGCGCATGAGGTCTCCTGCCCTGAAAAGAATGGCGGCCCTCTCGCGCACGGGGGTGTCACGCCACTTCGGGAACGCCTGCTGAGCTACGGTGACTGCGTGCTCGGCCTCCTTGTGGCCGGCAGAACCCACGGTTCCGAGTGTTTGTTTGGGATGGGAGGGGTTAGTGGAGGTGATTACTTCTGTGGTGTCAACTTCTTTCCCCCCAATCATCAGCGGATGGTGTTTTCCCAACCCAACCTCAGCCTGCTTGAGAGCGGACGCCAGGGCCGCGCGCTTCTCTTTCCGAGCGAAGTCGGCATGCGGTTCATTCTTGTACGGACCAGGGTCCTTGGGGTCGGTCGGAGGGGTGGGTGGAGCGCTTTCACAAGCGGCTTGCACATCCGTGCTCGGGAGGGGACGGGCCAGCAGTCGCTCCCGGTCTCCAGCTTCCACAAAGGTCTGACGAAGGAATGACTCGTTGGCAGTGTTTTCCAAGAGCCGACGCACCAGGTACGCCATGCCCGGCACCAGTTCCCCTACGGGCACGTATTCTCGGAGCCGTATTCCCATCTCGCGGACTGCTCGTTTGATCGGTTCCGCCATACCGTGGAGCATCTGGATTTCCAGGACACCTTCGGGGATTCGTAATGATTGGGCAATCGCCACGGCGTGGGCGATGCTGCGGATGTTGTGTGTACCCAGCGCCGGCCGCGCATGTTCCCAATTCTCCAACATGAGGCGGGTCAGGTATTCATATTGCGCATCTGTATCGCTCTTGCGGGTGAATACGGGAAGGGGCCAGTGCTCTTGGCCGGCGAGTGCCGTCTCGTAGTCCCAGTAGGCACCCTTTACCAGCCGGACGGTGACGGGTGTACCACGTGCCCGGGCAAGTTCGATCACATTGAGAAGGTCCGGCTCAGAGTCGCGCAGATAAGCTTGGATCACTATTCCGAAGTGCGGGTAGTCCTTGAACTCATCCTCAAGCAGGAGATCGCGGAACACGTCAAGAGTCAAGTCATGATAGCGATACTGTTCGAGGTCGATGTTCAAGAACGCTTCTCTTTCCTGGGCGAGTCTCAAGAGAGGCCGAAGGCGTTCGCAAATCGCATGCTTAGCAGCGACGAAGTCGACGGGATCGAGCTGGGGCTGGAGTGAGGTTATCTTCAGAGAGACGTTCACGCGGGGAAGGGTCCCCCACGGGGCTTGGTCAATCGGTTTATTCTCATCCCAGTTCAACGTTTCTCTGGGCAAGGATGTGAGGAGGTCTTCGTATCGCGCTTGATACGTCTCGGCTTCGGCTTCATTGAGAGTCGCCTCACCCAGCACGTCCAGGGTGAAAGCAATACCTTGGGCGCGTAGACTGCGGAGTGTTGAGAGTGCTTGCTGCGCGTCTGTTCCTGCAATGAAGCGCTTTGCCATTGCGTGGATGTTATGGGCGATAACCTTGGAAGCTAGACGGGTGGTGGGATGTCCCGGTTCGGCAGCTTTGAGGCCCCAGCGTAGAGCGGTAGGGAGGTTGGCGTCCGGGTATTCAAAATACTCTTTGACGTGGCGGGCCGTCTCCCTGGAATTATGCAGACTGGGAAACACGTCCACAAACCGGAAGAGCTTGACTTTAAAGGCATCGTCCCTCATGGCCCATTGGAGGGCCTGGCCCTGCCACCAGGCGCTTCTAAACACTGACGGTTGGGTTTCCTCCATGAGGGCGAACAGCCGGGTTCCTATGTTTTTGGTCTTGTCCTCCAAGGCCCGCGTATCAGATACTGTGTCTATGGCTCTCTCCCATCCAAGAAGAAGTAAGATCCCTGAACCCTGGTGTACTCTTTACCGGTGCTCTATGCGGCTCTTGTACCCGGCGGGGGGAGAAATCCAACGTGATACACTCGTGGAATGTCAGAGTACGTCTATCAGCCCCGGGACGTCAACCTTGCTTTCTTCGATCTTGACGGCACATTAGTTGTGGGTCAGACCCAGCGTCTCCTTGTTACCTTCTTGCGTGAGAAAGGGATGATTGGGCTGGGTTTTCTACTGGGCACCGGTATCTGGTTCATTCTCTACCGGATGGGCCTGGTCAAGGCTACAGATAGAGCCAGAGCCAGAGCCGGAGAGTTATTCGCCGGTATGAACGTGCAGGAGGTGGATACCCTCATGGACGAATTCGCCGGGGAGGAGCTGGTGCCGCGGTTGCATGCCGGCGCCCTGAATGCTCTGCGAGGGCATCGTGAAGCTGGGGATGAGATTGTGATTCTCTCCGCCGCTCTCCAACCGCTGGTGGATGCTCTCGGCAGAGCCTTGGGGGTCAAGGATTGTGAGGGAACCAGGCTGGAGAGGAAGGACGGAATATACACTGGACAGGTGATTGGGCGTCCTCTCTATGGTTCGGAGAAGGCGCGCGTGGCACGTGCCTACTTGGAGGGGCAAGGAGCTGATCCCGGCGGCTGCAGCGCCTATGCGGATCACGAGACGGACGTGGACTTGCTGAGGTTGGTGGGTACTCCTGTCGCGGTGAATCCTCGCAAGGAGTTGCAGGCGGTGGCAGAGGAGTCGGGCTGGAGAATATTGCCGTAGCGACTGGTGGCGCGGCCGGCGGCATGCCGCCGGCCGCACGCAATTCTGTGCAGAGTGTGAGTTCTTGTCCTAGGCAGGTTGTTGGACAGGGATGGAAAGGTGGTTGGATTAATGGAAGGAGTGAGTTTGGGCGGAGATGACAGGCTGGACATCTTGGCGGTGAATACCATTCGAACCCTGGCGATGGACGCTGTGGAGAAGGCCGGATCCGGCCACCCGGGTATGCCCTTGGGGGCGGCTCCCATGGCCCACGTCTTGTGGTCTCGGCATCTTAAGTTCGATTCACAAGACCCGGAGTGGGCGGACAGAGACCGCTTCATTTTGAGCGCGGGGCACGGATCCATGTTGTTGTATGCACTGCTGCACTTGGCAGGCTTCGGAGTCTCCGCTGAGGATATTGAGGAGTTCCGGCAATGGGGGAGCATCACACCCGGTCACCCCGAGACCGGGGTGACGCCCGGAGTGGAGGTCACCACCGGTCCGCTGGGCCAAGGTTTCGGGAACGGTGTGGGAATGGCGGCCGCTGAAGAGTATCTGGCTGCGCTGTTCAACACCAAGGAACACAAGATTGTTCACCACCGGACATACGGCATTGTCAGTGATGGGGACCTCATGGAAGGAGTTTCCTCCGAGGCGGCTTCTCTGGCAGGCCATCTGGGGTTGGGGAAACTCATATATCTCTATGACAACAATCACATTTCCATCGAGGGCAAGACAGACATCACCTTCACGGAGGATGTGGCAAGCCGGTTTGAGGCCTATGGGTGGCAGGTGCTGAAAGTGGAGGATGGCAATGACCTGGATGCCATTGATGCAGCCATCGGGCAGGCTAAGGAGGATGAGGAGCATCCATCTTTGATCATGGTGCGGACTCACATTGGATACGGAAGCCCCAACAAACAGGACTCGGCGGACGCACACGGTGCGCCTCTTGGTGAGGAAGAAGTGGAGCTCACCAAGAAGGCCTTGGGGTGGTCTGAGGAAGAGCCGTTCTACGTTCCTCTGGAGGTCAAGGACCTATACTCAGAAGCGACGGCTCACGGGGCGGGCAAGCGTAGGCTCTGGAAGAGTATGTTGGAGGGGCTGAGGCAGACGGATCCGGAGCGGATTGAGAGTTTTCTGCAGGCTATGAAGGGAGAGCTTCCCGACGACTGGTCCGCCCGGTTGCCGGAGTTTGTTCCGGCAGATGGCCCGCTCGCCACCAGAGGTGCGTCGGGACAGGTGCTGAACGGTGTGGCACCCGTCCTCCCTACCTTGGTTGGGGGCTCAGCAGATCTTAGTCCTTCCAACAATACAATGCTGAAGGATTGTGGAAATACACAATACGGATACTTCCAGAAGGGTTCTCGCGGTGGGCGGAACATCCATTTCGGTGTTCGGGAGCACGCCATGGGTGCGTTTCTCACGGGCATGGTCAAACACGGTGGCCTACTGGTGTTCGGCGGCACTTTCCTGGTCTTTTCTGACTACATGCGGGGAGCTATTCGAGTGGCAGCCATCTCGCAAGCGGCGGTGAAGTATGTTTTTACCCACGATAGTGTGGCGGTAGGTGAAGACGGGCCCACTCATCAGCCTATCGAGCATATTGCTTCGCTCCGTGCGATGCCCGGTCTGACGGTTATCCGTCCCGCAGATGCTACTGAGACCGTAGAGGCGTGGAGGGTTGCGCTGCAGAAGGATGATGGTCCCGTGGCGCTGATACTGACCAGGCAGAAGCTGCCTGTCTTGGACAGGAAAGTGTACGCTTCGTCCGCAGGTGTGTCGCGGGGGGCTTACATCCTGGCAGAGTCGCAAAAAGGTGCAGACGGGGTGGACGTCCTCCTCCTGGCCAGTGGATCCGAGGTGCACTTGGCTCTGGAGGCCAGAGACACGCTGGGTGCGGAGGGGGTGGGAACCCGGGTGGTATCTATTCCCAGCTGGGAGTTGTTCGCCCAGGAGGACGTTTCGTATCGGGAAGAAGTGATTCCGCCGGATGTGCGTGTGCGTGTGGCGGTGGAGGCGGGCGTGACGCAGGGATGGGAGCGCTTTACCGGCGACGCGGGCGCGGTGGTGGGCATTGACCACTTTGGAGCCTCCGCACCTGGAGGGATTGTGATGGAGAGATTCGGGATCACTGCGGATGCGGTGACGCAGCAGGCACGTTCACTCCTGGGCATCACCGGGTAACCATGAACACGATACCATAGACTGGAGCGATGGTAGCAATGGGAGACAACCCGATCAGAGAGATCAGCAAACACGGGCAGAGCGTCTGGTATGACGATATCGGCCGGGGGATGCTCACATCAGGTGCGCTGAAGAAGATGATTGAAGAGGATGGGATCTGCGGACTTACCTCTAATCCCAGCATATTCCAGAAAGCTATCACGGGGGCTGCGGAATATGACGAGGCCATTGAGACTCTGGTGGAGGCCGGTATGGATACCGGTGCCATCTATGATGCCTTAACCGCGCAGGATGTGGCGATGGCGGCAGATCTCCTTCAGGAGGCGCATAGAGAAACGGAAGGCGTCGATGGATGGGTCAGCATAGAGGTATCACCGACGCTTGCATACGATACTGAATCGACGGTGGCGGAGACCCATAGGGTCAGGAGCCTCGTGGATCGAGAGAACTTGTTGGTCAAGGTTCCCGCCACCGAGGAGGGTGTGAGAGCGGTTAGGATTCTCATCGCGCAGGGGATCAGCGTTAACGTGACTCTCATTTTCTCTCTTGAACGCTATTCGAAGGTACGGGAAGCCTATATTGCCGGGTTGGAGGAGCTAGTTGCACGGCGGAGCGAGGGTGAAGATTTACCGGAGCCGGTATCTGTGCGCAGTGTGGCCAGCTTCTTCGTCAGCAGGGTAGACACCCTTGTAGATGGAGAATTGGAGAAACTGGTGGCTTCCGTCTCAGGCGAGGGAAGAGCACCGCTCAGGGAGTTGTTGGGAAGGACAGCTATTGCCAACGCCAGGGTGGCGTATCGGGACTTCAAGGAGAGCTTCTCAGGAAGTCGCTGGGAGGATCTGGCCGCGGAAGGAGCCCGGGTGCAGAGACCTCTCTGGGCAAGCACCAGCACCAAGAACCCGGGATACAGTGATGTGCGCTATGTGGAGGAGTTGATCGGACCGGACACGGTGAACACCGTGCCAGGAAAGACGTTGGACGCTTTCAGAGATCATGGGAAGGTTGCGGAGACCATAACCAGTGGGGTCGATGCGGCGGCGGCACATCTGGAAGCCCTGGAGCAGGCGGGTATTTCAATGGAAGCGGCCACGTCGCGCTTGGAGGTAGAAGGCGTGAAGGCCTTCGCAGATTCGTTTGATGCGCTTCTGGAAGCCTTAGAAGACAAGCGCAAGGCGGTGACTAGGGCGGTGTGACGGAGTTCATCCTGTCAGAGAACCCGCTTCGGAAGGGGTTGAGAGGACCCCGTACCCCCGAGCCAGCGGCCCTGGTTGTTTTTGGGGTAGCGGGGGATCTCACGCGCAGGAAGTTGATTCCATCACTGTATCGTCTTTATGCAGGAGGCCTTCTTCCTCCTGGCTTTGCACTGGTGGGCTTTGCCCGCAGAGACTGGGGAATCTCTGAATTCAAGTCCTATGTGCGCGATGCCTTGGATACCTTCTTGGACTTGCCGGTCCAAGAAAACGCCTGGGAAAGCTTCGCAGAAGGTCTCTACTTCTGTGGTGGTGATACTGCCGACAAGGAATCGATGGAACACCTGAGAAGGACGCTGGAGCGCGCTGAGGAAGAACGTGTCCATACCGGCAATCGCCTTTTCTACATGGCTGTGCCTCCTGATTCTGTTCCGGAGATAGTGGGGAGACTCGGCGGTGCGGGTCTGGCTGGAGGCGGGCGCCGGGATGGAGGTTGGGTACGGGTGGTCGTTGAGAAACCGTTTGGCAGAGATCTGGCCAGCGCCCGCCGGCTAAACATCCTTCTTCATGAGTGGTTCGGTGAGGATTCTGTGTATCGAATGGACCACTACCTGGGCAAAGAGACGGTTCAGAACATTCTGGTGTTCCGTCTTGCCAACGGGATGTTTGAGCCTGTTTGGAACCGGCAGTATGTTGATCACGTCCAGATCACAGTGGCGGAGGATCTTGGTGTGGAGGGGCGTGGTGGGTACTACGAGGAAGCAGGCGCCACACGGGATATGATCCAGAACCACGTCATGCAGCTGCTGTCCTTGGTGGCCATGGATCCTCCGGCATCCATGACCGCGGACGCGGTGCGGGATGAGAAGGTGAAGGTTCTGCAGGCACTGCGCCGGCTCAGAGGGAACGAGGTGGATGAGTGCGTGGTCAGAGGGCAGTACTCGGCTGGTCTTTCGCACGGAGAACCGGTAGCCGCGTATCGTGAGCAGAAGGGAGTGGCTTTGGACTCGTCAACGGAGACCTTCGTGGCCATGAAGGTCTTCATCGACACCTGGCGATGGGCGGGGGTGCCCTTCTATTTGCGGACTGGCAAGAGGCTATCCCGGCGTGCTACTGAGATAGCTCTGCAGTTCAAGCATCCTCCGCTGCCTCTATTCCAGGGTCCGGCCGCTTCAGTTGTCAAACCCAATGTGCTGGCCATGAATATCCAACCCAATGAGGGCATCACTCTGAGCTTCGGTTCCAAGGTGCCAGGCCCACAGCTGCAGGTAAACCCGGTACGGATGGATTTCCGCTACGGCACATCCTTCGGAATTCCCACAACCGAAGCGTACGAGCGCCTTCTATTGGAAAGCTTGCTCGGGGATTCGACTCTGTTTGCTCGCAGCGATGGTGTGGAAGAAGCTTGGTCTTTCGTTGACGGGATCGTGTCGCGCTGGTCGGAAGAGGATGTGGGGGAACCTGCTTTCTATGAGGCGGGCGGCTGGGGACCTGAAGAAGCTGAGGAGATGATGGACCGTGACGGCCGGGAGTGGAGACGGTTATGACCGATCATGGGGGCCCCAGAGAGGATCAGGCATCCGGGCTAGCATGGCAGGGGAGTGAGGTGCTTGGCCTATCCGGGCCGAGTTCCAAACGGGTCAGGCTTCGGGATGTCCAGCAGGAGCTGGACGCGCTTTGGCAGGCTGCCGGCCGGGAGGCGCAGGACCGGAGCCAAGGCGGTGTAGTCAGGCTTCGGGAGGCGAATCTCATGGTCTACATCCCACATGACGGCTCCGCCGAGCGAGTGCAGGAAGCCATAGCAGACACAGCGGGGAGACATCCGGCCAGGGCCATAGTTCTGCTGGATGTGGGCGTACAGTCGGCTACGAACGAGGGTCACCCCGTGGAGGAGAGCCTCCCCGGGGAAGAGGGCGCGGAAGTCTGGGTCACCGCCGCTTGCCGCTCTGTGCAGGTAGGGGATCGTAGTCTTTGCTGGGAACAGATTACTATCCCCGCCAGGGGAGAGGTGAGCCGCTATCTTCACGCGGCGGCCGTCTCCCTTCTTGTGCCGGAGCTACCGATTGCTCTGTGGTGGCCGGGGCAAGCGTTGTTCTCCGGCCGTACATTCAAGCGGCTGGCTGAGGTTGCCGATCTGGTAGTGATTGACTCGAATGCTGTGGGCAACGGCGCTACCTTCCTGAACAACCTGGCGGGACTGCTCAGGGATGTCAATCGCAATTATGGCGTTGATGACTTCAATTGGATGCGATTGTTGCCGTGGCGGACCTTGGTAGCCGGTGTTTTTGATGAGCCCGTCCGGCGTCCATGGCTTTCGCAGGTGAGTAGAGTACGGATCAGCTATGCGCAAAGTGCTTACAATGAGGGGCGTGGTTCCGGGGCCTGTGGGGTGGTGCTCCGTTCTCTCCTCATGGTTTCTTGGTTGTCTACTCGATTGGGTTGGCAGACGACTGATCAAGGGTGGAGAGAAGAAAAGAACTTCGCCACAGCTCAACTGAGTCGACGGGGATCGCGCTCAAGGTCAAGGGAGGACGGAGTTTCTGACGATGTGGAGATCTGTCTGAGCCGGATTGATCATGTCGGCTTGGAGGGTGGCGGTCTCGTGGAGGTATCGTTGGAGATCGCGGCCGGTTCTGCGTCTGGGGAAACTCCGGATAGTGGAGGGGATAAGGTGGTCATGCGGCTGTCGGATACCGGTGACGTGGGGACCGCGCGCGTGTGGGAAGGCGACCATTCCGTATCCGTGGGGAGCGTAGACATGTCTCATATGACGGAGGGTCGACTCCTCTCTCAGTGTCTGGATTTTCTGGGCGCGGACACCGTGGCAGAAGAAGCCGCGTTGTTTGCTGCTGAGCTGGTTTCCTTGCCCGGAGCGCAGGCTCTGTGGCGGTAGGTGACCGCTTGGGAGCGGGTGGTCTTGAGGGGGTAGGTGCTTCTCGCGTTCTCGCGTTGGCGGATCCGCAGGCGATCTCCAGGGTGGCGGCGGAGCGCATCGTAAAGATCGCCCGACTTGCTGTGTCTGAGCGCGGTGTCTTTCATTGGGCCCTGAGCGGTGGATCGACCCCTGAGCCGCTCTATAGACTTCTTGCGACTCCTGAGTATGATGAACTGATCCCCTGGGAGTGTCTGGAGGTGTTCTGGAGTGATGAGCGTTGTGTGTCTCCGGAGGACAGGGCGAGCAACTTCGGAATGGTAAGGCGTTCGGGTCTTCTGGAGCGGCGGTTTGGCGGAGTGCACCGGATGCCTGGGGAGATGCCGCCCGCGAAAGGGGCGGCTGCATATGAGGTGACTTTGAGGGAGGTGGTTCCCGAGTCAACCGCCAGGGAGGATTCCCCCGTGGATAATCCCTGCGGGGTGCCGGTTTTGGATCTTGTCCTGTTGGGTTTGGGTTCTGACGGGCATACGGCTTCGCTTTTCCCTGGTTCCCCTGCTCTGTCTGAAAAGGACCGTCTGGTCGTCAGCGCCGGGCCAAGAGGCGGCTATTCTCGCCTGACCTTTACGCCCCCATTGCTTCGCGCCGCTCGGTCTTTGCTGTTCCTGGTTTCGGGAAAAGGCAAGGAGCAGGCTTTGCGTGCTGCGCTGCGTGGAGATGTGAACATACCGGCGGGCCTGGTGGACAAACAGGGGAGAAAGACAGCCTGGCTGGTGGAGAACGCGCTACTCGGTTAGAATTGGGATGTATGGGGCGCATGTCGTGTGTGAGCTGGGGAAGAAGGCGATTTGAGTAGAAGGCTGTGGGAGGCGAGATGACAGAGAGCGGCAAGGTCCTGATGGATGCGGATCGGATGCGCCGGTCTATCGCCAGGATCGCCCATGAAGTAGCAGAGAATGTGGAGAGCATGGAAGCCCTGGCCTTGGTTGGTATTCACCGGCGGGGTGTGGAGATAGCCCAGAGATTGGCCGTCCACCTGGAAGAGGCCTACGGTTCGCGTCCGGATACAGGGGCTATAGACATTACTTTCTACAGGGACGATGTTGATACGCGTTCGGGTAAGCCCGGGTATGAGCAACCGGTCGTTCACTCAACCAGGATACCGTTCGATCTGCAGGATCGGATTGTTGTCCTGGTGGATGATGTTCTCTATACGGGCCGCACCATCAGGGCCGCGATCGACGCGCTGATGGACTACGGCCGGCCCAGGGCAGTCAGACTGGCTGTGCTGATAGACCGCGGGCACCGAGAGCTTCCCATCAGAGCGGATTTTGTGGGTAGGAATATCCCTACCGGCCGGTCAGAGAAGATCGTGGTCCGGGTTGCGGAGATTGACGGCGTGGACATCGTCACGCTCGAGCGGGAGCCTGAGTAGCTTGTTTAGCGCCCTCGGGGAGATATGATAGTCAGGAGCTTGGGCGTTGCCCCCACGGCGAAGGGAGAAATGTCTTGCATCTGATCTCCATTGAGGACCTGTCTGCGGAGAATATACTCACACTCTTCGATCTAGCGGACGGTTTCCTGGAAGTCGCTCGTCGCCCAATCAAAAAGGTTCCCACACTGCGCGGTCGAACTCAGGTGAACATGTTCTTTGAGCCGTCCACGCGGACCCTTACTTCCTTTGAGCTGGCGGGTAAGCGTCTGTCCGCGGATGTGATCAACATCAAGGGGTCGGGATCCAGCGTGTCCAAAGGGGAGGGTCTCAAGGATACGATACTTACGCTCGAGAGTTACAACCCGGATATCCTGGTGATCAGGCATCCGCAGGTGGGCGCGGCGCGCATGGCTTCGCGGTTCACCGACGCCCACGTGATCAATGCTGGAGACGGCGCTGGAGAACATCCAACTCAGTGCCTGTTGGATCTATACAGTCTGCATAGGGTCTACGGGGATCTATCGGGGCTGAAGGTGGCCATTGTCGGCGATGTGTTGCGCAGCAGGGTCGCGCGCTCAAACATCTTCGGTTTTCGCAAGATGGGCATTGATGTGAGGTTGGTCGGCCCAGAGACACTCATGCCTCCAGGCATCTCGGACTGGGACGTTCCCATTTACCATGATCTGTCTAGCGTGGAAGATGTGGATGTCATCTATCTCCTCAGACTGCAGCTGGAGAGGGAGGGTAGTATGGTGCCACCCCTGCCGAGTCTGCGAGAGTACAGCACGGTATGGGGTCTTTCACGAGACTTCGTGCGACCTGAGCAGAAGATCATGCACCCAGGTCCTATAAATAGGGGCACGGAGCTGGCCGATGACGTGGCCGACGATGGAGGGTCTGTGATCCTTCAGCAAGTAGAGTCTGGCCTCGCTGTTCGGATGGCAATCCTTTACCATGTCCTGGCACCAGAGTCGGGGGAAGAAGTAACGTAGCTGCGGGTTGGTGCCCGCTTCAGTAATCCCACCGCGCTGGTTGCTCCCGTTGTTGTGCAGGTCTTCTGGCCTGCTCTTGGACGGGCCTCCCTTTGGACGATTCAAGCGCGACAACCTGTGAGAAATCCGGCCACTGTGAGAAATCTGGCTACAGGGTTGTCTATGGCGTCGACTTAGGGTACCCTTATCGTCGTTCGTGGGACTACTATAAGCGCGGCTTTCGGTTAGTACGTGTCGTGCGGTGGAAGGGGAGAGAAAGTGCTTTCATCTTTTGTGATTACGCTTAGAGAGGGATTGGAGGCTGCACTGATCATAGGTCTGGTCCTGGCAGCCTTGCGCAAATCTGGAGCGTGGGATCTGGCAAGTAGGGTTTGGATAGGAGCAGGAGGCGCCGTCGGCATCAGTCTGGTCTCGGGAGCAATCCTTTTTCTGGCGGTGGGAAGCCTACCGGAAGCGATTGGGCAGATTGTTGAGGGGATCGCCGGCCTCCTCGCTGTGGCGGTACTTACGTTCATGGTGTTCTGGATGCGCAGTCAGGCCACACAGATGAGCGTCGACATAAAGGATAGGGTGCGTAGTGCCGCCGCGCTCGGTTCGGGGTGGGCTATTGGCTTTCTGGCCTTCGTTGCAGTCCTGCGGGAAGGGTTGGAGACGGCTCTCTTCCTCTACGCTTCCCTCACCGCATCTGCCGGAGCGGGCAGAGGATCTGTTGGAGCCATCGCCGGTCTGGCTTTGGCTGTAGTTCTGGGTTATGCAATATTCAGAGGGTCGGTCGGGCTGAATCTCAGTAGGTTCTTCCAGGTCACAGGAGCTGCACTCGTTGTAATCGCGGCTGGCATGTTGGCCTATAGTCTGCATGAACTTCAAGAAGTGGGCTTGGTCCCCACTGTAATTGAACATCTGTGGGACACGAATTACATTGTGAGTGAGGACGGAGCAATCGGTTCGCTGCTCAAGGGCCTGGTTGGCTACAATGGCAATCCCTCCTTGATAGAGGTGCTTGCCTACTGGGCATATCTGGGCACCGTCGGCTACCTGTTTGTTGAGCCTCACAGCAGGTATCGGGGACGAAGGAAGGCAGCCGGAAGAATGGAAGAACGTCGTCAAGCGGTTCGTTCTGGTGCTGTCTAGCCGAGAGGTAGGTATCGCCTAGGTATGTACCGCTTATTCGGGGGGTATGTACCCTTTCTCCCCCCGGTTCTGCGCCAGTCGCGGGCGGAACACGTGATCCCAAATCAAGTCCGCCAGATCGTCTGGGGAATCAAGAACGCACTGGCGGTCTTCTCCATCCTTCACTCTGAGGACCAGGCATCCTTCTTCCACACTGAGGTCGTAGATAGTTTCCAGGGGGACCACGTCTGGTGCATCCGTATCCAAGCCAATCAGAACGGCGTCGGTGGTGAGTTGCAGGTGTCCATTGTCCCAAAGGATTCGTTCTTCCCCCCGTCCTCCTTGGATACCTGCTTGCTTCAAGGTGGAGAGGGAAAGCAATGAGGCGCTGCATTTATGGCAGAAGCGTTCCGTATCCGCGTTCTCGGTGCCACAGTTGTAGCAGGTCTTGCTCATGTTCTTCCTCCCCTTACTCCCGGGCCAGTTGTATCCACATGTACCCTGCTGGACTTGGTTTCAGACGCAGGGAGGAAGATTAGTCTGCAATCATCTTGAGCAGCACTGTAGACGGTCACTGGCCCGCACGATATCATTAGTCTGCCTTTAATTGTGTCCCGTGAGACCGAAAGGAACAACATGAGGAATCCTGCTGTTCGGGTGCCTCCACGGATTGAATGCGGCCGTGGCGAGGGTCCGTCTTTCTTCATCAGAGATGTTCATCTCTTCGATCCTTCCTGCAATCTTGATGCGCGGGGAGGCATATTTGTGAAGGGCGGTCGGATTGCGGCCCTGGGTCCAGACGTGACCACTCCAGAAGGTGTGGAGGTTATGGATGGTCTCGTCGGTTGCTACGTGTTTCCTGGCTTCCTGGACATTCATACACATCTGCGCAGCCCGGGTCTTGAATACAAGGAGGATATAGTTTCCGCAGGGAGAGCCGCTGCGGCGGGCGGCTATGTTCTTATCACCGGCATGGCGAATACGGACCCTCCGGTGGACTGCGGCCCTTTGGCCTCGTGGGTGTTAGATAGGGCAGCAGCAGAATCTTCGGTACGGGTCGCTCAGGTCGGCGGTGTTAGCAGAGGACTGAAGGGTTTGGGGCTTTCGGAGATGCGTGAACTTCTTAAGGCCGGGGTGGTCGCCTTCTCTGATGACGGACACGCACTGGGTCGCTCCGACCTGCTCATGCAGGCCCTCCGCTATCTTGAAGGCACGGGGAGACCCGTTCTTGTTCACGCTGAAGACACAGATCTTTCTGGAGACGGGGTGATGCATGAGGGGCGCTGGAGTGCCCGTCTGGGCTTCCGTGGCATACCTGTTTCAGCGGAGACCGCGGCGGTTGCCCGGGACTTGGAGATTCTTCGAGACTATGTGCAGGGTCGGGGAGAGGATATTCGCCTGCATGTGCAACACGTATCCACGGAGGGAAGCGTGCGATTGATCCGGGATGCCAAGCGGGACGGTATCCCTGTCACGGCTGAGGTAACGCCGCATCACCTTCTGTTGACTGACGAACTCATGAGTGGCTTCGATCCAAACTTGAAAATCAACCCGCCACTTCGTTCTGAGCGTGATCGTGAAGCTCTTGTGGCCGGTTTGAGGGAAGGGATAATTGACTGTGTGGCCACAGACCACGCGCCCCATGCGTCCCATGAGAAGGAAGTTCCGCTTGAAGGGGCTCCATTCGGGACCGTTGGCTTGGAGACTGCGTTTTCCGCTCTGTACGGTGGATTGGTTGTGAAGGGTGAGCTGGAGTTGAAGCGTTTGGTTGAGTCGATGACTTCCTCTGCCGCCGGCTGCCTGAACGTGGGGCTGGATGGATTGAAAGCGGGTGCTCAGGCGGATTTCTGTGTTGTGGATCCGGACGAGAGATGGGTCGTGGATAGGGGGGATCTCCAGGGGAAGAGCAGGAATTCAGCGTTCTTGGGAAAACAGGTCCAGAGTCGTGTCTTGGTGACGGTGGTTGGTGGAGTGCGGCGTCTGAATAGACAGAAGCTTTCGCATGCATAGGAGCGGAGCACCGGGGTATGTCATTCTGGAAGACGGAACTGTATATGAAGGTTTCGGTTTCGGGGCGTCTGGCCGGGTTCTTGGGGAGATTGTCTTCAATACGGGGATGACTGGATATCAAGAGGTTGTCACGGATCCCTCCTATCACGGCCAGATGGTCACGTTCACGTACCCCATGATCGGCAATTATGGAGTATCAGAGACCAGGCGGGAGTCGAACTCCGTGCACTCTCGCGGTGTCATTGTGCGGGAGGCCAAGAATACCCACAGCAATCAGTCTTCTGAGGAAGCCTGGGTCGATTGGTTGGAACGTAAGGGAGTGGTAGGAGTCGGTGGCGTGGACACGCGTGCGCTTACGCGCCGTATCCGGGATCAGGGTGCCATGAACGGAGCCATCGCTGGGGGAGAAGACATCAGCGTGGAAGAGATCTTGGAAGAAGTTCGGAGTCATCCTTCTTTGTTGGGCAGGGATCTCGCGGGAGAGGTCAGCAGTCCAGAAGTGCGTGTTGAGGGACCCAAGACGGCGGAACATCATGTGGTGGTCTTCGACTACGGCGTGAAACGATCGATACTGAGGAATATTCTGATGGCGGGGTGTCGAGTGACGGTGGTGCCTGCGCGCACCAGTGCTGCGGAGGTGATGGCGTATAGTCCGGATGGTGTGTTGCTCTCCAACGGTCCGGGTGACCCCGAGCCCTTGCACTATGCCGTCAAGACCATAGGAGAACTGCTGGGGCGGGTACCGGTGTTTGGCATCTGTCTTGGGCATCAGTTGATGGCCCAGGCATTGGGCCTGGGTACTTTCAAGCTGAAGTTCGGGCATAGGGGCATCAATCATCCTGTTAAGAACTACCTTCTGGATCGGATAGAGATAACCAGCCAGAACCACGGGTTTGCCGTGGCCCTGCCGGAAGGATGGGCGGAGATTGCGGAGGAAGCTGGTTACCCAGCTCATGTCGAGCCAGAGAAGCTGGAGATGGATTCGGAGTTCGGACGGGTTCGGTTCACCCACCTCAACCTGAACGACGGCACAGTAGAGGGTCTCCGAGTCTTGGACCTGTCTGCTTTTTCCGTTCAGTACCACCCGGAAGCGGGACCCGGACCGCACGACAGCTTCTACCTGTTCGGTGAATTCACGGAGATGATGAGGCGGTGGGGGTAGTGGAATTGTCCCAGCGGTTGATGCTCAGGGTGGATGGGTATCGCCGAGAGATGGTGGAGTTTCAGAAGGCCATCACCGCCATACCTGCTGTGGGTCCGGAGAACGGCGGAGATGGGGAGTGGGAGCGATTCCTCTTTCTACGAGACTGGTTGGAGAAGGTCGGTCTGGGTGTGGCAGAGGAGCACCACGCGTCCGATGACAGAGTTGTCGCTGGACTTCGCCCCAATCTCGTCGTTCGTATCCCGGGAAAGGATGCAGCACCTCGGACCTGGGTTCTTGTACACACGGATACTGTTCCCGCGGGGCAGAGAACGCTATGGGATTCTGACCCCTATAGCGTGGTGGAGAGGGAAGATCGGCTTGTGGGGCGGGGGGTTGAGGACAACCAACAGGGGTTGACCGCAGCTTTGTTTGCTCTGAGAGCGCTGCGCGCGGAGGGGGTTGTTCCGGCCGGGGAAGCCGGTGCAATCTTGGTGGCGGATGAGGAAACCGGCAACGGATGGGGAATAGATCACGTACTTGAGACTGCTTCTGATCTGGTTGATCCGGCCGACCTTGTTGTGGTTCCCGACTTTGGTGACCCTGGCGGAAAGATAGTGGAAGTGGCCGAGAAGGCGGTTCTCACTTGCCGGTTCATAGTACGTGGAAAGCAGGTGCATGCCTCCACACCGGATCAGGGAGTGAATGCCCATCGAGCTGCCGCTCACTTGGTGGTGCGCTTGGATCATCGTCTTGCCGAGGCCTTTCCTTACCACGATCCTGTCTTTGAACCTTCACGTTCAACCTTTGAGCCCACGCGTCGAGACGCCAACGTTCTCAACACCAACACAATCCCCGGGGAAGAGCGTTTCTACGTGGATTGCCGGGTATTGCCCCACTACTTGCTTGAGGAGGTCAAGAGCGTCCTGGAGGAGACGGCAGAGGATGTTGAGGAGGATTTCAGTGCACGGGTATCTGTGGACTATCCGCTGGAGGTGCCAGCCGCTCCTTCGACTCCGGCGGACGCCCCGGTCGTGCGGGCAGTAATGGGGGCAGTTGAGATGGTAATGGGCCTGCGTCCGCGGCCGGTGGGCATCGGAGGAGGGACCGTGGCCGCTGCCTTCCGCAAGAGGGGAATTCCGGCGGCGGTCTGGTCTACCCTCGACGGAACAGCGCATCAGGCCAACGAATACTGCCGAATAGACAACATGGTCAACGATGCAAAAGTGTTTGCCTGCTTGTATGCAGGTCTAGCCCGCTGACGCGATGGCGCGTGGGGAGAAAGGCATCAAGGCCGGACTTCTTGGTCGGCTATGGGACCTGCTCGTGCGGAGAGGGAGTGGCGAAAGACCTCTCTTCCGCGTCCATCGCCCCCCGTTTCAGGAGAAGCGCTATCGCAGCGGTGACCTTGTCAGATGCAAGGGCAAGACCTACGTGGTAACTCGTTGGGAGGAACTTCCACCGACTCCTCTCGCTCGTGGAGGCTCCGTTCCGGAGTGGGAGATCTGGGGCCGAATGGTCTCTGACGAAGTGACTGGCACCGCGGTTCACGAAGAGGCGGAGCGGATCCTGCGCCAATCTGAAGACCGGCGCTCAGGCGAGAGCTAGAGAAACTTCGGAGGAAGTGCGTGGGAATAGTCCAGGTCAAGGTGGAGACTCCTTCTCATCTGTCTGTTCCCGCCCCGCGCGCGACCTTCCTGGACGTGGCCAGGATTCAGGTGGTTTCCTCGTCCGTGCGACGGCCGCTTGTTCGATCTACATGGATGCCGCCACGAAAGCTCAACCGGGGAGAGTTTGCGAACGCCTGCAGCAGAGCCGCGAACCCGCGGTATCGTTCCTCGAATAGGGCATTCGTGTCAACTCCGGAGTAGTCAAAGTATCCGCGCCCCGTCTTCGGTCCGAGTTCTCCTGCTCCATATTTCTTGGTGACGGAAGCAGGTGGGGCGTAATGCTCCTTTCCCAGAGTGGAGTGCAGATACCCGCCGGCTCGTGCCAGGGTGTCCAATCCTCCTAGATCAATGAACTCCAGCAGTCCCAGGACGCTCAGCCGGAAACCGAATCCGGCCTTGACTGCGGTGTCTATCTCCTCAGCGTCGGCGACACCTTCCTCCAGTATCTTCACAGCTTCGTTCATGGCGGCGACCTGGATGCGGGGCACAATGAACCCGGGGCTGTCTTTCAGCGTGACAGGGACCTTCCCCACCGATTCCAGGAACTTCCGGAGATGGTCGCAGGCCTGATTGTGTGTCCACTCTGCGCGGGCCACCTCCACCAGGGGCACCAGGAACGCGGGGTTGAGCCAATGTGCCACCAGGACCTGGGCTGGTTGTGAGTAAAGGTCCTTGAAGACACCAAGGTTGAATGTGGATGTGGTGGAGGCGATGATGGTGGTCTTGGGGAGAAGAGATGAGGCCTGGGAGTAGAATCCACTCTTGACCGAGATGTCTTCCGGTAGGGCCTCGAACACGAGCGAGCAGGAGGGTAGCGATTCCTCCAGGCGACGCTCCAAGGATAGTGAGGGGAGGGCCTTGTCCGGTGAACCTGAAGTGAGGCCCAGCTCCTGCAGGAGACGGAGGTTGGTCTGTATCTCATTTTCTGCGCTGAGGAGCGCTTCCTCTTCTTTCCCCGCTTCTCTCTTCTTCACATCAAAGAGATGTACCTGGTGATGAGGTCCTCCGGCCAGGATGGCAGTGGCGATACCGATGCCCATCCGTCCGGGGCCTACGACCCCTACAGTCTGGCTTTCCATCTTCTGTTCATCCATGCTTGTTCCCCGCATTCATGCTTTCTGCCTAGGGTTAGTTCGACTTGAGTCCTGTCTCAAGAAACGCCGTCAGTTGTTGTGCGGTCATGCTCGCCAGACCCAGACTCTGGAGCGTCCTGCCCGTCACCCGGAGATCTTCATCAAGGATGGGACCCACCAAGGCCAGTATGCTGTTGGCTATTGGTGTAGGCACCCCATAGAACTCACCCACGGAAGAGAGGAGGGTGAGATTCATGCGGACGTCTTCTTGGATATAGCGGTGGTCATAGCTCAGCTTCTCGTGCCAATCGCGACTCTTGACGATATCGTCACGACCCCTCCGCCCATACATCCATTCCCGATCTCCCTGGGGTTGATAGTGATCTCGGATGGGGTAGTGGGGCGGTGAGAAGCCGAGGGTGTTGCGCAGAGCTATACGTTCAGCATCCAACGCCAAGATCAGTTTGATCACTGACGGTGTACTGCCTTCGTTGTGAATATCCCAAGAGTCGAGGCGCTCTATGGGCCCGGTGTTGAGAAGGACCAACACGGAGTGGATGGTGGGCCCAACATTCAGTAGGAACACAGAGAGGGCGTTCTCCACCGAGTGAGAGTTTGGGTAGAGGATACGGATGCACTCCATCGCTTCGGCGGTGTGGGCGGCGGGGAATACGCCAACGGGCAGATTCACAGCCTCACCGCTAATATTCACGGTGGTGGGGGCGCTCTTTCTGGCCAAGTAGGGGAGGGTTCCGGGTTCAGCGAAAACGAGATTGTCTGCCCCGCCCTCCATTCTCAGGATTTTCGCAAATGCCGGAGCACCGAGCGAGCCGGGGGAGAGGATCACAATCTGGCCTGGCCTGAGATGGGGAGCCAGGAGGCGTGCCCGCCTTTCTTGGGTGATGGCGGGGTCCATGGACACCACGATTTCTGCGTCGTCCAGAGCCTCTGCCGGGTCGTCCGTGACCTTGTCTAGTAGAGCCGTTCCTTGCAGTCCCACGCCTGTTCGGGTGATAGACCCTGTTTCCAGAAGTTCGTATGCTCGGTCGGGCGGCCAGGCACCATTCTGACTCTATGACCCTTAAGTCCAAAGTCCGCCGCCGCTGCGTACGAGCCGTTTCCACTACCTACAACTGCTATTTTCAATGTTAGCCTCTCCGCTCGAATGCATTGTCCCGATCTGCAAAGGAGAGCTAGTTTCAGATATTGGTATCTGGGAAGACTATTCCCAGGGCGGCAGGCGGCGCCAACTCCCCCATGAGTCTCTCCGCGAAGTAAAGGTGCGTCAGTAGGAAGATATTGTTTCTCCTCAGCTGACCTCAGAAATGCCTGCTTCCCCGGTTCTACAGGCGTACACTTGTGGCTAATGTCCCGCCTGCAAATTGGATGATAGCATCGGAGTCCGTCTAAGGGGAGGGTTTGGATGAAGTCTGTAACGGGGTGCGGACTTGAAACCTGAGAAGCGCGCGATTCTTTTTGCTGTGGCCCTTTTTGTGTTAGGGCTAGTGGCACTGATGATGCGGGCGCGTTGGGCGGACTGGCATCCCCAGCTGGCCCTCTTCATCTACTCCATCCCCGCGAATGCGGCGGTCTCACTCTTGTCGCATGAAGTTGCGCTTCTAGACTATGGGATCAATCAACCGATGTTGCTCAGCACGACCGTGGCCACAGGTGCTACCGCAGTGGCTGGGTACCTGGATTGGCACGTGTTCGTGCCTCTCCTCCAGACGGGGAAATTGGAGAAGTACAAGAGTAGTAGATTCGCTAGATATTGCATGGATCGTTTTCAACAGATGCCGTTTACGGTGATCTTTGCAGCGGCATTCACACCGATACCATTTGCACCATTCAAGCTCTTGGCCTTTTCTGCAAATTACCCGCTTCGAAACTATTTGTCAGCTGTTGTGCTGGCACGGGCGCCGCGATACCTACTTCTTCTCTGGATAGGCCGTGAGCTTCACCTGGCCAGGTGGATTCTGGTGGTTGGGTTGGTGCTGGTCTTTGTCGTGGGTTTGTGGCATGTTGGAAGTGATTGGCAGAAACTTCTGTCGAGAAGGAGGCTGACTTGAGTGTAGGTCTAGTTCTGGGGATGGCGGCGAGAGGTCTCGGCGGCGTATTGGGGAGAAACCCTTTGTGCGTTTCATTCGAGGTCACGCATTCGTGTCCCGCCGATTGCCTCCACTGTGACAAGGGTCGGATCAAGAGGGAGGATCGCTTGATGCAGCCAGATGACTATCGGATCAGGACCAGGGAGCTGCGTCCCGGAGTCTGCCAGCTGTCGGGTGGAGAGCCACTCACCCGCAAGGATCTTGAGAGAATCGTGGCTGCCGTTAAAGGGGGAGGCCCGCCGCCATACGTCATTTGCGTCACCAATAGTTGGCTCCTCACCGAGGAACGATATCTGGCCCTGATTGAGGCCGGTGTAGACATCTTCAGCATATCCCTGGATTTCCCCGACGAACGGCATGATGAGTTCAGACAGCTTCCCGGGCTCTTCGCACGCATGAGGGATTTGATTCCCCGTCTTTCAGAGACTCACGGCCGCAACAACATCGTTCTCAACACCGCTCTTACCCGGGCCAACTTCAGAGAAATACCCGCTCTGGTGGAGAAAGCACAGGAGTGGGGTGTGAAGCTAAGTTTCAGCGCATATAGTGCCCTACGCACCGGGAACCTTGATTACTGCATCCAGCGCAAGGAAGATCTTGAGCACCTCCGGGAATCCGTGGCTTACCTGAAGGAGCACCAAACCTTGCACGATACTGTCATTACGCCTGCACCTGTGCTAGATCGAACCTATCGCTTCTTCCGCGATGGGGGGGCTTCCGGGTGTCAGGCTGGCGTGAGGTTTCTGGTGGTCCGTCCGGACGGCATGATCAACGCCTGTTCTATGTTCCCGGACCGCAGGTACCGGACCCGTGAAGATGCGGTAAACAGCTTCAAGGAGCGCTTCACGTGTGATCAATGCTACGTATCCATCCGGGCACTTACTGAAAGATCTGTTACCGAGCTCGCAGTCGGTAGCATCAAACAGTATGTGCAGATGGGTTGAGGAGAGCAGATACTTGGCTGCCCAACAAGCATTTGCGGATTTGATAGGCGAGGGGGTTGCAGTAAGTGTCTGAGCGCTGTACCATACCCCCGTACCCTATGGTACGGTCTGTTAGGTTGGTGTGCACTGTATACAACGACGTTAGGAGGAGCCCATGAAGCGTTTTATGATCCCCCGGGTGGCTCATTGTAGCGACGGCTGCCTACTCTGGTCCTGGGCATGACGCCAAACTGCCCGTAGGAATAAGCAGCAAAGAAAGGGCGCCATTCCGGCGCCCTTTCTTTGCTGCTTAGTCGCGAGCAGCGTGGGAGTCTTTGTTCCGTTCTGCGCTCGTCTACGGTAGCATGTGCAGTGACCTTTAATCGTGCCCCGTGAGGCCGAAAGGGAAGGAATAGAAAATGCCGCGCCGTGACGACGTACAGAAGATCCTGCTCCTGGGATCAGGCCCCATTGTTATCGGACAGGCCTGTGAGTTCGACTACTCCGGAACCCAAGCCTGCAAGGTGCTTCTTGAGGAAGGCTATGAAGTGGTCCTGGTTAACTCCAACCCGGCTACCATAATGACGGACCCCGCCCTCAGTCACAGAACCTACATTGAGCCTCTGGTGCCGGAGGTGGTGGCCAAGATCATAGAGCGGGAGCGGCCGGATGCTCTACTACCCACGCTGGGTGGCCAGACTGCGCTCAACCTGGCGGTAGCGATGCACGAGACGGGAACCCTGGAGCGCTTCGGTGTGGAGCTGATAGGGGCTGACTATGACGCCATCAAGCGGGCGGAAGCCAGAGATGAGTTTCGCGCGACCATGGCTTCGATCGGCATGTGTGTCCCGGAGTCTGAAGTGGTGGGGAACTTGGAGGAGGCGCGCGCTGCTCTGGATGATGGGTTGCGGCTTCCGGTGATTGTGCGGCCTAGCTTCACGTTGGGAGGGCATGGAGGTGGTGTTGCTCGGAGTCTGGAAGAACTTGATGACGCGGTGCTCTCCGGCCTGGATGCTTCTCCGGTGGATCAGGTTCTGATAGAAGAGTCGTTGATCGGCTGGAAGGAATTCGAGCTTGAGGTAATGCGGGATGCCAAAGACAACGTGGTGATCGTTTGCTCCATTGAGAACATTGATCCCATGGGAGTCCACACTGGGGATTCCATCACGGTAGCTCCACAGCAGACTCTTACAGATCCTCAGTACCAGCGTCTGCGCGATGCTTCCCTGGATATCATCCGGGCCATCGGTGTGGAGACAGGAGGCTCCAATATCCAGTTCGCCTACTCACCGGAAGCGGATGAGATCATGGTCATAGAAATGAACCCCAGGGTCTCCCGCTCGTCTGCATTGGCGTCCAAAGCTACCGGTTTCCCCATCGCCAAGATCGCAGCCAAGTTGGCGGTCGGCTACACTCTGGATGAGATACCGAACGACATCACCAAGAAGACTCCGGCCTGTTTCGAACCCACCATAGACTACGTGGTTGTGAAGACTCCCCGCTGGGCATTTGAGAAGTTTCCGCTTGCTGATTCCCGGCTTTCAACGCACATGAAGAGTGTGGGGGAAAACATGGCCATCGGTCGTACCTTCAAGGAAGCTTTCCAGAAATCCATGCGTAGCCGGGAGCTGGATGTGAACGTCGAATATCCGGAGGCCGATGCGGAGCTGATAGACATGATTGCGGTTCCCTCCGCTGAACGGTATGACTTGGTCCGGGAAGCCTTCAGACGGGGGACGAGCCTGGAGCGGATTGCTCAAGCGACTCTGGTGGATCGTTGGTTCTTGGAGGAGTTCCTGGAGATCGCGGAAGCGGAGGCGCAGATCTCTTCCTTCCGCGGCTCTGCGGGTCTTTCAGGCTTTCCGGACGCGGAGCTGCGGCAGGCCAAGCGCTTGGGTTTCTCTGACGGCCGGATAGGTGATCTCCTGAGGGTGGGAAAGAAGGATGTGCGCAACCAGCGATTGGAGTCGGGAATCGTCCCTACTTACAAGGCGGTGGATACATGTGCCGCGGAGTTCGAGGCTTTCACGCCCTACTTCTACTCCACCTACGAGGAGGAGAATGAAGCCGTCCGCGCGGAGAAGGAGCGAATCATCATTCTTGGGAGCGGCCCCAACCGGATCGGCCAAGGGATAGAGTTTGACTACTGTTGCGTGCATGCGGTGGACGAGATGCGTGCGCTGGGATATGAGGCAATCATGGTGAACTGCAACCCGGAGACGGTATCGACGGATTATGATACTTCAGACCGTCTTTACTTTGAGCCGCTCTCCTACGAGGATGCCATGAGCATCGTGGATAACGAGGATCCCAAAGGGGTTATCGTGCAGTTCGGGGGGCAGACTCCGCTTAAGATAGCCAAGGATCTGCAGAACGAGGGCGTTACAATCTTGGGAACCAGTCCGGACGCCATAGACCTGGCGGAGGATCGTGAGCGTTTTGGTGGAGTGTTGGAGAAGTTGGGCCTTGCAGCACCACCTTACGGTACTGCCCGCTCAGCGGAAGAAGCCTTTGAGATCGCAGGCAGAATAGGGTACCCAGTCTTGGTTCGGCCTTCCTACGTGTTGGGAGGCCGGGCTATGGAGATTGTATACGCCCGCGGTGATTTGGAACGCTACATGCAGTTTGCCGTCCGGGCGTCACCCAGCCACCCAGTGCTCATAGACCGATTTCTGGAGCGGAGCATGGAAGTGGATGTGGATGCCGTGTGTGACGGCACCGATGTCTACATCGGTGCCGTCATGCAGCACGTGGAAGAGGCGGGCGTGCACTCTGGGGACTCGGCGTGTGTCATTCCTGCAGTGTCGCTGGGAGAAGATGTTGTCCGCCGGATAGAGGAAGAGACGGCGGCGGTGGCCAGGGAACTGGGGGTCATAGGGCTCATGAACGCACAATACGCGCTGCAGCAGGACGATGAAGGTACCCGCATCTACGTCCTGGAGGTGAATCCCCGGGCCAGTCGAACGGTACCCTATGTGAGCAAGGCTGTCGGTGTGCCCCTGGCCAGGGTGGCGACCCGAGTCATGGCCGGTCGACCGCTGGCAGATATGGATCTGCCGGGTTGGGAGGAGTCTCAAGCGCAAGGGCGCGTTCCCGGGCCACGTGGATTTGCCCATGTGGCAGTGAAAGAGGCGGTGCTTCCTTTTCGTCGCTTCCCGGGGGTGGACACCATGCTTGGTCCGGAAATGAAGTCCACTGGGGAAGTCATGGGCGTGGGAGCCAGCTTCCCGGTCGCGTTCGGAAAAGCTCAGTTGGCGGCAGGGGATGGACTGCCCTTGGAGGGTACGGTCTTCATCTCAGTATGTGACGCGGACAAAGATGCTGCAGTCGCTATTGCCGACCTGCTCGCGCAGATGGGTTTCCGGCTGCGGGCGACGCGGGGGACGCACACGATCTTGATGCGCAATGGTGTAGAGTCAGAGGTGGTCCTCAAGCACACGGAGGGATTGGAACTGTTGGAGAGCGGGGTAGCTGCAGATGAGGTACGGACGATAGTCGATCTCATAGAGGAAGGTGAGATTGACCTGGTTATCAACACCCCTCGGGGTCGGGGCGCTCGTGCGGATGGTTATGAGATACGTTGCTCCAGCCTCAGACATGACGTGGCTACGATTACCACCATGGCCGCCGCTCACGCCGCCGTTCAGGCCATAGGAGTGGCTCGGGAAGAAGGCGCGGGCGTTGTGTGTCTCCAGGATCTGAACTTCGATGCCCAGGAAGATGCGCGTAGCGAGAGCGGAGGAGTTCTGGGTGGAGGCGCTCGTGGCTGACAGCCAACGAGTGAAGGCCCGGGTGCGAGCGGTGGAGAAGCTTGGTGGTCAGGTGGTTATTGGGCTTGATGTGAAGGATTGGGTGGGTGCAAGATCCGGGCAGTTCGCCATGCTTCAGCCTGTGAGATCACGCTGCTTCCTTCCTCGCGCATTCAGCGTATTCACGGGAGCGAGGGGGGGAGCGACAGGGATAGTAAATTTTCTCATTGCTCCTGTGGGACGCGGGACGGAAGAACTGGCGGCGATGAGGGAGGGAGAGGAGGTCTGGGTCTTGGGACCGCTGGGTCGGCACTTTCCTGAGCCGCCGGACGGACGCCTTGTGGTTGTGGGGGGTGGAACGGGAGTTGCGCCCTTTGGCCTGTTGTTGGAGAGTCTTGCCGGCCAGAAGGGCGGAGGCGCGGTGCCTGGCAATGGAGCGGGGCCCAATGAGATACTTCTTCTCTTGGGGTTCGCCGGTGAAGAGCAGGCGCGGTCTGTGAAGTGGATTGAGCCTCTGACTGATGCGGTCCGCAGCAGCGGAGTGGGTGTAGAAACGGTGGTGATGACAGAGAAGGGGGAACGTGGGAGTCAGGGACTGGTGACAGATGCGCTGGCAGAGAGGCTGGAATCTGGAGACTCAGTGTTCGCCTGTGGGCCGATTGCCATGTGTGAGACAACCTGGACGTTGGCGCAGAATGTCTCTGGAGTGTCCACTTGGTTCAGTCTGGAAGCCTCCATGGCTTGCGGGACCGGCTCTTGCCAGGGTTGTGTTCTGCCGAGCGCCAAGGGGACACTCCTGAAGGTCTGTCGAGACGGACCAGTTTTCCAGGGAGAGCGCGTTTTCGGAGGGTCGTCGGAATCTACGGGGAAGGCAGCCTCGGAGAGAGGAAGTACGTGAGCACTGAAGGTCCGGTAGATCTGAAGGTCAATCTGGGACCGCTTGAGCTTTCCCATCCTCTCATCAACGCCTCAGGTACGCTCGATCTACTTGAGACCGGAGAGGCATTGGGTACCCGGGGCGGAACGGTGGTCAGGAATCCTCCCGTGGCTGCGTACGTCCCCAAGACGGTGACTCTGTCTCCGAGGCAAGGCAACGATCCGCCACGTATCGTGGAGACGTCCGGAGGGATGTTGAATTCAATTGGCCTACCCAACCCTGGTTTGGATGCATTCATTGCCACCGAATTGCCCAAGTTGGCGGATCTGCCATGCCCGGTCATACTCAACATTGGTGGTTTCTCGCCAGTAGAGTATGCTGAAGGGGCAGCCATGTTGAGGGCGGCCGTGGATGATCGTATGGGCGGAGATTGGACGTCGCGCATCGGATTGGAACTCAACATATCCTGTCCGAATGTTCACTCTGGATGCATGAGCATTGGAACCAATCCACTGGAGAGTCGTGCCACGGTGGCAGCAGTACGGGAGTCGTGGCCGGGACTGTTGGTGGTCAAACTGACTCCGAATACGGATCGAATCTGCGAGGTCGCGGAGGCGGTGGAGGAGGCCGGCGCAGATGCGTTGTCGCTGGTCAATACCTACAAGGGGTTGGCTTTGGAGCGAGACAGCTTGAGGCCCTATCTGGGTGGTATGACCGGTGGGCTTTCGGGGCCAGCCATCAAGCCCTTAGCCTTGTGGGCTGTCTATCAAGTATACAATGCAGTTGAGGTGCCTATCGTGGGAATTGGGGGGGTTGAGTGTGTTCAGGACGTGTTGGATCATATAGCCTGTGGGGCTACAGCGGTAGCGGTGGGTTCCGCCGGTCTGCGAGACCCATGGTTGGCCGAGAAGCTGGCTGGTCAGCTTGCAGATGAGTTACAGATCAGGGGTGTGGAATTGGGGAAGGTCGTGGGATGTGCTCACCTCTGAAGGTTCAGGGAAACGCGAACATGCGGTTTGAGCTGACACGGGGATGTTGCAGTTGCTGAAAAATAAGTTGCGTCGCGGACGGCGCTCGGTATAATGGCGGGCATGACTCCTGAGGCTGGCATCTCCCAGACACCGGAACGTACGCACAAGCAGCGGATGGAAGCGCTGAGTAGGGCCAATCGGGTTCGCTCAGAGCGAGCTCGGTTGAAAGAGAACTTGAAGAAGGGTGAATCCAAGATCGCGGATGTTTTGGAGGAACCGCCCGCCTACGTCCACACCGCCAAGGTCTTTGATCTTCTCATGGCGGTTCCCCAGTGCGGACGGGTGAGGACTATCAAGGTTCTGGAGCGATGCCGCGTCAGTCCCTCCAAGACGGTGATCGGACTTACTCCTCGTCAGCGTGGGGAGTTGGTGGATTGCCTTAGAGACTTCTAGTAGCTGAGAGCGGCTATCGCACGGCTAATAGTTATCTCTGGTCCGTCAGGCGCAGGGAAAGGTACGTTGCTTGCCCGGGTGCTGGCGGACTTCAATGATCTTGTGGTCTCCGTTTCGGCAACCACTCGATCCCGAAGGGCGGGAGAGCGTGAAGGGCGCGATTATCACTTTCTGTCCCGCGACGGGTTCGTGCGTAGAGTGGAGGAAGGCGAGTTCCTGGAGTGGGCTGAATACGGCGGCCATCTGTACGGAACCGCAGAGAAGGCTGTTGTTGCGGAGCTTGAGTCCGGACGTGATGTCATTCTTGAGATCGAGCTAAAGGGGGCGCGCCAGGTACTGGCCCAGTACCCGGAAGCTGCTCTCATCTTCGTGGCACCCCCGGGTCTCGGTGAGCTGGAGCAGCGTCTTAGGCTGCGTGATACGGATTCGGGGGAAGCCATCAGACGGAGGATGGAGCATGCCAAGGAGGAGATGGCGGAGCTGGAGCGGGATTCTGGTAAGGAGCCGCGTGAGTTCGACTATGTTATAGTCAATGATGACGTGGAACGGGCGAGCGAGGAACTCCGTTCAGTTATCCAAGATATCCGTGAGCATGATCCCGAGAGGTGAATGGCACATGAATAAACCGACGGTAGACAAGATATTGAAAGGGTTGGAACAGAGCCGGGAAGCGGGAGCGGTGATTCCCAACCGTTACACTGCTGCCATGGTTACCGCCAAGAGAGCCCGGCAGATCAACCGCTACTACCGTAGTCTTGGCGAAGGTGTTGGAGCGGAGGGCGTAGCTCCACCGTTGGTCACTGTTGGATCCAAGAACTACCTGACGATCGCCATGGAGGAAGTAGCCCGCGGCGAGATCGGGTATCGCTTGCGCAGAACAGAGTAGTAACGCACCATGCCCCAGGGTCCCTCCGTCCTACTCGGAGTAACTGGAGGCATTGCCGCTTACAAAGCGGTGGAGATACTCCGTGGCCTGCAGGGTGCCGGCATGGATGTGCGGGTGGTGATGACTCGTGCTGCAACCCGCTTCGTAGGGCCACTCACATTCGAGGCACTCTCCATGAACCGGGTCAGCCTGGATGACAGTGAGCATGCGCTGCGCATGGATTCCGCCATCACTCATGTGGAAGAGGCCGATGCTGCCGATATCATGATAGTGGCACCGGCTACCGCCAACACCGTCGCTAAGATGGCGCACGGCGTAGCAGACAATCTGCTGACGTCCATGTATCTTGCCTACTCGGGGCCGGTGGTTGTGGCACCGGCCATGAACACCAACATGTGGGAGCATCCCGCCACTAAGGCTAATGCGTTGGTACTGCGTGACCGGGGAGTATTTGTTGTGCCGCCCGGAGCGGGGGAGTTGGCCTGTGGCGTTTACGGGTCAGGCAGGATGGCGGAGCCGGATAGCATCGTGGCTGAGGTCAAGCACCGGCTCCAGGTTGAGCGAAAGACTGACCTGCAGGGACTGCAGGTTCTCATCACGGCTGGTGGTACCCGGGAGCCCATTGACGCAGTCCGCTTCATCGGAAACCGGAGTTCTGGCAAGATGGGTTCTGCTCTCGCGAGGGCGGCTTTTGACAGAGGCGCCGGCGTGGATCTGATGAGGGCCAACGTTGATCTTCCTCCAATCCCCGGCGTGCATGAGATGGACACTCCCACGGCGGAAGAGATGTACAAGGAGGTTATGGAGCGCCTACCCGGGACCGATATCCTGATCATGGGAGCGGCCGTTGCCGACTATCGGGTATCCAAGGGTCCCGTGGGCGGCAAGATCGGCAAGAACAACGAGGAGCTCGCCATCGGTCTGGAGCCGACAACTGACATCCTTTGTGAGGTTTCTTCCAGGCGGACCGATGACAACTATCTGGTGGGATTTGCGGCTGAGTACGGAGAGGACGGCGTCTCCCGCGCCAGAAAGAAGCGTGAGCGTAAGAGTCTGGACATGATCGTGTACAACGACATATCTCGTGCTGACATCGGCTTCGACTCAGACTACAACGAGGTCATACTCATAACCGCCGTGGATGAGGTCAAGATAGAGCGTGCCCCGAAAGAGACTGTGGCGGAGACCATCCTTGACCACATCGCCCGGGCGGTTCGGAGCCGGAGGGCAGGAGAGGCTACCTAGAAGTTCGCGGGCAGTCTCCCGTCAGGCGCTTTCGCGCAGTGCCTGTATGTCCTGAGCGGCTTTGATTTGTTCCAGCGCCTTCGCCTCTATCTGGCGGATACGTTCACGACTAACGTTGAAGCGCGAGCTTACCTCAGCCAGAGTCCGGGGGTGTTCTCCCTTGAGGCCAAAGCGCAATTCCACTACCTTACGCTCACGTTCTTCCATATTCTTTAGAATCTGCTCCAAGCTTTCCTTGGCAAGAATGCTGGATACAGCCTCTGAGGGATCAGGCGTGGATTGGTTCTCAATGAAATCACCAAGCTCTGCGTCTTCTTCGTCCCCAATGGGTGTTTCCAGTGAGGTGGTCCTCTGTGCAATCTTTCTCATCTCCCTGACTTCATCGTTGCTTAGTCCTAACTCAGAAGAGAGATCTCCGTTACTGGGTTCACGCCCGGTTTCCTGAAGCAGCCGACGTTCCACACGGATCATCTTGTTGATTTTCTCTATCATGTGGACGGGGATGCGAATGTTACGATCCTGGTTTGCGATGGCTCTTGTGATGGCCTGTCTGATCCACCAGGTGGCGTAGGTTGAGAACTTGTAGCCCTTGCGGTAGTCGAACTTCTCAACTGCTCTGATAAGGCCCGTATTACCCTCCTGAGTTAGGTCAAGAAGGTCCATGTCCTGCGTGTAATAGTTCTTTGCGATAGAGATCACCAGCCGCAGATTGGACTGGATCATCTTGTCTTTGGCGCGCTTGTCACCGGCTTCAATCCGCTTGGCGAGCGATACTTCCTCTTCCTTGGTGAGAAGCGGTATCTCCCCCGCTTCCTTGAGGTACAAGCGCAATGGGTCCTGTGAGACCGTCTCAATGGAGAGATCTAGTGCAGGTTCCACCTCTTCCAAGGCCTCTGTGACCGAGGAGTTGTCATCATAAACCTCAACTGAAAGGTCAAACAATTGAGCATACATGTCTTCGATCTCCTCGGTGCTGAGATCCAAGTCTTCCACCAGCCTCATTATCTGGTCTCCGGTGACGTATCCCCGATCCTGTCCCAGCACAACAAGTTCGTGCACGCTGGTGCTGTTGGGAAGATTCTGATCTTCCACTACTGATGTCTTCAAAGTCTGTTGTGTCGCCATCTTTCCCATCTGTCTTTGTTGGTTTGTAGTCTTGTCTTTAAGCAAACTCGCATATTGTATCTTTTGTGGCGAGGCTTGTCTAGGCCACTCATCATCAACTTCCACCAGTATAACGAACAAACGTTCGTTATACAAGCTCTAACTGACTTCTTTGTGCCGTCAACCCAGTACCCGATTGGATGCCATTCCACACATGTTTGGCTGGAATACATGCATGCACGGTTTGGGTGCGGATTCTCGTCTCTTGGAGTGTCGGGCGCTTCTCCGCTTTGCGCTCTACGTTAGTTGAGCTCGATAGAGTCGGGCGTAGTGCCCGTCTCTCTGTATCAGGTCAGAGTGTACACCGTCCTCGATGATGCGTCCGTCCTCCAATACCAGTATGCGATCAGCATTCTCCACCGTGGACAAGCGGTGCGCAATGATGAGGGCGGTTCGCTCCGCCAGCAGTCTGTCCAGCGCTTTCTCCATTCTCCGCTCGGTAGCCGGATCTACGCTGGACGTAGCTTCATCCAGGACGAGGATGGCGGGTCGGGAGAAGAAAGTGCGCGCGTATGCCACGAGCTGACGTTCCCCTGCCGAGAGGCCCACACCACCTTGGCCTACAACTGTGTTGTAGCCATGGGACAGGGAAGAGAAGATGTCGTCGACGCCGAGTTGTTTGGCGGCTTCTCTGACCTGTTCGAGTTCGGTGGTGGCGGCCGTCATCCGTATGTTGTCCAAGACCGTTCCGCTGAAAAGATGGGGCTCTTGTGGGACGTACCCTACAGCTCTTCTATAGCTGTGGACATCAAAGCTATGGAGGTCAATCCCGTCGATGAGTATCTGGCCTTGGTCGGGTCGGAAGAAACGGAGCAGCAGACGGGCCACCGTGGTCTTGCCTGCTCCCGTGCTTCCCACAAGTGCGACCCTCTGCCCAGGGGGGATATGCAGGTTGATGTCATGCAGGACCTCTTCCGACCCTCCAGGATATCCGAAAGATACCCCTTTGAACTGAATATCCCCATTCGTCGTGATCAATCTCTCTGAACCCTGAGTCTCAGTCAGATCAGGCTCGGTATCCAGGACTCTGAAGATCTTCTCCATGGCTGCTCCTGCCGACTGGAAACTGTTGTAGAGTTCGCTCAGCGACTCAACGGGGGAGAAGAAACTGGAAAGGTATCCCATGAAGGCCACCAAGACACCCACAGTCAGCTCTCCGTCCGTCATGCGGTAGCCGCCGTAAAGGAAGATGACGGCCGTAGCGATGGCGTTGAGAAGCTCCACGCTCGGAAAATACAGACCGGATATCACGACGGTGTCCATGTTGGCCTTGCGATAGCGCTCATTCACAGCCTTGAATATGCGTAGGTTGTGATCTTCCTGAGCGAATGCCTGCACAACTTTGATGCCCCCCACGGTCTCCTGGATTGATGCTGTCAAGTCGGCTACGCGGTTTCGTACTCGTCGGTATGCCTTGACAGCGTGTGTTCTGAAGTAGGCGGTTCCTATAAGGAGTGCCGGCAGCACACTCAGCGTGACCAATGCCAAGCGTAGGTCCAGCACAAGCAAGATGGCAATGGCTCCGAGAAGCGTCAAGATGTTGGTCACCAGGGAGGTGGTGCCCTCCGTCAGCAGCTGCTGCAGGGCCTCAATGTCATTGGTGAGACGGGAGATAATCCACCCTGCTCTTTGGTGAGTGAAGAAACCGATGTCAAGGGAGGAAAGGTGACGGAATAGTTGATCTCTGAGATCGCGGACAATGCGTTCCCCAACCCACTGGACGCCATATGTCTGTAGACCGTTGAACAGGCCGCCCAGCAGAGACGCGCCAAGGTAGAGTAGGGCGGCCAGGGTCAACATTCCGGGGTTTCCTGCGCCTATGCCGTCGTCTATAGCTATTTTCAAGAGATAGGGCCCAGCTAGACCGCTGGCTGCGAGAAGTATCATGGCCAGCACGGTGGCGGCGGCCTGGAGCCGGTATCCGCGTGTGAGCCTGGCCAAACGCACCAACGACTGTCGGCTCATCCAGATGCGGAGAGTTCCTCTGGTCTCTTCAGGAACTTCTTGGTGTCGCATACGTGACATGCGGTTAGTCCTCTCCTTCTGCAGCCACTGTTGTATGCCAGCCTATCTCTGACGGGCGCCCTACATCCACGAGCCGGCCGTTCCTCAGCACAGCCACCCGATCTGCGAGAGCTATCGTCGAGGGGCGGTGGGCGATGATAATGACGGTTCTGGTTCCTCGTACGCCGGCGATGGCGGCCAGGATGTGTGACTCAGTCTCCGCGTCTACACTGGAAGTGGCGTCATCAAGGATCAGGATGTCTGGATCTATAAGCAGGGCTCGGGCGAGTGCCAGGCGTTGTCTCTGCCCCCCGCTCAAATCTACTCCTCTTTCTCCAACTCTTGTTTCGTATTGCTCGGGAAGCTTGAGTATGAAGTCCTCAGCTGATGCAGCGCGTGCTGCAGCCTGGATCTCATCCGGAGTGGCGTCCGGCTTGCCGTAGGAGATGTTCTCGCGGACCGTGACGCTGAAGAGAAAGGGGTCTTGATCCACGAGCCCGATGCGGCGGCGGAGGGAGCCAAGGTCGTAGGTTCTGATGTCCTGTCCATCGAGCAGAACCTGTCCTGAGGAGGGGTCATAGAAGCGAGGAATGAGGAGCGCGGTGGTGCTTTTTCCACATCCGGTGGGGCCAACCAGAGCCAAGGTCTCTTTGGGTTTTATGTGCAGAGATATGTCATGGAGCACAGGCCATTCACCGTAGGAGAACCCCACGTTCTTGAATTCCACCTCACCGCTTAGATGCTCAACTTGATCCGAGTCAGCCGACGTCTTCAAGCCTCTGTCCTGGTCAAGTATCTCCAGGATCCGGTTGCCGGATGCGCGGGCTCTCTCAGTCCAGCTCACCAGCATGCCGAGCATGCGTAGAGGCCACACCAACAGCATTATGTATCCGTTGAAGGCCACAAGCTCGCCCAAGGAAAGATCACCAGCCATCACCATGCGTCCTCCGTAGAACAGGATGATGAGTAGACTGAGGGAGGGGAGAAAACCCAGCACAGGTATGTAGCGACTGCGGATGTACGCTGCCTCCAGGCTCTGGGTGTAGATCCGATCTGACGCCTCTGCGAACTCCTCTTGGTGGCGTGTCTCCACAGCCAAAGCTTTGATTATGCGGATGCCCACCACTTTCTCCTCCGCGGCAGCGGTGAGTTCGGCTACGCGCTCCTGAATAGCCCAAAGGGAAGGGTGAAGGCGGGAGCTGAAACGGCGGGCCAGGACCAACAACAGGGGCATCGGCACCAATGCGGCCAGCGCGAGACGGGGTTGCATGGTGAAGAGGATGCCGGTCACGGCCAACAGGGTCAGAACGTGTGTGATAATAAAGATGAGGCCGTAGCTCAAGAACATGCGGACAATGCGGACATCCTGGATGGATCTGGATATGAGTTGGCCTGAAGGCCAATCGCTGTAGAACTCCTGTCCCATGGACTGAAGGTGGCTGAATATTCGATTGCGCAGGTCATATTCGACAGCCAGACTCATGCGTCCGGATACGAGCCGACGGGCGAGGCCCGCGACGAACTTGAGGAGGCCGATACCGGCCACCGCTCCCGCTAGCGGAAGAATCAAGTCCGGTCGTTGCCCCACCAGTGCGCGGTCAACCATCAGCTTGGTGAGCCAAGGGACTGCCAGACCCAGGGCGGTTGTGACTGAAGCAAGGACTATGGAAGCGCCCAAGGCGCCCCAGTGGCCGGTTAGAAAGTTTTTTGACATTCGGGCTAGAGTTGACATGCGGAGGAGATTCTAGCGCAAGCTGAAGACAGGTGACCGGCTGGAGGTCGCCTGATATGGTGGCAAGACTCCGAAAAGAAGAAAGGATATGAAGTGAATGGTGGGCGCGGAGGGAGCCTTACGGGAAGCGTAGATGAGCAGACGGTCACCATCGCCCTGGACGCAGAAGGAGGAGATCGTGCGCCGGGAGAGGTGGTGGCTGGGGCGCTACAGGCGGCCTCGCCTGCTCTACATGTACTCCTTGTGGGCCGTCCGGATGAGTTGGAACCATATCTGCAGGGTGCCGGTGATGCAAACATAGAGGTGGTGCAGAGCGGTGAGGTCATCACCTCCGATGAGGATCCGGCGCGAGCTGTGCGCAATAAGGTAGACGCCTCCATAGTAGTAGGAGCCCGTGCGGTGGCAGAAGGCCGGGCGGAAGGCTTCGTTTCCGCGGGCAGCACGGGGGCCATGCTTGCGGCGGGCTTGTTGGTAGTACGCCGGGTGAAAGGTGTCAGCCGTCCGGCCATAGTGACTGTACTGCCGGGTTTGAACGGGCCGTTGGTGTTTCTGGATGCTGGGGCGAATTCGGACTGCCGTCCGGAGCATCTGGTGGAGTTTGGTGTTCTAGGCAGCGTCTTCGCCCGAGAGATGCTGGGCATCAAGAGTCCTCGAGTGGCACTGCTCAACATTGGGGAAGAGCCCACCAAGGGCGATTCTCTGACCAAAGAAGCGCATAGGTTGATGCGGGTTGCTCTCCCACAATTCACGGGGAATGTGGAAGGGAGGGAGTTGTTTTACGATTCCGCTGATGTCATAGTGACTGACGGGTTTACGGGGAACGTCACGTTGAAGGTCCTGGAGGGCACCGCTGCCTCGTTGTTTCAACGGGTCAAGCATGCGTCAGTGAGAGACACTCGCTCTAAAGTGGGGGGGTTCCTATTGAAACCCGCCTTGGTGAGCCTCCGGGATTCTTTGGATCCGGAGGAATATGGGGGAACGTATCTTCTAGGTGTGCGGGGGTTGATGGTGATATGCCATGGCAGCTCTACGCGCCGGGCCATCAAGAATGCGTTGGAGTTTGCCGCTGCGGCGGCCAGGCAGAAGGTCGTCGGTCGGGTGGAAGAGGAGATAGCGCGCATCAATGGGTCCGGAGTGTAGGTTGAGAACGGATACGTAACGGATACGTATTTCACGTTGGAGCCTGCTGTTGCTACAATGTCGTATTCCTATTCGAGCGCGCGAGTAAACAAGAAGGAGTGTAGATGAGCAACGATGAGATTCTGAGCAAGATACGGGACATTATGGTGGAGCAGTTGGGAGTTGAAGAATCGGAGGTTGTCGAGGGGGCATCCTTTCAAGAAGATTTGGATGCGGACAGCCTGGATTTGGTTGAATTGATCATGGAGTTGGAAGATCAGTTTGATATCAAGATATCGGATGAACAAGCAGAGAAGATTGCCACCGTGGGTGATGCAGTTAAGTTCATCGCCGAAAACGCCTAGCGTCACCTTCGGGCCGAGCCGACGGCGTTGGGGCAGGGCGTGACTCATTCGCGCCTCGCCGTGCTGGCTGAATCTCTTCCTTCCGGTCTGTTGGTTCGCGCGCTCACTCACTCGTCATGGGTGCAGGAGAGCACGGAATCATATGAGCGCTTGGAGTTCCTGGGTGACAGTGTTCTGGGCTTGGCAATGGCCTCACACCTCTTCAACCGTTTCCCCGGCTGGGAGGAGGGTGAGCTTGCTAAGCTCAGAGCATTCGTGGTCAGCCGCCGCAGCTGCGGGGTCGTGGCCCGGCGCATAGGAGTACCTGAACTCGTGCTCTCCCATGCTCCGGTGGATGAAGGCCGGCGCGAGGATATCGCCGAGGGTACCGCGACCCTTGGCAATATGTTGGAGGCGCTGATTGGCGCGTGCTTCCTGGAGCACGGCTACTCTGAAACAGCGGAAGCGATTGTGGAGGCTTTTGCCGAACAAATATCCTTCGGTCGCGCGCATGATATTGACCACAAGAGCACCTTGCAGGAACTCTTGGCGGCTCGGGATGAAGGGGCAGAGTACATGTTGGTTGAGCAGGAGGGACCATCGCATGATCCCTGCTTCACGACCGAGGTTTCAGTGGATGGAAAGGTCTTGGGGAGGGGTACCGGTGGCAGCAAGAAGGAAAGTGAGCAAGCGGCCGCTCGGGAGGCATTGGGTGTTCTCGGAACCCTGCTGGAGTAGTTAGATGACCTACCTACGTTCTATCCGTCTCCGCGGTTTCAAGACTTTCGCCAGGTCCACTGAGATGCTCTTTGAGCCCGGCGTGACAGTGGTCATCGGCCCCAATGGGAGCGGTAAGAGCAACATCACTGATGCGGTTCTTTGGGTTCTTGGTGAACAGAGTCCCACCCAACTGAGAGGCCGGAACATGCAGGACGTGATTTTCGCCGGTTCTGACGGGCGACGCCGTGCCCCTTTTGCTGAGGTCGCTCTCGTTCTGGACAATTCCCGGGGGAATCTCCCCACCGAATTCACCGAGGTGGAGGTAGTGCGTCGCCTGCAGCGCGATGGTTCATCCGAGTATCGTCTGAATGGTGCTGCGTGCCGGCTGCTGGATGTCCAGGAACTTCTTTCCTCCGCAGGTCTGGGCCGGGAGATGCATAGCGTTGTTGGTCAGGGGCAGGTGGATGCGGTTCTGAACTCCACTCCGGCGGAGAGGAGGGCGTTGGTGGAGGAAGCGGCGGGACTGGGCCGCTACAAGAAACGACGGGAGAGGGCACAGTCAAAACTGGAGAAAGTCAGGGGCAACCTGGGGCGCGTGCTGGACCTGGAGGGCGAAGTCAGGAAAGCTCTGAGACCGCTCAAGGCTCAGGTCCACGCCGCTGAGAAGCATGCGGAGCTAAGCGAGAAGCTTGCGGATGCAAGGACTCGGGTCCTGCTCCAAGAACTTGATGGGTTGGATTCCCGCACGCGGAAGGTCAAGAGTCGCGAAGAGTCTGTGAGGGAGAGGCAGAAGAAAGGTGAAGCGGAGCTCAAGGATGTAAGACTGCAGCGTGAGACTGAAGAGAACCGTTTCGCCGAGGTCCTGGCGGACAGGGACGTTGCCACTGCGGACTATCACCGCGCCAAGGGGGATCTTGACCGTTTGACAGCGCGCGGGGAAGCTGTGGAGAGACGGTTGGCCGGCTTGCGAACGGAGGTGGAGCGGGCGGAGAGGCAGCGCACCTCGGTCGAAGCTGCCTTGGCAGACGTGGAGAATAGGCTGATGGTCCTGCGGGACATGCCGGATCACACGTCCGGGAGGCTGGAGGCAGTGGAGAATGTGGCGACGGCCGTCACGGAAGAAGCCAGAGCGCTGAGACCGGAAATGGAGGCGGATGAGCGCAAGGCTGAGGAGCTGCGTGATCTCATTCTGGAGCAAGAATCTGCCAGGAGTCGTATCCAGCAAAGCTTGGAGCTCCTGGAGCAAGAGAAGCAGGATTTGGGACGTCGTGGAGATAAGGCCGCTGAGCAGGTTGAGGTTGCCCGCAACCGGAAGTCTGAAGCGGAGGGGGCCGTGGAAGCCCTCCGAACACAGGTTGAAGATGCGCGGAAGAATGTATCCACCTCTCGCGAGGAGGTGATGGCGAAGGAAAATGAGCTTTCTGCGGCGAGCTCAGTCGCCCAGGAGACACGCAGTCTGGTTCGTGATGGCAAGAAGGAACTGGAATCCGCCCAGACCCGATTGCAGGTGCTACGTGATGCGCTGGCTCGTCGTGATGGCATCTCGGATTCAGCCCGGCATCTGTTGGATTCGATCTCTGGGGCACAGTTGGTCACGGATGCGCTCCGGGTGCCGGAGGGTTTGGAGAAGGCGCTTTCGGTCGCGCTGGGCCCACTTGCCCAGGGAGTCCTGATTCCGCTGGAGGGCCGGGAAGAGGATGCTGTTGCCTTCCTGGGGCAGGGGGCGGGGAGTGTGGAAGTGCTATGCCCTGATGGATCTGATTCAGAGGATAGAAGCCAAAGTTCACCTCCTGTTGGACGCTCGTTGTGGGAAGAAGTGGATGGGCCGGAAGAGGTAGTCCGCTTTCTGGCTCAACTGCTGCCCTCGACGGCTCTGGTGGAAGACTTGACTGCGGTTTCTGCAGCCGCTCTTGCATCAGGCTGGCGGTGCATAGACGCGGCGGGTCAAGTCATAGAAGGTCCGGGTCACGCGGCAAGGCGTGCTGAGACGGTGACGGAGGGGCTGCTCTCCCTACACGCGGAGGCGGAGGCTCTGGGAAGGAGGGTGCCGGAGCTTGAGCGCCGGGTCAGGTCGCTGGAGGAGAGAGAAGTCGTTGCGGAGAGCGCGCGGGAGAAAGCTCGTCTGACGCTGGAAGAACGGCAGTCGGGCGCTCGGGAAGCGGATGTGCAGGTAGCAACCCTGGAAGCGGAGATATCAACCGTCGTTCGCCGCGCTGAAGAGGCGGGGTTGGAAGCGGAGGAAGCGGAGAAGAGGGGAGCCTCGTCCTTGGCCCGGCTGGAGGAGTTGGAAGGTGAGAACGCAGACGCCCATCGAAACCTTTGTGACCTGGAGGAGGACTTGGAGGCAGCCAGGGGCGAGCTCTCAGAGGTCCGGGAGAGGGCACGGGATTCCCACCAGCGATTGGACTATCTTCTGAAAAAGTCCTCCCAGGCGAGGATGCTGATGGTCAGACTCCGGGAGAGAGAGCGCACGCGGAACCAGAAGCTGGAGCAGGCCTACGCGGGAAGAAAGGAGCGCGAGGCCGCACTGAGTCTCGCTCGATTTCGGGAAGCAGCGCTGAAAAGTGTGATTCCGAAAGTGGAAGAGTTGCGCCTGGTGGCCCACGGCTTGCTCAAGAGCTTCTCTGGATCCATAGAGCTGCTGGAATCCAGGATGGAGGACACCCGAGAATCTACCGATGCGTTTGGTGCCGTGCTCAAGAACCTCGGTCGGCGTGAGGCCGAGCTTCAGCAGAGTATGACCGGTCTTGGAGAGGAACTTGTGCGCGTGGAAGTGGAGTTGACACGGCTGAAGGATGAGACCGCGGTCAAGGACACTGAGCTGCAGGACCTTCGGCGCAGGCACAAGGCTCCACGGGAAGTATCAGTGGAGGAGGCGCGTGAGGATGATCGGGAGGAACTTGTAGCTCGGATAGAGCGGTTGGAGGGGCGCAGAGTGAGACTGGGCCCGGTGAACCCCCTGGCCGAACAGGAGCACAGAGAGACCAAAGAGCGTGCAGACTCCCTGGCTGAGCAGAGAGAGGATCTCTCCGCATCCATTGATGAACTTGAGTCGATGACAGCGGACTTGGACCGACACATCGCCAGCGAATTCGAGAATGTGTTTGCTGCCGCCAACGATTACTTCAAAGACATGATTGAGGTGCTTTTTCCGGGAGGGCGCGGAGAGATGGTCTTGACCAGCCCGCCCAGGCGCGGACCGGTTGATGTGGGGAGTGAAGGGCGCCAGGAAGAAGACTCGGATGAAGAGGAGCGTGAGCAAGAGGGTGAGGCTGTCATGCCCGGCATAGGGTTGAAGATCAAGCTCCCGCGCAAAGCACCGCAGAACCTGAGTCTTCTCTCAGGAGGGGAGAAGGCGTTGGCCGCTGTTGCCTTTCTCTTCTCGCTCTTCCTGGCGCATCCTTGCCCCTTCTACGTCTTGGATGAGGTAGAAGCCGCGTTGGACGACGCGAATCTGGGGAGATTCCTGTCTGTCATCCGGCAATATCAGGATCAGACCCAATTCATCATCATCACGCATCAGCGTCGCACCATGGAAATAGCCTCTACGTTGTACGGGGTTGCAATGGGCAAGGATGGAACATCGCACCTGCTTTCCAGGCGGCTTGCAGCCGAAGGGGAAGCAGGGTAGCGGCAACTAAGGAAGGTGTAAGCGCTTGTCGTACGATTGGTCAGACGTATTCATAGGAGTGTCGGTTGACGCGGAAGTCACCGAATCAGCGGCAGAGGGTGCGGCCGAGAAGAAGGGGTGGCTCAAGGGTGTCCGGGAAGGACTCTCCAAGAGCCGCAAGGCTCTGGGGCAGCAGCTGGCGTCGATACTCCTTGACCGCTTTGATGACGAGGTCTGGGAGAAGTTGGAAGAGACGCTCATATATGCGGACGTTGGTGTTGCTGCCACGGTGAAGATAGTCCAGAGTCTGGAAGAGGCGGTGGATGCGGGCCAGATCACGGAGTCCGGGGAGCTACTGGCGAAGGTGCGGGAGATCACTGCGGACATGTTGCGTGCTGACGAGCACCGCATCGACGTCGATCATCAACCCGCTGTCATTGTAGTGTGCGGAGTCAACGGCACCGGGAAGACCACCACAATAGGGAAAGTGGCTTGGCATCTGAAGGAGCTGGGCAAGGAATCCATCCTGGTGGCGGGAGATACATTCAGAGCGGCGGCCAGCGAGCAGTTGGAGGAGTGGGGCAGGCGCGCGGGTTGTCGAGTCATCCGGCAGAAGCAGGGCAGTGACGCGGGCGCGGTGGTGCATGATGGAGTCGCCGCCGGGCAGTCGAGCGGGGCGGATGTGGTCATTGTTGATACCGCCGGCCGTCTCCACACTCAGAAGAACCTTATGAAGGAATTGGAGAAGGTGGTCCGGGTAACGCAGAAACTGGTTCCGGATGGACCACACGAAGTGCTTCTGACGCTGGATGCCACCACAGGACAGAACGGGCTGGTACAGGCCAAGCTGTTCGCGGAATCAGTGGACGTCTCGGGCGTAGTATTGACCAAGATGGACGGTACCGCAAGAGGGGGCATCGCCATCGCCGTCACCCAGGAACTGGGGTTACCCATCAAACTCATGGGAGTGGGCGAGAAGGTGGAGGATCTACGTCCCTTCGATCCGGACGGCTTCAGTCAAGTCATGTTCGAGGAGGGCGTGCTGGGAAGCTGACTCGGGTTTGACGCGCACTGGGTGGCAGAGTAAACTCCGGACTTCACCTTGACGGCGTATCGAAACAAGCGGGGCTTCCAAGGATAATGTTTGATTCACTTTCTGAAAAGCTGCAAAGCGCTCTGGGCGGGATACGTAACCAGGGTCGGCTGAATGAGAAAGACATCGACAAGGTCTCGAGAGAGATCCGCTTGGCGCTGCTTGAGGCAGATGTCAACTACAAGGTAGTCAAGGACTTTGTCCGCAAGGTCAAAGCAAGGGCCATGGACGCGGAGGTCTTGAAGAGCCTGAATCCTGCCCAACAGGTTATCAAGGTGGTCAATGAGGAGTTGACCGCCCTGATGGGTTCTTCGAGCGGTAAGCTTGAGTTCTCATCGCGACCCCCAACGGTGATCATGCTGGTGGGACTCCAGGGGTCGGGTAAGACCACGGCGTGTGGGAAACTGGCCAGGTTTCTGGTTGCTCAGGGCAAGAATCCGGTGATGGTGGCGGCGGACGTATACCGTCCGGCCGCCATAGACCAGCTCAAGACACTGGGCGCCCAGTTGGATGTTCCGGTCTATGAGCAGGGCGCTGACGCCAATCCCGTAGATATAGCACGCAATGGTGTGGACTGGGCCAGGGATAACGGCAGAGACGTGATGATCTTGGACACAGCCGGTCGTCTTCACATAGATGAGCAACTAATGGATGAGCTCGCCAAGATCAGGAAGTCGGTGAAGCCGCACAATATTCTGCTTGTGCTGGATTCTATGACCGGTCAGGATGCAGTGAATGTTGCGCAGGAATTCCAAGATAGTGTGGCGTTTGACGGGGTTATTCTGACCAAATTGGACGGTGATGCCAGGGGTGGCGCCGCCCTGTCTGTGCGGGCCGTCACTGGGAGGCCCATCAAGTTTGCCAGTACCGGCGAGAAGCTCGACTCGTTTGACTACTTCCACCCGGATCGTATGGCTTCCCGTATTCTGGGGATGGGTGACGTCCTGACTCTTATTGAGCGTGCGGAACAGGGTCTGGATGAGCAGAAGGCTGCGGAGATGGAGAAACGTCTCCGCAAGAGCCGGTTTACGTTTGAAGATTTCCTGGACCAATTGGACCAGGTACGGAATATGGGATCCCTGCAGAGCATACTCGGAATGATTCCCGGGATGTCCAGCGGAAAGCTCAAGGGCATGGACGTAGACGACAAGGACTTTGATCGCATACGGGCTATGATTCTTTCAATGACCCCTGAGGAGAGGCAGCATCCAGAGATGATCGACGGAAGCCGTCGTGTGCGAATAGCGGCCGGCGCGGGTACGAACAAGCAGGCTGTGAACCAACTGCTGAAGCAATTCAAGCAGATGCAGAAGATGATGAAGCAATTGGGTTCCGGGCGTGCGCCGTCCAATCCGTTCCAGATGTTGGGGATGTAGACTGTAAAGTAACGCGTTCGCCGGCTTTGGATGGCCGGAGTAGCGAGAGGAGGTGACATATGGCGACAACGATCAGATTAACCAGAAGAGGTGGCAAGAAGGTTCCCGCGTGGCGGATTGTAGTGACAGATTCGCGGAAACCGCGTGACGGAAGGTTTATTGAGTCCCTTGGGCACTATGACCCCAAGACGGATCCGTCCGTGATTGAGTTGAATGAGGAAAAGGCGAAGGAATGGCTTTCAAAAGGGGCTCAGCCTTCAGCCACGGTCAAGAAGCTGCTGAAGATCAAGGGCATCGTCTAGTCTCAGGTCCGGGAGAGTCGGTGTGAAGAGGCTCTGGAATGGAGGTTGAGTTGCAAGAATTGCTTGAGTACCTTGCCAAGGCGCTTGTGGACAATCCAGAGCAGGTGCGGGTGGGTGTTACGGAAACAGAGACCACCGTCGTTTTGGAACTACATGTTGCCAAGGACGACGTGGGCAAGGTGATTGGTAAGCAAGGCCGGATTGCTAAAGCTCTCCGCACGATTGTCAAAGCTAGTGCCGTCAAGAGCGGCAAGCGTGCCAGCGTCGAGATTATCGACTAGAGTGGGCGCAAGACCGGACTGGATCCAAGTTGGTCGTGTGGCCAAGGCGCATGGTGTGCAGGGAGAAGTGCGGGTGGAGGTGTACACAGACAATCCGGAACGTTTCACTCTGGGGAGCCGGGTATTCGCCTGCCTTCTGACCGGTACAGGTGGGCCAGATTCACACTCTTCTAGACGAGAGTTGCATGTGGAAAGCGTGAGGGGTTCCGACGAAGCTCCTATTGTAGCTTTTCGGGAAGTGCGCGGGAGGGATGATGCTCTCCGCATCAGCGGTTCCCCGCTGGAGGTTCCGGGCGAGGATCTGCCGGAGACTGAAGGCGGTACGTACTATCCCTTTGAACTGGAGGGTCTGAAGGTGCGCTCCGCGTCCGGTCAGCTGTTGGGGACAGTGTATTTCCTTCTTGAATCTGCCGCCAACGAAGTGCTCGTTGTGGACCTGGTTGATGGTGGAGAAGCCCTTGTTCCCTTTACTGAAAGCGCGGTGCCGGTGGTTGATGTTCCTGGTGGCTATATTGAGGTGAGGGAAGCGTTCCTGGCCAGGACTCTGGGGGAGGGCGAGAAGGGTAATTCGCACTGATGCGGTGGGATGTGTTCACCCTCGTGCCCGAAGCTTTCTCATGGTTCAGTGAGCAGCACCCTATCTCTGAGGCCGTGGAGAAAGGCGTCATAGATTTTGCGGTGCATGATATCCGCGAGTTCACTCCTCTCAACCACAAACAGGTTGATGACTCTCCATATGGTGGTGGACCGGGAATGGTGATTCGGGTGGACGTGGTGGCTGCTGCGCTTGAAGGCGTATTCGCCGTCGCTCCCGAGAGGGTGCGGGAAGATAGAGATGTCTTGGTCATGTCCCCTGGGGGTCGTCCTTTCGATGACGGTGTCGCGCGGGAACTGGCAGGGTCCGGTGGAGACGTGGTCTTGCTATGTGGGCGATATGAAGGGTTTGATGCAAGGGTCGCGGAGCTGTTCGCCTGTGGAGAGCTGTCTGTAGGTCCCTATGTCCTGGCGGGCGGAGAGTTGGCTGCCATGGCCGTGCTGGAAGCCTGCGTGCGCAAGATGCCTGGTGTGCTGGGGAACATGAGGAGTACTGTGGAGGAGTCTTTCAGTCTGGAACTGGGCGGTGCTGCGGAGTACCCACACTATACGCGACCGCGCGAGTACGGTGGAGTGCGGGTGCCTGACGTGCTGTTGAGTGGCAACCATGCTGAGATTTTGGAGTGGAGACGGCAGTCCGCCAAGCCCTCAAGATGGCAAGAAGGAGGACCCGGTAGGTTGTAATCCGGGCTGTGATGCATTATCTTCATCGTTCTGCGCAGTGCCTTGAGAGGAATAACGCTAGAGTATGCTGCGCCACCAATGTGTAATCGTACGAAGGATTGAGATATGTCGGTCATTGAGTCGCTGGAAGCCAAGATGTTGAAGGATGACGTAGTCGCCTTTAAGGCAGGAGATACCTTGAAGGTGCACTTCCGTGTGACGGAAGGTAGTCGGGAGAGAGTCCAGATTTTCCAAGGAATTTGTATTAAGCGCCAGGGCAGTGGTGCGCGTGAGACGATGACCGTTAGAAAGCATTCTTTTGGGGTTGGCGTGGAGCGCACCTTTCCCGTCCACTCGCCCAAGATCGACAAAATTGAGGTCATCTCAGTAGGTGACATCTCCCGGGCTAAGCTATACTATCTGCGCAAGAAGATAGGTAAGAAGGCGAAAGTTCGGGAGAGGAAGGCCTAGAGGCAGCTGAAGCTGTGAGTTCGCTGACACGTAGGCTGCGTAGGCAAGATGGGTCTTCTCTGCTGGGTTCCTTGCTGGAAGTCGTGCTGATAGTTGGCGCGGCCTTCGTCTTGGCGTTGCTGATACAGCAGTTTGTAGTCAAGCCTTTTTACATCCCTTCTCCTTCCATGAACCCCACTCTTGTGCGCGGAGACCGGGTGCTGGTCAGTCGGTTCGCCTTCTATTTTGAGGAACCCAAGCCCGGTGACGTGATTGTCTTTCATCCTCCCATCGCGCCCGAAGAGGACTATATAAAGCGCGTGGTTGCTGTCGAGGGCGATACCGTCGCAGTTCACGATGGGCAGCTGTACATTGATGGCGAAGCTCAGGAAGAGCCATACGTTGAGAGTCCCGTGATCAACGGCAACTTCGAGCAAGAGAAAGTGCCGCCTGGACGGGTCTTTGTGATGGGGGACAATCGCAACAACAGTGGAGACAGTAGGGTCTTCGGCCCGGTAGAGAAGAAAGCTATCCTTGGCAAAGCTTTTCTCATCTACTGGCCTCTGGATAAGATCAGCTGGCTGTAGTCTTCCTTCCGGTTGAACACCCACAGCACCGGGCTCGTGGCACATGGACATTTTCCGATTTGATCTAGATCACCTGGCAAGGACCGGACACCCCGCGGGCAAGATTGCCGGAGTAGATGAGGTTGGAAGAGGTTCGCTGGCCGGCCCTTTGGTGGCTGCTGGGGTGGTTCTGGACTACTGCGGCACCGAGGGCACTGAGGGCGCGGATGAAGGGCGGAACCCTGCCGACTTTCTTCAGGGTTTGGATGATTCCAAGAGCTTGACTCCCACTGTGCGTCAGCAGATAGCTGCAAGGGTTCTGGGTGGGTGCGCAGGCGTGTCGGTCGTGAGCATCGCTCCGGAGAACATAGATGCGAGAGGTCTGCAGCGCAGCAATATGGACGCCCTGTCCAGTTGCCTCCGTGGTCTCCTGACAACGTATGACGTCGCTCTCGTGGATGGCTTCCATCTGGATGAGGCGGGTCTCCGTGCAGAGAAGTTGATACGGGGGGATGCGTTGAGCGCGGCCGTTGCGGCCGCTTCAGTGGTGGCCAAGGTAATGCGTGACCGTCTAATGATTTCCATGCATGATCTTTATCCACACTACGGCTTTGATCGAAACAAAGGGTACGGAACCTTGGAGCACCGTGTGGCTCTCCACACCTTTGGGCCCAGCCCCTTGCACCGGTTGAGTTTCTCAGGGGTGGGAGCGCAGCAACTGACTCTGGGGTAATTGGAAATCATCCCAAGATAAGTCTAAAGCCCTATCCCCGCGAATTCTTTCTGGCTGTACCTTCTTCCCTGCGCCTGAGGTCGTCTCGCGGTGAGAGAATCGCAGATTCACGTGGGCGTCCGTTGTGTAACCAAATAGGGAGGGAATATGGGGACGCTTTCTACCGTCCACAAGGGCCGGCGGGCTGAAGAAGCAGCTACCGACTACCTGAGGTCCAGGGGACATGAGGTCATCGGACGTAATGTGCGTACGCCGGTTGGAGAGATGGACATCTTGAGCCGGGAGGGTAGGGCTCTGGTGGTTACAGAAGTGAAGGCCAGAGCAGGGCAGGAGTTCGGTGACGCTCTGGAATCGGTGGGATATAGCAAGGTTAGTCGTTTACGAGCGGCGGCCGCGTGGTGGACCGCGCATCATGCAGACGGGCCGTGCGAGGTCAGATTTGATGTCATAACCGTAGCCCTTGGGCGTCACGGAGGTCTCTTGAGCCTCGTCCACATGCGTGACATCGACGGAGAGGGGTAGCAGGGTGAGCATGGCTTCAATTTGGGGTTACGCCCTGCATGGGGTAGAGGCGATTCCAGTGCGCGTAGAAGCCCATGTTCGGACCGGTCTTCCAGGGATGACCATAGTGGGACTGCCTGGTGCTGCAGTCAAGGAAGCCAGGGAGCGCATCCGTTCCGGTGCAGCGGCAAGTAGGTTGCCTCTTCCCACTCGCCGCATCACTGTGAACCTATCCCCGGCGGATCTCAAGAAAGAGGGCCCAGGCTTCGACCTACCTGTGGCTTTGGCTGTTCTGGCCGGATCGGACTACCTGTCACCTAAGTCGGTGGAACGGGTGGGGGCCGCGGGTGAAGTGGCGCTGGATGGTCAGATCCGCCCGGTGAGAGGGATGCTGTCAATGGCAGAGTGCGCCGCTGGGTCTAGGGTAGATACCCTGCTCGTACCCATCACGGCATTGCCGGAGGTCCATACACTGAAATCGGTGACCGTCATCGGCGTTCGTTCCTTGGCCGAAGCTGTGGCGGTACTGAAGGATCGACGGTGGCGGGATCGCCTTCAAATGCGGGGAGAACGATGGTTACGCAGCAGAGGGACGGCAGAAGCAATAGAGAGAGTGCAGCTGCCTGACATGGCAGACGTCGCCGGTCATGAGCATGGACGCCGGGCTTTGGAAGTGTCCGCCGCGGGAGGCCACCATATCTTGATGGTCGGTCCTCCCGGGTCAGGTAAGAGCATGCTTGCTCGCCGGGTCCCCTCCATTCTTCCTGGACTTACGGAAGAAGAAAGGAGGGTGATTACCAGGATCCATAGCGCCGCCGGATTACGTGCAGCCGGGGACTTGACTCCACTGCGCCGGCCCTTCCGGGCACCTCATCACAGCGCATCCCGCACGGCGATTGTGGGAGGGGGACCGGTTCCTCGTCCGGGGGAGGTGACGTTGGCACACCTTGGAGTCCTGTTCTTGGATGAGATGGTTGAGTTTTCCAGGGATGTGCTGGAAGCTCTCAGGCAGCCTCTGGAAGACGGATTTGTGACCATAAGTCGCAAGAGCGGCACCATGGAGTTCCCTGCGCGCTGCACGCTCGTGGCGGCCATCAACCCTTGCCCGTGCGGGTTCTCGGGACAGACTGGTAAGCGATGCCGGTGCACCTCCACCCAGGTGACTCGCTATCACCAAAGGATCAGCGGTCCTGTTCTAGATCGGGTGGACTTGGTTGTAAGAGTGCCGGCACTTGAAGTCGCAATGCTGGATAGGGTGGATCAAGCAGAGTCATCCTCTGGCGTGCGGGCTAGGGTGGAGGCGGCGTGTGAGTATCGTCGGATTAGAGAGAGCTTGAACGGTGATAGTCCTGATTGGGGTGGGGCGGGTGAGACCGGCAAGCACCACCCCTTGGCTCTTCAGAACCGGTATGGGGCAACTTCTGAGGCCAGGGCACTGCTTCGCAAGGCGGTGGCCAGGGATTCGCTGGGTGGGAGAGGGTTTGTAAGGGCATTGCGGGTGGCCCGTACAATGGCGGACCTTGATGCCATGGATGCAGTGGAGAGCATGCATGTGGCTGAAGCTCTCTCTTTTCGGGTTGGTTCTCTGCCCGGATTGGCTGCGTGAGGATGCGGGGGTTGGTGACCGGAGCAAGGAAGTGGTAGAAGTCTGTTCCCATCACAGGTGGGAGACGTCTTTGGGTCTATCCTACGTCTGCGCGCACGGATGGGCGGAGACTCTCCTGGTAATTCATCTGCTCGGCAGACTAAGTCCCGAGGAGATCTGGAGCGCGGAAGATAGTGATCTCAAGATGTGGGGTGCGGACAGGGACATGATCCGCTCATTCCATAGCTGTAGATCGAGGTTCAATCCCGAATCTGTCAAGCAGAAGATGGAGGGAATGGGGTGCCGTTTCCTCCCGTTGGGGAGTCAAGAATACCCCTCGGTGCTGGCGGATCTCTCGGAACCACCGGCCGGCATATTCGTAATGGGTAACTCGGAGGTCTGGTCGCGGTTCCTGGAAGTGCCACGGCTGACCATTGTTGGGACCCGCGGAGCCACTCCCTATGGGCTCCGTGCAACAGCCAGCGTGGCAAGGGCAGCGTGCCGCTCGGGTGTGGCGATAGTCAGTGGCATGGCGTTGGGGATTGACGGTCGGGCACACCACGAAGCTCTTGAGATGAGGGGGTCCACCATTGCGGTTCTGGGAGGCGGAGTGGACGTCGTCAGCCCTGCAGGTCATGAGAGTCTTTACGAAGAGATCGTTCGGCGTGGCGTAGTTGTTAGTGAGTTGCCACCTGGTACTAGGGCGGAAGGATGGACTTTCCCCGTTCGGAACCGGATCTTGGCGGCGTTCGGTGACGCCCTCGTGGTTACTGAAGCACCAGAGCGAAGCGGCACCATGATCACGGTGGAAGAGGCCATGCGGCTGGGCCGGTCCGTCTTCGCTGTCCCCGGCTCTGTGTTTGCGTCATCCCACCGAGGCAACAATCTTCTCATCCACGAAGGCGCCAATGTGATCATGGACGCAGACTGGTTTCTGCAGGATTTCCGGTGTCTGACCAGAACTCTCAGGGGAAGTCGGGTCATGGAAGGTGGGCAGCAAGACGAAGTTGGATCGCTTCCTCCAGGCTCCAGTCCTGTGGAACGTCTGGTGGTGGGAGGGCTTGGGCGTGGTTCCAGATCTGTAGATGAGTTGGCGGCGGCGACGGGGTTGACGGTGCGGGAGACCGCGGCGGTGTTGTCCACCCTTGAGCTGTTGGGAAAGGTCGTTCGGACTGGGGCGGGGAAATATGCGCTCATCTGTTAGGCGGCTCCTGCGCTTGGATGGTTGGAAGGAGAGATTTTGTCGGTTGACAATGTGGGCGAGGCCGCCTCCCTGGGGGCCCTGGAGTCCGCTCAACTCTCATATCGGTATCTCCGTAGTCTGGTAGCCGCGGGGTACAGTGAACATACAATTGCGGCTTACAGACGAGATCTTGACCAGTTCCTGGGATTTCTGGATGAGCGGGGGATAGCGGATCTGAAGAAGGCGGATAGGTTGGTAATTCGCGCATACGTTGCGGCCTTGGCAGAGGGGGCTTTCAATGATGGCCGGCCCTACAGCCGCCGGACGGTTGCGAGGAAGCTCTCCGTGGTGCGCCGTTTCTTCTCTTTCTGTGTTGACAGCGATGTGGTAGCCTCCAATCCTGTATTGACTGTCGGCTCGCCACGATTACCGGACCGCTTGCCACAGGTATTGACCCCTGAGGAGGTGGCACAGATTCTCGGCCGGTTTCAGGGCAGTGGTGGGCTTGCGCTGCGTGACTCGGCAATGTTGGAGTTGCTGTATTCGTGTGGGCTGCGCAGTCAGGAGATACTTAGCCTCAAGATGGGGGACCTGGATCTGGAGTTGCGAGAGGTCCGGGTCAGAGGAAAGGGGAGAAAGGTGCGGGTTGTGCCAATAGGGCTTCCCGCGACGGAGGCAATGGAGCGCTACTTGGAGACTGGGAGATCTGCGTTGTTGAAGCTGGACCGCAGAGACGAGGACGCAGTCTTCCTGAGCAGGCGTGGGAGGCCTCTATCTCGGTCTGATGTGCGCAGGCGTCTCATTCGACGGATCAGAGATGTCGGTGGTGCGTCACAGGTGTCCCCACACACTCTTAGACATTCGTTCGCGACCCATCTGTTGGAGGGTGGTGCCGATATCCGAGAGATCCAAGAGCTTCTGGGACACGCTTCCCCCAGTACCACACAGGTATATACGCACGTTTCTCCTACCCACTTGCGCCAGGTGTATCGCACGTCTCACCCCCGCGCCTAGATGGCTGTCACGGATTCAGAGAAGAAGCATGACCTGGATGCGCTCTGGCGTCGCTACAAGGCTGATGGCGATGAAGGTGCCCGTGATGAGTTGGTGCTAGCCTACTCGCCGTTGGTGAAGTATGTGGCGGGGAGGATGGGTACGGGGCTGCCGGCCCACGTGGAGGAGGAGGATCTGATCTCCTACGGCCTATTGGGTTTGATGGGCGCGCTGGAGCGCTTTGACCTCTCTCGTGACATCAAGTTTGAGACCTATGCCGTCTCCCGCATCAAGGGTTCTATGATTGACGAACTTAGAGCGCTGGACTGGGTCCCTAGGTCAGTTAGGAGCTGGGCGCGCCGGGTTGAACGGACCGTTACCAAACTGGAGAACGAGCTTAAGAGAGCACCTTCTGATGCGGAAATAGCGGATGAACTGGATATCACAGAGGCGGAACTAGAGAACATCCTCACGCAAATTAGCCATGCGTCCATAGTAGCTCTGGATGAGTTCTGGACAATAAGCGACTCCGGGGGCGACAAGATAACCTTGATGGATACCATCGAGGACTCCACATCACCGGAACCTGCGCATGAGTACGGGATCCAGGACATGAAGGATAGATTGGCTGAGGCTATCCGCCGGTTGCCTGAGAGGGAGAAGATTGTCATAGGCCTGTACTACTATGATGGTCTGACGCTCAGGGAGATCGGAGAAGTACTTGGGGTTACGGAATCGCGGACATCGCAACTTCACACTAAGGCCATCTTGAGGTTGAAGGGTCGCATCAAGAATGACCTGGAACCCGGTCGGCCGGTCGAATAGAGACGGCGTGGACTTGGTTCTACCTGTGGTACACTGCAGGAGTTCTATCATCGTACTCCCGGACTGAACCCATGGTGGTGCCGCGCGGAGCGGTTCTGTGGGATTCCGGGAGAGTGCAATCATTGCAACCAACTGGAAGGACGTATATGCCTGCTGCATCAATGAAGCAACTTCTCGAATCTGGTGTGCACTTCGGACATCAGACCCGCCGGTGGAATCCCAAAATGGCACCGTATATCTTCACAGATCGTGGTGGCATTCACATCATTGACCTGCAGAAGTCTATCAAGCTCGTGGACACCGCATACGACTTTGTGCGGAATATTGTTGATCGGGGAGGCACGGTCCTCTTCGTTGGGACAAAGAAGCAGTGCCAGGATTCCATAAAGGAAGAGGCGGAGCGCGTGGGCATGCCCTACGTATCGCACCGTTGGCTGGGTGGGTTGCTGACGAATTTCTCAACCATCCATGAGCGCATAAAGAGGCTGCATGAGCTGCGTCGGTTGAAGGGAGATGGGTCGCTTGATCTTCTCCCCACCAAAGAGCAGATCTCCATGGAGCGGGAGTTGGCAAAGCTTGAGGTGAATCTTGGCGGGGTGGCGGATATGGAGCGTCTTCCCGATGCAGTGCTCGTCATAGATCCCAAGCGAGAGCTCATCGCTACCAAGGAAGTCAACAAGCTGGGGATTCCACTCATCGGTCTGGTGGACACCAATTGTGATCCGGACGAGGTTGACTATCTCATTCCGGGTAACGACGATGCTATTCGATCTTGCGGTTTGATAATCCGTACCATCGCCAATGCTGTTGCTGAGGCCGCCGGCATCGTCAAGGAAGATGACTTTCAGGAAGCCCAGAGCGAGGATTCAGGCGAGGCGGCGGAGGCTGATCCCGAGGTTGAGGTTTCTGGAGAGGCGGATACCGTTTCCCCCCAGGAGGAATCGACAACGGAGGAAGAGTCCAGGGAGAAGGCCGGGGAAGTAGGAGATGTTGAGGCCGGCGGAGAAGAGTCACCGATACAGGAGTAGATATGAGTATTAGTGCCAAGGATGTGAAAGAGCTCCGGGACAAGACCGGGGCGGGCATGATGGACTGCAAGAAGGCGCTTGAGGAGGCGGGCGGAGACGGTGACACCGCGCTGAAGCTTCTTCGTACCAAGGGAATGGCAACGGCGGACAAGAAGTCCGGCCGCTCAGCCAACGAAGGATTGATTGACTCTTATGTGCATCAGGGTGGGAAGATAGGTGTGCTGCTGGAGGTCAACTGTGAGACGGACTTCGTCGCCCGTAACGATGAGTTTCAGGGTTTTGTCCACAATCTTGCCATGCACATTGCCGCTTCTGCGCCACAGTGGGTGTCTCGCGTAGATGTTCCAGAAGCGGAAATCGAAAGAGAGAGGGACGTCTACGCGTCTCAGGCGCGGCAGACGGGCAAGCCAGATCATGTGATTGAGAAGATCACCGAGGGCAAGCTGGACAAGTGGTTGGAACAGGTGGTGTTGCTTGAACAACCCTTTGTCAAAGACACGGATAAGACGATTGATGAGCTGCGTCGCGAGGTGATCTCTCGCATTGGGGAGAACATAGAAATCGGCAGGTTCGTTCGTTATCAGCTCGGAGAGGAAGCATAATGGCCTCCAGGGCGACACGGCAGTGTCGCCCTTTTTTTGGCGGTGGTTGAGGACCCGGTTCATCTGTTGGAGTTCGGTTGAGAAGTGGGGGTGGTTGCGTGAGTGCAGGTGATTCAGAGTACAGTAGGGTGCTTCTCAAGCTAAGCGGCGAGGCATTGCTCGGATCTGAGTCCTCAGGGATTGATACGCATAGGATCAGAGATGTCGCCGATGAGGTGGCGGAAGCGGCTGCCACCGGAGTCCAGATGGCGGTTGTTGTGGGCGGCGGAAACATCTTTCGGGGTGTCGCGGGAAGCGCGAGCGGCATGGATCGTGCGGCTGCGGACTACATGGGGATGATCGCGACGGTTCTGAATGCGATGGCCCTCCAAGACGCGCTGGAGAAGCGGGGTGTCCAGACCCGGTTGCAAACGGCTATCCGCATGCAAGAGGTCGCAGAACCGTACATCCGCAGAAAGGCCGTGAGACATTTGGAGAAAGGGCGGGTGGTCATATTCGCTGGTGGCACGGGGAATCCGTTCTTCACCACTGATACGGCCGCAGCCTTGAGGGCCTTGGAAGTAGGTGCGGACGCTATCTTTATGGCCAAGCGGAAATACGACGGGATCTATGATTCCGACCCGGAGACCAATCCGGACGCTGTGTTTCTACCTCATCTCTCTCATAGGGAAGCGCTGAATCAAGGTCTGAAAGTGATGGATTCTACCGCCCTTTCCCTTTGCATGGACAACAATCTACCTCTTATCGTGTTCAACATGAGCAAGCCGGGCAGCATACTTCGCGTGTTGCGGGGGGAACGTGTGGGCACGGTGGTATCATCTGAGGGAATGGAGAAGTCAGAGTAAGGTAGGATTGGAGGTACGGTCGCCCGGCTATTGTGGGGATTCGTTCGGGAAGGGAGTAGGAGGGTAAATATGCTTAGTGAACTTCTGGCGGACGGTAAGCGGAGGATGGAGAGCGCGGTGGATGCCTTCAAGACTGAGCTGGGTAGTGTTCGGACGGGGCGAGCTTCTACCGCTTTGTTGGATCGCATAAGTGTTGACTACTATGGCGTAAGGACTCCGCTGAATCAGCTGGCTAATGTGGCAGCACCGGATTATCGTCTGCTGACTATCACGGTCTATGACAAGTCATCGGTTGATGGTGTGGTGAAGGCGCTACAAGAGTCTGACCTCAACCTGAACCCCAGCGTGGATGGGAGTACCGTGCGGTTGAATATACCGCCCCTTACTGAGGAACGGCGGAATGAGCTGGTTCGCGTAGTGCGGGGCCTGGCTGAGGACAGTCGGGTTGCAGTTCGTAACGTTCGGCGTGACGTCATGCAGGACCTTAAGACACTGAAGAACGAGGGTGAGGTGTCTGAAGATGAAGAGCACCGGGCCGAAGATGACGTCCAGAAGCTCACTGATGAACACATACAGAGGTTGAACGAACTCCTGCGCCGCAAGGAAGAGGAGATCCTCGAGGTCTGATGGGGATAAGGAGTTGGTGGGAGAATCTTCGCGGTGCTCGCCGTGAAGATTCTTTTTTTGAAGGCGAGGAGATTCCGACTGAAAGAATTCCTTTCCACGTCGGGATCATCATGGACGGGAATGGTCGTTGGGCCTCCCGGCGGGGACTGCCGGTGCTCTTGGGACACAGAGAAGGTGCTCGTGCGCTCAAGAGGACTGTGCAGGCCGCTCTGGAGTTTGGCGTAGGCCAACTGACTGTGTACTCTTTTTCCACCGAGAATTGGAGTCGTGAACCAGACGAAGTAAAGGGGCTTCTCAAACTTCTTGAGGAGATGATTGAGAAGGAAGTGCCAGAACTCGATGAACAGGGTGTGAAGGTAGTATTCCTGGGCCGAAGGTGGGACTTGGATCCTGCCCTTGCAGGGAAGATGGTTGAGGCCGAGGCGCGGACGGAGGGGAATACGCGCATGACTCTGTTTGTCGCGTTCAATTACGGTGGACGGACGGAAGTGTTGGATGCTGTGCGTGCAGCGGTTGAGGGTGGTGTTGATATTGCCGATCTTGATGAAGAGGACTTGTCCCGGTACATGTATTCGCAAGAGATGCGTGATCCGGACCTTGTGATCCGCACCTCTGGCGAGAGGAGACTCTCTAATTTCCTCCTTTGGGAGTCTGCCTACTCAGAATTCTACTTCTCTAATGTGCTGTGGCCGGACTACGACAAGGATGAGTTTGAGCGAGCGTTGAGGGACTATGTGGGCCGAGAGCGTCGTTTTGGCCAGCGCGAGGCCGGAGACCTTGGTTAGAATCCGCATCTTGGTCGCTTTGGTCGGTGTGCCCTTGGGGGTAGCGGCCATGGTTGTCGGAGGCTATGTGTTCTTCGGCATAGTGGCATTGCTGACCCTCCTTGGCATGCATGAGTTCTACACGTTGATCCGCCCCTACAAGCCTAATCTTCTTGTGGGATACCTGGGTGCGGCTGGTGCTTTGCTGGGAGCCCACTTCTATGGGCTTGAGGGTTTTGTTGGAGGGTTCTTCTCCGTAGTCCTCTTTCTGTTTCTCTGGGGCATAGGAGCCTCCAGGCGTGAACACCTGGTGGGACGTTTGGCAATTACCACTTTCGCCGTCGTTTGGATAGCCGGTGGTTTTTCGCATCTCCTGCTACTGAGGAGCCTGGAGCACGGCTTAGGAGTCACTATTCTGGTGTTCGGGTGCACGTGGAGCAATGACACGGCTGCTTTCTTCGTGGGGCGCGCATTCGGGAAGCGCAAGATGGCTCCACAGATATCTCCGAAGAAGACGATGGAGGGTGCCTTCGCGGGATTGATCGGGTCAGTGCTTTTCGCTTTGGTGGTCAAGATGTACTCACCTTGGTTGTCCTTGGAGCAGGCGGCGTTTCTTGGTCTCATTGTGGGACTGGCCGGGCAGTGGGGAGATCTATTTGAGTCAGCCATCAAGCGCGATCTCCGAGTTAAAGACTCTGGCCGGTTGTTTCCTGGGCACGGGGGTGTCCTGGACAGGTTTGATTCCGTGCTCTTCGCGGGCATGGTCGCGTACTGGGTCTACTTCTGGTTGTTGGGTGACGCCCTGGGGGTGGTGTCTGGATGAAGAGTGTTTGCATACTCGGATCCACTGGGTCTATTGGTAAACAGGCACTGCAGGTGGTGGCCGACAATCCTGACCTGAGGGTCGTAGGGTTGTCCTGTGGCTCTCAGGTAGAAGTCCTGGAAGAACAAGCGGAGGCCTTCGGTGTGGTGGACGTGGGTGTGGCCCACGAGGGGGCAGTTAGCCGTATCTCCGCGGCGTTCAAGGATCAGGCCAGGATCAGGGCGGGTGTGGACGCAGCGTCCCGGCTGGTCCGTGAGGTTGACGCAGACCTTTTTCTCAATGCCATCGTGGGGTTCGCTGGGTTATCCGCCACAGTTGCGTGCTTGGAGACAGGAAGACCGCTTGCCCTGGCCAACAAAGAGAGCTTGGTGAGTGGAGGGTCGTTTGTGCGCGGGCTTTGGGATAGGAGCGGCACTCTCCTGCTCCCGGTAGACTCTGAGCACTCCGCTCTCTATCAATTGCTCGCGGGACAGAATATGGATTCAGTGGAGTCTTTGGTTCTGACCGCTTCAGGTGGGCCTTTCAGGGGAAGGCAAGCACATGCACTCACCGGCGTCACGCCTCAGGATGCCCTGAACCACCCTACGTGGAACATGGGAGACAAGATCAGCATCGACTCGGCTACTCTCATGAACAAGGGATTGGAAGTGATTGAAGCACATCACCTGTTCGGCGTTCCGTATTCCCGCATAGAGGTAGTAGTGCATCCCGGGTCGTTGGTGCACTCACTCATCCGGCTTTCGGACGGCTCGATGCTTGCCCACTTGGGTCAACCGAACATGCGTGTTCCTATTGCTTATGCGCTAAACTATCCTGAGCGTAAGCCGGTAGAGACGAAGGTGTTGGATCTAGTTGAAGCCGGGAAGCTGGAGTTTTATCCTCCAGATACTGGCACTTTCCGGTGCCTCCATCTAGCCTGGGAGGCTGGCCGTTCAGGAGACGCTCATACCTGTGCCCTTAATGCGGCCAACGAGGTGGCAGTGAGGGCGTTCTTGGATGAACGGATACCCTTTCCCGCAATCGCAGAGACCATTGAAGAGGTTCTAGATCGGGTAGACACACCCCAGCCCACAAGTTATGAAGAGATTGCGCGGTTGGATGAGTGGGCGCGCGCGATGGCTGAGAAGACGATGGGAGTGTAGTCGACGCATGAGTGGATTTGTTTCTATGATAATCGCGGCTGCTGGCCTGGGCTTGCTCATTCTGGTCCATGAGTTCGGTCACTACCTGACAGCGAAGATCTTGGGCATCCGAGTGGAGGAGTTCTCCGTGGGGTTCGGGCGCTATCTGGTAAGCCGCCGGTGGGGAGAGACGGTATACGGTATCTCTCTAGTTCCCCTCGGTGGCTACGTGCGGGTGACCGGTATGCACGAGGAGGATTTCCAAGCTCGCGTTGATGCCGTCCGAGGAAGTGCGGAGTCTCGCAAGGACGCTGAGTCTCGGATCACCGGGGCGAGTGCTATCGGTAACGCAGAGGTTGCGGAGACCCCTCCCGAGCGTCGATACTACTTGCGACCGGTGTGGCAGCGTATCACTTTCATCTCTTCAGGTGTGTTCATGAATGTAGTTGCCGCGTTTGTGTTGATGCTGCTGGTGGCGGTCTTCGGCTATTACCAGCCCACCACAACCATAGAACAAGTGGAGAAGGATAGCCCAGCACATATCGCCGGGATCGAAGCCGGAGATCAAATACTGGGGGTGGCGGGGGAGCGGGTGAACAAGTGGCAAGAGGCCCAGGAGACAATCCTGGATCATCCGCAGGAGGATGTGGAGATACTGATAGAGCGGGGTGGAACCGAGTTGATTCTCCGTGCGCGGCTGGATACCAGGCAGGAGGGCCAAGGAGGCTATCTCGGTGTGGCCCCGGGCGTGGAGAAGATGCACCCGGGCCCCGGCGCGTCGGTGCGATTCGCCGCGGAGCGTACTTATGCTCTGTTTGCTATGACGGTGCAAGGCATCTCCATGATGATCACTGGAGAAGCGGAAGTTACCGGAGAAGGGGGGATCGCCGGGCCAGTGGGAATAGTCAGTATGTCTTCGCAGGCCGTCAAGGGGGGCTACTTCCTGAGCCTGCTTGCGTTCATCAGTGTCCAACTGTCCATACTCAACATGCTTCCCTTGTTGCCTCTAGACGGAGGGCATGTGGCGGTGAATCTGGTAGAGAAGGTCCTGGGGCGCCGAGTTTCGCTTAAGACTTTCGAAAGTGTTTCGATGGTTGGCATAGCATTATTCCTGTTCCTGGTTGTAGTAGCCACGGGCAACGATGTGGGCCGGCTGCTCTCAGGTGGCTTTGGCCCATGATGCGTGCAGTACTTGGGGATGGGAAGGTACAGTGTTCAGTAAGAGTAGAGTAAAGCTGGGGAGTGTTCATGTCGGTGGCAGCGCGCCTGTCGTTGTGCAGTCCATGACCAATACCCGGACGCATGACGTGGAGGCGACGTTGGGGCAGATTCGGGCCCTGACTACAGCCGGGGCGGAGATTGTCCGCATCGCTGTCCCCGATCAAGCCGCTGTGCAGGCACTGCCTGAGTTGATGGAGGGTTCTCCAGTTCCCCTGGTTGCCGATGTCCACTTTGATTACCGGTTGGCCGTGGATGCTCTTAAGGCGGGAATCCCAGGGATCAGAATAAACCCGGGCAACATCGGTGATGAATCAAGGGTCAGCGCTGTGGTCGAGGCGGCCGCTGAACACAACGCTGTTCTCCGCGTTGGGGTCAATAGCGGGTCACTGCATCGAGATCTGAGGGATCGAGAGGCGGAAGATCCGATAGGTGTGCTTGTGGAGTCGGCAGAGAGGTTCTGCGCGGCTATTGAGGCGCAAGGTTTCTTAGAGATGAAAGTGTCCGTGAAGTCTTCGTCACCCATGATCACGGTGGAGGCCAACCGCATGTTGGCTCCTCGGATTCCGTATCCTATACACATAGGTGTGACCGAGGCAGGGACGCCGTGGGCCGGGACCATTCGCAGTGCGGTGGCGCTCGGCACCTTGCTTGCCGAGGGAATCGGAGACACTCTTCGTGTGTCTCTGACCGGTGATCCTGTGGAGGAAGTCAGGGTTGGGAAGGAGATACTGCGCAGCGTTGGACTGGTGTCGGGCGGACCGCGGGTTGTGTCGTGCCCCACGTGCGGGCGCACGCAAGTCGATCTGGAGACTCTCGCTCTGGAAGTGGAAAAGCGGGTGCGAGAGCTCTCGTTTGACATCGAGGTAGCAGTGATGGGTTGTGCGGTGAACGGGCCTGGGGAAGCGCGGAAAGCCGACTTCGGCATTGCGGGCGGAAGAGGTACAGGAGTTATCTTCCGACAAGGAGAGCCTGTGAAGAAAGTGGATCAAACGGAGCTGGTTGATGCACTCATGGAGGAGATAGATAAGTGGCTCCAGGAAAAAGAAGGTCCAACGGCGAGATAGGAGGCGGAATGCGGGCGTCTGAGCTCTTCATGCCCACCCTGAAGGAAGATCCCGCGGATTCTGAGGCGGTAAGTCATCGATTGCTGGTGCGCGGCGGGTTTGTTCGGAGATTCTCGGCAGGCATGTACATCTTCCTCCCCTTGGGCTGGAGGGTGATGGAACGTGTCAACAGCATCATGCGGGAGGAGATGAACGCCATAGGAGGCCAGGAGGTTTCCATGCCTACGCTCCATCCCGCTGAGGTCTGGAAAGAGACTGGGAGGTATGACGAGATAGGTCCGGAGATGTTCCGGCTGAATGATCGGAGCGACCGCCCCATGGTTCTGGCCATGACTCATGAGGAGATCTTCGCATGGATGGCGGGGCGGGAGCTGCGCTCCTATCGGGATCTTCCGCAAACGTGGTACCAGATTCAATTGAAGTTCCGTGATGAGCCCAGAGCCAAGGGTGGCATCCTGCGGGTGCGAGAATTCCTGATGAAGGATTCATACAGTTTCGACATCGACGAGGCCGGTCTGGAAGAGAGCTATGCCAGACATGCCGGAGCATATGATCGTATCCTGTCCCGGTGTGGGTTGGACTTCTACCGTGTGGATAGCGATCCCGGAATGATGGGTGGGGCTCAGGCGCATGAGTACATGGCGCCGTCTGCTGCAGGTGAAGACCGGGTGGCCATCTGCCCCGCGTGTGGGTATGCAGCCAACACGGAGTTGGCGAGATCCAAGGCTAACGCCGCGCAGGGGGAAGAAGAATCAGGCCCCAGGGAAGTAGCGACTCCTGGCCAGAAGAGTATTGAACAAGTCTCTGACTTTCTGGGCATCCCTGCCTCCAGCCTCATCAAAACGTTGGCGTACCAGCATGAAGATGGGTTCGTGCTGGCGCTGGTCAGGGGTGACCATGAGCTTCGGGAGAGTAAGCTGGCTCGCTATCTCCAACACCCGGTTCGGGCGGCGTCTCCTGATGAGGTAGCAGAGGTGATGGGGACCGACGTGGGCTCCATTGGCCCGGTAGGGGCATCCGTCCGGGTAGTGACGGATGAGGCACTGTCTCCGCGGGGTCCGGCGGGGAAGCGTGGGTACGTGGTTGGGGCGAACAAGAACGATATCCATCTCCGCGGAGTCGTTCCTGGGGAGGATTGGGAGACGGAGTTTACAGATTTGCATGAAGTGCAGGAGGGTGAGGGATGTCCGGATTGCGGTGCTCCGGTGCATCTTGAGCAAGTGATAGAGGTGGGGAACATCTTCAAGTTAGGAACCCGCTATTCTGAACCGTTGGGAGCGACCGTCCTTGGAGAGGACGGTAAGGAGCGACCCCTGGTGATGGGATCATATGGTATCGGGCCGGCTCGTGTCGCAGCTGCTGCTGTGGAGCAGAATCACGATGATGATGGCATTTGTTGGCCCCGTGCCATCGCGCCGTTTGATGTCTACATGGTGACGGTGAAGATGGAGGATGAGAAGCAGCGCGAATTGAGTCAAGAATTGTACACACGCATGACCGAAGAGGGTTGGGAGTGCCTGTGGGACGATCGTCAAGAGAGGGCAGGTGTGAAGTTCAAGGATGCGGAGTTGATCGGGTGTCCGGTGAGGATCACCGTTGGCCGGGGTGCAACCGATGGTTTGGTGGAGCTGGAGGCGCGTGTGGGGAAAGAGAGAGAAGATGTTCCTGTGGACCGATTGATGGCGCGGATGCAGGAGGTATGGCAGGCCGCCCCATGAGGGCGGCAAGGCTGTAACTTTCTTGTTAGAAGGTAAGGGCTTGTGGTATAATCTCGCGACTAAACATGTGGGAGAGCGTACGTGGAAGTGGGTGCCGAGGGACCCACTTTTATTTTGGAGCGACAAGGGCGATGAAGCTGACGGAGGAATGGGCACAAAAGAACATAGATCGGACGCTGGATGGCGTGGAAGTGGTCTCTTTGGAGGAGACTGGTGGGCGGCGTCATCGCGTTGTGCGGTTGTACGTGGATCATCCGGACGGAGTGAATCATGCGTTGTGTGCTCGGGTCTCTGGGGCTATGGAGAATGCTCTGGATTCAGCCGGCTACATGGATGGCCCATACAACCTGGAGGTGAGTTCTCCTGGGTTGGAGCGGCCTCTGAAGAAGAAGGTCCACTTCGCATCTCACGTGGGAGAGAAGGTCTACGTGAAGACATTTGGACCGGTGCAAGGTCAGAAGGTATGGAGAGGGGAGCTTGCGGAGGTTCGCGGGGGGCTCATAGTAGTGGACGATGGTTCCCGCACGGTGGAGATACGCTTGGAAGACATCGCAAAAGCCAACCTGGTCTTCGACCTCGGATAGGAGAGAGAGAATGAATAAAGAGACAATAGAGGCTCTCCATCAGATAGAGAAGGAAAAAGGTGTTTCTTTCGAGATTCTCATTGCGGCCCTTGAGGATGCCTTGCATTCCGCATACAAGAAGACGGCTGGCGCCGTGCCCTTCTCCGAGGTGCATATTGATCGTGAATCCGGTGAATTGAGGGTCTTTGAATTGGTTTTCCCCGAAGGGGAAGAACCTGACCTGGAAGCGGAAGAAGATGAAGACACTGAAGTTGATTACTCCCTAGCGGAGCGTCATGAGATTACGCCAAGTGATTTTGGGCGAATTGCCGCCCAGACGGCCAAGCAAGTCATATACCAGCGAATCCGAGAGGCCGAGCAGGACATGTTCTTTGAAGAGTATTCGGACCGGATAGGGGATATTGTCACCGGTATCGTCCAGCAGTCTGATAACCGGTATACGCTTGTTGACTTGGGGCGTGTTGAGGCCCTACTACCTAAGAGCGAGCAGGTCTCCACAGAGAGATATGAGCACGGTATGAGGGTGAAGGCTGTTATCAAAGAGGTCTCGCATAATCCCAAAGGCCCTCCGGTCATTCTTTCCCGGCGGAGCGATGAGATGGTGCATCGGCTCTTTGAGCTTGAGGTTCCGGAGATGGCGGATGGTCTTGTGGAGATCGTGGGAGTGGCCAGGGAGCCTGGTTATCGGGCCAAGATATCTGTCGTTTCACACAGTGACGGTGTTGATCCGGTCGGTGCGTGCGTGGGCCCGAGAGGTTCCCGGGTTCGTATGGTCGTATCGGAGCTGCGAGGAGAGAAGATAGACATCATTCCGTTCAACGAGGAGCCCGCACGTTTTGTGGCCAAGGCCCTGTCGCCCGCAAGGGTACGGGAAGTCCTCCTGGATGATGAGAAGATGGAAGCAACGGTGGTGGTTCCCGACGACCAACTATCTCTGGCGATCGGGAGGGATGGTCAGAACGCCCGCCTGGCAAATAGGTTGACTGGTTGGAAGATAGACATCAAGTCGGCGACAGAGATGACTGAAGAAGAGCAAGTAAGTGAGTCGAAAGAAGAGAAGAGACCGGTGATGGACGGGCGGTGCCATGCGGTCACCGTGGCAGGCAGGCGTTGTCCGAATGCTGCTCTGGCCGGGGAGATGTACTGCGGTATTCCCGCCCACCGGGATA
>Ga0209587_1000006_pt1 | contig 118505 bp, 123 predicted proteins | sample NGEPerD_2_FD_184512 | JGI IMG/M metagenome (GOLD analysis project Ga0209587, IMG submission 184512) | Arctic peat soil microbial communities from the Barrow Environmental Observatory site, Barrow, Alaska, USA - NGEE PermafrostL1-D... | ecosystem: Environmental > Terrestrial > Soil > Wetlands >...
ACCAGTGAGCGGTTGCGCAGCGAGAATCGTGTCAGCCAGTGCATGTTTCCTCTTTTTCTCCCAAGGGCCAGGTGTCGTGCGAAGCTTGGGCGGGGCTTCGGCTCGCCACCTAAGAATCCCAAGCAATGAACTCGGCGGAGTATAGCAGATGGTTCGTTTGTCTAATTTCGCAATCGATGTTTACAACCGTTGACACTAGGGATAAAGTGGAATCTATGACGTCGGGATAAGAACAGCGAAAGGAGGTGCAGACAATTGACTAACCGAAAAGCGTTCTACTTCTTCCTGGTCGGGACCCTCGTCTCGTTGGTCATCTTTCTGGGTTTGACCTGGGATACATACAGGCAGATTGATGTTCTTACCAACACCGACAAGCTCGATGACCAGGTGGTCGCGGGCAAGCGGGTCTTTGAGGGGAAGAACTGCAACAACTGTCACACGATTCTGGGATTTGGCGTTTATTACGCCCCGGACCTCACAAACGTGCATAAGAGGATCGGCCCGGAGGGAATCAAGGCGGCAGTTTTGCGTCCGGAAGACGTGTTCGCGTCTTCATTCCGTAAAATGCCTAATCTGGGCGTGACCGAACAGGAGGTGGCGGATCTGATCGCCTTCCTGGAGTGGGTGAGCAATATCGACAACAACGATTGGCCCCCGCAGGAAGCGGATGAGGGGAGCATGAGTGCGTCTCAGAGGCGCCTTACTGGTGCCATGGGGCTGTCGCGAGGAGCTGCTGCTTTCAAGGAGAAGTGCATGACTTGCCATTCTCTGGATGGCGTGGGCGGCGGCATGGGACCCGCTTTGGATGACGTGGCCGCGAAATACAGCGCCCAGGAGATAGAGTCATATATTGGCGACCCCACTTCTGTGGAATCCGGCAGCGGCATGCCCGCTCAGACTCATGTAAGTGATGAGGATCGGCAGGCAATAGCCGAGTTTCTCACAGGAAATGAATGAGGGAGGTGATACGCATGCAAGACACAGCAACCGCCGCGGATAGCGCGGGAACTACGGACTATCGTGGCATAGCTGGGAAATTGATCCCATATGAATCGCAGAGAGTGGCTTATTGGTACTTCGTGATCGCCCTTGCCTTGTTCGTGTTGCAGATCATAGTCGGACTATGGCTTGCCGTCAGCTACGCATTCACTATCCCTCAGGGCATCGTGGATGTCCTTCCGTTTGGGATGACCAGGGCCATGCATACGAATCTCCTGGTTCTCTGGCTCTTGCTTGGATTCATGGGCGGCACCTATTATCTGGTGCCGGAAGAGGCGGAGAGAGAGATCTACAGCACTAAGCTGGCATACATACAGCTGATTGCCTTAGTCGCGACCGGGGTAACTGCTCTGGTGGGATTCGCCTTTGGGTGGACTCAGGGGCGCCCCATCCTGGAGATACCTACTCCCCTGGACTTCGTTATCGTGATCGGAGCGCTCATCTTCCTTTTCAATGTGGGGATGACTGTACTCCGGGGCAAGAAGACACCGATTCTGGGCATGTTGCTGGGCGGGTTGACCTTCCTGGCTTTGCTCTATTTATTCGGGATGCCCTTCTACCGCAACCTGACTATCGATTGGTTCTACTGGTGGTGGGTGGTCCATCTCTGGGTCGAAGGCGCGTGGGAGTTAGTCACCGCATGTATTCTGGCCTTCATCCTCATCAAGATAACGGGTGTTGATCGCAAGATCATTGAGAAGTACCTGTACATCGAGACCGGCCTCTTCCTGTTCACCGGTCTGGCCGGCACTGGCCACCATTACTACTGGATAGGTGCTCCGGATGCGTGGCTCTGGGTAGGCGGAATCTTCAGCGCTTTGGAGGTAGTGCCCATCATCGCCATGGTGGTCGATACCTTCCTGCATCAGCGCCAGATGCCTGGCCCGGTGAAGGATAAGGTGGTTTGGACCTTCGCCATAGCCACGGCGGTAGGACACCTGATCGGTGCGGGCGTGTTCGGTTTTGCGCATACGCTGCCGCAGATCAACTACTATACTCACGGCAGCCAGGTCACAGCAGCGCACGGGCACCTCGCCTTTTTCGGTGCTTATGCGCTTTTGAACCTGACCATGTTCTGGTATGCGTTACCCCGTCTGAGGGGCGTTACCCACTACAACCCCAACCTGGCCAGGTGGGGATTCTGGATAATGGGCATCTCCGTTCTGGGTTTGGGAATAGCCATGTCTGTAGCTGGCGTGCTGCAGACTTACATTGAACGTGTCATGGGTCAGGGATTCATGACTGCACAGGCTCAGATGCAATTCTGGTTCAAGGTTGTTCTGTTCTTCGGCGTGATAGTCCTTCTTGGCGTTTTGGTGACTGCCTGGCATATGTTGACGGCCAAACAGGTGGACCCCGCAACGGGAGTGGAGACCAATCGACCCGACAGTGATGGACCTGACAGTGGTGGAGTTGACCGTACGGTGAGTTCCGGAGAAAGAGGTCCCTCCGGCTAACACCGTTCTGGTCAGCCCGACGTCATGCCGGCGTCTCACACGTGTGTGAGGCGCCGACCGGGAGCGGCCCCCGCATATGCGGGGGCCGCTCCCCTTTGTTCATCCGGCATTGGGACCTTTCTCCCAAGCTTGCCCTTGACAACTACTACAGGACGTAGTATGTTGGTTCTTGTGAGGAGGGGCAGTAGATCTGGACACCCCCCAAACATGGGTCAGCTTCCATGGCGGACCCGGTGGAGGATCAGGGTGTAGCCAGGCAGGTCGATGTCTCTCCTACCTCCCTCCTTCGCGGAACCCCGGAGTATGAACCCACCGGGGTTTCCGTTGCTTGAAATGGGCTATCCCTTTGGGTATTATCCGTGCTCGTCCCAGAATGGGACCGGTACCCTTGGGGGGGTGCCCGAGTGGCCAAAGGGAGCAGACTGTAAATCTGCCGGCGCAGCCTTCAGAGGTTCAAATCCTCTCCCCCCCACTTAAGACATAGAATTGGCCTCCATAGCTCAGTTGGTAGAGCACTTCCATGGTAAGGAAGGGGTCACCGGTTCAAGTCCGGTTGGGGGCTCCATCGGGGCGGCGTAGCTCAGTTGGTCAGAGCAGCGGAATCATAATCCGCGAGTCCGGGGTTCGAGTCCCTGCGCCGCTACCACTTGTATCCTGGGGTGTGGGCCGTGGCGGCTTCATCTTGGGTTTGTATATGGGCTGTGGTAGCATCGCAATTCGCCTATTACGGAGAAAGTGAGCGAACATGAGGGTCCAGGTCACGTTGGCGTGTGAAGAATGCAAGCGCCGCAACTACAGGACTATGAAGAACAAAAAGAACAATCCGGATCGGATTGAGTTCAAGAAATACTGCCGCTGGTGCGGCACACATACAAGTCACAAGGAGACCAAGTAGTCACCCACCGGCGCCGGGAAGGCGGGTTGGGTTGTTTGTTCAGGGCCGGGATTTTGGACCAGGATGGTGGCGTAGGGCAGTAGCTCCAATGGAAGAGCGCCGGTCTCCAAAACCGGATGTTGGGGGTTCGAGTCCCTCCTGCCCTGCCAGTTCTTTTTAACGAGAGGTTCGGATGTAGTATGGCAAGATCATCAGGCAAATCGGTGGCCAATAAGAATAAGGCGTCCACGGCTGGTAAGAGGGCCAAGGCTGCTGGGGCGAGGGCTACTGGCGGAAGAGTGCGCACCTTTCTGCGGGAGGTAATAACAGAACTTGGGAAAGTCACCTGGCCTCCGCGGTCGGAGTTGCTTCAAGCTACCATGGTAGTGATGGTCGCGGTAGCCATCGCAGCCGCATATATCGGAGTCTGGGATCTTGTCTGGTCCGGTCTGGTAAATCTGGTAAGGGTAGGCTAGAGGCGCCCATGGCTCTCTCATCCCGCCTAGGCAGAGCAAAGTGGTACGTTGTGAATACATACTCCGGCCATGAGAAGAAGGCCAGGACCAACCTGGAACACCGTATTGAATCCATGGATCAGGCGGACAGCTTCTCAGACATCGTCATACCCACTGAGCAGGTAGTGGAGACCAAGGGCGGAGAGAAGGTGCACAAGGAGAAGCGCATCTTTCCCGGGTATGTACTGGTCAAGATGGTTCTCACTGATGAGTCGTGGTCCCTGGTGAAGAACACTCCTGGAGTCACCGGCTTCGTTGGTGCGGACAACAAGCCCACGGCCTTGAGCGCGGCGGAGGTGGATCGTATCCTTCATACTTCCACCGCGGAGAAACCAAGAGCCAAGGCTGAGTTTTCCGTGGGAGAACAGGTCAGAGTGGTCAGCGGTCCGTTGACGGACTTCACAGGTGAGGTCTCGGAGGTTAACGTAGAGCAGAACAAGCTCAAGGTGATGGTATCCATCTTCGGACGTGATACTCCCACCGAACTGGGCTTCGAACAGGTCAAGAAGATATAGGAGACGGAGTAGGAAAGTGGCCAAAAAGGTTCTAACACTCATCAAGTTGCAAATACCGGCGGGCCAGGCGAACCCGGCACCACCGGTAGGTCCCGCTTTGGGGCAGCATGGTGTCAACATCATGGAGTTCTGCAAAGCCTATAACGCTAAGACTCAGGATCAGACGGGCACTATTGTCCCGGTAGAGATCACCGTGTATGAAGATCGCTCCTTCTCCTTCATAGTGAAGACGCCTCCGGCGGCGGTGATGATCAAGGAGGCTATTGGTCTCGAGACCGCTTCTGGCGAGCCGAATCGGGAGAAGGTAGGGACTATTACGCGGGATCAACTGAAGGAGATTGCGGAGAAGAAGATGCCGGATCTAAACGCAAATGACATTGATGCAGCAATCAAGATCCTTGCAGGTACCGCCCGCAGCATGGGCGTGATTGTAGAGTAGTTGTCGAGTTGGTGGGAGGGCCAGAGGTCCGCACGCACCACCAGGAGGTATGAAGAATGGGCAAGAGTTCCAAGCGCTACAAGGCGGCCAAAGATGCGTTGGAGCCGGACCGCCTTTACTCCCCAACAGAGGCCATCCGCCTCCTCAAAGGCTCAGACACCGCGAGCTTCGATGAGACAGTGGAGGTTCACATCCATCTTGGTGTCAACACGCGGCACGCCGACCAGCAAGTGAGGGGCACCATCGTGCTTCCCTACGGTACGGGCCAGGATGTGAGGGTGGCTGTGTTTGCGGAGGGTGAGAAAGCCACGGAGGCTGAGGAGGCTGGAGCAGATATCGTTGGCGGGCAGGATCTAGCCACCAAGGTGGAAGAGGGCTTCATGGATTTTGATGTGGCCATCGCCACTCCGGACATGATGAGTGTGGTCGGGAAACTTGGGCGTGTGCTGGGCCCCCGCGGTTTGATGCCGAATCCCAAAGCCGGCACCGTGACCTTTGAGGTGGAGAAGGCTGTGCAGGAAATGAAGGCTGGCAAGGTGGAGTATCGGACGGATCGATACGGGGTGGTGCATGTCATTATTGGCAAGAAGTCTTTTGAGGAAGAGGCTCTAGTGGGGAACTATAGTCAGCTGCTGGCGGAGATCAATCGCGTTCGTCCAGCTTCCGCTAAGGGTCGTTACTTGCGGAGTATCACTCTGACCAGCACTATGGGCCCCGGCATTCCCGTGGATCAGGCCAAGACTAAGGCTTTGCTGGAGGGAGAGGAGTAGTTTCAGATAGGGGAGTAGTAGGCGCGGCCCATTCGGCTTGCGAATGGGCATGTCGAGCGTTATACTTCCAGCGTCATAGCCAGAGATAACTGGTGCCGCTCCGGCGGTCTAATGAGGCTAAAGCCCGCCAGTGGAGGCAGGATACGCATGAGTTTCACGTGTGCAACGGCGCACTTGCGAGTCCACCTCTGTCTCAGGGGTGGACATTCTTATTGAAGGGAGGCATAGCTTATGGGAAGAGCCGAGAAGGTCAAGGCCGTCGAGCGCATAGCGGCGGATCTTGGGTCCACCGACGTTTACTACCTTGTGGATTACAGGGGGATAAGTGTCGGAGAGGCAACGGACCTGCGGAACCAGCTCCGTGAACAGGGTGCGAGTTTCAAGGTGATCAAGAACACTCTCGCCAGGCGGGCGCTGGAGAAGGCAGGAATCCAGGGGCTGGAAGAGTTCATGGAAGGGCCTACGGCCATCGCGTACTGCCATGACGATCCCGTCGGTCCGGCCAAGGTCATCCGTGATTTCATCAAGCAGACCAGCAAGCTCTCCGTGAAGGGAGGGTATCTGCGGGACCATGTGGTCTCGGCCACAGACGTGGATGAACTTGCCGCGTTGCCTACCCGCGAAGAACTGGTGGCCAAGGTGGTAGGCGGAATTTCCGCGCCGCTCTACGGCTTCGCCAATGTGATGGCTGGCCCCATCCGTGGCCTGGTCACAGTATTGGGACAAGTACAGGAACAACAAGGACAAGCTCAAAACGCATGATCGCTTGAGCAAAAGGAGGTGAGAGCTGCATGAAGACTGAAGAGTTGATTGAAGAGATTAAGGGAATGACCGTCATGGAGCTGGCTGAAGTAGTCAAGGCTTTGGAAGAGGAGTTCGGTGTCAGCGCGGCGGCTCCGGTTGCCGCCGCCGCACCGGCAGCTGGTGATGGGGAAGCTGGAGCTGAAGAGAAGACGGAGTTCGACGTGGTTCTAGAAGCTATTGGCGAGAAGAAGATCCAGGTCATTAAGGTCGTTCGCTCCGCTACCGGTCTGGGCCTCAAGGAAGCCAAGGAGTTGGTGGATAACGCTCCTAAGCCCATCAAAGAGGGTGTGGACAAGGAAGCTGCTGAGGAGCTTAAAGGCCAGTTGGAAGAAGCCGGTGCTACGGTTGAGTTGAAGTAGTAGCCTGGAAGAAGATCTTACTTACAGAGGTTTGAGTGTGGCCCAGTTCGGGCATCTTTGAAGATGCCGGAACTGGGCTTGTTGTGCCACCGAATCACGTGATAACATTTAAGTTTGCGCTTGGTGCCGCCCATAAATCCCTTTGCAACCGAGGAGTGACCCGCTTGAGCCTTAGAGAGACGTCTAGTCCCCGCAAGTCCTTCTCCAAACTCCCCCACATCCTCGATATACCGAACCTGATTGATATCCAGCGCTCTTCCTTCCAATGGTTCAAGGAAGAAGGCCTACGGGAGACCGTGGATGACATCAGTCCTATTGAGGATTATACGGGAAACTTCGCAGTTGAGTTTGGAGAATATGAGTTCCAGGACCCTGTGGAGTCCATTGCTGAGTGTCGCGACAAGGACATGACCTATGCTTCCCGTCTATTCATACGGGTCAGCTTTCTGAATCGTAGTACGGGCGAGATACGGGAGCAGAAGGTCTTCATGGGAGATTTCCCGATGATGACGGAGAAGGGTACCTTCATCATCAACGGGACGGAGCGGGTCATTGTCACCCAGCTGGTCCGCTCGCCAGGCGCCTATGTCATGAGGAGCAAGGATCCGGATAGTCAGGTCTTGGTTGCCAACCTGATGCCTTCACGCGGGTCGTGGTTGGAGTTTGACGTGGACAAGCGCGGGACCGTTAACGTGAGGATAGATCGGGAGCGCAAACTGCCGGCAACGGTTTTTCTGCGGGCCCTCGCCGGAGTGGATAATGAGGCGACGTCGGATCCGGAAGATTTCCTGATTCACGGCACAGACGAAGAGATCCTGGATTTGTTTGACGGTAATCCTTTTATTCAGCGTACGCTGGAGCGTGATACCACTGCCAATGTGGACGAGGCCTTGGTGGAGCTTTTCAAGAAGCAGCGTCCAGGAGAGCCGCCGTCACCTGAGGGGGGGCAGAATCTTCTCATCAGCACGCTCTTTGATTCGAAGCGGTATGATCTGACTCGCGTGGGGCGTCACAAGGTGAACGCACGGCTGAAAGTGGACGTGGATCCCTCTCGGCGCACACTCACCAAGGGCGATATCGTCGCTCTGGTTCGTGAGCTGATCTCCCTCCCGCTGTTGATAGACCATGAGAACCAGTTGCCGGAGGCGCAGAACGTAGCGGAGTTGGCAGCCGGGATGCCTTGGGAAGAAGTAGCACATCGTTTGGATGAGTATGAGCACTTTGGCAACCGTCGTCTGCGTACGGTGGGTGAGCTTATTCAGGATTCCTTGCGTGTGGGCATGTACCGCATGGAGCGCGTTGTCCGGGAGAGGATGACCACTGAGGATGCGGACGCTATCACACCGCAGTCCATCGTGAACGTGAGACCGGTGGTGGCATCGCTCAAAGAGTTCTTTGGCAGCTCTCAGCTCTCACAATTTATGGACCAGACCAACTTGCTGGCGGGTTTGACCCACCGGCGTCGCCTTTCCGCGCTGGGTGCGCGGGGTTTGACTCGAGAGCGCGCTCCCATCGAGGTGCGGGATGTGCATCCTACGCACTACGGGCGGATGTGCCCCATTGAGACGCCGGAAGGCCCAAACATCGGTCTTATCGGCTCGCTAGCCAGCTACGCTCGCGTCAATGAGTTTGGTTTCATCCAGACGCCCTATCGTCGTGTGGAGGCCGGCCGGGTCACGGATGAGATAGAGTGGCTTACTGCTTATGAGGAAGAGGAGCGCATTATAGCCCAGGCCAGCGCTCCTTTTGACCCGGAAACGGGCCAATTCCTGCATGATGCGGTGCTGGCGCGCTCCCCAGGAGGGGAGTATGCGTCAGTAGACCCTGGCTTGGTCCAGTACATGGATGTATCGCCCCAGCAAATAGTGTCAGTGGCCACGGCGCTCATTCCCTTTCTGGAGCATAATGATGCCAACCGGGCCCTGATGGGGTCCAATATGCAGCGGCAGGCTGTTCCTCTTCTACAATCGGCAGCGCCTCTGGTAGGTACCGGCATGGAGATCAGATCCGCGAGGGACACAGGGGACGTGATTCTGGCTCTGAGCAACGGTCGGGTGAAAGGCGTTTCCGCCGAGCGCATATTGGTGGAGACTGAGAACGGTGAGGTGGACAAGTATGAGCTTCTGAAGTTTGCCCGTTCCAACCACGGTACGTTGATGCACCAGAAGCCCACTGTGGAAGTGGGTGATGAAGTGGAGGCCGGTAGTATCTTGGCGGATGCAGCTTCCACCGCCGGCGGCGAACTGGCCTTAGGCAGAGACCTGTTGGTCGGGTTCATGAGCTGGGAGGGGCGGAACTTTGAGGACTCCATCGTCATCAGCGAACGGTTGGTGAAAGATGATGTCCTGACTTCCATACACATCGAGGAATACGAGGTGGAGGCACGCTCCACGAAGCTTGGAGAAGAGGAGATCACGCAGGACATACCCAACCGTTCGGAAGACTCCCTGGCGGATCTTGATGAGCATGGGATTGTCCGCGTGGGGGCGGAAGTGAGCTCCGGTGATCTCTTGGTGGGCAAGATCACACCCAAAGGGGAGACAGAGCTCACCGCGGAGGAGAAGCTGATCCGTGCGATCTTCAAGGAGAAGGCTCGTGAGGTAAGAGATACCTCTCTCAAGGTTCCGCACGGTGAGCGCGGTGTGGTCATAGATGTTAAGGAATTCTCTCGCGAGGATGGTGATGATCTATCCCCCGGCGTGAACCGGCTGGTTCGGGTCTACGTCGCCAAAAAGCGCAAGATCGCTGAAGGGGACAAACTTGCGGGCCGGCACGGCAACAAGGGTGTTATCTCTAAGATCGTACCGGAAGAAGACATGCCGTTCATGGAGGACGGCACTCCGCTGGATATCATCCTGAATCCGCTCGGTGTGCCTTCTCGTATGAATATCGGGCAGATAATGGAGACCCACCTGGGATGGGCGGCGGGGCAAGGTTTCTTCACCCTCAAGCGCAACGACAAGGACATGGATGGGGATCCTGACATAGGTAGAGAAGATCTCACTTCGGAAGAAGAGAGGGATCTCATCCGTCGCTACTACGATGTGGTAGATGAGGGGGAGGTAAGAGGACCTACACCTGTGGCTACTCCCGTCTTTGATGGAGCCACGCCTGAAGAGGTTGATGAGGCTCTCATGGGATGGGTGTTGGCTCACGAGGACAGCAAGATAAAGATGCGCGTTAACCTTGGCCGCCCCGCTACTGCTGTGAGCGGCAAGGTTTGGTTGTACAACGGGCGAACCGGGGAACCCTACGACCAGAGGATCACTGTGGGGTACATGTATGTGCTGAAACTTCACCATCTGGTTGACGACAAGATCCACGCCCGGTCCACGGGTCCGTATTCGTTGGTCACTCAGCAGCCCTTGGGCGGCAAGGCACAGTTCGGTGGTCAGCGCTTTGGAGAGATGGAGGTTTGGGCGCTGGAGGCCTACGGAGCCGCGTACACGCTGCAGGAGATGCTTACCATCAAGTCAGATGACACCATTGGTCGCGTCAAGGCCTATGAGGCGATTGTCAAGGGAGAGAACATTGCCAAGCCCGGCATCCCGGAGTCCTTCAAGGTGTTACTGAAGGAGATGCAGTCGCTCGGGCTGGACATGAATGTGGTCAGTCAGGAAGGCGGCGCCGTGGAAGTGTCTGAGGATGAGGATGATCTCCTCAGAGCCGCGCAGGAGCTGGGCATCGATCTCGCCTCCCGCAATAAGGCTGAACAGCGGGCTGTGGATCAAGCTGCGTTGGTTAGGACCGGCGGTGGGGATGGAGCAGAGGATGAGGATGATTCCGCTGCTGAGGAGGATACTGAGACCGAAGCTGAAGACATCCTATCCGCTGCCACTGGTGACGAGGAAGAATAGGAGCGAACCTTGATAGATATCAATGATTTCGACGCGATCAAGATAGGACTCGCTTCCGAAGACAAGGTGCGGGCGTGGTCGTCCGGTGAAGTGCTCAAGCCGGAGACCATCAATTATCGGACGCTCAAGCCGGAGAAGGATGGTCTTTTCTGTGAGCGTATCTTCGGTCCCACCAAGGATTGGGAGTGCTACTGCGGCAAGTATAAGCGTGTCCGCTACAAGGGCATAAAGTGCGAACGTTGTGGGGTGGAGGTGACTCGTGCCAAGGTGCGTCGTGAGCGCATGGGCCACATAGATCTTGCTGCCCCGGTCAGCCACATCTGGTATTTCAAGGGTGTGCCCAGTCGCATGGGCTACCTGCTGGATATTTCCCCCAAGAAACTGGAGCGTGTTCTCTACTTCTCCGCTTCCATAGTCACCCATGTGGATGAGGAGAAAAGGGAAGAGGATCGGGAGAAGCTGGAAGATCTGGTTAACGCGGACATAGATAATTACTTTGGGTCTCGTGATGAGCGCAAGGTTAAGATCATGGCTGAGCGGGACAAGCGAATAAGTGTGCTGATGGGCCACTCTACCCCGGACGTGGATGATGAGGAAGCGCTGGGGCTGGATGAAGTCCCGTTGGAAGAGTGGGCGGCAGATGAGGTGGAGAAGAGGGCTGCAGAACTCCGCTCTGAAGCTGAGACCATGCTGCGTGAATTGGAGGACTATACGGACGAGGAGGTCGCGCGGCTGCGTGAGCTCTGGAGCATCTTCCAGAATGTGGAGAAGGGGCAGATCTTTGTTGACGAGGGTCCCGTTCGGGATGATGGCGTTCGGATATCCTTCCGTGACCTGAGGGAGAAGTTTGGCAGCCCCTTCGGCTACGGCACTTATTTCCGTGGAGGTATGGGTGCGGAGGCAGTACGGGATCTTCTTGCGGGTGTGGATCTGGAGGCGGAAGCCGCTGCACTGCGTGAGGTCATCAATACCTGTAAAGGGCAGAAACAGTCTCGCGCCGCGCGCCGTCTAAAGGTAGTGGAAGGCTTCCTGGTCAGTGACAACAGTCCGGAGTGGATGATTCTGGAAGCTATTCCGGTGATCCCGCCGGAACTGAGGCCCATGGTGCAGCTGGACGGTGGCCGTTTTGCCACCAGCGATTTGAATGATCTTTACCGTCGAGTGATCAACAGGAACAATCGGTTGAAGCGCCTATTGGACCTGGGTGCACCGGAGATCATAGTCAATAATGAGAAGCGCATGCTGCAGGAAGCCGTGGACGCTCTGTTTGACAATGGGCGGCGTGGACGGGCTGTGACCGGTCCGGGGAATCGTCCCTTGAAGTCGCTCTCGGACATGCTCAAAGGCAAGCAGGGTCGTTTTCGCCAGAACCTCTTGGGCAAGCGGGTTGACTACTCCGGTCGTTCGGTGATTGTGGTAGGTCCGGATCTTCAGCTGCATCAGTGTGGTATTCCTAAAAGCATGGCCTTGGAGCTCTTCAAACCTTTCGTAATGAGCCGGTTGGTGGAGAGCCGTCAAGCCCAGAACATCAAGGCTGCCAAGAAGACAGTGGAGGACGAGTCTTTGGAGGTGTGGGACATTCTGGATGAGGTTATCACCGGACATCCAGTGCTCCTTAACCGCGCGCCCACTCTGCATCGCCTGGGCATCCAGGCTTTTGAGCCGGTGCTGGTGGAGGGCAAGGCAATACAACTTCATCCCCTGGTTTGCACAGCCTTTAACGCGGACTTTGACGGGGACCAAATGGCCATTCACTTGCCGCTCTCGGTTGAGGCGCAGGCGGAAGCCCGGATACTGATGCTTTCCTCCAACAACATTCTGTCTCCGGCCCACGGACGGCCAATAGCCGTGCCAAGCCAGGATATGGTCTTGGGTCTCTACTACCTCACCTATCGGGAGGCGGAAGATCTTCAGGACGTGGATCTGACGGACTCTGAGGCGCTGGAGCAGATAGTGCCTCGTCCTCGTGCGTTCTCCGACGCTGCGGAGGTTGAGCGCGCCTATTCCGACAAGGTTGTACGGCTCGATGATCCGGTGTTGTTCCGCTGGGACGGTAGTAGGATGTTGACCACCGCGGGGCGGGCCCTCTTTAACGCGGCGGTGGCGAATCGGCTGAAGGAGCACGTTGGGGAGCGGTGGGATGAGCCTGGGCCTGATGGCGAACCTCCCCGTCGCGAGGAGTACCATTTCGTCAACAAGGTGTTGACCAAGAAGCATGTCGACACCTTTGTCTCCGATCTTGTTGAGGACTTTGGCGCGACGGCGGTAGCCGGTATCTTGGACGTTCTCAAGCGTCTGGGTTTCCACTACGCAACCATTGCGGGGGTGACGGTCTCAAAGAACGATATTGTGGTGCCGAAGGACAAGAGCAAGATTCTGGATGGCTACGAGAAGAAAGTGCAGAGTGTACAGCGGCAGTATGACCGTGGTGTGCTTACGGATTCTGAGAGACATGAGAGGGTTACGGATCTCTGGCACGCAGCTACAGACGAAGTGGCGGAATCCATGGAGAGGAATCTCCGACGATTGAACCCCATCTATATGATGGCAAGCTCCGGCGCCCGTGGTTCCTTCAAGCAGATTCGGCAGCTGGCCGGTATGCGTGGGCTCATGGTCAATCCCAAGGGTGAGATCATTGAGAGGCCGATCAAGGCGAACTTTATGGAAGGTCTATCGGTCTTGGAATACTTCATCTCTACGCACGGCGCGCGCAAGGGTCTGGCGGACGTCGCACTACGTACGGCGGACTCCGGTTATCTCACGCGTCGTCTAGTGGATGTGGGTCAAGACGTTGTGGTTCGTGAGACTGATTGTGGTACTGAGAAGTTCACGGAGTCTCCCATCTACAGAGGCAGGCGTGTGAATGAGCATCTGCTGGGCAGGCTTTTCGCTCGCGACATGGCTGATCCGGACACTGGCGAGGTGGTGTTTGAGCGGAATCAGGTCATAACAAAGAAGGTCTTCGCTCAACTCCAGGAACTTTACGGTGCTGAGGAGCACAAGGACATCGTGGTCCCAGTTCGTTCGGTGCTGCGTTGCGAGAGTGCGTTTGGCCTCTGTCAGCGATGCTATGGTCGCTCGCCTGCTACGAATGAGGTAGTGGCCATCGGTGAGGCGGTGGGACACATTGCCGCCCAATCCATCGGAGAGCCCGGTACTCAGTTGACCATGCGTACGTTCCATACTGGTGGTGTGGCCGGCGCGGATATCACCCAGGGTCTTCCTCGTGTGGAGGAATTGTTTGAAGCCAGAAAACCCAAAGGCCAGGCGGAGATCGCTGAGGATGCCGGCGTCATCGAGATTGAAGATGACGGTTCGCGGCCCAGGAAGGTCCACATCCTGGATACGGAAGGCAAGAAGCTGGATAGCTATTCCATCAGTCGGCGCAAGCGCCTGTCGGTAGAGAACGGTCAGCATGTTGAACCCGGTGACCAGCTGTGTGACGGTTCTCTGGACCCCAAGAAGCTGTTGGAGCTCAGAGGTCGTATCGCCACAGCTCGATACCTCGTGGATGAAGTGCAGAGGGTCTACATGGGTCAGGGCGTGGATATTGACGAGAAACACATAGAGGTGATAATCCGCCAGATGACCAAGAAGGTGGAGATCACTGCTTCTCGCGATACCAGCTTCCTGCCCGGCCAAGAGGTAGATAGGACAGTAGTGGATCGGGAGAACCTAGTGGTTGAGGAAAGTGGCGCCGGCCCGGCTGAGTATCAGGAAACTATCCTTGGCATCACGAAGGCCTCACTGGCCACGGAGAGCTTCCTCTCAGCCGCCTCCTTTCAGGACACCACCAAAGTACTGACGGATGCAGCGTTGGAAGGAAAGACGGACTGTCTCCGAGGCCTCAAGGAGAATGTGATCATTGGGAAGTTGATCCCGGCCGCTACCGGTCTTCGTGAGTATAGAGGAACGGAGGTATTTCCGGTAAAGGGTGTTCTGCGGGAGAGACTGGCGGATATGTTCGGTGAGGGACATGCTGACGAGGTGAGCACCGATGACCTGAGTCCGGAAGAACAGTGGGCCAGACTAACCGGAGCGTCCTCCAAGCCGCGGGAAGGATCTGACATCTCCCTGGAGGATTTGGAGTTTCCCACGTATGTCCTGTCTGTATTGAACCGGGCCGGCATGAACAGTGTCGGGGATCTTCTGCAACGCACTCCCGATGAGCTACTGACGGTCTCCGGCTTCGGTCGAAAGAGCTTAGAAGAAGTTCGGACTCGTCTGGAGGACCGTGGCTATATGTTGGAGGGAGATGCTCTCCACCGCGGTGACGGAGGAGAGGGATCTCAGCCGGAAGTAGAAGCTGGGGTTGAAGTGGGAAGCGAGGAATAGGAACGAGATTGACGGGATACTGCACGTGGCAAGAGACCTGTGACATGTTTTCTTGCAGCCCTATAGGGGCTCTGTTATACTACGTCGTCGCGGCTTGAGCCGGTTGGAGTGTTGTGTTGTCTTTTTGGCCGGAGTAGACCGGTCAATGGATATTGAGGAGCAGTAGTGCCGACGATTAATCAGCTGGTAAGGAAAGGCCGGGAGAAACAGGTCAAGAAGCAATCCACTCCTGCGTTGCGGGGTGCGCCCCAGAAGCGTGGAGTGTGCGTGCGTGTGTATACAACCACGCCCAAGAAGCCGAACTCTGCACTGCGTAAGGTAGCTCGAGTTCGTCTCACCAACGGGATGGAGGTGAGTGCCTACATCCCGGGGATCGGACATAATCTCCAAGAGCACTCGGTCGTACTGCTCCGGGGTGGGAGGGTCAAGGACCTTCCCGGTGTGCGTTATAAGATTGTGCGGGCGGCACTTGATGCTGCCGGAGTGACGGAACGTAGGCAGAGTCGTTCCAAGTACGGTGTCAAGGCTCAAGGCTAGTACAGGCGGTATACAAGGAAATGGCCAGAAAAGGTAGAGCACCGAAACGTGAAATCATTGCTGATCCGGTCTACAAGAACCGCCTGGTGACGCAGTTGATCAACCGCTTGATGCAGAGCGGCAGGAAGTCCAAGGCTGAGCAGGTAGTGTACGGCGCCATGGACATCCTCCGAGAGCGCACGGGTGAAGATCCGGCATCAGTATTGAAGGAAGCTGTGGAGAACGTGCGCCCCGCCCTTGAGGTTAAGTCACGCCGGGTGGGTGGAGCCAACTATCAAGTGCCGGTGGAGGTAGCCACGGGACGCTCATATACTTTGGCGGTGCGCTGGCTGGTCACACACAGCCGGGAGCGGCGGGAACACAGCATGGTTGAGCGCATTGCGAACGAGATCATGGATTCCTACAACCGCACCGGGACAACCATGAAGAAAAAAGAAGACCTGATCCGCATGGCGGAGGCGAACAAAGCGTTCGCCCACTACCGCTGGTAACGCGGAGAGAGTGATAGGCAGGTAACGTGGCGCAGGCGACAGCACATAAAGCGGATAATAAGGGTAAACGCTTGGTTCCCCTGGATAGGGTGCGGAACATCGGCATCATGGCTCACATTGATGCCGGGAAGACCACCACCACCGAGCGCATCTTGTATTACACAGGACGTACATACAAGATTGGTGAGGTGCATGATGGCGCAGCAGTTATGGATTGGATGGAGCAGGAGCAGGAACGTGGCATCACCATCACCTCGGCGGCTACTACGTGCGAATGGCGTGATCATCGCATCAATATTATAGATACGCCCGGGCACGTGGACTTCACTATGGAGGTGGAACGCTCCCTGCGGGTCCTGGATGGAGCCATCGCTCTGTTCTGTTCCGTGGGTGGTGTAGAGCCGCAATCAGAGACCGTCTGGCGGCAGGCGGATAAGTATCGCGTTCCGCGCATAGCGTTCATCAACAAGATGGACCGCGTGGGTGCTGATTTCCGCCGTGGCGTGGAGATGATCAGAGACCGCCTGGGAGCAAACCCGGTGCCCTTGCAGCTGCCTATCGGCAAGGAAGATGATTTCAGGGGCATCATAGATCTAGTTTGCATGACCGCCTATCTCTACAAGGATGAGATGGGAGTCGAGTGGGAAGAATCCGCTGTGCCGGATGAATATCTGGAGGAGGCGGAAGAGGCCCGGCAGGAGATATTTGAGGTTCTTGCGGATACGGACGAAGAGGTAATGGATGCCTATCTGGAAGGGAAAGGGGTCTCGGAAGAGAAGGTTCGCAGCGCCCTGCGCAAAGCTACGCTGAAACTTGCTGTGGTTCCGGTACTCTGTGGGTCGGCATTCAAGAACAAGGGTGTTCAGATGTTGATGGATGCCGTGGTGGATTATCTACCTGCTCCACCTGATGTTCCGCCGGTCATGGGAATAAACCCTTCTACTGGTGAAGAAGACACCAGGCTAGCCGATGACGACGCCCCGTTCAGCGCACTTGCCTTCAAGATCATGTCGGATCCGTATGTGGGCAAGCTCACTTACTTCCGCATCTACTCTGGGTCGCTTGAAGCGGGCAGCTACGTGTACAACACCACCAAGGGCAAGCGTGAGAGGATAGGCCGCATATTGCAGATGCACGCCAACCACCGCGAAGCGCGGGATGAGATCTTTGCCGGGGATATCGCTGCCGCGGTTGGTTTGAAGAGCACAGGAACGGGCGACACTCTTGCGGATCAGGATCACCAGATTGTCCTAGGGGCCATGGAGTTCCCCGAGCCCGTCATATGGGTGGCAATAGAACCGAAGACCAAGGCGGACGAGGATCGCCTGAACGAGAGCTTGATGAAGCTGGCGGATGAGGATCCCACTTTCCGCGTGCGCACTGATGAGGAGACGGGTCAAACCATCATCGCCGGCATGGGTGAGCTCCACCTGGAGATCATCGTTGATCGGCTACTGCGCGAGTTCAAGGTGGACGCTAACGTGGGACGTCCGCAGGTCGCTTATAGAGAGTCTATTCGTAACAGAGTTGAGAAGATTGAAGCGCGATTCGTCCGGCAGACGGGTGGACGCGGCCAGTACGGTCACGTTGTCATCAACGTGGAGCCGGCAAAGGCAGGAGAAGGTTTCAGCTTTGAGGACAAGATCAGAGGTGGAGCAATTCCTCGCGAGTTCATTCCTGCAGTGGAAGCGGGCATCAAGGAGGCCATGGGCGCCGGAGAGTACGCGGGCTATCCTCTCGTTGATGTTCGGGTGGAGCTGGTTGATGGCACGTTCCATGAGGTGGATTCTTCAGAGATCGCTTTCAAGGTTGCGGGGTCTATGGCCTTCAAGGAGGCCAACAGGCGGGCCCAACCGATTCTCTTGGAACCCATAGAGGAAGTGGAGGTGGTGGTCCCTGAGGAGTACATGGGGGACGTGATCGGCGATATCAACGGGCGGCGCGGTCATGTTCACAGTATGGAGCCTCGTGCCGGAGCGCAGGTGATTGAAGCGGAGGTGCCGCTCGCGGAGATGTTCGGGTATGCTACGGACCTGCGTTCAAAAACGCAGGGTCGCGCGACCTACAGCATGCAGTTTGATAAGTATAAGGAAGTACCTCAGTCTGTCGCCCAGGAGATTGTTGCCGGCGACGGTGAGGAGTAGGAGGGCCGCGGAGGTCCGAGGAAGCGGCAATACGACGGCATGCCAGGGGCGACCGTCTGAGCAATAAGGGAAGAAAAGGGAGGAAACATGGCCAAGAAGAAGTATGAGCGCAACAAGCCGCACATCAACGTGGGGACCATTGGCCACGTCGATCACGGTAAGACGACGTTGACGGCGGCCATAACGAGCTGTCTCTCGTCGACGGACCAGAATGTGGAGCTACGCAGCTTCGATTCCATCGATAATGCACCGGAAGAGCGGGAACGCGGTATCACTATTGCTACCGCTCACGTGGAATATGAGACCGCCAAGCGCCACTATGCTCACGTGGACTGCCCCGGTCACGCCGATTATGTGAAGAACATGATCACAGGCGCCGCCCAGATGGACGGTGCCATACTGGTGGTGTCTGCGGCAGACGGCCCCATGCCCCAGACGCGAGAGCACATCTTGCTGGCTCGTCAGGTCGGGGTACCTTACATCACTGTCTTCCTCAACAAGGCGGACATGGTGGATGATCCTGAACTGCTTGAGTTGGTAGAGATGGAAGTAAGGGAACTCCTCAGTGAATACGAGTTCCCGGGAGATGACATACCCATCATCACCGGCTCTGCCCTGAAGGCTCTTGAGTGTGGATGCGGTGAGGCGGAGTGCGCGGACTGCAAACCTATCCTGGAACTCATGCACTCACTTGATGACTATCTGCCGGAACCTGAGAGAGATATTGACAAGCCTTTCCTGATGCCGATAGAAGACGTCTTCACCATTCAGGGTCGTGGTACCGTGGTCACCGGTCGTGTCGACCGGGGGATTATCCATGTGAATGATGACGTGGAGATCGTCGGGATACATGATCAGATTACGAAGACTGTTTGTACCGGTGTGGAGATGTTCCGGAAGTTGTTGGATGAAGGCCAAGCTGGCGATAACATTGGTGTGCTATTGCGTGGCATCAAACGCGAGGATGTCGAGCGCGGTCAGGTAGTGGCGGCCCCGGGTACTATCACTCCGCATACGCAGTTCAAGGCCGAGGTATACGTGCTCAGCAAGGAGGAGGGCGGTCGTCACACGCCGTTCTTCCCGGGATACCGGCCGCAGTTCTACTTCCGCACCACGGATGTCACAGGTGATATCCAGCTTGAAGAAGGTGTGGAGATGATAATGCCGGGCGACCACACCACTATGGAAGTGGAATTGATCACCTCCATCGCAATGGAAGAGGGCCTGCGTTTCGCAATACGTGAAGGCGGCCGGACCGTTGGCGCTGGTGCTGTTACGGAGATTATCAAGTAAAGAAGTGACCGGTTCAGGCGGACTCCGGACAGAGCCCGCCCGGAACAGTCTGGCGAGAGACGAGGCTAAGTTGGCGCAACAGAAGATACGCATAAGGTTGAAGGCCTACGAGCATGAACTCGTGGATAAGAGCGCTCGGAGTATTGTCGAGACGGCGGAACGTACCGGCGCCACCATATCGGGCCCAGTGCCTCTGCCTACGGAGAAAAACGTTTTCTGCGTGATACGAGGTCCGTTCAAAGACAAGGACTCACGGGAGCACTTCGAGATTCGGACCCACAAGCGTCTGATTGACATACATACACCAACCCCCAAGACGGTAGACTCGTTGATGCGGATGGACCTGCCTGCGGGCGTGGATATTGAGATAAAACTGTGATGAAAGCTTTGCTAGGTACAAAAGTAGGTATGACGCAAGTCTTCTCTGAAGACGGTACTGTGACTCCGGTTACCGTCATACAGGCGGGGCCTTGTGTGGTGACTCAGAAGAAGACTCAGGAGACAGATGGGTACTCCGCGGCGCAGATTGCGTACAAGGACGCCCGGCCAAATAAGGTCAACAAACCACAGGCAGGCCATTTCGCCAAGGCTGGGGTGACACCGAGGAAACATGTAGCCGAGGTGGACGGAGAATATGAGGTTGCCGTTGGGGACGAGGTCACCGTCAGTGAGTTCCAGCCTGGTGACAAGGTCAAGGTCTCCGGTGTGAGCAAAGGTAAAGGATTTCAGGGCGTTGTCAAACGCCACGGCTTCGCGGGCGGCCCCGCAAGTCACGGGGCCCGTTTCGGACGGACACCCGGCTCCATAGGGGCCTCAGCGTATCCCGCCAGGGTGTTCCCGGGGACCCGATTGCCTGGACAGATGGGAGATTGCCGGGTGACTCAGAGCGGTCTCGCCGTGGTTGATGTGGATTCAGAACAGGATCTGCTTCTGGTCAAGGGTGCAGTCCCTGGCCACAAGGGTTCCCTGGTCATGATCAGAGGATAGGGGTATGCCGGCAATTGACAAAATCGACATGAGTGGTACGGTCGTGGGCGAGCGGCAAGTTTCCGACGGCCTCATTGAAGAGAAGGTGAATACCGGTCTGCTCCATGAGGTGATCAGGGCGGAAGAAGCTGCAGCCCGCAGCGGGACGGCGGCTGCCAAGAGCAGAGGCATGGTTAGAGCCTCAGGGGCCAAGCCCTGGCGTCAGAAGGGCGTCGGTCGGGCCCGCGCAGGCTCCGCCAGCATGCCTCAGTGGACTGGTGGTGGAGTGGTTTTTCCGCCGATGCCGCGTGACTTCTCTTTCAAGGTGAACAAGCGTGTGCAGGTCAAGGCGTATCGGCAGGCGCTGGGCAATTTGGTGTTGAATGACAAGGCCTCAGTGTTGGCCCAGGGATTTGATGAACCTTCCACCAAGAAGGCTGTGGCTATACTGGAGGGTAGTGGGTTCGAGACGCCGCTCCTGGTTGTTGTCACCTCAGGGGAGGAGAACGTGATCAAATCCTTCAGGAATATTCCGGGTGTGCGTGCCATCCCAGTATCTCGTGTGGAGGTCCGGGACTATGTTTGGGCCCGGAATGTGGTTCTCACTGAAGCGGCAGTGGCCGCGCTGGAAGGTGGCGAGGCGTAATGGATGCGCGTCAGGTGATTTTGAAGCCGGTCATTTCAGAGAAGAGCTATCAGATGAGTGAGGAGAACAAATACACCTTTCATGTGCACCCGGATGCCGGTAAGCCCAAGATCAGGGCTGCAGTAGAAGAGATATTCGATGTCTCTGTGATTGGAGTCAACACCGTCACGGTAAAGCCCAAGCCCAAGCGGCGGGGCATGCATCAGGGGCGTACAAAGAAGGTCAAGAAGGCAATAGTGGAACTGGCTCCGGGAAACCGGATAGAGTTTTTTGACGCGACCTAGCAGCTGACGGAGCGAGGCGGAAGAGGATTCATGGCGATCAAGAGCTATAAACCAACGACACCGGGACGCAGGTTCACTACCACCCCGGGGTTTGAGGAGATAACTAAGAGCAAGCCGGAGAAGGCGCTGACGTGTCCTGTCAGGAGCACGGGCGGTCGGAATAATCACGGCCGGATGACCTCCCGGCACAGGGGCGGAGGTCACAAGCAGCGCTACCGCTTGATTGATTTTCACCGGGACAAGGACGGGGTGCCCGGTCGCGTGGCAAGCATTGAGTATGATCCGAACCGGACATGCCGGATCTCTTTGATCGTGTACGCGGATGGAGATAAGCGCTACATACTCACTCCCAGCCGTCTTGAGGTTGGTGACGTAATTGAAGCTGGGGCTGAGGCGGATATTAAAGTGGGCAATGCTCTGCCATTAGGGAATATTCCCGTGGGCACAGTTGTCCACAATGTGGAGCTGCATGCTGGGCGGGGTGGTCAGATTGCACGCTCGGCCGGAGCATCTGCGCAGATAGTGGCCAGGGAAGGCAAGTACGCCACACTTCGTCTGCCTTCGGGCGAGAGAAGGATGATTCATGTCGCCTGTCGGGCCACAATAGGTGAGATTGGCAACTCGGAACATGAGAACTTGACCACCGGCAAGGCCGGGCGGAGTCGTTGGAAGGGTACAAGACCCAAGGTCCGTGGTACGGTCATGAACCCGGTGGATCATCCGCACGGGGGCGGCGAGGGTGCAAACCCGCCAGGTCGTCAACCTGTGTCACCTTGGGGTTGGCTAACTCAGGGTCGGAAGACACGGAAGAAGAAGCAGTCCGACCGCTACATAGTTCGAAGACGCGGGAAGGGAAGATAGGAGAGCCGTGACGAGATCGAGCAAGAAACAGCCGTTCGTCGAAGAGAAGCTTATGAGGCGGATACAGCGCATGAACGAGACCGGTCAGAAGCAGATGATAAGGACCTGGTCGCGGTCGTCCACCATCTACCCAGAGATGGTAGGTTACACCATCGCCGTCCACGACGGTCGGAGGCATGTGCCCGTCTATGTGTCTGAAAGCATGGTGGGTCACAAGCTGGGAGAGTTTGCGATGACCAGGAACTTCCGCGCGCACGGTACGGGCAGGGAGCGTACCGTGGAGAGGAGTGTTGGGTGATGGTGCGGGCTACCTCCAAGTTCACGAGGGTATCGCCCCGTAAGGCCAGAATGGCAATAGACATGATTCGGGGCAAGGCCGTGGATGAAGCGGATGCGATTCTGCGTCTGTCTCCTCGGGGAGCTGCACCGATTGTGCGTAAGGTACTTGGTTCTGCCGTGGCTAACGCGGAGAACAACCATGAGATGGTGGCGGACGAACTCTATGTGGCTGAGGCCTACGTTGATCAAGGGCCTACGCTGAGGAGATTTCGCCCTCGTGCGATGGGGCGGGCTACCCGCATCCGGAAACGGACCAGCCATATCACGGTATATGTTGACGAGAGGAAGGGGTCTTAGCCGGTGGGTCAGAAAATTCATCCGGGTGGTTTCCGTCTCGGTGTAATCCATGATTGGAAGGCCCACTGGTTTACCGAGAAAGACTACGCCGGGTTTCTAGAAGAGGATCTGAAGATCCGGAAGCATATCCGGGCCAAGATGGGACATGCGGGATTATCCGACATCGTCATCAAGAAGGACAGTAACAAGATAGTCATAGACATCTACACTGCACGCCCAGGGATAGTCATAGGTAAACAAGGGTCAGAGGTAGATGCTCTGCGCCGGGAAATCAATGCAATGACCGGCAAGAATATCCAGGTTAATATCACGGAAGTCAAGCGTCCGGAGCTGGATTCTCAGTTGGTTGCTCAGTCCATTGCAGAGCAGCTGGCCAACCGAGTCAGCTTCCGCCGAGCCATGAAGAGGTCCATCACTTCTGCCATGCGCTCCGGGGCTGAAGGCATTCGCGTGCAGTCGTCCGGCCGGTTGGGTGGTGCGGAGATGGCCCGGGACGAAGGCTACAGCGAAGGTCGAGTTCCGCTTCACACCTTGAGGGCCGACATTGACTACGGTCTTTGCGAGGCCGCTACGACGTTTGGGAAGATCGGTGTGAAGGTTTGGATCAACAAGGGTGAGATCATGCCGGAAGGGTTTGAGGGCAGTGCGAGCAGTGGCCCTGCGGCCGGCCCGGTAGATAAACGGAGGCGTAAGGGGTCTAGCGAGGAGGAGTAGGCCAGCTTGAACTAGTGGGTGCTCCACCGTAGGGAGAATATAGGAAGATGTTGCTACCAAAGAGAGTAAAACACCGCAAGCAGCACAGAGGTCGCATGCAGGGAAATGCCAGAGGTCAGACTACCGTTCAGTTCGGTGAATATGGCCTCAAGGCGCTTGATCGTGCCTGGATCACCAGCCGCCAGATAGAGGCGGCGCGTATCGCTATGACGAGGAAGATCAAGCGGGGTGGAAAGGTGTGGGTGAACATCTTCCCTGACAAGCCGGTGACCGCTAAGCCTGCAGAGACCAGGATGGGATCCGGCAAGGGCTCGCCGGAGAAGTGGGTGGCCGTTGTCAAGCCGGGGCGAGTTATGTTCGAGTTGGCAGGTGTTCCGGATGATCTCGCCAGAGAAGCGTTGCTGCTGGCATCACATAAGCTTCCCATCAAGACCAGGGTAGTGACGAGGGAGGAAGGTAGCCTTGAAAGCTAGTGAACTGGTGGAGCTTGCTGATCACGAGTTGGAGCAGCGGTTGAAAGAGTCGCGTGAACAGCTCTTCAACCTCCGTTTCCAGCACGCCACGGGGCAACTTGAGAACACGGGTCGCCTCCGGGAGGTCCGGCGTGATATCGCCCGCGTGTTGACCGTACAGAGCGCCAGGAATAAGGCGGAGGAGTAGTAGATGGCGGAGCGGAAGAACAATCAGAGGCAGAAGCAGGGGATCGTGGTTTCTGACAAGATGGAGAAGACCATTGTGGTTCAGGTTGAGAACTTCAAACCTCACCCCCTTTACGGCAAGGTTATGCGAGGTACCAACAGGCTCAAGGCCCACGACGAGATGAATGAAGCTGGAGTCGGGGACAAGGTGGAAGTGCGGGAGTGCCGTCCCATGTCCAAGACGAAGAGTTGGCGTCTTGTGGAGGTACTGGAGCGCGCCAAGTAGACCGCGGTCAGAGGAGACAGGTAACGAGCGATGATACAAACAGAGTCGAGACTGAAGGTTGCCGACAACACAGGCGCCCGGGAGTTGCTTTGCATCCGGATCACCGGAGGTTCAAAGCGACGGTATGCGGGCGTTGGTGACATGATTGTCGGGACAGTGAAGGAAGCGATCCCCGGCGGAACGGTGAAGAAGGGCGAGGTCGTGCAAGCCGTGGTGGTGCGGGTGAAGAAGTCCTACGGTCGGAAAGACGGCACGTACATTGCGTTCGACGAGAACGCTGCTGTCTTGGTTGATAAGCAGAAGAACCCGCTGGGGACCAGGATTTTTGGTCCGGTGGCGCGTGAGCTGCGGGACAAGGAATTTGCGAAGATCGTTTCGTTGGCTCCGGAGGTGCTATAGCCATGACAGCAAAGAGCGTACGGATCAAGCGTGGTGATACGGTTGAGGTCATTCAAGGCAAGGAGCGCGGCAAGAGGGGCAAAGTGCTCCGGGTCGACAAGGAGAAAGGGCGAGTGGTGGTGGAGCGCGTTAACTTCATGAAGCGTCACGTGCGCCCCACGCAGGAGAACCCGCAAGGTGGCGTGATCGAGAGGGAGGGCGGTGTGCATATCTCTGACGTGCAGATTGTCTGCCCGGGATGCGACCAAATCGTCCGCGTAGGCATGCGCTTCGAGAAGGATGAGAAACTGCGCTACTGTAAGAAATGTGATGTCCAGGTAGAGAAGGCTTAGTGATGGCGGTACCAAGACTTAAAGAGAGATTCAGAGATGAGATTAGCCCTCGGCTCACTGAGCGGTTCGGTTACTCCAGCGTCATGCAGGTGCCCAAGGTGACCAAGGTCGTCTTGAACATGGGTGTCGGTGAAGCGGTGGATGACTCCAAGGCGCTGGAGGAGGCGGCAGAGCAACTTGGTCTGATTGCCGGACAGAAACCTCAGATCCGACGAGCCAAGAAATCAGTGGCGAACTTCAAGGTCCGTGAGGGTGTGCCGGTGGGTATCCGGGTGACCCTGCGGGGTGATCGCATGTATGAGTTGCTGGATCGTCTGACCAGCATAGCTCTGCCGCGGATTCGTGATTTCCGCGGGATATCCCCGAACTCCTTTGATGGAAGGGGCAATTACAACGTCGGGATACGGGAACAGATTATCTTTCCTGAGATCGACTATGACAAGGTCAGCAAGGTCCGTGGACTGGATGTGGCTATTGCGACCACAGCAGAGACCGACGAGGAAGGTAGGGCTCTTCTCAAAGAGATGGGCATGCCTTTTCGTGAGAACTAGCAGAGGGGAGTACCGATCACATGGCAAAAAAATCCTTGATCGCCAAGGCGCGCCGTCCGGCGAAGTACTCCACCCGGAACTACAATCGTTGTAGGCGGTGCGGTCGATCCAGGGGCTATTTCCGGAAGTTCGGCCTGTGCCGCATCTGTCTCCGGGAGCTGGCGCACGAGGGACTAATCCCCGGCGTAACCAAGTCCAGCTGGTAGGGAGGAAAGATGGCGCATACGGATAGCGTTGCCGATATGCTCACGCGGATAAGGAACGCCAACAAGGCGCTTCATCCGAAGGTGGACATGCCGGCATCACGTTTCAGGGCTGAGATGGCCCGGATTCTTAAGGATGAGGGGTATATTACGGACTACTCCGTCGTGAAGGGCGAGAGCTTTGATGAGCTGGTGCTCGATCTGAAGTACACTGAGGATCAGCGACGGGTAATCTCGCAAATAAGGAAGATCAGTAAGCCAGGTCGCCGCGTCTATGCCAAGAAGGACGAGCTACCCAAGGTCCTCGGTGGACTGGGTACGGCCATTGTGTCTACGTCTCGCGGGATCATGACTGCGCGTGACGCCAGACAGATGGGCGTCGGCGGCGAAGTCATCTGTTTCGTCTGGTAGGGGCATATGTCTAGGATCGGAAACAATCCCATCCCCGTATCTGAAGGGGTAAAAGTAGATCTTGATGGCTGCACTATCGCAGTGGAGGGACCGAAGGGTCGACTGCAGATAGAGTTCAGCTCACAGATGAGGGTAACGGTTGAAGACGGCGTGATCCGTGTAGAGCGCCCCTCCGAAAGCACTGAGCATCGTGCGTTACACGGCTTGACTCGAACCCTGATCAAGAACATGGTGACAGGTGTCACTGAAGGTTTTGAGAAACGTTTGGAGGTTGCTGGCGTAGGTTACCGCGCAGCTCTGAAGGGCAAGGATCTGGAGCTGCAGCTCGGCTACTCTCATCCGGTTACGGTGAGTCCTCCAGAGGGCATGGAGTTCGAGGTGCCTTCAGCCACTCAGATTGTGGTCAAGGGAATCAGTAAACAGCAGGTGGGTCAGATTGCTGCCAACATCCGTGATCTACGCAAGCCCGAACCTTACAAGGGGAAGGGTATCAGCTATGAAGGTGAGCAGATCAGGCGCAAAGTTGGGAAGCGGGCCTAGTCTAGAGTGAAGAGGAAGTGTCGGAGATCATGAGATCAACAGTGAAGAGGAATAGCGCACGCAAGCGGAGGGCCCTTCGTGCTCGGGACAAGATCATGGGCACCCCGGAACGCCCGCGGTTGTCCGTCTATCGTTCCAACAAGACCATTTGGGGCCAGTTGATAGATGACCTGAGCGGTCGCACGTTGGCGGCCGCGGGCACGCCGCACGTCACGGAGAAGGAGCTGGCTCCCAAGGAAGAGGCTTCCAAAGTCGGTGAGATTCTGGCCGAGAGAGGAAAGATTGCCGGTATTGATAAGGCGGTCTTTGACAAAGGACCCTACCGCTATCACGGGCGCGTAAGAGCACTGGCTGACGGCGCACGCAGCGGCGGCCTGGATTTCTAGGTAAGGGAAAGGAAGGCTTGTGGCACATATAAAGGCGGAAACACTGAACCTCGAAGAGAATGTGATTGAGATCAACCGTGTGGCCAAGGTGGTCAAGGGTGGTCGTCGCTTCTCATTCACCGCTTTAGTGGCTGTCGGCGATGGCAACGGTATTGTCGGCGTCGGCTACGGTAAGGCGAAGGAGGTTCCATTGGCGATTCAGAAGGGTATTGACGACGCCAAGAAGAACCTTTTCGAGATTCCTAAGCACGGAAGCACCATCACCCACAAGATCATCGGTAAGTTCGGTGCGGGCAGGGTCTTGATGCGTCCGGCATCGCCTGGTACAGGGATTATTGCTGGTGGTGGCGTTAGGGCTGTCCTGGAGCTTGGCGGTGTGCGTGATGTGCTCACCAAGTGCCTGGGCACAACTACCCCCATCAACATGGTGCGTGCCACGGAGGAGGGACTTCGGTCCTTGAAACGTCCAGAAGATATTGCAGCTTTGCGAGGCAAGACGGTTCGTGAAGTCCTTGGCATAACCGAAGAAGTGGATGAATCGGAAGGGACGGAGCAGTCGGAGAATGCTACGGTTGAAGCGGCAGAGGAGTAGGCAATGTTGAAGATTAAACAGGTGAGAAGCCGCATCAACAGGCGCAAGGACCATAAGGCGACTTTTCGTGCGCTCGGTCTGAAGCGTATCGGTCATACGGTCTACCAGGATGATTCTCCTACCGTTCGCGGCATGGTGAGCAAGGTCTCGTATGCGTTGGAAGTGGAAGAGGTCGACAAGAAGGACGAGGGATAGATGATGGAAGAGATCTTCCTGCATGATCTTAAGCCGGGCAGTAACTCCCGAGCCAAGCGGAAGCGAGTGGGTCGTGGTCACGGTTCCGGATTGGGGAAGACTTCTGGTCGGGGTCACAAGGGTTACAATTCGCGTTCCGGGGGCGGAGTATCACCACGCTATGAGGGCGGGCAGATGCCATTGCATATGCGTCTGCCCAAGTTGCGTGGGCCCAACAAGAAGATGTCCATGCCCATTGGTCCCTTCCGCACTTTCACCATTCCGGTGAATGTCGGTAGGTTGGCGGACTACTTCTCACCGGGCGACGTGGTCACCCCGGATGCACTGGTGGAGAAGGGGATTGTAAAGAAGGTGGACGTGCCAATCAAGATTCTTGGTGATGGGGATCTGGATTTCGCGCTGACAGTCAGAGCGCACGGTTTCAGCGCTTCTGCCAAGTCCAAGATAGAGGAAGCCGGCGGTGCAGTAGAGGTCCTCTAGCCTCTAGCGAACCCATCGGCCGGTCTTACCAAGCGAACCTCAGGAGCGGAGAGAACTAAATGTGGCAATCTCTGATGAACGCGTGGCTGCTTCCCGACTTGCGGAAGCGTTTGCTATTCACAGCCTTTATCATAGCCATCTATCGGTTCGGTTCGTTTGTTCCGGTGCCGGGCATTGATCTGGAAGTCATTCAGAACCTGACTGCGGGTGGAGGGGTGTTCGGGTTCCTCAACCTGTTCGCAGGTGGCGCATTGCAGCGCATGGCCGTGTTTGCCCTGGGCATTATGCCCTACATTACAGCGTCCATCATCATGCAGTTGTTGACCATTGTCATCCCCCAGCTTGAAGCACTGGCCAAGGAGGGTGAGTCTGGCAGCAAGAAGATCAATCAGTACACTCGGTATATGACTGTGGTCCTGGCGTTGGTCCAATCTGTGGGCTACGTGTTCCTGTTCAGGACGCAGGGGGCGTTCACTCCTCAGAACCCGCTGACCGGATTCAAATTCTTCTTGATTGTCTTTACGCTTACTGTGGGGACAGCTCTCATCATGTGGCTGGGAGAGCAGATCAGTGAGAGGGGTCTCGGTAATGGGATATCGCTAATAATCTTCGCGAGTATTGTTTCCCGCTTACCCGGCGGTCTGTACAAGATGTTCTCCACCATGAACCCGCTGGAGTGGCTCATCATGACCCTGTTGGCTCTGGGGGTGATTGCAGCCATTGTATTGATCCAGGAAGGTCAGCGTCGCATACCTGTGCAGTACGCTAAGCGGGTGGTGGGTCGCAAGATGTATGGGGGGCGGAGTACCTACATCCCCTTGCGCATCAACATGGCCGGTGTCATACCCGTGATTTTCGCGACATCCGTGCTGCTCTTTCCGGTGACTTTAGCGCAGATGACACCTTGGACCTGGGTGCAGGGGTTGTCTGATGTACTGGGGCCGCAAACCTGGCTGTATCTGGTGGCGGAAGCAATACTGATCATCTTTTTCACGTATTTCTACACGGCGGTTCAGTTCAACCCCATCGATCAGGCGGACAACCTCAAGAAGTATGGAGGATTCATTCCGGGCATTCGTCCAGGCCGCCCTACCGCTCAGTATCTGGACCGGGCTCTGACTAGGATCACCTTGCCGGGAGCGGTCTTCCTAGCTGCCATCGCCGTACTCCCTACGTTGCTGATCTGGGGCCTGAACGTGCCTTTCTTCTTTGGCGGTACCTCCCTGTTGATCGTGGTTGGTGTGGCACTGGACACCATGAAGCAGATGGAGTCCCAGCTTCTGATGCGGCACTATGAAGGATTTCTGAAGTAGTAGCAGGCGCCTGCCGGGGACTGGAAAGGGGATAAAGGAGAGCGATGGGGAGCATGGATCTGATTCTCTTGGGCCCACCTGGGGCCGGCAAAGGGACTCAAGCTTCACGGATAGTGGAGGAGTATGGGGTTCCGCACATATCCACCGGAGACATACTGCGACGTGCAGTCAGGAACGGGACGGAGATGGGCCTGGAGGCCAAGAAGTATATGGATGCCGGAGAGCTTGTGCCGGACTCCGTGGTCATAGGGATAGTCAAGGATAGGCTGCAGGAGCCGGATACCGCGGGCGGGTTCTTGATGGACGGCTTTCCTCGGACCATCCCTCAGGCTGAGGCTCTGGATGAGACTCTTGAAGACATCGGACGCGGAGTGGGCAAAGCTCTAGCCATAATGGTCAAGGATGATGAGTTGGTGCGCAGACTGACCGGCCGACGTGTATGCAAGGACTGCCAGACTCCGTTTCACATGGTCTTCAATCCTCCTGCGAAGGAAGGTGTGTGTGATGCCTGCTGCGGGGAACTCCAACAAAGAGATGATGATTCGGAAGAGACCGTGAAGAACCGTCTCAGTGTGTACCGGGAGCAGACTGAACCCCTGATCGGATACTACGAGGACCAGAGTGTTCTCGTTCGGGTGGATGGTGAGCGTGGGCCTGGTGATGTGTATCGGGAGATTCAGAAGGCTGTCGGGCCAGCGTGATGGTGGTGGCGTGATCATTCCCAAGTCTCCGGCGGAAATCGACAAGATGGCTCGGGCAGGTGAGATCTTGGCAGGCTGTCTGGATGCCTTGAGTAAGGCGGTTGAACCCGATATCCGCACTATTGAGTTGGACGCTTTGGCCGAGAAGTACATCCGAGCGAGGGGCGGGATCCCCAGTTTCAAGGGCTACCGCGGTTTTCCCGGATCCATATGTGTGTCGCCTAATGACATGGTTGTGCATGGGATCCCGGGAGACACCAGGCTTGCGGAAGGCGACATATTGGGTTTGGATGTGGGAGTCACTCTGGACGGATACATCGCGGACTCGGCCGTCACTTTGCCTGTGGGTGGGGCATCGGAAGAGGCAGAAAGACTGATGCGGGCCACAGAGGAAGCTTTGGAAGAGGCGCTGAAGTTATGTGTCCCGGGCTGTCGGGTAGGAGATCTGGGTCACGCCGTGCAGGCGTATGTTGAAGAGCGCGGTTTCTCAGTGGTTAGGACACTGGTGGGACATGGGATAGGAACCTCCATGCATGAGGATCCGCAGGTGCCAAACTTTGGCAAACTGGGCCAAGGGCCGCGCTTGAATGAGGGTGTCGTACTGGCGATTGAGCCCATGGTGAATGCCGGTTCCTATGAGGTGCGTACCGCTGACGATGGTTGGGCCGTGTTCACAGAGGACCGGAGTCTCTCCGCTCACTTCGAGCACACAGTGGCCTTGACGGCTGACGGGCCGCGCATATTGACGGGCCGCGCATATTGACGCGCCGCACACATTGAGGTGAGGCGACAGTTACCAATAGCGCTTGCAGTGCGGGACTTTATGTTAGTATACTCGTTCGGCCCAGCCTAGCGCAGTCGGGTGGAGGCGAGAAAAAATAAGGAGCGAGGTCTAAGAAGCTAGTGTCTCCCAAAGAAGAAGCAATAGAGTTTGAAGGAGAGGTGTCGGAGGCTTTACCCAACACCGTCTTCCGAGTGAAGCTGGAGAACGACCATGAGGTGTTGGCTCACATCTCGGGGAAGATGCGCATGAATTATATCCGCATCCTTCCCGGAGATCGGGTCAAGGTGGAGCTATCACCGTATGATCTTAGCCGCGGGCGCATCACATATCGCTTCAAGTAGGGTGCTCGCTACAGAGATAGATTGCAATTGAGGAGTGGGCGTCTGAGAAGTGCGCTCTGAGAAGCAGTCGGCTCCCGATAGCCCGGGAGCCGTAGCAGAACCCGGCGGATCTCCCGGGTCCTTCTGGGCCCGGTAGCGGCTGTGGAATGATTTGGACCGGGAATATATGGAAGGCTGGATCCAACGATCCGGCGGGAGGAGTGACAGGGATCAGTTATGAAAGTACGAGCGTCGGTAAAACCGATGTGTGAGAAGTGCAAAGTGGTCCGTCGTAAGGGTGCGGTGTTGATCATTTGCTCCAATCCGCGTCACAAACAACGGCAAGGTTGAGCGGGAGAGACGTATGGCAAGAATTGCTGGAGTAACGCTTCCGCGGGATAGGCGCATAGAAGTAGGCCTGACCTACGTCTATGGGATCGGGAAGTCCATGGCGCGTCGCGTAGTAGATGAGACGGGATTGGACCCTGATACGAAGGTGAAGGATCTCACTGATGATGAGGAGATCCGCCTGCGGGGCTACATAGAAGAGAACGTGATGGTGGAAGGTGATCTGCGTCGGGAGCGCAATCAGAATGTCAAGCGCCTGATGGAGATTGGGTGCTATCGTGGGATACGCCACCGGAGGAACATGCCTGTGCGGGGTCAGAGGACTAAGACCAACGCGCGGGTGCGTAAGGGTCATAAGCCTGCGGTGGGCATGAAGAAGAAGGCTAAGGTATAGATTATGGGCTTCGGCGTGAGACGTTAGATAGTCTGCGCAGGTAGCGCGATACGGAGAGGATTCGATGGCAAAGGCACAAGGGAACCCGGCTGGAGGGCGTTCGCGGCGCCGCAAAACGAAGAAGAACATTGTCTCAGGCAATGCGTACATCAAGACTTCCTTCAACAATACCGTGGTCACTCTGACGGACAAAGAGGGCAACGTCATAGCCTGGGCGAGTGCGGGTACTGCTGGTTTCAAGGGTTCCCGGAAATCGACCCCGTTTGCTGCTCAGGTGACGGCTGATAGTGCCGCTCACGCCGGCATGGAGCATGGGCTGCAGAAGGTTGAGGTTCATGTGAAGGGTCCCGGGAGCGGAAGAGAGACGGCTATCCGCTCATTGCAGGCCGCAGGCCTGGAAGTGACCAGCGTGAAGGACGATACACCTTCGCCTCACAACGGTTGTCGCCCCAAGAAGCGACGCCGCATGTAGGAGAAGTGTAGGACTGCAGGTGTAAACGAAGAGGACTTTGGAGAGCCGGCTAATGGCAAGAGACACATCGCCGCAATGCAAGCAGTGCCGCCGCGAGGGTGACAAGCTTTACCTCAAGGGTGAGCGCTGCATTACTGATAGATGCGCCATGGAACGGAGGAGTTACCCCCCGGGAGAACACGGTCGGGGTAGACGCCGCCGTGACTCTGAGTACCTGCTGCAGCTGCGGCAGAAGCAGAGGGCGCGTCGCTACTATGGTTTGATGGAGAGGCAGTTTCGCAACTACTACAAGAAGGCCTCCATGCAACAGGGTGTGACCGGGGATAATCTGCTCCGGTTACTGGAGATGCGCCTGGATAACGTGGTCTATCGTTTGGGCTTCGGCGCTTCGCGTCGTCAGGCTAGACAGATAGTCCGTCACGGCCACATGCAGGTAAACGGCCGGAGGGTGAATATCCCCTCGTATCAGGTGAGTCCGGATGAGATCATCATCGCTTCTGTTGGCAAGGAGGGCGTTAAGGACATGATTGAGGAAGCCACGGAATTGACGAGCATGGTGCCTCCATGGCTTCAGGCTGACGTGGATAATCTGACCGGTAAGGTGCTTCGGCTTCCCGAGCGTGAGGACATAGACACGCCGGTAGAAGAACAGCTGATAGTTGAGCTGTATTCGAAGTAGGCTGCTGACCACACCCGATTGCTCGTCGTGGAGGGACCGCGCGGGCAGACGCAGGAGGAGCGATTGCTAGATTTTCAGTCTCCCAAGATCACATTTGAGCAGGTAGAAGAGAACCACGGCACGTTCGTAGTGGAGCCGCTCGATCGGGGATTCGGGTATACGTTCGGGAACTCTCTACGACGGGTCTTGTTGTCGTCGCTGGAAGGGGCTGCGATATTCTCCGTGAAGATAGAAGGAGTGTCGCACGAGTTCTCTACCATCCCCGGGGTTAGAGAAGACGTTACGGACATCATTTTGAACATCAAGAAAGTGGCTTTGGTTCTCCACGGCGATGATGACGAGATTGACGTTGAACTACACGCTGAAGGCCCCGGCCTGGTAACGGCGGGCGCTATTGAAGCACTGTCCAACCTTGAGGTGGTGAATGCTGATACGCCCATAGCCACCCTGGAAGAGGGGGCTCACCTGGACATGGTCATGTCTGTCCGGCGAGGTCGAGGATATGCTCGTGCGGAAGACAACAAGCGCGTGGGTGCAGTCCTTGGGGAGATTCCCATCGACTCAATCTTCTCCCCGGTGAGTAGGGTGTCGTATGAAGTGGGTTCTGCACGTGTTGGACAACGCACTGATTATGACAAGCTGACGTTGGAGATAGAGACCAATGGGGCTATGGACCCGCATGAGAGTCTCGCGCGGGCTGCTGAGCTGCTTATCCACCGACTGTCGTTGTTTGCGGATGAGGAGCGACTGAGGGAACAAGAGGTGTCGGATCAGGAATTGCTCGCTACCCTCCCGGCTCCGGGTTCCGAATATGATGAGATGCTGATTGAGGAGCTGGAGCTTGGTGTTCGCTCATACAACTGTCTTAAGCGCGAAGGCGTAGTGACGGTTGGAGAGCTCATGTCTCGCACGGAAGCGGAACTTCTCAATATCCCGAATTTTGGGAAGAAGAGCATAGAGGAAGTTAAGGAGCGTCTTGGGGAGAAGGGCCTGAAGCTCAAGGGAGACCTGAGCGGAGATGAAGATCCTGCTGAGGAGGAAGTTGCGGCAGCGGGCCCAGATCTCACTGAGATGGGTATTGAGGAGCTGGAAGCCGATGTGCGTACCTACAACCGTCTGAAGGCGGAAGGTATAGAGACCGTAGGTGACTTGGTCCTGCGCACCCGCGCGGAACTTCTCGGCATACCCAAGTTCGGTGAGAAGAGCGTAGAACAGGTTACAGAACGCCTAGAGACCAAAGGTCTGAAGCTCAGAGGAGAGTAAAGTGAGGCACAGGAAGAGAGGAAGAAAACTCGGGATGCAGCCGAGTCATCGCCGGCAGATGTTGGCGAACCTCGCCTGCTCCGTGCTGGAGCACGGTCGTGTAAAGACAACGGAGGCGAAGGCCAAAGAGGTTCGGCCGCTGGTTGAGAAGGTGATTACGGTGAGCAAGAAGGGTGATCTGCATTCGCGCAGAAAGGCTATTAGGCTGCTGCGCAATAAGGACATCTCATATGATCTAATCAATGAGATTGCTCCCCGTTATGTCGACCGGCCTGGCGGCTATACTCGGATCATGAAACTAGGCCCTCGCCCCGGCGATGCGGCGGAGATGGCCTACCTGGAGCTTGTCTAGAGAAGCTCCTTCCATGGTACTACAGTCAGGATTGAATACTGGCGCCGGAGCCGAAACGGCTCCGGCGCTGTCATTTGAGGGGGTCGGCTTCCGCTATGCGGAAGCCGACCCCCTAGCATTGGAAGGCCTGGACCTGGAGATTAACGCCGGTGAGATCCTGGCTGTCGCCGGGGGCAACGGATCAGGTAAGAGCACTTTGGCCCGACTGGCCAATGGTCTGCTGGTTCCAGGTGAGGGTCAGGTTTGCGTCCAAGGGCTCTCCACTGCAGACCCTTCCTTGCGCTTTGATATTCACTCTCGGGTGGGACTCCTTTTCCAGAATCCCGAGGATCAGATAGTCGGTGCCAGCGTGGAGGACGACGTAGCTTTTGGGCTTGAGAATCTGAGCGTGCCCCGGGAGGAGATGCGGATTCGGGTGGCTGAGGTTCTGGGCGTGGTTGGTCTTGAGGGAGAAGAGAGAACTGAACCCCACTTACTGTCCGGTGGTCAGATGCAGAGACTGGCTCTGGCTTCTGTGTTGGTCATGAGGCCGGCCCTCCTGGTCCTGGACGAACCGACCTCCATGCTGGATTCTCGGGGCCGGCAGGATATTCTGGGTTTCCTCCGCCACTTGGTGGCGGAGGGCATGGGGGCGGTTCTCATCACTCAGCGCATGGAAGAGGTGTTGGAGGCGGATTCTCTGTTGGTTCTGCAGGAGGGACGGCCGGTCTTCAGGGGCCGGCCGCGTGAATTCTTCCTGGGAGACGGGTTGGAGAAGGTGGGCTCACTTCTGCCTCCACCTCCGCTTGCGGTGGCGGAGGAGCTGCGGGAGATCCTTGGGAGTGATCTGGTGCGTTGGGACTCCCCGCCTTTGACTGAAGGCGAACTTGAGACAGTGGTGCGCCGAGTGGTGGAAGGAGTGGGGTAGTTTGACCGCCGAGAACACTGCTGCAGTAGTCTTGGACCGGGTGTGCCTGGAATACAATACAGGCAGTCCGTTTGCGCGAGAGGCGTTGGCGGATGTCTCGCTAGAGGTGCCTTTAGGGAGAGTCTCGGCCGTTGCCGGACCGACCGCGGCGGGCAAGACCACGCTTCTGGAACTGATGGCTGGCCTCATACCTCCGGGGAGGGGTAGCGTTTCCACTCTGGGTAGCGACCGTCCTGCTCCCGGGACGGTGGGCATGGTCTTGCAACGACCTGAGGTTCAACTCTTTAGTGCCAACGTGTGGGATGATGTGGCGGCGGCTCCCCGTCTCTGTGGCGTTTCGGAGCAAGACTTGTCTGACATAGTGCGTTCCTCCCTGACTACGGTGGGTTTGGATGTGGAGGCCGTTGGCTCGCGTTCTCCTCTTGCCCTCTCTGTGGGTGAGCAGAGGCGGGTCGCTATTGCCGGCATTCTTTCGCTATCACCTTCCTTACTCATCTTGGACGAACCGGGAGCGGGACTGGATCCCAAAGGGCGCCTGCTCCTCATGGAATCACTACTGTCATGGGTGAAGGGCGGGAGTGAAGGGACGGAGAGGCATCCGCCTGCGCGAACTCTGGTCTTCAGCTCGCATGACCTGGATGAGGTTGCCGCCTGGGCGGACAACGTCATTGTGCTCTCGGGTGGACGGCTGATCGCTCATGGCCCTCCCGCCGACGTTCTGGTGGACTCAGAGGTCATGTCCTGTGCTGGCCTGGAGGAGCCGCTCGTATCCAGGGTAGCCAGAGCGTCAGGAATCACTGAACCGAGTCCTCCAGTGAAGGTTGTGAGCTTGGCACAACGCTTGAGGGAGATGGGTGACCGGTCGTGAGCGGTCTTACGTCCTCTCTAGTTGTAGGGCAGTATCTGCCTGCTGATTCTCCGCTCCATCGCCTCGATCCCCGGGGCAAGCTCATTGTTTCCCTGACGTTCGCGATAGTATTGTTTTTGGTTGATGAGTGGGTAGGTCTGGGTGTACTGGGGCTGGGGCTGCTGACGGCAGTGGTAGTGGCCCGTACACCGCTGATTTACCTCTGGCGGGGCCTGCGTCCGCTCCTTATGCTCTTGCTGCTCACCTTCTTTTTCCAGGCGCTTAGCTATCCAGGCACGCCGGTGTTGGAACTGGGACCCCTGGTCATCACTGGGGAAGGTCTATCCCAAGGGGGATTCCTCACCTTGAGGTTGGCCTTCCTCTTGGTGGGTGGCACCATGCTCACCCTCACCACTTCGCCGGTCGCCATCACCGATGGTATCGAATGGCTGCTGTCCCCTCTTCGGCGAATCGGCGTGCCTAGCGCAGAGATTGCCTTGATGATGACCATCGCGCTGCGGTTCATTCCCACTCTCCTGCGTGAGCTGGAACAGCTGCTTAAGGCCCAGCGGGCTCGTGGTGCTGACCTCCGCTCGCGGAATCCCAGGAAATGGATCCATGTCTTGATTCCACTGGTGGTGCCGCTGTTTGTCCTCAGTTTCAGGCGCGCCGACGACTTGGCGGTAGCCATGACCAGTCGCTGCTACCGTGGAGGTGAGGGGAGGACCCGCTATAGGGAGATGGCTTTCGCGATCGGGGATGTGGTGTTTTTGTTGCTGGTGTGTGTGTGGTTGGTCACTGCATGGAGGCTGGTTTCGCTGTGGGGGTAGATGAAGCCGGGCGCCAAGTATATAGATTGGACATCCAGTATGACGGTTCTGCTTTCTACGGGTGGTCTCGTCAACCGGAATTGCCTACTGTTGAAGGATCTTTGCGCACCGCTCTAGGGATGGTAATCGGTGAAGAACCGCGTCTGACGGTAGCGGGGCGGACCGACGCGGGAGTACACGCGCGGCGTCAAGTAGTGAGTATGAAGTTGCCCGCGCGACTGAACGTGGAAAGGGTCAGGCGGGGCTTGGATGCTCTTACACCCCATGAGTTGGCGGTGACGGGATTGGAACCCGCATCCCCGGGGTTCGATGCCCGCCGAGATGTCATGGCTCGCAGCTACAGATACTTCTTGTGGGTAGGTGAGACTGCGAATCCCTTTGTGTCTCGGTGGAGTTGGCACATTGGCTCGCAGCCGGATCTTGGTTTGCTGGCGGGAGTAGTCGATATACTTGAAGGGCAGCACGATTTCACCGCCTTCACACCGACGGAGACTGAACACGTATACTTCAGGCGTGTTGTTGATTCTTGTAGGTTGTATCGCAAGGGTGACCTCGCCTGGCTCAGTGTGACAGGAAGGTCGTTCTTGCGGCATATGGTGCGCACCGTGGTGGGCAGTCTGGTTGAGATTGCCAAGGGCACGATGTCTTCGCGAGATTTCAAACTTCTGTTGGAGGGAGCGGATAGGAAGGAGGCCGGGCCTACGGCTCCGGCTCATGCCTTGTTCCTCTGGCGGATCAAGTATGTCCCGCGGCCTTGACACCCCCGCGTTACTGCACTATCATCACCGCTTGCGTTTCAAGGAGGTAGTGTGAAGACTTATTCAGCCAAACCCGGCGAAATAGAGAGAAAATGGTGGGTGGTAGACGCAGAGGGCCAGACCCTCGGGCGTCTGGCTTCTCAAGTGGCTCCGCTATTGCGGGGAAAACATAAGCCGCAGTTCACCCCACATACGGACACTGGTGATTTTGTGGTTGTGGTTAATGCCCAGAAGATCACGGTCACCGGTAAGAAGATGGAAGAGAAGCGTTATTACAGGCATTCCGGCTATCCGGGCGGGATTAAGTACCTTACCCTCGCCCAGTTGCTGAAGAGAAGACCGGCTGAAGTGATTGAACGGGCCGTCAAGGGGATGTTGCCCAAGAGCAAGTTGGGTTCTCGTCAATTGAGGAAGCTCAAGGTTTATCCGGGGCTGAATCACCCTCACGCAGCGCAGAAACCAGAGGAGATGACATGGAAGAATCGGTAGTCTACGCTGCCACTGGAAGAAGGAAGAAATCCGTAGCCAGGGTTCGCCTGATGCCGGGAGAAGGCAAGATCACGGTCAATGACCGTGACATGGATGAATACTTCAGCAGGGACACGCTGACCGTGGACGTCAAGGCTCCTTTAACCCTTACTGGGACAGATGCTCGTTTTGATGTTGTCGCCAGGTTGCATGGTGGAGGCAAGTCGGGTCAAGCCGGAGCGCTGCGGCATGGTATAGCCCGCGCTCTGGTGGAGGCAGACCCCGGTTTGCGGTCGGATGTGAAGAAGGCTGGCTATCTCTCACGGGATGCGCGTGCGGTGGAGAGGAAGAAAGCGGGACTCAAGAAGGCACGGAAGCGCCCGCAGTTCTCCAAGCGCTAGACCTAGTCTGAAGAAACAAGATCATGGCGGCGGGGGAGCTTGCTCCCCCGCCGCCTTCTTATTGAGGAAACTGAGCTTGGGGAGGCCATGACTCAACTTCGGGTCGACCTTGAGGGCGTGCGTCTGAACTCGCAAGCGGTATCGCGACTGCTCCGCGGGCAGGGTATTGATCTTATTGCCGTTACCAAAGCCTGCTTAGGAGATCCGCGAGTGGCCCAGGCGATGCTCGACGGCGGCGCCCAAGGTCTAGCGGATACGCGGAATCAGAATCTGCGCAGACTTCGTGATGCTCTACCTGATGCGGAGATTCACCGCATCTATCTTGCTCCCAAGAGCGGCGGCTTTGAGAGTTGTGATATCTGTTATGTGTCCTCTAGCGAGGGAGTTAGAGCGGTTGCTCGCGCGGGGGAGATAGGACATCCCAGGAAGATCATGTTCCTCTTGGAAACCGGTGACCTCAGGGAGGGTGCCCCCCTGGAACACCTGGATGACGTTGTGAACGCGGCATTGCAGGAGTCCAGGGTGGAGATTGAGGGCATAGCCACGAATTTCGCATGTTTTGTGGGGAGGCCGGAGGGTTTGGAGCATTCCGTATCTACGGTGGTGGAAGCAGCTCAGAGCCTAAGAAGACGCGGTGTAGATCTTCCACGGGTGTCCGCCGGCAATTCAAGTACGCTGAGTCTGCTCGTCCAGGGGAAGAAGCTCCCTGAAGAGGTGACGGAACTCCGTTGCGGAGAGGCTATTCTGCTTGGACAGGACGCAATCCTGCTCCAAGCCGTGCCGGGGTGTCGGCAGGATGTCTGCAGACTTCGGCTGGAAGTAGTGGAAGAGTATACTAAGATTGCCAACGGTGGCGCCCAGAGACGGTTGGTCCTTGGAGCCGGCAGTCAGGATCTTGGTTCGGGTCGTCTTGAGTTCTTGTCGCCGGGGCTGCGGGAGATTGGGAGATCCAGTGACTACACTGTGGTAGTAGCGACTCCCGGAGCTAATGGTACTTTGGGGGATATCTTGGAGGCGATTCCGGGTTACGGTGCATTGGTTTCCGCATGGACTTCACCTTTCGTGGAGGTGGATTTTGTCTAGACGTTGGTTCGGTACAGATGGTATCCGGGGGGTCGCGAATGTGGACCTTACCCCTGAGCTTGCTCTTAGGGTGGGTCGTGCTGCTGCCCGAGTTCTCCGTTCCGAAGGTCCTCCGCGTGTGCTCGTAGGGATGGACACCAGGCTCTCTGGACCCGTGTTGAGTTCTGCCGTTGCCGCGGGCATCGCGGCGGAGGGTGGTGCCGTGTACCTGGGAGGTATCCTTCCTACCCCGGCCGTATCCAGGCTTGTGGTTGCCAGGGATTTCGACTTCGGAGTGGTCATCTCTGCCTCCCATAATCTTTACCGAGACAATGGCATCAAAGTGTTCGGGCCAGACGGACGCAAGCTTTCAGATGAAGTGGAGTTTAAGATAGAGCAAGAGATGGAGAGTTCCGCCTTATCTACTGGAGAAATGGGGGGAATAGAGGAGCTAGTGGGTGCCGCCCCGGACTATGTAGATGGGCTGCTTGGTTCGCTTGACGTAGATCTCTCCGGCACGCGGATACTTGTTGATTGTGCTCACGGCGCCGCGTTCCAGGTGGCGCCTCTGACGTTTCGCGCTGCAGGGGCTCACGTGGAAACCATCTGCGCGCGACCTGACGGCAGGAACATCAATGAAGACTGCGGGTCCACCGCTATCAACACATTGAGTTCCTATATGGAACAGGGTGAGTACGATCTGGGCATGGCTTTTGACGGGGACGCAGACCGCATCTTGGCCGTCGACTCCGCGGGTAATGCCGTCGATGGGGATCAGATCATTGCGATCCTGGCCATCTGGTTGAAGGAGCGGAATAGGTTGGATGGCGATCGGGTGGTGGTTACCAGCATGAGCAACCTGGGCTTTCGCAAGGCCATGGAAGAGCAGGACGTGGAGGTGGAGGTCACAGATGTTGGTGACCGTTACGTCTTGGAACGCATGACAGAAGTGTCCGCGGTGCTTGGTGGAGAGCAGTCGGGGCATGTGATCTATCTTCCTGCGGGCCCAGCGGGGGATGGACTGCAAACGGGACTTCTTCTGGCTCAGGCGGTCAAGTCGTCAGGGCGTCCGCTGTCCGAACTTGCGGGGATTGTTACCCAATACCCTCAGATTCTTGTCAACGTGGAGGTGGCTCACAAAGAGCGTCTGGGGGAAGCCGTGGCGGTCATGGACGCTTTGCAGAATGAACGGGATCTGCTGGGCGGCGACGGTCGGATAGTGATCAGGCCTTCCGGTACTGAGCCTTTAGTGCGTATCATGGTGGAGGCACCCACGCAGGATAGGTGTCGAGAGGTTGCCGGTCGTCTGATAGAGGCCGTGGAGAGCGAGCTGGGGCGGCCGTAGAGCGCTATCAGCCCTATGGGATAGAGGCGCAAGGAAGGACCGGATATGTGCGGAATAGTTGGTTACGTGGGGAATCGCCCCTGCAGAGATATTCTCTTCCGGGGTCTGAGGAAGCTGGAGTATCGGGGTTACGACTCCGCGGGAATATCCGTTATCAGCAAGGGGCGGTTTGACCTGCTCCACTCGGTAGGGAACCTGGACCGCATGGAATCGGTTCTGGACCGCATGGAGATCGGCAGCACTCTAGGCATCGCGCACACTCGGTGGGCAACCCATGGCCGTCCCTCAGACGAAAACGCTCATCCGCATACCGATTGCACGGGTCGCTTCGCCATCGTTCTCAACGGGATTGTGGAGAATTTCCTGGAACTCAGGGAGGAATTGGAGGATCAGGAGCATGAGTTCACCTCTGAAACAGACGCTGAGGTAGTGGCGCACCTCATTGAGCGCGCCTACTCGGGTTCGCTGCGTGAGGCGGTTGGGGAAGCCTATCTTCATATGGAAGGACACTTCACCTTTTGCGCCATAAGCACGGAAGAACCAGATGTCATCGTTGGGGTGCGCAAGGAGACCCCGTTGGTGGTGGGGCTGGGAGAGGGGGAGAATTTTCTGGCTTCGGCCGTTTCCGCCTTCTTATCTGAGACGCGCCGAGTCATCTTTCCTGACGATGGACAGGTGGTGGAGGTGGGGCGGGAGGGCGTCGTCATCTATGCGATGGACGGATCTGAGATAACCCACCCCGTGACGGAGGTCGACTGGGACGAAGAGGCTGCGGAGAAGGCGGGGTATGAGACTTTCATGCTCAAGGAGATCTATGAACAGCCGGTGGCGTTGGCGGATACGTTGAGTCAGCGGATAACCGGTGACGGGCATGTGGATCTGGAGGGCATGGGTCTCTCTCGAGAGGACATGCTTGGGCTTCGGCAGATAGTTATTGTCGCCTGCGGGACCTCCTATCACGCGGGATTAGTGGGTAAGTACGCACTTGAAAGATGGGCGCGCCTCCCCGTGGAGATAGATGTAGCCTCTGAGTTCAGGTATAGGGATCCCGTTGTGGGGGAGGACACTCTGTGTCTGGGCATCACTCAGTCTGGTGAGACGGCTGACACCCTGGCTGCAATGCGTTTGGCGCGAAGGGCAGGTGCCCATGTGGTTGCGGTTACGAATATTGTAGGGAGCCAGGCGACGCGAGAGGCAGATGGTGTCCTATTCACACGTGCCGGATTGGAGATAGGTGTGGCTGCCACCAAGACCTTCTTGGCTCAGGTGCTGGCCGTGCTGCTGGCCGCTCTTTATCTGGGCGAGGTTCGCGGGCATGTGGAAGAGGAAGAAGCGCGGAGTCTAGCGGGTGAGTTCAGGCACGTTCCCACCCTTCTCAACTCCTACCTGGAAAAGGGGGAGCCGGAACGTATTGCCAGGGAGGCTGAAGCCTTCAAGGACAAACCTTTCTTCTTGTATCTGGGCCGGCACGTTGGACTTCCCGTTTGCCTGGAAGGTGCTCTGAAGCTAAAAGAGATATCGTACATACCTACGGAGGCCTACGCGGCTGGAGAGATGAAACACGGCCCTATCGCGCTGCTGGAAGAGGGCTCTCCCGTAGTGGTGGTGGCGACCGACGGCTGCGTCTACGATAAGGTGGTCTCCAACATGCAGGAGGTGAAAGCCCGGGGGGCGCGGTTGATAGCTGTGGTGTCGGAAGGCAACGAGTCTATCCATAGCACTGCTGACGTGGTCCTGCCCGTTCCTCGTACGGGCGAGATGCTGTCGCCGCTGCTCTCCGTGGTCCCGCTGCAGCTGTTTGCATATTACTTGGCCAGGCACAGGGGTGAGTCTGTGGATCAGCCTCGCAATCTGGCCAAGACTGTTACCGTGGAGTGATGCTGCTGTGAGGCGGGAGGAGATCCTGGTCGGTGCGGATCTTGTGGAGATCGGTCGTCTTGCGGCCGCGTTGGCACGGCGCCCGCGCCTCAGAGAGCGAGTCTTCACTCCTGCAGAGATAGCCTACTGCCAACGGAAGTCTGATCCAGTACCTTCTCTGGCGGCACGGTTTGCGGCTAAGGAGGCAGTGGGGAAACTACTGCAGACCGGGGTGCTATCCTGGCGGGAGATTGAGGTCCGGATGCCGGATGAGGGTTCCGGAGCAAGAATGGCTGGAGGGAAACGCGAGGATATAGGCAGTGGTGCTCCTGTAGTGCGGCTCTCCGGAAGGACGGAGATTGCTGCGGCGGGTTTGGGTGTGGGGAACATATCTTTGACCCTTACTCATACGACGTTCGCAGCGGCCGCGGTGGCTGTGGCGAGAACCATAGATGGCTGGAGGAGTGAGGAGGAAGGGGGATCCCGTCCCGGGACAGGGTTACGAGACATGAGCGAACACCAGATCACCAGACCAGGCATACTGCGGGGGCTCGCGGAGGGTCTCCCCGGATTCACGGCAGTCCAGATGCGTGAGCTGGATCGCATCGCTGTTGAAGAAATGGGAATCCCCGGCGCCGTTCTCATGGAGAGGGCTGCTTTGGGTGTAGTGGAAGCCGTCCTGGAGCGCTATCCAGGGTGGCATACGTTGGTGTTGTGCGGTAAGGGGAACAATGGAGGAGACGGTTTGGCGGCGGCGCGCCTGCTGCATCTGGCTGGCCATCCTGTTGTCTGTGCCGTGGCTGCCGATGATGCCTCTACTTTGAGCCCGGACGCCGCCGCCAACCTGCGTTCTGCTGAGAGAGCAGGAGTGAACCTGCTGATGGAACTGCCTCCCGCATACCTGTGGGAGGAGACGGATCTGGTAGTGGACTGTTTACTCGGGACGGGAGCGACGGGAGAGATCAGAGATCCGCTGAATGAGTGGACCGGATTGGTGAATGATGCTGGGGGAAAGGGTATTCCCGTGCTTGCGGTGGATATTCCCTCGGGCGTGGACGCGACTACAGGGAGGGTTGCTGGAGATGCCGTAGTCGCCGACCTGACCGTTACCTTTCACTCCTGCAAGTCCGGTCTGCTCTGCCCCCCAGGTTCAGAGGCGGCTGGCGAGGTGTTGGCATGGGAGATAGGAATCCCCCGGGAGTCTGAACCGCAACCGGATATGCAGGTAGTGGCGGCGCGGGATGTACACATCCCGCGCCGCCAGGTGGATGATCACAAATACAGTGTCGGTACGGTCACAGTGATAGGAGGTTCGGACTCATATCCGGGAGCCGCGTATCTGGCCGCGCGCGCCGCGGCGCGCGCGGGTGCTGGGTATGTCCGGGTGGTGGTCCCGGCGGGTGTGGGCCACATCTTGAAGGAGAAGTTGAGCCAGGAAGTGGTGGTGCCGGTTGGCTCCGGAGGAAGTTTGAGTGATCTGGATGGTCTGAGAGAAGCTCTGGATGATGGACGGGCTGATTCTTTGGTGCTCGGACCTGGTCTGGGTGGTGATTGGGCCACGGCTGAAGTGGTGCGAGGACTGTTGGCAGGGTCTACTTCTCTCCCTCCTACAGTGTTGGATGCAGATGGCCTGGTTGCCTTTGCAGGGCGGATGGGGGAATTACGGCACCATCCAGCCTTAGTTCTCACTCCTCACGTGGGAGAGCTTGCACGGCTGCTGGATACGGAGGTGAGTCGCGTGAGGGAGTGCCACCTGGAAGCCGTCCGTCAGGCGGTGGAGACGAGTGGGCAGGTTGTCGTGTTGAAGGGCTCCAACACGCTCATTGCCGGCCCGGATGGCATACTCAGAGTGGTGGTGCAGGGACCCCCGCAACTCGCTGGCGCGGGCACGGGAGATGTCCTCAGCGGGCTGATAGGGACCATGCTTGCGCGTGGTCTTTCTCCCATGGAAGCGGCGTGCTCCGCCGTCTGGATCCATGCGGAAGCGGGTCGGTACCTGGCTGGCGCGCAGCCGCAAGGTATATTGGCCGAGGATCTGATAGATGTTGTTCCGCGGATAATGGTAGATCGCATGACACTTCGTAGTTAGAAGGAGGTCGAGATGGAGAGTCTGAAGGTGCGGGACATAATGCAGGTGGAGGTAGTGACCATCGGCCCAGAGGCTTCTGTCCGCGAACTCTCTGTGCTGTTGGGTGAGAAGGGTGTGTCCGGCGTTCCTGTTGTGGATGGCCAAGGCAAAGTGGTCGGTGTAGTGAGTGAGGGGGACGTGATCCTCCAAGACGCTGAACTCCACTTTCCCCACTACGTCCAGTTCCTTGACAGCGTGATCTTCCTGGAGAGCGTGCAGCGCTTTGCGGATCGGTTCCGCAAGGCTTTCGGAGCGAAGGTCTCAGATATCATGAGCAAAGAGGTGAAATCGATCGGCCCGGATGCCGGAGTGGGTGAAGTAGCGACCCTCATGGCCGATGAGAACATCAACAGGATTCCCGTTATACAGGACGGGCGTTTGAAGGGTATCGTCACCAGGGCGGACGTTGTGCGCGCTTTGCCCCGCATCTGGAGCTGATTGCGTGTATCGGGCGTTGGCTACTACGGATCTGGATGCGGTTCGCAGGAACGTGCGGACTATCTTGGGCAGGCTCGGTTCTGGCACCCGTTACATGGCGGTGGTGAAGGCAGACGGTTATGGTCATGGAGCCATGAGGATTGCACGAGCAGCGCTGGATGAAGGTGCATCTGGACTCGCTGTGACCACGGTAGAGGAAGGACAGGACCTGCGAGAGGCTGGTTTTGGCGGCACGGTCCTTGTTATGGGACCGGTCCTGGAAGACCAGCTGGAAGATGCAGTTTTGGCAGGTGTTGAGTTAGCGGTGTGGTCTCCGGAGTTCGTCAGGGCGGCTGCCCCGGTTGCCAGAAGGTTGCGGAGGTCGGTTCCTCTCCACCTGAAGGTGGATACGGGAATGCATCGTCTTGGCGTCAGCCCAGCGAGGATGGCGCGCCTCGCAGAGAAGATCACTCTTGATCCCTGGCTGGAGCTGCGGGCGGTCATGACGCATCTTGCCACGGCGGATAGCGACCCGGAGTTCATGGAGGAGCAGCTTCGGGTGTTCCGTCAAGCTATTGCGCCTCTTCGCGAGGGCCTCCCTGCGGTCCGTTACCACGCTGCTAACTCAGCTGCCACTTTCCGGGATCCCGCTTCCCACTTTGACATGGTGCGTTGTGGGATTGCCACCTATGGTATGTCTCCGTTCCAGTGGCATCCGGCTAATGATGGGTTGGTTCCAGTCCTCACCCTATCCAGCTACGTGGCCTCCATTCGAGACCTGTCACCGGGGGAGGGCGTGAGCTATTCTTTGACTTGGAAAGCTCGGCACCGTACTCGGGTGGCGCTGGTGCCTATTGGATATGGTGACGGTTTCTCTCGGGGACTGTCAAATCGGGGAGATGTCCTGATCAATGGTCGCCGGTATCCGCGGGTGGGGAACGTGTGCATGGACCAATTCCTGGTGGAGGTGGATCGTGACGCTCCGGTACAGTTCGGGGATCCGGTGGTCCTGGTGGGTAGGCAGGGAGAAGAGCAGATCACCGCTGAGGAACTGGCGGCGCATTTGGGCACCATAAACTACGAGATAACATGTTCCCTTACAGGACGGGTGCGTAGGGAATATACGGGAGACAGCTAAGTCGTCGAGAATGTGGAGGATCATGGCTAAGAAAGAAGCAAGGCGGGCGGCACGGAATACCGGGAAACTGCCGGAGAGAGGCCTGCGGCCACCGACCGTGCGCAGGGCGCTCATACAGGGTGCTATCCTTGCCGGTGTGTACCTTCTGCTGGTGCGGTGGGTGTTCAATACGGAGGAACGCGGTCTGTACATAGATGTGCTCTGGACGGGTATCTTCTTTTTCATGTACGCGGGGCTGATCTATGTGTGGGAGAAGTTTCTATACACTCGGCGTCTTCGCAAGCGTCAGGGGCAACATGAAGAGGGCGAGAAGAATAGCAAGTGACCTTGCCTCAGAATGACGTTGGGGTCGTCATGCTGAATGCCTTGAGAACTGTCGCGTCGCGTGGTGGTTGTCGGGTGTGGCTGGTGGGGGGGACCGTGCGGGATCGTGAGCTGGGTCTCTCATCCAGCGATATTGATGTGGTGGTGGAGGGAGACGCCGCGGAATTGGCGGCGGACGTTGCCGCAGAGCTGGGCCGACCGTGGTTCGCTCTGTCGCATGACTTCGGAGCTTATCGGGTGGCCGGAGACGGTGGTTATCTGGATGTGGCGTCCATGCGGGGTGGCAGCCTGGAGGCGGACCTTGCTCTCCGTGACTTCACCGTCAATGCCATGGCCGCTCCTCTGGAGGGTGGTCCTCCGGTTGATCCCTTTGGGGGGCTGGAACATCTGCGGAGGCATCTGTTGGTAGCAGTGGATCCGGCCGTATTTCAGGACGATTCGATACGTTTGTTGAGGGCCGCCAGGCTTGCGCACACCTTGGGATTCTCATTGGATTCGGGGACAGAGGAGCTGGTTCTCGCTCAGGCTGGTCTGTTGTGGGGCGCGGCTGGGGAACGGATCCAAAGTGAAGTGGTGCTTACCTTGGATCAGGCGGGTTCGGCAGCCGCTGTCCGCCTGTGGGAGCAGATCGGTGTATTGGAGTATCTGTTCCCGGAGGTGAGGGCGCTTAAGGGCGTGGGGCAGAGTGATAACCATCATCTTGACGTATTTGGCCACACGTTGGAAGCTCTGGAGTCTCTCGATGCTATCTTGGCTGATCCGGACAAGTGGTTTCCCGGACAGGGAACAGTGCTTGAAAAGCGGCTGGATATTCGCGTTGACGGGGGAGTGTCACGCTTCTCCGCCTTGCGCTTGGCCGCTCTCCTGCATGATAGCGCCAAGCCTGGAGTGAGGGAGCTGGATGACAAGGGCAACGTGCTCTTCTGGGGGCACAGCCAGGAAGGAGGTCTCCTGGTGGAGGATATCTGTAGACGCATGCGGTGCTCACGTGCTCTCACTGCGCTTGTTCGAAGGACGACAGAGCAACACCTGGCTCTGGGTTTCCTTCAGAACAAACGTCCCATACCCCGCCGCGATCTCATTCAATACCTGTGGGATACTGAGCCCTGGGAACCGGAGACCATCATGGTCTCCGTCGCGGACCGGCAGGCTACACGCGGTTCTGCCGCCAAACAGGAGTATTTGGATGGCCATCTAGAGCTGGCCCGTAAGCTTATGGGGGAATGGGCGAATAGGCGTCATGGGGGTCTGGGACCCTTGCCTGTGGATGGTCACGTTCTGGGCCGGGAGCTGGGGCTCAGTGGTCCGGCCCTGGGCGCGGTCATCCGTGATCTCGCTCTGGCTTGGGAGGCGGGGGAATTGGTGGGGAAATCTGACGCCCTGGAATTGGCTACCCGTCTAGTCCGGGGCGGAGGAGGTGTTTCATGATATCGGTACTGACAGAACCGCCTGCCGTGTTATTATGTGAGGTCTGGAAAGTGTTGGAATCGGTAACTACCTCTTTGGAGGCATTCGTGAAAGCTGAGATACATCCCCAGTACACAGAGAGCACAGTATCCTGCTCTTGCGGGGCTAAATTCACTACGCAGTCTACGCTGCCGGAGATAAAAGTGGAGATTTGTTCCGAGTGTCACCCCTTCTACACCGGCAAGCAGAAGCTGGTGGACAGCGGTGGTCGCGTGGAGCGATTCAACAAGAAGTACCGTCAGAAAAAGAAATAACCGACTGGCCGTGTCAGCTGAACTGAGAGTAGCACTACTTCACCATACGCCTTCGCCCGACCGGGCAGTGGCTATCGCGGGACGGCTTTGTTATGCGCCTCTGGGTGCGGCGGAGCTGGCTCGGGATATGACAGATGAAGAAGTGCGTCGGTTGGTTCGTATTCTGGTGAGCTCTGGGCACCACAGCGCTCTTGAACACGCTGTTTTTACTTTTGCTGTAGAGGGCATATCCCGTGCCTGCTCACACCAGCTGGTTAGACACCGAGTCGCCTCCTACAATCAACAGTCTCAACGCTACGTCCGTTTTGCCGGGGAAGATGGGTTCATCGTGCCACCCAAGTTGGCTGCCATCCCTGAGGCTGATGAGGTTTTTCGGCAGGCCATGACCGGCGCAAGGGATGCCTATGACCGCCTGGTGGAGATTGGCCTGGCACAGGGGAATAGCAAGGAGGAGGCGCAGGAGGATGCGCGTTTTGTCCTTCCCAATGCGGCGGAGACCAAGATCGTTGTAACCATGAACGCACGAGAGCTCAGACATTTCTTCTACGTGCGCTGTTGCCGTCGTGCTCAGTGGGAGATAAATAAACTTGCCTGGGTCATGCGGAGTCTAGCCTTAGAGATAGCCCCTCTCCTCTTTGAGGGTACGGGTCCCGGCTGTCTATACCAAGATTGCCCAGAAGGGCGTATGTTCTGCGGTGAGGAGTACACGGAGGAGTCGGTTGAGGACATGGATCTGGCTCCGTACGCTATCTCATCTAGGGACTGATGTTCGGAGGGACCATCCATGCGGAACTCCTTTCCCCGTGAGGGCTGGGTTGAAGTTATCTGCGGCAGTATGTTCAGTGGCAAGAGTGAAGAATTGCTGCGTAGACTTCGCCGTGCTGAGATAGCGGGACAGAAGGTATTGGTGGTCAAGCCGGCTCTGGATGCACGCCACCCGGGAGCCAAAGTCCAGTCGCACGATGGCCGGAGCTGGGATGCCCATTCAGTACAGAGGGCGGATGAGATCCTGTTGCTTCCCGGCGTTGAGGAGAAGCGTGTGGTGGCGATAGACGAGGCCCAGTTCCTTGACCAGGATCTTGCGGAAGTAGTCCAGTTTCTGGCGGATCGGGGCAAGCGAGTCATTGTTTCCGGCCTGGATATGGATTTTCGGGGCTATCCGTTCGGTCCGCTTCCCAACATCATGTGTATTGCCGAATATGTGGACAAGCTCCAGGCCATCTGCTCTGTCTGTGGTCAACCGGCCTTCCGTACACAGCGCTTGGTTGAAGGAAAGCCTGCCGCGGAACATGATCCTTTGATCAAGTTGGGCGCTGGCGAGTCATATGAGGCTCGCTGCCGCGGTTGTCATGAGGTCCGGCATGTTAACAACCTCTCTATGTTGGATGGTTGATGTGAGCGGACCACAAAATGATTCTGCAAGATCCGGCGCTTGTGGGCCAGAAGGAGATCCGGTGTGTGGCGGTGATCATCCTCTGGGCGGGCAGGCGGTCCTTGAAGGGGTCATGATGCGGGGTCGCCGTTCCTGGGGTTTGGCCGTGCGCCGCCCGGATGGCCAGATCACCCTCTGCTCCTACCCTCTGTCATCGCTGTCGGAAAGATACTCTGTCCTCAGGGTACCAGTTGTGCGAGGAGTCTTGGCGTTGGGGCAGTCTCTCAGTCTGGGTGTGAGAGCTCTTGGCATTTCTGCGGACCTCAGTTTGGACGAGGTGGAAGCCGGCGAAGGAGACGTGTCGGCCGCCGAGACAGAGGAACCTTCAGCGCAAGGATCCAGGGGGGAGTTTGGGTGGAAGGAGCTGACGCTCACCGTGGGAGTGGCAGCTGTGATGGCTCTGGTGCTGTTCGTGGTCATCCCACTTGGGGTAGCAAAGTACTTTGAGGATTATCTGCAGAACGCACTTCTCTTCAACCTGGCGGAAGGGATGGTGCGCATCATCATCTTCATCCTGTACGTAGTGGGGATATCTCTGCTTCCTGATCTCCGCCGGGTGTTTGAGTATCATGGAGCGGAGCACAAAGTGATTCATGCATACGAAGCCGGCGAGGAACTTGACCCGAACACTGTGAACAGGTTCTCGCCTCTGCACCCCAGGTGCGGGACGGCTTTCCTGTTGGTAGTCATGGTTTTGGCTATCGTGGTGTTCTCCCTGGTGGGGAAACCTTCATTGTTCCTGCTGGTGGTGTCCCGCGTCTTGGGTATACCCCTGATTGCTGGGCTATCCTATGAGATGATTAGGTATGCGGGTCGACACAAAGAAGGCCTAGTTGCGCGTGTGCTGGTATGGCCGGGTCTTGTGCTCCAGCGCCTGACAACCCGTGAACCGGATGCGGAACAGCTGGAGGTTGCAGCCGCTGCGCTTGTTGAGGTTCTGAGAGTGGAACAGGGAGGAGAAGTTCGTCCTTTTCGGTGAGAGTCGAGCAGGGCTTGAGGCCGGGGAGTTCAGAGCTTCTCCACTATTCGGACTGAGAAGGAATGATAGAGAGACTCGTAACAGAGATCCTAGAGAAGCATAAGCAACTCACGGAGGAGCTGGCAGACCCCGGGATATTCAATAACCCCTCACGCTATGCGGAGGTCTCCACAGCTCACGCACACTTGTCTGATGCCCAGAAGCTGGCTCAACAGTTCCAAGAAGCCAAGGAGGCGGCGAAAGACGCGGAGAGCATGCTGGAAGAGGGGGGAGTCGAGCCGGACATGAAGGAGTATCTAAGTGAGGAGCTGGAGGCTGCTCGCACTCAGATTGACTCTCTGGACGAGAAAATCCGCATGGCCATGTTGGATAAGGATGAAAGAGATGAGAAGAACGCCATCGTGGAAATCCGAGCCGGGGCCGGGGGTGACGAAGCATCTCTCTTTGCCGGCGAGATCTATCGCATGTTGCTCAGGTATGCGGAGAGAAACAAGATGAAGACAGAGATGCTATCCGCCAGTGATTCCTCTTCCGGAGGTTTTAAGGAGGTAATCTTCTCCGTTAAAGGGAAGGAAGCCTTCGGCCGGCTAAAGTTTGAGTCTGGTGTGCACAGGGTCCAAAGGGTTCCTGAAACTGAGTCTTCTGGGCGTATCCATACTTCTACGGTCACTGTGGCCGTCTTGCCGGAGGTGGAGGACGTGGAGGTGGATGTTCATCCCAATGACCTGCGTGTGGACGTCTACCGCTCCAGTGGTCCCGGTGGGCAGTCTGTGAACACTACGGACTCTGCGGTGCGGATTACCCATAAGCCCACCGGACTGGTGGTCTCCTGTCAGGATGAGAAGTCTCAGTTGCAGAACAAGGACAAGGCTATGCGCATTCTGCGCGCTCGCCTCTTTGCTCTGGCCCAAGAGGAACAGGACGCGGAACTGGCTCAAGAAAGGCGCAGCCAGGTGGGCAGCGGGGATCGCTCCCAGAAGGTGCGGACGTACAACTTCCCGCAAGGGAGGGTGACAGACCACCGGGTTAGTCTCACCGTGCACAAATTGGAATCAGTGCTGGATGGCGACTTGGCGGAGTTTACAGAGGCGCTTCAGGCGCTGGATAGAGCTGAGCGGCTGGAAGCCGCGAGCGTCTGACCAGGGAGGGAGACGGGCTTACGTGACCAGCTGGACTATCGCTCGCCTGCTGGACGTGACGGCCGACTACCTCAAGGACAAAGGGTGCGAGAGTTCTCGCCTGGATGCTGAACTGTTGCTCGCTTACGCCCTGGGAGTGGAGAGGGTTCAGCTCTACACTGAGTACGACCGACCGCTCTCAGGAGATGAGCTGGACAGCTACCGGGAGCTGGTTTCGCGTCGCGCCCAGCGTGAGCCCATCGCCTACATACTGGGGCACGTAGCTTTTCGCTATCTGGACTTGGAAGTCTCGCCTGCAGTGCTGATCCCTAGACCGGAGACGGAAGAGCTGGTGGAGGCCGTTCTTGACCTGCTGAAGCGGACCTATCTCCCCGGTCACGTGTCTGAGCCCGTGGTTGTGGATGTGGGTACCGGGAGCGGTGCAATCGCCTTCAGCCTTGCTCAAGAAGCGGGGATAAGAGTATTGGCGCTGGACATAAGTCGTGAAGCGTTGGCCGTCGCAGAGCGCAACAGGCAGGCACTCGGATTGACTGAAAGCGTGATCCTCGGCGAGATGGACCTCTTGGGTGGTGTGCCCGATGAGAGGATGCGCCTGGTGGTGTCCAATCCGCCCTACGTTGCGAGTGGGGATCTAAGAGGGTTGGAGCCCGAGGTGTCTGTGCATGAGCCCTCCGGGGCGTTGGATGCCGGTCCGGAAGGACTGGACATCTATAGGCGCCTGGTCCCCGAAGCGGCGCGGGTTCTAGCACCGGGGGGAGCTCTCTTCATGGAAGTCGGTGCCGCTCAGGCGGAAGCTGTGGTTGGGATGGCAGAAGGGGCTGGCTTCATCCGTGTTGATGTGAAGAGAGACTTGGCCGGACATCAACGCATAGTGCAAGCCACGCGCCCCAACGCGCTTGTTGCGAGCTTGCAGGAGGCCACCTCTCCGAGTGCCGTTGATCGCCTTCAAGAGGTGGTGCGTGAAGGGGCGATACTGGGTGTTCCCACTGACACAGTCCTGGGATTGGCGGCTGGTTGGAAGGTGAATTCCGGGGTTCGGCGGCTTTTCACAGCCAAGGGGCGCGAGGAAGATCGCCCCATGGCAGTTCTATTTCCCTCAATAGAGGTTGTGTTGGAGACTCTTCCGGATCTCTCCACTCCCATCCGTCGGGTTCTTGAGGAGTTTCTCCCTGGGCCATACACATTCGTGGTTACTGCTCCGGATGACCGTCCCCCGGGGGTGGGGACGTCTGACTCATTGGGCGTCCGGGTTCCCAATCTCCCCAGCTTGCAGGGATTCCTGGAAGCGTTGGAGATTCCTTTGGTGGCTACGAGTGCCAACCCCACTTCAGCCCAGACAGCCTGCGCCTGGGACGATGTTCCTGGCGATATTCTCTCCTATTGTGCTGTTGTCCTTGACTCGGAACAGGGTGTGGGCCCGGTTGGAGTGGCCTCTGCAGTGGTGGACATTCGTCCCTTGACTGCAGGTAGGGATCCGGTGGTGCTGAGGGAGGGTGCGGTTTCTGCTGCGGAACTCATCATCACTGTGCTGGAAGCCGCGGGAAGGTAGGGCGGTGGGCTGCCGGTTGGCAGCCCACCGCCGCGTGTTCGTATCTGCTATGCTTGCCGCACGCGAGATGGAGGATAGTTATGCGGTATGCAGTTGGCTGTGACCACGCTGGTCTTCCTCTGAAAGCACCGGTGATTGAGGAACTTCAAGCGCGAGAGATAGAAGTTCTGGATATGGGTACGCATGGCCCGGAAAGCGTGGATTATCCTAGTTTTGCCGGTAAAGTGGCGCGGGCTGTGTCCAGGGGTGAGGCAGATATGGGCGTCCTCATTTGTGGCACGGGTTTGGGTATGGCTATCGTGGCCAACAAGTTCAAGGGAGTCAGAGCGGTTGCCGTCACCATGGCCTATCAGGCAAAGATGGGACGCCGTCACAATGATGGTAATGTGATTTGTTTTGGTGCACGTGTTCTGGGTGAAGGTGCTGCCCTTGATGCCTTGGCGGCATGGTTGGATGAGGATTTCGAAGGTGGCCGGCATGAGCGCCGAGTAGACCTGATGAACAAGGCCGGTGACGTGGGCAAGAGGAGCGATGACCGGCAGGAGCAAAGGAAGGCAAGTATTGAGTGAAGGTAACCCCGCAAGTCCTTGGGATGCGTCGTTGAAACAGGCGGATCCGGAGATGGCGGCACTGCTGAACAGGGAGCTTGAGCGCCAGCAGGACAATATCGAGTTGATTGCTTCTGAGAACTTCGCACCCCCTGCGGTTCTGGATGCGGTGGGGAGCGTCCTCACCAACAAGTATGCGGAGGGTTATCCGGGAGCGCGCTACTATGGTGGTTGCGAGGTCGTTGATGAAGTGGAGACTTTAGCTATCCAGAGGGCCAAAGCGCTCTACGGAGCAGAACACGCCAACGTACAACCCCACTCTGGCTCTGCGGCAAACGAGGCTGCCTATTTTGCGGCTCTGGATGCCGGGGACGGCGTTCTGGCCATGAGCCTGGACCATGGGGGGCACCTGACGCATGGGCTGAAGGTGAATTTCTCTGGCACAACGTATGCTTTCCATCACTACGGTTTGAACAAAGACACCGGCCGCATAGATGTTGATCAGGTGCGTTACATGGCAAGGGAGCATCGTCCCAAGATGATCGTGGCGGGTGCCAGCGCCTACCCGCGGGAGATCGACTTTGCTGTGTTTCGGGAGATTGCAGATGAGGTGGGGGCTCTATTGCTGGTGGACATGGCCCATATAGCGGGTCTCGTCGCGGCGGGGGTGCATCCATCTCCGTTTCCGTACAGCCATTGGATCACCACCACCACGCACAAGACACTTGCGGGTCCTCGAGGAGGTACCGTGTTCTGCGGAGAGAAGGACGCGGCCCGGCTGGACAAGGCCGTGTTTCCCGGCCTACAGGGGGGCCCGCTCCTGCATGTGATTGCCGGTAAGGCCGTGTGTTTCGGGCTGGCCTCTACTCCTGAGTTTGTTGAGAAGCAGACTCGAACCGTGGAGAATGCTCAGATATTGGCGGAGGAACTCCGCGCAGGTGGTTTGAATCTGGTATCCGGAGGGACGGATAATCATCTTCTCTTGGTCGATTTCAATAACACAGTCATGACGGGCAAGAGATCGGAAGAGCTTCTGCACGCTGTTGGGATCACGGCAAACAAGAACTCTGTGCCGGGAGATACGCGTCCCCCTACGGTCACATCTGGCTTGCGTTTGGGCACACCGGCAATGACTACCCGTGGATTCGGCGCAGATGAGATGCGGGAGGTCGGCCGGATTATTGTGGAGATTCTCACCAAGGAGCCGACTGAAGAACGCGTTAGCGGACTTCGGGAACGCTCCCGTGAGCTGACTGAGGCCTTTCCACTCTACTCCGGCCTGGCCACCTGATTCGACGGCTTCCTGAAAACGCTTCGGATGGAGTCGGGGGAGGGATAGTGCGCCCGAGCTGGCATAGCTACTTCATGGAGATTGCGCAGGTTGTCGCGGGGCGATCCACCTGTGAACGCAGATGGGTGGGAGCGGTTCTGGTACGTGATCGGCAGATTCTGGCCACCGGATATAACGGAGCGGCGCGGGGATTGGAGCACTGTACGGAGCGTGGTTGTCTGCGGCAGGCAATGGGAATTCCCGCGGGGGAGAGGCACGAACTCTGTTGGGGGTTGCACGCGGAGCAGAATGCCATTGTCCAGGCGGCATACCAGGGCACGGATATCCGAGGGTCCAGCCTCTACTGCACTCATCAACCGTGTGCTTCTTGTGCCAAGATGATTGTCAATGCTGGTATAGAAGCAGTGTATTTCAGTGGTGACTATCCAGATGGATTGGCCTTGGAAGTCATGGAGGAGGCAGGTGTCACTCTGAGGACTCGTCTCCATTGGGAAGAGGACCGTGATGACTGATATGCTCTTGCATTTCTACAAGGCACTGATGGGCTTTGGCCTTGCTGCGGCGATAGTGTGGGTTCTCACCCCGGCGGTGAGTGAGCTTGCTAGGCGCATGGGGGTAATGGACGAGCCGGAAGCTCGCAAGATCCACGCCTACCCTACGCCGCGGCTAGGTGGGATTGCCCTGTTCGTTGGGGTGATTGTTCCCGCGCTGCTACTGCTCTCATCGGAACCGGCCAACCGCGGTATCTTGCTGGGCGCAGCGTTGGTCGTCGTGGTCGGCGCTTTGGACGACTTTCGCGATACTCCACCCATGTTCAAGTTCGCTGGCCAGCTCGTGGCGGCGTCCATATTAGTCTACTTCGGTGTCATGGTAGAAACTCTGTCTATCCCTTTGGTGGGTATTTTGAGCTTGGGTTGGGCGGCGATACCGGTGTCATTGCTGTGGGTGATCGCCATCATGAATATTGTTAACTTCATTGATGGCATGGATGGACTGGCCGCCGGCGTATGCGGTATCAGCGCCATCACGTTTGCGGTCATAGCCCTGTCTCTGGGCAGGTTCGACATGGGTATCCTGGCTGCAGTGGTCGCAGGATCCACCATTGGCTTCCTCTGGCACAATTTCCATCCAGCCAGCATCTTCATGGGGGATTCCGGTTCGCTCCTTCTGGGATACTTGCTGGCAGCTGTCAGTCTTCAGGGTTTCTTGAAGGGTGTGGCCACTGTCGCGCTACTCATCCCCCTGCTAGTGCTTAGTATCCCTATCTTTGATACGGGGTTCGCCATACTCAGGCGGGTCAAGAACCGTCAGCCCATCTACCTGGCAGACCGGGGGCACATTCACCATCGTTTCACGAATCTTGGGTACTCTCACCGGAAGACCGTCATTATCATCTACTGTTGGTCGGCAACGATGAGCGTGGTTGCCCTTTGTATGCGTTTTGCTCCCGTTTGGGTGACCGGGATGGCGGCTGCAGTTGCTGGTGTGGTGTCGTTCTTCATCGCCTATAGGCTGGAGATCCTGAGGTGGGACAAGTTACTCGGATCGCGGTTGCGGGGAGATGAAGAGTGAGGTCGGCTGGAGTCGTTGGACTGGTGATAGGTATGTCGGCAGGTCCGGGAGGTTGTGAAAGGTTTTGCTAATATCCTTGCGCAGAGGGATACCGTTGTCTATAATGCGCACGGCTTCAGCGTGAGCAAGGAGCCCCTACGAGATCTCTCCCATATTGGGAGTCTGGGTTTCACGTTGGTGTCGTCTGTGCTTCTCTTCACAGCGATAGGGTATGGTGCCGACCGGCTACTGGGCACAGCACCTTGGTTGTTGGTGACAGGTGTTCTTGTTGGCGCTGGATTGGGATTCTATTACATGGTGAGACTCCTGATAGCGGAACTGGACTCATCTTCCGGGGCAGATAGGGCGCGGGATGAAGAAACGGGGACTGTAGATGATGCCAAGCGGAAGCGCGAAGAAGAAGGAGGGAACGGAAACTGTTTGAGATAGTGGTGTCGGTAGCTGTGGGGTTGATGGTTGCCGTTGCATATTACTTCTCCTCTGTCCGCTTTCAGATTTGGCTATCTAGCCGAGGCGGGAGAGGGTTGGCCTACCTCTCAGTGGCAGGTTTCTTCGGGCGCCTGATGCTCGTGGGGATTATCTTCTATGGTCTCACTCTATGGAACATGATCAATATGGTCGTCACCTCCATCACGTTCGCTATCGCCTTCACAGTTTTCAGCGGTATCTTTATTTATCGCCTCATGTCCGGAGGAGATTCCTCCGGCCCTACAGTCCAGCTGTTGCACTAGATAGGAGTATTTGTGGCAGGGGAAGAGTCGGCTAACAAGATCACCGAAGTTCTTCACGAGCTGAACGTGCAACCTGTCTGGGAATTGCCAAAGATAGGTCCCATAGATATGTCCATATCGAATGCAGTAATCTACATGTGGCTGTCAGCGGCGCTGGTCTTCGTCTTCTTCTTCATAATCAGTAGGCGGCTACGCAAGGAGCCGGACTCCTTACAGACCATTGGGGAGATCCTGCTCAATTTTGGGACCGGGCACTTGACCGGCCAGATAGGTGAGAAGGGTCGTAAGTACTACTACCTGGTTCTCACCATATTCGTGTACATCTTCCTGATGAACATATTGGGGCTGATTCCCAAGCCTGAGTTCCTGAAGCCGTACACTCCGACGGCCAATATCAATGTGACTTTCGGTATGGCGTTCGTCGTCTTCCTGGTAGCGCAATATCAGGGCTTCCGTCGCCATGGAGTGCGTGGATACATATCCTCGTGGCTCACACCTCCGGGTATCCCCAAAGCCTTGGCGGTACCGTTGAACGTGGTCTTCTTTACGGTTCACCTGATGGGCGAGTTTTTCAAGCCCCTCTCGCTGGCCATTCGTCTCTTTGGCAACACGATCGCCGGACACCTGGTCATCCTTGTGATGCTGGGAATGGTGCTCCAGTTCCAAAGTTTCTTGGTGGCCCTCCCCCCCCTCGCCTTCGTGCTGGCGATGAACGGGTTTGAGATATTTGTAGCCTTCATACAGGCCTACATCTTCGCGCTCCTCTCGGTGATCTACATAGAGTCCGCCATATATGCGGACGAGCACTAAGACAAGGTAATCCAGGAAAGGAGAAGAACCCTATGGATCCGGCAACAGCAGCAAAGTTAGCCGCAGGTCTTGGCATAGGTATCGCGACTCTGGGTCCCGGTCTGGGCATCGGTTACATGACCGGTCGTACCGCGGACGCCATTGCCCGTCAGCCCGAGGCTTCAGGCGAGATCCGTGCCGCTATGATCATCGGTGTGGCTCTGGCTGAAGCTCTCTGTCTGTACGCATTCGTGATTGCCATCCTGTTGGCGGTGGCGAGCTAGCGCAAGTAAGTTGTGGCGCCGGGAGGCCCAGCCTCCCGGCGCCCTCACCATGTGAGGAGAGCATAGCCCGATAATGGAGATCTTTGAGGTAAGTCCGGGACTTTTCATCTGGTCCGCGTTGACGTTCGTGCTATTGGTGGCGTTGCTCTACAAGTTTGCCTTCGGGCCACTTATGGAGCTTCAGCAGCAGCGCCAGGATGAGATCCATGAGTCCATAAGGGAAGCAGAGCGGTTACGTGAAGAGGCCCGCCAGCTTCTGTCTGACTATCAGGAACAGTTGGCCAAGGCCAGGCATGAGTCAGAAGAGATACTGGAGCGGGCTCGCAAAATGGGAGAGAGCACCAGGCACGAGATGCTGGAGGAAGCCAAGGATCAGGCGGAACGGACACTGGAGAAATCGCGTGAGCAGATTCAAAGAGAGACCCGCGAGGCCCTCAGGCAGATCCAGAAGGAGGTGGCGGATATCACTTTGGCCGCTGCCGAGAAGGTGACCAAGAAGAGCCTTTCGGATGAGGAACACCTCCATCTGATCAAAGAGGCTATTGAGGAAGTAGACCTAGGTGCTGTGGCAGAGAAGTAGGTTGCAAGTGTCTAGGATACCGCGAGCGGAAGGAAGGATCTAGGTAAGGTGAGCGGCACGGAGATCGCTAAAGTATACGGGGAGGCGCTTTTCGAAGCGGCTTCCGGTGCAGATCGCATGGCAGTTGTGGGCAAGGACCTGGATGAGTTCACGGGGGCCGTGCGCACCACGCCGGAACTCCAGCTGTTCTTCCTATCCGAGCAGGTATCTGCGGAGGACAAGAAAAGGGTACTCCTCGACTTGACCGTTGGTGGGGATGTTCTGGTGCAGAACTTCTTGCGCGTGCTCGTGGACAAGGGTCGCGAGTCCGCGCTGGAGGAGATCCAAGAGATCTACGCCGAACTGATCAAATCGGCCGAAGGGATAGTGGTTGTGGAACTGGTGACGGCGAGGGAGTTGCCGGATGAGACAGCGGATGAACTGAAGAAGAAACTAGAGACTTCCCTGGGCGCGTCGGTTGAGCTGACGCTCACGGTGGACGAGAATATCTTGGGGGGAGTAAAGATCCAGATAGGTGATCGCATTGCTGATGCCAGCCTGCGTCATCGTCTGGAGCAACTTCGCAACCGGTTGGTAAGCACAACAGCGAGCTTGGAGGGTTCCGTTGAAGCTGAGTCCTGAGGAGATTACATCCGTCCTCAGATCCCAGATTGAGGAATATGAGGCGGAGGTTGACGTTGAAGAGGTAGGCATCGTACTTGAGGTCGGTGACGGTATTGCCCGCATTCACGGACTGCGTAATGCAGTGTCCCTGGAGATGCTGGAGCTGCCGCATGATGTCATGGGACTGGTGCTTAACCTTGAAGAAAATAACGTTGGCGTCGTCTTGCTGGGTGAGGATACGTTGATCAAAGAAGGAGATCTGGTTAAGCGGACCGGGAAGGTCATCCGCGTACCGGTCGGTGAGGCACTCGTCGGTCGAGTTATCGACCCTCTGGGTAACCCGCTTGACGGGAAGGGTCCCATTGAGGCCCAAGAGTTCCGCTCAGTGGAGATGAAGGCTCCCGGCGTGATCAAACGACAACCGGTGAAACAGCCTCTTCAGACCGGTCTCAAGGCCATAGACTCCATGATCCCTATCGGTCGCGGTCAGCGGGAGCTGATCATAGGTGACCGGGGTACGGGCAAGACGGCCATTGCTGTCGATACCATCATCAACCAGAGGGGCCAGGACGTGGTCTGCGTGTACGTTGCGGTGGGCCAGAAGGCCTCCACCGTGGCGCAGGTGGTAGCTCGTCTTGAAGAGCACGGGGCAATGGACTACACGATAGTGGTCATGGCGTCGGCCAGTTCATCTGCGCCGCTGCGTTATCTTGCCCCGTACGCGGGATGCGCTATTGGTGAGTATTTCACGTATAGCAAGCGTGACTCACTTTGCATCTATGACGACCTCTCCAAGCATGCGGACGCCTATCGCCAGATGTCCTTGCTTCTCCGGCGTCCACCGGGACGGGAAGCCTTCCCGGGAGACGTGTTCTATCTGCACAGCCGCCTCCTGGAGCGCGCATGCAAGCTGAACGACGCTGAAGGCGCGGGGTCTCTGACGGCCCTGCCGATCATCGAAACCCAGGCAGGTGATGTTTCTGCTTATATTCCCACCAATGTCATATCCATCACGGATGGCCAGATCTTTCTGGAGAGCAATCTTTTCTACTCCGGCGTTCGTCCGGCCATAAACGTGGGCATATCTGTGTCCCGCGTTGGTGGTGACGCCCAAATCAAGGCCATGAAGAAGGTGGCGGGCTCACTGCGTTTGGATCTCTCCCAATATCGGGAGCTGGAAGCGTTCGCGAAATTCGGATCTGAGCTTGACCCGGAGACCCAGAGGACGCTGGCTCGGGGGGAGCGCCTGGTGGAGAGCCTCAACCAGCCTCAGTATGATCCGTGGCTGATTGAGGATCAAGTTAGCATCATTTTCGCGGCGACTAACGGCTACCTGGATGATGTCGAAGTGGAGAACATTACTGATTTCAATGAGGACCTTCGTTCCTACCTGCGTTCTGAACAGGATGCGGTCTTGAAAAAGATTCGTGAGGAGAAAGACATGACGGACGAAGTGACCGGCATGCTGCATGACGCAATCAAGGCCTTCAAGGCCGACTACGTTGGCTCTGGCGAAGAGCCGGTGCTGGCGACCGCGCCCAAGGAGGGCTAGACCCTCCATGGCGACACAGAGGGACATCAAGCGGAGGATAGGCTCCGTTCAGAACACCGAGAAGATCACCAAGGCTATGGAGATGGTAGCCGCTGCGCGCTTACGCCGTGCGCAAGACCGCATTGAGGCTACTCGGCCGTACGCTGAGAGGATGATGGAGTTTATCGCGGGCATGGCACGCTACGTGGAAGTGGACCCTGAACGGTTTCCGCTTCTCAAGGTGCATGAGGATACGAGGAGGGTGGCAGTGGTGGCCCTTACCGCGGACCGCGGTCTGTGCGGGGCATTCAACGCGAATATCGTTCGGCGTGCCCGGGACAAGGTTGTCGAGCTCCGGGAAGAGGGGGTGGAGTCGCAACTCATGGTCGTGGGGAAGAAGGGTGTTTCCACCTTGCGCTTTCAAGGTTATGATTTGGCCGCGACCTATGCGGACATCACAGACAAACCTACGTTCTTGGATGCGCAGGGCTTGGCCCACAATGTTGCTGAGCTCTATGCTGAGGAAGAAATAGACCGAGTTCACCTGATTTTCAATAGCTTCAAGAGCGCGATGGAGCAACATGTTGCTGAACAGGTGATTCTGCCCATACAGGAAGAGATAGTGGTGGACTATACGCCGGATGACGCGGTATCGAACATGGATTTCTTGTTCGAACCTTCTGCCTCCGCGATACTCAACGACCTTCTGCCCGGATACGTGGAGACTGTCGTTTACCGAGCTCTGCTCGAGAGTACCGCGAGTGAGCACGGGGCCCGCATGACTGCGATGCGCAACGCATCAGAGAGTGCCGGCGAGATGATAGATGAGCTGACGCTGGCCATGAACCGTGCCCGGCAGGCTTCGATCACGCAAGAGATACTGGAAGTGGTGTCGGGGGCTGACGCCCTTGCCGGATGAGCTAGTTTCTAGGAAAGCGGACATAGTCCTTTTTCCAGAACGAGGGAGGAAACCTTAGGCGATGAACAAGGGAATGATTGTAGAGATCATCGGACCTGTGCTGGACGTTGAGTTCAAGGACGAGCTGCCCGGGATCTATAATGCCCTGGAGGTGGATGTAGAGACCGATCAGGGTCAGATCTCCTTGGTCGCAGAAGTCCAGCAACACCTTGGCGATGGCAAGGTGCGGGCGGTGGCCATGGACTCCACGGACGGTCTCGCGCGCGGGGTGGAAGTAGTAGATACAGGTAAACCTATCGCAGTGCCCGTGGGAGAAGCCACTCTTGGCCGGCTCTTCAACCTGGTTGGTGAGCCGATCGACGAGGGTGAGCCTATGCCTGATGAGGTGGAGCGTTGGCCCATCCACCGGCCGGCTCCGACTTTTGATGAGCTGGAACCGACCGCAGAGATTTTCGAGACCGGTATCAAGGTTGTAGATCTGCTTGCGCCCTATGTCAAGGGGGGTAAGGTCGGACTATTCGGCGGCGCCGGTGTGGGTAAGACGGTCCTCATCATGGAGCTGATCCACAACATCGCCACCGAGCACGGTGGCATATCCGTATTCTGTGGAGTGGGTGAGCGTACCCGCGAAGGTAACGACCTGTACTTGGAGATGACCGAGTCGGGGGTGATTGACAAGACGGCCCTGATGTTCGGTCAGATGAATGAGCCGCCGGGAGCTCGTCTGCGGGTGGGACTCTCAGGCCTGACCATGGCTGAGTATTTCCGAGAAAAGATGGGCCGGGACGTGCTGCTCTTCATTGACAACATCTTTCGTTTCGTGCAGGCTGGTTCGGAGGTATCCGCCCTCCTGGGCCGCATGCCATCTGCTGTGGGCTATCAGCCCACACTGGCCTCGGAGATGGGACAGCTGCAAGAGCGGATTACCTCGACCAAACAGGGTTCTGTCACCTCTGTGCAGGCCATTTACGTGCCCGCTGATGACCTTACCGATCCGGCCCCAGCTGCCTCTTTCGCCCACCTGGACGCTACGACGGTGCTCAGTCGGGCCATATCAGAGCAGGGAATCTACCCGGCCGTGGATCCGCTGGATTCCACCAGCCGGATACTGGAACGGACCGCGGTCGGTGACGAGCACTATGACGCGGCTACACAGATCCAGGAGATTCTGCAGCGGTATAAGGACCTGCAGGACATCATCGCCATTCTGGGTATGGATGAGCTCTCTGACGAGGACAAGATCATTGTCCAGAGAGCGCGGAAGATATCCCGCTTCTTGTCCCAGCCCTTCTTTGTGGCTGAGGCATTCACGGGTCAGGAGGGTAAGTACGTCTCCCTGAGCGATACGGTTCGCGGCTTCAAGGAGATCGTGGAAGGTAAACATGACGGACTCCCCGAGCAGGCCTTCTATATGGTCGGTACCATCGAAGAAGCGGTGGCGAAGGCCGAGAAAATGCGGGGCAAGGCAGGGGCGGAGTAGATGGCGGCCGACCAGGACGGACAACTCTTCTTGCGCCTGGAGATCGTAGCTCCTGATGGACCTGTGTTTGAGGAGGACGTCGCAATGGTCGTAGTTCCGGCCGTAGGGGGGCAGCTTGGGATTCTGCCCCGCCATGCGCCGTTGGTTGCCCAGCTCGCAGTAGGGGAGGTACGTGTCAAGGGGCTGGATGGAGGGTGGACCATCTTCGCGCTGGCTGAGGGATTCCTGAAGGTCCAGTACGACAAGGTGATCATACTTGCAGACGCTTCCGAGATCTCCTCCGCCATTGACGTGGAACGGGCCCGGCAGGCCATGGACAGGGCCAAGGAACGCATCCTCATGGACCGGGAAGACCGAGTTCCCGAAGACGAAATGGTTGATGTCTATCGTGAAGAGATGGTAATCAAGAGAGCGAAGAACAGGCTCAAAGTGGCAGATAAGTCCTAGGGTGGTTAGAAACACAGACGCATTCACCGGGGACGGCCGGACAGCCGTCCCCGCTTCTTCTCCAACCGAAGCGCGCCGGATTCGGTATCATCTGAACGGTATGGATACGAGACCTGAATCTGATACCTCTGGCTATCTCGTCCGGGGCGGTAGGCGCCTCAGCGGCACTGTCAACATCTCAGGTGCCAAGAACTCTGCGCTGAAGCTCATGGCGGCCACTCTGCTGGCTGACGGTGAGAGCACTTTGCACCGGGTTCCTGATATCCAGGATGTGCGCACCATGTGGGACGTCCTGGAACACCTTGGTGTCCGCGTTGCGTTCTCTGGAGACACCATGACTATTGATAGCTCTGGAATTGAGTCCCAGGCCGCTCCCTATGACCTGGTGCAGCGAATGCGCGCCTCCATCCAAATCATGGGGCCCCTCGTTGCTCGGTTCGGCTACGCGCGTGTTGCCATGCCCGGGGGGTGCAACCTGGGTCCACGCAAGATCGATATGCACCTCCAGGGACTCAAGGATCTTGGGGCAGAGGTACGTACGGATCACGGTTTCGTGGAAGTTTCCGCCGCGCATGGTTTGCAGGGTACCCACATCACTTTGGAGTATCCAAGCGTGGGCGCCACAGAGAACCTTCTCATGGCCTCGGTGCTCGCGAAGGGAACCACTGTCGTTGAGAACGCGGCTAGGGAACCTGAGGTGGTGGATCTGTGCAAGTTCCTGGTCAGTATGGGGGCGGACGTTGAGGGTGCAGGCACTTCCACCTTGGTCGTGCGTGGGGTTTCTGAGTTGCGACCGGCGGAACATACGGTTGTGGGAGATCGGATCGAGGCGGGAACCTTCTTGATAGCGGGCGCCGTCACAGGCGGTGACGTCCAGGTGGAGGGCATAAGCCCGCACCTCCTGGAGATATTCTTGGCCAAGTTGCGGGCGGTTGGAGTGCAGGTGCAGGAGGAGAAGCACAGCATTAGGGCCTGGGGTGACCCCGATATGTATGTTGGGGCTGATATCGCCACGCTCCCATTCCCCGGCTTTGCCACGGATCTGCAGGCGCCGATGATGGTGCTGCTCTCGCTGGCCAAGGGTACGTCCATAGTCACCGAGAATGTTTTTGAGAATCGCTTCGTCTTTGTGGATGAACTGGTCCGGCTTGGTGCTGATATCAAGGTGATCGCTCACCATGCGGTGGTGAACGGGGGACGCTCTCTTTCCGGAGCCATCGTGCGTTGCACAGACTTGCGGGCTGGTGCTGCCCTGGTGTTGAGTGGTCTCGCTGCTGAGGGTGAGACTGAAGTTCGGGATATTTACCACATCAGCCGTGGTTATGAGCGCTTTGTTGAGAAACTGAGGAGCTTGGGGGCGGAATTGGAGAGGGTGGATATGCCGTGAGAAGCGGGTTGAGAGCCTGTTCCGCCGGCTGCAGCAACATGGATGGCGAGACACTGTATTCGTATTGGGCAGACCTAGACTGGAGTTTTTGAGACTGAAGGGCAAGCCGTACAAGATCTATGAGTCCAAGAGCGCCTCTGGGAGGGGGTGGTTACGGATTCTCCTGGGAGTCTTTCTGGTCCTGGTGATTGTAGGCGTAGCCGCCGCTGGTGGTATTTACCTCTGGCTTGATCACCTGGCGGGGGAGATGCCGAAGGACCCGAACCAGCAGGATATACAAGCTGCCATCTCCGAGACTACTGAGCCGCAACAGGACAATCTAGAAGAGAAGCCTGAGGTCACCAATATCCTGGTCATGGGCTCAGACGTGCGTGATCCTGGAGGAGAAAGTTACGGGCGTTCAGATACCCTGATTGTGGTGCACATGGACCTCACTGAAGGCTTTGCCTCAGTCCTATCGATCCCCAGGGATCTAAGGGTGAATGTACCCGGGTACGGCAAGCAGAAGATAAACGCCGCCTTCGCACTGGGTGGACCGGCGCTCGCCATCCGCACCGTCCAACAGAACCTGGCGATAGATCTGGACCAGTATGTACATGTAGATTTCCAAGGCTTTAGCGAGATAACCGAAGCTTTGGGTGGAATATACGTGGATGTGGATCGGCGTTATTACTACGCGGGTAACTCCTACGAGCGGCTGGACATCCAACCCGGCTATCAGACGTTGTCCGGTGAGGACGCTCTGGACTACGTGCGCTTTCGCCATGATCGCAATTTCGATTTTGGACGAATGGAGCGTCAACAGTTGTTTCTCCGTTCCGCGCGCGAGCAAGCGTTGAGGTGGGACAAGGCGCGGAAGATACCGCAATTGATGGAGATTCTGGCGAAACATATGACTACTGACATCGGCATTTCAGCGGCTTTGAGGTATGCCTACTGGACTGTGCGTCTAGGCTCTGGGCGGATCAAGCAGGTCAACCTGGACGCCTATACCGCTGACATCGGAGATGGCTCTTACGTGCTACTGCGCGATGGAAGCATCAGCGACACTCTCCGGGAGATGGCTACAGCTCCTAGCGGAGGTATTACCCCCAGTAGTTCCTCAGATGGGACATCCTCCGATGATACGGACTCGGGCGACGGTAACGTCTCCTCCACCACGCGTACCACGGAGCCTCAGGGTTGGGCCCATGTAGACTTGGCCGGGGTGACGGTGGACGTCTTGAACGGCAACGGTCGGGCGGGTGAGGCGTCCTCTGCGGCGGAGTGGCTGAAGAGTATGGGCACTACCGTCGGAGAGGTGGGAGACGCCGGTTCCTTTGAGATCGATCGCACCTCCGTGGAATATCCTCCCGGCGACAGGACGGTTGCGGAGCTGGTGAGCCGGGCTGTGGGCGCAAGTCAACTCCAGGAAGTCTCAGGTCGTCCGCGTGTTACTTTGGTTCTTGGTGTGGATGCGGAGATTCCGGATGAATTCCGGGTGGCGCTTCCGGTTTCCAGTATCCCGCATAGCGGACTTTGGCAGTCCCTGGTGGACGACGTGGGCTTTGTTCTCATGGCGCCTTCATATTTGCCGGAGGGGTACGGTTACAAGGACCACCGCGTGTATGAGATAGAGACTTCTTCCGGGCCGAAACCGGCGCTTAAGATGATCTACCAACTGGGTGGTCGGGATCAGTACTTGGGAATCATGGAGACCACGTTCATTGACGCTCCTATCGCCACAGAAGGAGAGATGGTGAGAGTACAAGGCCATGTTTATAATGTGTTGGCGGCGGGAGGTAGGGTAGACCACGTTTGGTGGGAACGCGACGGTGTGTTGTATTGGGTATCCAACACTCTGTCTCACTCGTTGAGTCGTGAGGAACTGCTTGAGATAGCAAGCAGCACGATACTTGTGGAATAGACGCTGGGAAGGGAAGGGGCGGCCGCGTGAGTTCTGCGAATGGGGGAGAAGTCAGAACCATAGAGTGGGACGATGGCAAGGTCGTGATGATTGACCAGAGGAGGCTGCCACTGGTACAGGAGTATGTTACCTGCACGCGGTGGGAAGAGGTGGCGGATGCCATTCGCACTATGGTCATACGTGGTGCTCCCGCTATTGGAGTGGCGGCGGCCATGGGCATGGCCTTGGCCGCCCGTCAGGGTCTGGCGTCCTCTTTCTTGGATATCTGCCAAGCTGCAACTAAAGGTCTATTCTCCACTCGCCCCACCGCGTATAATCTGAGTTGGGCGCTGGAGGAGATGAAGGACATATGGGCCGCTGAGCGCGGAACTCCAGAAGAGAAGGCTCTGGGAATGGAGAAAAGGGCTCTGGCCATCCTTGAGGAGGACATAGAATCCTGTCGTGCGATAGGTCGGCATGGAGCCGGGCTGGTTGGCGGAGGAGAGCCGGTGATTCTGACGCATTGCAACGCAGGTGCTCTGGCCACCGGCGGTTACGGTACGGCATTGGGCGTTATCCGCGCCGTCTTTGCTCGGAATCCGCGGGTACATGTCCTGGTTGATGAGACCCGCCCATTTCTGCAGGGCTCTCGCCTGACGGCGTGGGAGCTAATGGAGGAAAACATATCCATGGAACTCATCACAGACAACATGGCTGGTCATTTCATGAGAGAAGGAGAGGTGACACACGTGGTAGTAGGCGCGGATCGCATCACCGCTAATGGAGATGTGGCCAACAAGATTGGTACTTACCCACTATCCGTGCTCGCACGTGAACATGGGGTGCCGTTCTATGTGGCCGCTCCCTTCTCCACCGTGGATTTCTCCCTGTCTTCAGGCCAACAGATTCCCATAGAGGAGCGGGACGCGGCGGAAGTGACCCACGTCTCCGGAGTCAGAGTGGCTCCCAACCACGTGAAGGTGCGCAACCCTGCGTTTGACATGACACCGGCATCCAACATCACCGCTATCATTACCCAGCAGGGCGTAGCCCATCCGCCTTTTTCCCAATCGCTGGCGGCTCTAGCCGGCAGCGGGGTTGGCGGTGGCTAGTGCGCTTCGTGCGTGAAAGCAGGGCTTGGGCTCTGAATACGGGTTGAATCCGCCCATGCGCTGAGACCGAGGTTGAGTATTTAGGAGGGATTCTGTGCGTGCGATGATTATGGCTGCAGGACTGGGCACGCGGTTGCGGCCCTTGACGGGGTTGGTCTCCAAGCCCATGGTGCCTGTTGCCAATCGCCCCGTACTTGAACACATACTCCACCTTGTCCGCCGGTATGGCATTCGGGACGTGATCATCAACCTGCACTACTTCCCCCACGCTATCACCAGCCACCTGGGGGACGGTTCGGGCATGGACATGAATATTGAGTATAGCTTTGAGGAAGAACTACTGGGTACTGCGGGTGGCGTCAAGAACAATGAGTGGTTTCTGGGAGAAGATACATTCCTGGTCATGAGCGGTGATGCTCTTACAGATGTAGACCTGGAAGCCTTGATAAGCACACATCGACGGACCGGAGCAATAGCCACGTTAGCGCTCAAGGAGGTGGAGGATCCTTCGCACTATGGTGTGGTGGTCCTGGATGATTCGGGCAGAGTCACTGGGTTCCAGGAGAAACCGCCGCGGGAACAAGCACTATCTCGTCTCTGCAACAGCGGTATCTATGTGTTCGAACCGGAGATATTCCAGCACATCCCAGCGGAGTCTTTCTATGACTTTGGCAATCAGGTGCTTCCCGGCCTATTGGAGGACGATCTGCCCTTCTACGCGCACGTAATTCCCACCTTCTGGAGCGATATTGGGAGCCTGACCGAGTATAAGCAGGGCAACTTTCATGCTCTGGATCAGGATGTTGGCCTGCACACTTCTGGGGTAGAGAGGGATGGTGTTGCCCTGGGAGCAAGGACGTACGTGGACCCCTCCGTGAAAATCGTACCGCCGGTCATGATTGGGAAAGATTGTTGGGTGGAGGAGGATGTGGTCTTGCGGGGACCGCTGGTGGTGGGTGATAATTGCGTGTTGGATCGGGGCTGTCTGCTGGAGAGAACTATCGTCTGGAGCGCGGTGTACGTGGGCCGTGGATCCTGCCTGACAGATTCTGTGGTGGCTCGGACTTCCAGGGTGGGTGACCAAGCGGTGCTTACAGGTTCCGTTGTTGGAGAACGGGTCTGCATTGCAGATGGCGCCACTCTGGAAAACAAGCACATCCAGCCTAGGGAGGATGTGGGTGCGTAGGGCGGCCGGCTTCAGGGAGGCCGGCCGCCGGTGATGTAGTTGGCATGCAGTTACCTGGTGGGCATCTGTCTCATGTTCTAAGCGCGGGCTGTCGGGCTTTCGGTTCTTCTCTGCTGGATACTCTGTTTCCTCCGCGCTGCGTGGGTTGTGGGGATTTTGAGACTTTCTTGTGCGCGGACTGCCGAACACAGATGGAGGTGCTGGAGCCGGGTGTTTGTTGCCGGTGTGGCCGGCCGCTCACAGATTGCGAACCTGAAGAGTGTCCTGATTGCGGGGACTGGGAGCCTGCTTTCGCTGCGGTCAGGAGCGCTTTCCTCCACACAGGCGCCGCTCGCACACTGGTTGCAGGCCTCAAGTATGGGGGCCAGCGCGCGCTGGCTGGTGTGATGGCGGAGAACGCCGCGCCGGCGTTCTCCGCCCTGGTGAAAGAGGTGCCTGCGCCCCGCGCTATCACCTGGGTCCCCGCGCATCCGCGCGCCGAGCGTAGGCGAGGCTACAATCAGGCTGAACTGCTGGCACGCGGGTTGGCTGACATCCACGGTGGATTGAAGGTGGTTGGTGGGTTGCGCAAAGTGCGCGAGACTTCCCACCAGCGGGGACTCGGGCGGCGGGAGCGTCGACTGAACCTGAAGGACTCTTTTCGCGTGGATTCGTGGAAGTGTAAGGTGGTGGATGCGGGAGCGGTTATCGTGGTGGATGATGTATGTACAACCGGAGCAACAGCTCACGAGGTGGCTGTCCCGCTGCGGGAGCGCACTGGGCTTGCGCCGTACGTTTTCACCTTCTCGAGGGCAGCGGATCTGTCGATGGGGAAAGGTGCATGATGAAGATGATTTGGGTATGGTATCTTGTGCTGTTCGCTAGTTGATGCTGTTGGAGTATTCGCTCCGTGGTGAAGCTACGCTGAGGAGAGGGATTACTGTGAATTTAGTAGTGCAAGGCAGAAACCTGGACATTACGGACGCATTGACGGATCATGCTGAGCAGAAGTTGCGCCGCTTGGTGAAGTACCTCTCTGAGGAGGCGCGCTGCGATTTGGAGCTATCCGTTGAGAAGAATCCCAGTATCGCGGAGGATCAGATTGCGGAGGCCACCATCTACACCAAGGGTCCTGTTATTAGAGGGCGTGAAGCCTCTTCAGACATGTACGCTTCTATTGATCTGCTGGTGGACAAGCTGGAGAGACAGGTCAAGAAGTATCGGGAGAAGATGGTCGCGCGAACTCGGAGGGCACCCAGTGCCTCCATCCTGGAGCAGGGATTCACGTTGCCAGAGGAGCATGAAGCGGAGGAGTCAGATCTTCCTCAGATAGTTAAGGTGAAACAGTTCATGGTCAAACCCATGAGCCCGGAGGAGGCGGCTCTGCAACTGGAGCTTGTGGGACATGATTTCTTTGTGTTCACTGATGTTGACACGCAGGATACAGCGGTTGTCTATAAGCGTCGTGACGGAGACTATGGCTTGATAGAACCACAGAGTTGATCTTAGTTGGAACCATCCACCCCGACCTTCAAGCAACCTGAGTAATGCTTAAGTTTCTGGAGAAAGCACTTCGCTTTGGCGAAGGGAAGAAGATGAGCTCCCTCCAGGAGACGGTGGATGCAGTCTCCGCTCTCGGTCCAGAAATCTCGGAACGCACTGATTCTGAATTGCGGGCCAAAACGGATGAATTTCGCGGTCGGTTGTCGGAGGGGGAAACTGTGGATGACCTTCTGACTGAAGCCTTCGCTGTAGTCCGGGAGGTTGCGGATCGGGTCCTGGGCATGCGCCCCTTTGACGTGCAGGTCATGGGCGCGATTGTCCTGCACCAGGGTTCCATTGCGGAGATGAAGACCGGTGAAGGTAAGACTCTCGCCGCTACCATGCCGGTCTATCTAAACGCTCTTCCCGGCGAGAACGTGAGGGTGGTGACGGTCAATGACTATCTGGCCGGCCGTGACGCGGAGTGGATGGCACCGGTGTACGAAGCACTGGGCCTTACCGTTGGCGCTCTGCAGAACGGCATGGACCGGGCCGATCGCGTTGAAGCTTATCTGTCGGACGTCACATACGGCACCAACACTGAGTTTGGTTTTGACTACCTGCGTGACAACATGGCTCACTCCCGTGAGCAACAGGTGCAGAGAGGGCACCATTACGCCATTGTTGATGAGGTAGACAGCATACTCGTAGATGAGGCCAGGACACCTCTTATTATTTCTGGGCCGGGCGAGCGTGCTGCCAAGACATACTATGATTTTGCCCGCATAGTCCGGCAACTCAAGCCGCGGGACACCACTGGAGAGACGGAAAGCAAGAGCAAGATGGCGCCTCAGGACCTACCCACGGGTTACGACTACGAGGTGGATGAGAAGAAGAAGACGGTGGCCATAACCGAGGAAGGTCTGGCGCGGGTTGAGAAGATGCTCGGTGTGGACAATCTTTACGAGGATCTGTCCGGACAGCTGGTAAATCACCTGCAACAGGCGCTCAAGGCACAGGCTCTCTTCAGGCGAGATGTGGACTACCTTCTCCAAGATGGAGAGGTGAACATCATTGATGAGTTCACCGGCCGAGTCCTGGGGGGGCGTCGGTATTCAGAGGGCCTGCATCAGGCGATTGAGGCTAAGGAGGGCGTCCAGATCAAGGAAGAGAACCAAACCCTGGCCACCATTACCCTCCAGAACTACTTCAGGCTTTATGACAAGCTGGCAGGCATGACCGGCACCGCGGCCACGGAGGGGGATGAGTTCCGTCATACTTACGGCATGGAAGTCGTGGTTGTCTCCACTAATGAACCCATGATCCGTGATGATCGGAATGATGCCATCTACAAGACAGAGAAAGGGAAGTTCCTGTCTGTTGTGGAAGACATTGCGGAGTGCTATGAGCGCAAGCAGCCCGTGCTGGTGGGTACCATCTCTGTAGAGAAATCAGAACGCCTGTCAGGGATGTTGACCAGGCGTGGCATCCCTCATGAGGTGCTGAATGCTAAACACCACGCGCGTGAAGCCTCCATCGTGGAAGAGGCCGGTCAACCCGGTTCCGTGACCATTGCCACGAACATGGCGGGTCGTGGTACGGACATCAAGCTGGGGGAAGGGGTAACGGATCGGGGCGGCCTGTACGTGCTGGCTACGGAGAGGCATGAGTCCAGGCGGATAGACAATCAGCTTCGTGGCCGGTCCGGTAGGCAGGGGGATCCGGGGGCCAGCCGTTTCTACATTTCGCTTGATGATGACCTCATGCGTCTATTCGGAGGCGAGAGGATATTCCGGCTGATGGAGCGTCTTAGTGTAGAGGACGATGTCCCCATTGAGCATTCACTCATCTCTAGATCGGTAGAGGGCGCCCAGAGGAAGGTAGAGGAGCAGAACTTCGAGATCCGGAAGAGGGTCCTGGAGTATGACGATGTAATGAATAAGCAGCGGGAAGTCATCTACCAGCAGCGCAACCGCATACTCCAGGGTGAGAACCTTCGTGAAGACGTGGAGGAGATAGTAGAACGGATTCTACGGGGCAAGGTTGTTGAGCTCACATCAGACCTTCCGTATGCGGAGGAGTGGGATCTAGAGGAGATATTCGTGGTTTTGCGCTCCTTCTTCCCCATCACCTTTGGTCCGACTGACCTTGGGGATCTGGAGGAACTGGACAGTGAGGATCTTGTCGACCGGGTGGTGGCGGATGCGTTGGAGGTTTACGGACGCAAAGAAGAAGAGGTAGGCGTTGACAACATCAGGGAGCTTGAACGATGGGTGCTGTTGCGTACGGTCGATGCCAAGTGGCGTGATCATCTTTATGAGATGGACTATTTGCGCGAGGGGATAGGGTTGCGGGCTCTGGCCCAGAAAGACCCGCTGGTGGAGTATAAATCCGAGGGATATGAGATGTTCCAGTCCATGATGGACTCCATCCAGGAGGACTTCGTGCGGTACATCTTCCATTTGGAGGTAGTGCATGCAGAAGACGGGGACGGCAACGGACGCGTGCAATTCAGCTACTCGGGTGGCACAGACGTAGCGCCCAAGGCCGGATTCGCCATGGCCGGGCAGCGGGAAGGCGGGGCGGCGATGGCCGCAGGCGAGGATCCTTCGGCGAGTGCGCACAGTCGAGCTCAGCAGTCAACAGCCGAACCCACGGCTCCACGAAAGGTGGAGGATAGGGTGGGACGCAATGATCCGTGCCCTTGCGGAAGCGGGAAGAAGTATAAGAAGTGCCATGGTTTGTAGACGGACTTCCATGGTTTTCTCCGGTATAATCACAAGATATGTCTGAAGACACAAAAATGCGTGAAGTTACCGTTTCCTGGTATCGGGAGCAGATAGACGTCTTTCGGGAGAAGCTTGCGTGGGTCGGGGATTACCTTTGACCCGGACAGCCTGAGGGAAGAAATATCCTCTCTTGAGGAGGAAATGCACGCCTCTGACTTCTGGGGCGAGCAGTCGAGAGCCCAGAAGATCTCCACTCGATACAGCCGCCTTAAGGATCGTCTGCGGCGATACGATGTCTTGGTAGAACAGCTGGAAGACATGGAGGTATTCCTGGAGGTAGGCGCGGAGGAAGCAGGTGGGGATCCAATTCCGGCGGAGACCAGGGCTGATTTGGATGGGATAGCCGGTAGGATTTCTGCCGAGCTCGCTCGTTTACAGGAGCAGCGTCTTTTTCGCGGTGAGTTCGACTCGGGCTACGCTGTGGTCAGCATCCATCCCGGTGCGGGCGGTACGGAGAGCCAGGATTGGGCGGAGATGCTCCTACGCATGTATGTGCGCTGGGCTCAAAGCCGGGATTTTGAAGTGGAGATCAATGAGGCGACTGAGGGGGAAGAGGCTGGAATGAAGAGCGCTACTTTCACGGTCAGAGGAGAAAACACTTACGGCCTTCTCTCGGCTGAACGTGGCGTTCACAGACTGGTTCGTATCTCTCCTTTTGATGCGGCGAATAGGAGGCACACGTCCTTTGCCTCTTTGGACGTGACGCCGGTCGTGGACGAAGAGGTGGAGGTGGAGATAGATGAAAAAGATCTGCGGATAGAGACCTATCGTGCCTCCGGAGCGGGGGGTCAGCATGTGAACAAGACCGACTCCGCCGTGCGCATCACTCATGTTCCTACCAAGGTTGTAGTGCAGTGTCAGAATCAGCGTTCCCAATCTCAGAACCGGGATACGGCTATGGCGATGCTACGTGGCAAGCTGGCCCTTCTGGAGCAAGAGCGTCGGCGGGTGGAGATGGCCCGCGAGAAGGGAGAGCAGAAGGACATAGCCTGGGGTAATCAGATTCGCTCCTATGTTCTGGCTCCCTACACCCTTGCGAAAGACCACAGAACCGGTCTGGAGAAGGGAAACGTGGAGGGTGTCCTGGACGGAGATCTAGACCCGTTCATCCAAGCTTATCTGGAGTATCAAGCCAGCGGGAGATTGGCGTAGCAGCGGTATGATCTCATGCCTTCTCCAAGGAATCGAAGCATCGTGGGGAGAATACTCACAGTGCGGATAACAAAGGGATCTGAGAAGCGGTGATTCGTTTTGAGGACGTGACCAAGCTCTATACGCCCGACACCGTCGGGCTCGAGTCCGTGAATCTGCACATCGAGAAAGCTGAATTCGTCTTCCTTGTTGGGGCATCGGGTTCAGGGAAATCCACGTTCATCCGACTCCTCATCAAGGAATTGGATCCGGACCGTGGGCGGATTTTTGTGGCGGGCAGGCAGCTGGATCAGCTTCGTAGTTGGAAGATACCTTACCTTCGTCGGAATATCGGCTGCGTGTTTCAAGACTTCAAGCTGCTTTCCAACAAGACCGTGCATGCGAATGTTCTCTATGCTTTGCAGGTGACAGGCAGCGGTTCAGCCTCTGCGCAGAAGAAGGTGGGGGAGATCCTGAGCCTCGTTGGCTTGAGTCATAAGGCAAGGAATTATCCGGATGAGCTCTCGGGTGGCGAACAGCAGCGGGTATCCATTGCGCGGGCCTTCGTGAACCATCCTCCGCTTCTGATTGCGGATGAACCTACCGGTAACCTGGATCCGGAAACCTCCACGGGCATCATGCAGCTTCTGTACAGGATCAATAAGACCGGCACCACCGTAGTGATGGGCACACACGACCGGGAGATGGTAGACAAGATGCGGCGTCGGGTTATTGCTTTGGAGAACGGTAGGGTTGTCCGTGATCGGCTGAGGGGCGGATATGGGGAAGGCTAAGTTCTTCTTGCAAGAGGCCGCGAGTTCTCTGCGGCGAAACTACTTCATGACCGCAGCTGCTCTGCTGACGGTTCTACTCACCATGACTGTTTTGGGCGTGGTGATGGTCTCTGCCGCCAACATAGACGCCATGCTTGCGGACTTGGAGCAGAAGGTTGAGATAACAGTCTACCTGGAGGAATCTGCGACCGCTGAGGAGATCCAGGCAATGCAGAAGGAGATCATCGGCTGGACTGAAATCAAAGACTCGCAGTTTGTCAGCAAAGAAGAAGCTCTGCAGCGGTTACGGAAAGACTTAGAGGATAGTCCGGATATGCTGGAAACGCTGAGCGGTAATCCGCTCCCTGCCTCCTTTGAGATATCGCTGAAGGATCCCAAGACGGCTGAGTCAGTAGCCGGCCGGTTTGATGGCCGGAAGATCGTGGAGGAGGTCAACTACGGCAAGGAGTTAGCCGACCGGATTTTTAGTGTCACCGCCGTAATACGGAATGCGATGGCGGTGTTCATCGTGGTGCTGGCTGGTGTTTCTGTGATGTTGATCAGCAACACCATCCGGCTCTCGATATACGCCAGGCGCCGGGAGATTGAGATCATGAAGCTGGTGGGTGCGACCAACTGGTTTATCCGTTGGCCCTTCATGATAGAGGGGCTATTGGTCGGCCTGGTGGGTGCTGGGCTGGCCTCTCTTGTAGTGATGCTCGGTTCTAACTACATTATCGGGAGGATGCGGGAGGTCCTTGGCTTCCTGCGCATTCCGTTCGAGGCCATCTCGCCGGTCTTGTTGGCTGTGGTTCTCTTGGGTGCTGGGGCCCTGGTGGGAGTGTTGGGGTCCGGGCTGGGCCTCAGACGCTTTCTCAAGGTCTGACCTTGAAGCTGGGAGTGATGGACCGATCATACTAGAGACAGATACACGCAAGTGCTGGAAGCATCTTAGGCGTTTCTTGGGGGGAGCGCTTGCTCTTCTTATCCTCCTGGCCTTGCCGCTGGTTATCGTGGCCGAGACCCCGCAGGGAGCCCAAGCCGCCACACGTTCTGAGCTTGACAACAAGCTTCAGTCTGCCCAGGAGAACATGGAGGAGGCTGAGCGGAAGATCCAAGAGGCTGAGGAGCGACGGGGGGAGGCTTTGCAGGCCATTCTGGATCTGGACAAGCAGGTAGATGAGCTCGAGGGCAGGCTGGAAATAGCCACAGCAGACAGAGATGAGGCCGCTGCCGCACTGGAAGAGACTGGGAACCGGATGGATGTGCTGGCTCAAGAACTCAATGTGAAAAGGGATGAGGTGGCTCGCGCCGAGGCAGACCTCCAAGAAGCCCAGACCCTTCTGGACCAGCGGGTCGCCGACATCTACAAGATGGGGCGGACTGGTTATCTGGAAATGATACTAGAGGCGGAGCGTCTCACAGAGCTCCTCAATCGTTTCCACCTGCTGTCGTTGGTCGTCCGTCAGGATAAGGAACTTCTGGATGAGATCCAGGTTCTGCGGGATCGTGTTGACAGAGAGAAGAATGAATTGGAAACGGAGCGGGAGAGGTTGGCGCTGCTGAAAGGCCAACAAGAGGAACAGAAGGGAGAACTGGACCGTTTGGTGGCGGTTCGGAGGCAGGCCTATGATGAGGTGGTTCAGGCGCGCGCAGATAAGCAGTCTCTGGCCAGGAAGGCTGCTGAAGACAAGGAGATCTGGGAGAAGCGGGAGCAGGACTTGGCGGTAGAATCTCGCAGTATTGAGGAAGAGCTGCGAGCTATGGAGAGCCAGGGTGTTTCCGCCCAGGGCACGGGGGAGTTGATCTGGCCGGTCAGAGGGAGGGTGAGTTCCAGCTTCGGCTACCGGTCTCATCCCATTTCCGGCGTGAGTAAGATGCACACCGGACTGGATATCGCCGTATCCTGGGGGACTGTAATCAAGGCGGCGGACTCGGGGACGGTTGTGTTTTCAGGTTGGAGGGGAGGATATGGGAAGGCCATCATGATCTCTCATGGCAACGGTCTGGTTTCCCTGTATGGGCACCAGTCCACTCTGTTGGTGGCGAAAGGAGAGACCGTCTCGCAGGGGCAGGAGATCGGCCGCGTGGGCACTACCGGTTATTCTACAGGTCCTCATCTGCACTTTGAGGTACGGGTGAACGGATCTCCAAAGAATCCCATGAGCTATCTTTAATCCAAGCTACCTGAGGGAGTCGGCGTAAGCATTGAGTATTCTGCGTAGAGCTACTATTGGCGTATTGGGAACCCTCGCTGTCATGGCTGTGTGTCTCTTTCTGGGCTTCACACTCGGAGCGGATCCGGGTGCTCGTGATCTAGTGAGATCTCACGCTCCAGAGGCGATCTCCGGGATGCTGCTGTCGCAGGAAGAAGAGGGGACATTTCCGTTGCAGGATGAAGTCCTCCATGATCTGGAGAATGTCTACTACCAAGTGCCTGATATTGACACGTTGGAGGAGGGCGCCGTGCGTGGGATGCTGGGCACGCTGGAGGACGGCTATACCAGTTACTTGGATCCGGAACAGTACGGGCTCTTGATGGAGCACACAGAAGGTTCCTACTCGGGTGTTGGAATGGTTGTGGAGATGAAGGGTCGCTTTGTCACCGTGGTCTCCACGTTTGCCGAAACGCCTGCTCAGGAGAGTGGCCTGCGTCCGGGTGACCTCATACTCGGCGTTGACGATTCCTCAACTCAAGGTCTTAGTCTCATGGAGGTCGTGACTCTGATCAAGGGAGAAGAAGGGACGGATGCGATCCTTCACATCTATCGTCCTCCGCAGGGAGTGAAGTTGGATTTGGAGGAGATAGATGCTGACAGAGGTCAACTCCCCTCCGAGGGCACGACGCAAGATATTGTTGTTACCCGTCGCGTTATTGACATACCGGTGGTGGAGACGGAGATGTTGGAAGCAGAGACCGGGAAGATTGCCTATATTCGACTGCTTGGTTTCTCAGAAGGAGCATCGGATGCACTGCGTGCCGCAGTGAAGAAGGCCGTGGAGGAGGATGGCGTAGCGGCAGTGATTCTGGGTCTTAGAAACAACGGGGGCGGCCTTCTCACGGAGGCGGTGAAGGTGGCCGGTATCTTCATAGAAGACGGCACCGTGGTGACCACAGAGGGTCTCCATTCCCCCAAGCATCCCTACGAAGCGATAGGTGATGCTTACGAGGATGTGCCCCTGTACGTTGTGGTCAACGGATATTCGGCTAGTGCCTCGGAAATCGTGGCTGGGGCCATCAAGGATACTGGTCGTGGGGTCCTGGTTGGTGAGACTACTTTTGGTAAGGGTCTTGTGCAGACGATACGGAGGTTGAGTAATGATGGCGCTCTCCGGGTGACGACCGCAGCCTACGTCACCCCGAACGGGACGAATATCAACCACAAGGGCATAGACCCCGGTTACGAGGCCCCTGACAACCCGGACACAGAGGATGTCGATGAGACCCTTGAGAAGGTCATGGAGCTCGTGGCTGCCGGAGGCTAGCGGTGAATGGGGTACGGAATGATGGTGAGCATCCCGGAAAACAGTCCTTACGCCCCCGCTTCTTCGTGGAAGCGTCCACTTTTCTTGAAGGTGGGATAGCCGAGAACTTGGTGGCCGGTTGGGGGGAAGATAGGCCGGTTCCTCAAGATGTTCTGGACGCTCTTGGCAGGCATTCCTTTCCCTTGACTTCCAGCGACGCCCATCATGCCCGTTCCGTTCTACGCATGCGGAAGGGAGATAGATGCGAGATAGTTGTCGTGCCTTTTCGTGTCGTGTTTGAGGCCGCGATTCACGAGATCGGGGATGAGGTGACTGTTATCGTGGGCGGAGCGCGTGGCGCTCCGCCCACAGAATGCCGGTTGGTCTTGATTCAGGCACTCCCCAAACCGAAGAAGGTGGACGGCATAGTTAGGCGGAGTACGGAGGTTGGGGTTGATCATTTCCTTCTGTTTCCGTCCGACGGGTCTCCTTCTGTGCCCCTATCCAGGCTGGAAGGCCGCGTGGAGCGCTGGGAGAGAGTTGCTGAGGAGGCGGCCAAACAGTCCAGGCAGGTCTCATTGCCGGATGTTGGAGTTGTGGGTTCTCTCGGGGAGGCGGCTGTCTTGGCGGCTCAGGAGGGATGGATCTCAGTAGTGACCGACCCCTACGCCGACCATGGTCTGGAGCAGGTCATGCGGCGGATGGCGCCGCCACTCACTGCGGCGGTTGCGGTCTGGGTAGGCCCGGAGGGAGGGTGGTCGGATGAGGAGATATCATACTTTCGAAGAGCAGAGATGGAATACGCGAATCTGGGATGGAGGGTGCTTAGGACGGAGAACGCAGGTCCGGTATCAGCTGCCCTGGTGCGCAGCGTGTTGTCCGACTGATAAAATAGGAGACAGACTATGGATGACTGCGTCTTTTGCAAGATAATTGAGGGAGAGATCCTTGGTGAGGTCTTTATGGAAAACCAGGATTTCCTGGCTATCCGGGACATCAATCCCAAGGCACCTCAGCACTTGCTGGTCATTCCCCGTGAACACGTCGCTTCACTGGAGGGTACGGAGGGTTGGCCGGATGAGAAGGTCGCTGAGATGTTCCGTTTTGTGCGGATGGTTGCAGACAAGGCGGGAATTCGGGACTCCGGGTACCGCGTGCTTTCCAACGTGGGGGAAGACGCAGGGCAAGTGGTATTTCATCTGCATGTGCATGTGGTAGGCGGAGCGGGGTTAGGAGATTTTGCATGAGCCTTCTGGAACAGCTTCAGATACGCACTACGGACGCCATGAAGGCGGGACGGAAGCAAGAGGTAACTGCCCTGCGGTTGCTGATTTCTGAGTTGAAGAGAGGTGCCAAGGACGCGGGGCAAGAGCTGAGCGAGGCAGAGGAACAAAAGGTGTTGCGGAGAGAGAAGAAAAAGCGGGAGGAGTCTGCTGAAGCCTTTCGTTCTGGCGGGCGCTCGGAGGCGGCGGACAAGGAAGAGTCCGAGGCTTCGCTGATAGAGGAATTCCTTCCCCGCCAGATGGGAGAGGAGGAACTCCTCAAACTGATAGACCAAGTGATCGCTGAGACGGGAGCGGATTCCGTCAGACAGATGGGTCAAGTGATGGGACTGGTTACGGAGAGAGGTGGCGCTCAGGTTGATGGCAAAGCTGCGTCGCACTTGGTCAAGAGGAGACTATTGGCCTGAGGGGCGTTGTTTGGTGGTGTGTGCAGGCCTCGCTCATTGTGTAGCAGGGAAGGTCGGAAGACCCGCGTGACGAAGAAGATACTGTCTTTGGATAACTACGTAGCTGAGATGTTCGTGGGAGAGCATGATTCGAACCTCCGTGTGCTCGAGCAACTTCTGGACGTTGATATTTCCTTGCGCGGCAACCAGCTCACCCTCCAAAGCAGTGGAGAGGAAGTAGAGAGAGTCAGCGCGCTCATGGAGGAGTTGTTGGTCCTGGTGGAGGAGGGAAGACCTCTGGATGAAGAGACAATCAGGTTGGCAGCTTCGCTCAACGCCCAGGGCAGCGGCGGGGAGCGTGTGGGCTCCATAGTTGGTGACGTTATCCTGGAGCATAGGGGTTGTCGCATAGCGCCTAAGACAGTCAATCAGAAGACTTATGTTGATGCCATACGTTCACACACAATAACTTTTGGAATCGGCCCGGCAGGCACGGGCAAGACGTATTTGGCCATGGCGATGGCCACCGCAGCACTCCTGTCCGGGGAGGTGGCCCGCATTATTCTGACTAGACCGACGGTAGAGGCGGGAGAGAGTCTCGGCTTCTTGCCAGGCGACCTCATGGAGAAAGTTGACCCCTATCTCCGCCCGCTCTTTGACGCCCTTTATGACATGATCGACACCAATCAACTGTCGGAGCACATGGCCAAAGGGTCCATTGAAGTGGCTCCCCTTGCTTTCATGCGGGGGCGCACTCTCAATGACTCATTTGTCATACTGGACGAGGCCCAGAATACTACTCCGGACCAGATGAAGATGTTCCTGACGCGCCTCGGATTCGGTGCGAAGATGGTTGTTACGGGAGACGTGACACAGATAGACCTGCCGAGCGGCAGACGCTCCGGGCTGATAGTGGTAAGGGACATACTGGACGGCATTCCGGATATCGGCTTTGTAGCATTTGACAGCATGGATGTGGTCCGCCACAAGCTGGTGCAGGACATCGTCTCCGCATACAAGGCATACACGGAAGCGCAGAGGACCGAGCGCGAAGGCTCGTCTTCAGAGGCTGGAAGCCAGGATCGCCGTCGTGCCTAGAGTCCCCATATTGTAATGAGATATCGCCTATTCCTTAATGAGCGCCTGCGGGGCTTCCGTCGTTGGGTAGACGCGATGGACTCGCGGCGCTTCGGTCTGGCCATGTTGGTCGTTCTGGGTGTGGGACTCACCACAGTGATTTGCTCCAACTATCTTCCCAGTCGCTATGCGATAGAGGCCGGTGATGTTGCACCAGAGACCATCACGGCACCGCGTACCGTCACTTTTGAGAACTCAGACGTCACCGCGGAGTTGCGGACGGAGGCGGCTAATCTGGTGGAGCCTGCGTATCGTCCGAACCCGACTGCCCTGTCGACTGCGACAGCAAGCGTTCATAGCTTGTTCCAGAATGTCCGTGACCTGCAAGAAGAGATCGATCCGAGACTCACCACGACTACTTCGGTCGTGCCATCGGCAACGGTGACTACCGTTGGGGAGGCGGGCGGTACCGGTGCCAGTAACGGTGGGGGTTCGGCCACCACCACAGTCACCACCGTTGCCACCGCTACCACGACTACCACTACGGCCACCGTTGCCACAACGCAGGAAGCCGCGGCGTCAGGAACTGCCTCTAGCTCCACCATGGTTGACGGTGGAGCAACCGTGAGTACGGCTGTACCTTCCACCGTGGCCACCACCGACCGATGGCTTGAGTGGGAGGGTCCTTCCCTGTCCTGGGATCAGGCGGTAGCCGAAGTGCGGAAAAGCACACCGGCCACGGTCAGTGATGAGACCTTGCTCTACCTCCTCAAGGCAGATTCTGAGCATCTGACCCGCATGGAAGAAGAGGCCCGGGGGGTTCTCCGCATCGTGTATGTGGAGAAGGTGACGGAGGCCACTCTGGAGTCGGAGAAAGGGACGCTGCACTCGCTGGCAGATAGCCTGGACATGTCGCCGTCGGATCAAGAAACTATCTACAACATCACGGCTGCCTACTTGAAACCCAACCATATTCTGGATGAGGAGCAAACCCGAGTTCGTCGCGAAGAGGCCATGCGTGGCGTTGCACCGGTGATGGTGACAGTGCTGAAAGGTGAGCGCATTGTGCAGAAAGGGGACGTTATTACCCCGGAGAACATGCTGGCACTCCAGAATCTAGGTCTCGTGGAGACCAGGTCCAATTGGAAGATATGGACCGGTGTCTTCTTGGTGGTTCTGCTTGAACTCCTCGCCCTGGTTCTGCTCTTGGTGCGGTTCCGTTCTGCGACCCTTCGGGACAACAACTTGATGTTAGTGGTGACGACACTGCTCCTGTTGTTTGCCGCGCTGTCGCGACTACTTACCGTTCCGACGCTTTCTCCCTACCTCATCCCTATTGCAGCCTTGGGCATGCTCGCAACTATCATGGTAGGGACACGTGTGGGCTTGGTCCTGGTTGCTATCAGTTCTCTGAACGTTGGCCTCATCACCAACTTCAACTTCAGCTTCACTCTGGTTGGTATTCTGGTGGGAGCGATCTCTTTGTATCTGGTTTCGCACCTTTCACAGCGTTCGGAGCTACTGTCAGCGGGTGGTCTGATCATGTTGATCGGAGGTGGTGCGGTCTTCTCGTCTGAGTTGCTGCGGCAGGCGCCGCTGACCCAGGCTTTGCAGTCCAGCCTTTGGGGGGTCGGCAACGGTTTTCTGAGTATGGTGTTGACGGTGGGGTTGCTGATGGTGTTTGAAGCGGCATTTAACTTGACCACACCATTGAGGCTGTTGGAGCTGACCAACCCTGCGCAACCGCTGCTCCGCAGACTGATGCAGGTAGCTCCTGGTACGTATAACCACAGCATATTGATGGGCAATCTGGCTGAAGCTGCAGCCGAGGCGATTGGTGCGGATCCACTCCTGGCCCGAGTGGGTGCCTATTACCATGATATCGGCAAGACACAGCGTCCTGACTACTTCATTGAGAATCAGATTCACATGAAGAACCCGCATGACAAACTTACCCCAAACCTCTCCAAGTTGGCGGTGAAAGCCCACGTGCGGGACGGGGTCAATCTTGCGGAGGAGTTTGGGCTTCCTCGTCCTATACGGGATATCATCCGGCAGCATCACGGAACTTCAGTGCTCTCGTATTTCTATCACAAGGCAAAGGAAACCTCAGAGGAGGAGGTTTCACGAGATGGCTATCGTTACGAGGACGAGAAGCCTACATCTCGGGAGGCTGCCATCATCCTCCTGGCGGATAGCGTGGAAGCGGCCGCCAAAGCAATGCGGGAGCCTACGGCCAAGAAGCTGCAGATGCTTATTAGAGACATATTCAAGCAGAAGACTGAGGACGGGCAGCTTGATCGTTCGGAACTGACCTTTGGTGATGTGCAGAAGATACGGGAGGTATTTGAGAACAGCCTGCGGGGCTTCCTGGGTTCTAGAATCGAGTACCCTGATGAGGACAATGAGGATGAAACTGTCCTCTCACGAGCAGCGGGGGCGGACCATCCTCCTCATTTCTCATCGGTCGGTCCAAGACTCAGGTCCGTCTCGCTGGCACAGGGAGAGGTTGCGCGCATTGATGCGGAGGAGGACGTAGAGAAGAGTGACAGTAGCGAAAGCGCACCCTCAGACCAATCCTCAGACCAAGATTGAAGGCAATAGTGGAAGTGGTCAACCGGACCGCGGAACCTGTAGATGAGGAGTGGATCCGGCATCTGGCAACCGGTGTGCTCAACTCAGAAGCCCAGGAGTGCGGCCTCAGTGTGGCGTTCGTGCAGGAACCGGAGATGGTCCGGCTCAATGAGACCTATCGGAGGTTGAGGGGATCAACAGATGTGCTCTCTTTTCCGACCGAGGATGAGGGTTGGCCTGAGCCGGAGGGGAGCTCTGAGGGAGATACCGTGTACCTGGGCGACGTGGTGATCTGTGCTGCGGTGGGTCGGGACAATGCGGCAGTGGATGGGGTATCTCCAGAGATAGAGATAGGAATGCTGGTTATTCACGGTGTCCTGCACCTCCTGGGATATGATCATGAGGTGGATGACGGAGAGATGGTACGCCGGGAGAGAGAGCTACGTACTCATTTCCTGTCCCAACGTGGTTCCAGTCCGAGCGTAGATTGAAGGAAAGCAGCCCCATGCCGCAAGAAGAGAACTCGTCGCTGCTGGCCAGTTTCAACTACGCGTTTTCCGGAGTGGTCCATGTATTTCGCCATCAGCGCAACATGCGAATCCATTTTTTCTTGGCCTTCCTGGTCCTGGTGACCACCCTGTTCATTGATGTCTCTCGTCTGGAGTTCATGGCGATTCTGTGCGCCATAACTTTTGTGCTGATGGCGGAGATGATGAATACTGCCGTGGAGGCGGTTGCGGATTTGGCCTCATCCTCCTATGATCCCCGGGCCAGGGTGGCCAAGGATGTGGCGGCGGGAGCAGTTCTTGTTGCTGCTGCTAATGCGGTGGTGGTTGGATACTTGGTCTTCGCTGAGAAAGTAGCGGAACCGGGAACTGCGGTCATCACCTCGGTAAGAAGGTCTCCCCCCCACCTGACATTCGTTGCGCTCATACTGGTGATCTTGACGGTCGTCGTCCTGAAGGCGAGACTGGGGAGGGGTCGGGCATTCTCCGGCGGCTTACCTTCTGGGCATGCTGCTCTTGCCTTTGCGGGATGGGCTGCACTCACGTTTGTCACATCCGGTAGCGACCAGGGAGCGCTGGTGAGTGGGGTTGCGTTCCTGATGGCTGTGTTGGTTGCACAAACGCGTGTGCAGTCGGGGATACACAAGGGCAAGGAAGTGGTGGCGGGGGCGATACTGGGAGCTCTGGCTACTGTCTTGGTGTTCCAGCTTCTTTACTAGCGAAGACAAGAAGGAAGTAAGTGGCATGAAGAAGGCGCTGGCAGATGTGGCTAACCTATTGGAGTGGAATCAGTGACATCCCTGCGCTTGCGAAGAGTGAGCCGTCCCAACCCTGCAGAACTGGAAGTACTGGCCGCCTCTGACCGAGAGGTATTCGGATCGGTTGCGCTGGATACCTATGATCTTGCGGTGGTGGCTGAGGCCGGCGGTCTCTACCTGGGTGAAGTGGAAGGTGAGGTGGTCGGATCCTGCCAGCTTCTGCGCAAGCTCTCAGAACCTGAGGTGCTATGGGTGTTGGGCTTCTACATCAGACCAGAGTGGCAGAGCAGAGGGATGGGCAGGGCCCTCTTGGAGGCGATCACGAGGGAGCTGCCTGTACTGGGCGCGCAGGGCATGGTGTTGACCGTCGCTCCCGAGAACAAGAAAGCCATGGAGCTTTACCTGAACTTTGGGTTTAGGGTTGTTGAAGAGGTGGGAGAGTTCTACGGTAAGGGTGAGGATAGATATCTTCTCAGATATGGGCGAGAGTAGATTGTGAACGGCGATAGTCTCGGCTCCCCGGCCGGTTTCCGTTCTGGGTTTGTTGTGGTTGCTGGGAGGACCAACGTGGGGAAGTCCACGTTGGTGAACGGCATTGTAGGAGATAAGGTCAGCATAGTCTCCGACAAGCCGCAGACCACGCGGCGCCGAGTGGCCGGCGTGCTCACCAAGGGTACGCATCAGCTCGTGTTGCTGGACGTGCCGGGGTTCCAGAAGCCCATGGACAGTTTGACCACACGTATGCAGGAAACGGTGGATACCGCTTTTGCCGAGGTGGACGGAATACTCTTCGTGCTGAATGGGAAGGAGAAGCTGGGAAAGGGTGATCGTTTCATCGCCTCCCGGTTGAAGGGCGTGAGGGTTCCGGTGGTTGTTGCCATCAACAAGGTAGATCTCTTAAGCTCAGAGCAAGCAACTGCGTACCTGGAAGAAGTAGAGGCTCTCGGGGATTTTCATGATGTGTTGACCGTAAGTGCTTTGACTGGCTCAGGCGTAAAGGAGTTGACGTGGGGACTGGAGGGGTTGTTGCCGGAGGGCCCCGCGTATTTCCCCCCGGAGATGGTGACAGATCAACCTGAGGTGATGCTCATTGCTGAACTCATTAGAGAAAAGGTTCTTGCCTTGACCCGAGATGAAGTTCCCCACTCTGTAGCTGTGGAGGTTGTGGAAGTGGAGCCCAGGGAGAACCGGGATCTCGTGGACGTTCGGGCTTCCATTTATGTGGAGCGTAACTCTCAGAAAGGTATCGTCGTGGGACGCGGAGGACAACGCATAAAGTCGGTTGGGATTGAGGCCCGCACGGAGATCGAGAGGGTGTTGGGATCCCGCATTTTCCTGGACCTGTCAGTCAAAGTACGGCCCGGATGGCGTCAGGATCCGGGGATGTTGAACCGGTTGGAACTGTAGCTTGGTTAAGACATACTTGACCGAGGTTGTATCATGTAGGCGTAAGGTCACGTTCAAGGTGTGGGCCTGAGGGGCCGCGCTCTTGCCGGAGAGGATGAGGGGTGACGTTGAGGGTAGAGGAGCTTGCAAAAACTATTGACAGCACACTTCTTGAACCTACAGCGACGCATGCTGAGGTGGAAGAATTGTGTGAGGGGGCGATTGAGCACCATTTCGCTTCTGTGTGTGTTCTGCCCTATTACATTCCGACTGCGCGCAAGATATTGCGTGAGCACGATGTGAAAGTGGGCACGGTGGTTTCCTTCCCGGACGGGGGAGACTCCATGCGTGCCAAGGTCGCCTCTGCAGAGAGCTCGGTGGCATCGGGGGCGGATGAGCTAGACGTTGTGATGAATATTGGCGCCATGCTGTCAGGGGACTTCCGTTACGTGCGTGATGAGCTGGTTCGGCTGATGCGGGCTGTGCGCATGAAGAGCGTGAACGCGGGGCGCGGATTGATCCTGGTCAAGGTAGTCGTTGAAGCATACTACTTGGATGACAAGCTGAAGCGGCTGGCTTCCAAGATTGTGGAAGATGTGGGGGCGGACTTCATCAAGACCTCTACCGGACGAGCTCCGGGCGGTGCCACGACCAAGGACGTTGAGCTCTTCCGTGACCTCCTAAGTGAGGACGTGGGTGTCAAGGCGTCTGGAGGCATACGCACTGCGGCAGACGCGGAGCTGATGATTAATGCCGGTGCTGCGCGAATCGGCACTTCTCACGCGGTAGAGATCATCAAGGAGTTTGCTTCGGGCCAAGGGTGAGTCCCGCGCGCTCCCGCTACCTTCAGACTCGGGCTCTGGTAGTGGGGTCCATGCGCTACCGTGAGGCTGACCGTATTCTGACTCTCTATACTCGGGAGAGAGGAAGACTGTCTGCCTTGGTCAAGGGCGTGCGGCGAACCAAGTCGCGGGTGGGAGGGCGTGTGGAGCCCTTTTCACTCATAGAAGCTCAGCTGTATCGCGGTACTGCGGGTAGTCTGTACACCCTGACTGGCGTGGAGACCACTCGTACGTTCATGGGAGCGCGGGATACGCTTTTCCGCATGCAGGCCGGAGCTCGTCTCTTGGACGTTGTCAAGCGTGCCTTTCCTGAGGAAGAAAGACACATTGAGGCTTTCTTCCTTCTGGTGAGGTCCATAGCCGCTCTGTCTGAAGCAGGTGACGCCGAAGCAGCGGAAAGGGTGGTTGCATCGGCCCGTGCCAAGTTAATGCTTGCGTTGGGCTACCTTCCCCAACTGAACACATGCGTTCGTTGTGGGAGTCGTGAGAATTTGCATGCCTTTCACCCTGGCATGGGTGGAGTTGTGTGTTCAGCCTGCTGCCCCGGTGAAACGCACGAGTATTTTTTGTTCTCCTCCAGCGGCTTTGCCGCACTTCGCAGTGTTCTCGAACACCCGGTGGACGAGGTGGGGGTGATGGAGCTATCCGCAGAGGCAACCAGAGAAGTAGGGCGGGTAATTGGCCGGCTGTTGGAGTTCCACGGGCACTAGTGGCGCTCGTAGTTGGGAGCTTCTTTCGTTATCTGCACGTCGTGCGGGTGGCTTTCTGCCAGTCCGGCCGCGCTGGATCGCATGAAGCGAGCTTTGGAGCGCAACGCATCTATGTTGGCGCTGCCTGTGTAGCCCATCCCGGCCCTTAGGCCGCCGATCAGTTGGAAGGCGATGTCGGACAGCGGCCCCTTGTGAGGCACCATGCCCTCAATGCCCTCAGGGACCAGCTTCTTCTGGCCCTCCTGGAAGTAGCGATCGCCTCTGCCCTCGCTCATAGCGCCTACGGAGCCCATGGCCCTGTAGACCTTGTAGCTGCGCCCCTCCCAGAGGATGCGTTCACCCGGGCTCTCTGTGGTTCCTGCCAGGAGGGAGCCGATCATCACGCTATTGGCACCGGCTGCTATGGCCTTGGCGATGTCTCCCGAATAGCGTATGCCTCCGTCTGCAATGATAGGAATATTGTGCTTCTCCGCGGCGCGAGCGCAATCGGCTATCGCCGTCACCTGTGGAATCCCACATCCCGTTACCACGCGAGTAGTGCAGATGGAACCCGGGCCGATGCCCACCTTGATTCCATCCACCCCTCGTTCGATCAGCGCCAGGGTACCTTCGGGGGTGCCTACGTTGCCGGCTATCAACTGGACGTCCGGATAATCTTCCCGGATCCTTGCGACGGTATCCAGAACACCCTTGGAATGGCCGTGAGCGGTGTCAATGCAGATGATGTCCGTTTGAGCCTCTACCAGCGCGGCCATCCGATCATTCGTATCTGAGGATATGCCCACCGCGGCTCCAACGCGGAGGCGCCCGAGATGGTCCTTGCAGGCATTGGGAAACTCTATCTTCTTCATGATGTCTTTGATGGTGATAAGCCCCCGCAACTTGAATTCCTCGTCCACAACCAGAAGCTTCTCGATCTTATGTATCTTGAACTGCTCCAGCGACTGATCCAGGGTGGTGCCGACAGGTACAGTAACCAGGTTCTCAGAGGTCATCAGCTCGGATATAGGCCGGCTGAAATCAGTCTCAAACCGGGTGTCCCGGTTGGTGACGATGCCCACGAGTGTTCCATCGTCTCCGACTACAGGCACGCCTGAGATCTTATATTCGGCCATAATGGATTCCGCGTCGCCGTAGGTGGCATTGGGGGGAAGAGTGATGGGGTCAACAATCATCCCTGCTTCACTTCTCTTCACCTTGCGCACCATATCTGCCTGTTGCTCGGCGGGCTGGTTCTTGTGGATGACGGTCATCCCACCTTCGCGGGCCAAGGCAATAGCCAGAGATGTCTCAGATACCGTGTCCATGGCTGCGCTGAGCAGGGGGATGTTCAGCTCAACGTCATTCGTAACCCGAGTGGCTACGTTGACTTCCTTGGGAAGCACCGATGATTCTGCTGGGACCAGCAACACATCATCAAAAGACAGCCCTTTCTTGGTGAATTTGCGTTCCCAATCGATCAACGTTGAACCTCCCAGGATGGTTTACAAGATTCTAGCGGAAAGGCCTGGTGTATGCACCTCCGTATTCGTACTATTGTTGTTAAGCTATCAAGCAGCGCGGAAAATTTGACGCTTTGCCCAGGGAAGAGAATAGGAGAGAGGGGATTATTCAGTGTCAGAAGACCTGACGGCGGAGATAGTGGGTCCTATTCGCTGGGACGTATCACAGGACATATCAGGATTCACGGCCGGTGAGGGCGTGGATGCTGAGTCGGCGGTGATAACTTGGACAGTTGCCCTTCTTCAAGAGCATCCGGAGTTGCGGAAGCGTATGGACTGGGGGAGATTTCGCTCACGGGTAGTGGAGAACCCGGCGGATATCATGCTAGCTGGGTGGGATGAAGATGGCATATTCCGAGTCCGCCAGGCGATATTGGAGGGGAAAAGTGGCAAGGGGCCGGTCGAGTTCAACGGGCTGGGATCTGGGCGGCCAACAGCGATTCGTGCGCAGTTGGGCAAGATCTTCAACGAACTGCGGGGTAAGCCTGTGAAGTCTCGAGAGAGAAAAACCATCAGGGCCCTGGATCAGTGGATAAAGGCACACAAGTGGCCCAAACCCGTGGCGGAGGCTGCGCGCAGTCTGGTTCGCCGCATGCAGGGCGGGACCTATCTGGTGCTCCTGCCGGGGGCGGGCGCATCTCACGGGAAAGCCAGTGGGACTGTACCTGCAGAAGTCCGTGACATGGACCTTCCCGGGACAGGCACAATCTCCATTTTCTGTTATCTTCACGAAACACGGGCGGTGATCTGGTTACGTGTGAATCCGATTACAGCAGGCAAGGAGGCGAGGGAGACGTTACGCGCCCTCTGTCCGGAGCGTAAGGTATCCTGAGCAACAACATGGATTTCTGTTTCATCCACGCGGCAGATCTTCATCTTGATACTCCTTTCCAGGGAGTGTCCCAGGCGTCTGCGGAGGTTGCGGCAGAGCTGCGTGACGCCTCGCTGAAGGCGTTGGACGGTCTGGTAGACCTCGTCTTGGAGCGAGATGCCGCCTTTCTTCTGTTGGCCGGAGATATCTATGATTTGGAAGACCGCAGTCAACGTGCCCAACTGCGGCTACATAGGGGACTCTCTCGTCTGGCGGAGAACGGGATCCCTACTTTCATGGTGCACGGCAATCATGACCCGCTCGGCGGTTGGCCGGCAGTGCGGGAATGGCCGAAACTGGTGACTTCGTTTGGCTCTGGTGAGGTTGGCCGGGAGATGGTGGAGCGGGATGGGGACGTATTAGCGGTCGTGCACGGCATCAGTTACTCCCAGAAGGATACCAGGGAGAATCTGGCCCTGCGTTTCCCTCACGCGGAGGGAGAGGGATTGCAGGTGGGACTTCTTCACTGCAACCTGGGTGGCAATACTGAGCATGAAGCTTACAGCCCCTGCTCGGTGGTGGACCTGGAGCGCACGGGTATGGACTACTGGGCGTTGGGTCACCTTCACAAGCATCAGAACTTCACGGGAAGCGCGTCTACCATCGCCTACTCGGGCAACACCCAGGGCCGCAGCATGAAACCTGCTGAACGTGGAGAGAAGGGAGCGCTGGTGGTGCAGGTGAGGGGCGGCAAGGTAATGGACACTGAGTTCGTGGCGTTGGACCACGCCCGGTTTATGACCTTGACCCTTGACGTGTCGGGGCAGACAGATCTGGGCGCGCTTAGGGCGTGCCTGAGTAAGAAAGGGAGTGACCTCAGACAAGCGAACCCCGGACGTGGCCTGGTCGTGCGTGTATATCTTCAAGGTCGGGGACCGGTTCACCGGGACCTCGTCAGACGCGGAGCCGTCGAAGATCTTGTGAGGGATATGCGGGAGGAGGCAGACGCCATGCGGCCCTTCCTATGGTGGGAGGGATTGCGCAATCAAACCCGCCTGGACCGCGACCTGGATGCGCTACGGAAGCGGGATGATTTTTCCGGAGAGATCATGCGCGTGGCGGATTCTTTGCTGAATGATCAGGAACGTCGGACACGTTTGGCGGAGGATAATTTATCCACCTCAGGCCGGACTCCAGGAGATTTCTTGCGGTACGTTCAGGAGCCGGATGCCGCCTCAGTTCTGGATGTATTGGAGGAGGCCCGTGATCTGGCCTTGGATCTGCTGGAGGAGAGCTAGATGCGGATCACCGGCTGGCACATCGATGGCTTCGGCGTCTTTCGGGAATATCGTCTGGAGCAGCTGCCTCCAGGTCTTACCATCCTGCTGGGTGCAAACGAAGCAGGTAAGACCACGCTGTTAGCCTATCTACGAGGCGTGCTTTTTGGTTTTCCTGGTGGGCAGAGGGGCAAGAATTTCTACCCCCCCATGAATGGCGGCAATCACGGCGGGCGTGTCTTTCTGGAAAGCCCTGAGGGATCGGTATCTGTGGAGCGTTTTGTGGGCAAGAGACAGCCGGAGATACGTGGCAAGGGCAGTATGCAACAGGGGCCGGAGGATCTGCGGGCACTCCTTGGTGGCGTGGATGAGGCGCTCTTCCGGTCGGTCTTCGCATTCAGTCTGACCGAACTCCAGGACCTTGACACTCTCTCAGAGGACGGCGTGCGGGATCGGATCTTCTCCGCCGGTATTCGGGGCGCCGGGTCTTCGGCGAATCAGGCCCTGAAGGAGCTGGACAAGGAGATGGACAGTCTTCTTCGGCCTCGCAAGAAAGAGGGCCCACGTATAAACCAGCTTATCCATGAGATGAAGCTCTTAGAAGACACGGTTCGGAAGGTAGAGATAGAAGCCGAGAGGTACCCAGAGATCTTGGAGCGTCGCCGGGAGTTGGAATCGCGTCTGGAGGAGATCCGGGACGAGCAGGACAGAGTTGGAGTCATGAAGGCCAGGTCTTCCTTGCTACGGGATTTATGGCCGTTGGAGCAGGAATTGCAGGAGGCGCGCGGACGGTTGAGGGAACTGGAGAAAGTGGAGGAGTTTCCGGCCAACCCTGAGGATCGTCTGGCTGCGGTACTGGAGAGCGTAAGGGGCGCGGAGAAGGCTAAGAGGGATGCCCAGGGCAGACTGGATGCTACCAAGGACCGCATTGTCGTGTTGGAGGAGGGGTTGGAGGAACGTCTCCTCGCGGTTGCGGATGGTGTGGACGTTAGACATGGGAGCCTGGGGATCCATCGTGAACGTGTGGAGAATCAGCTTCCGGAGTTGCGGAACCGGGAGAAGGCAGCTACGGCAAAGCTGCAGGAGGAGCTGCGTAACCTCGGTCCGGGCTGGGACGAGCACAAAGTGGCGGCTACGGACGTGTCGGTGCCTAAGCAGGAAGCTTTGGCCCGCTGGGAGCGGAAGCTGAATGACGCAGGGGAGGATGCGAGAGAGGCGAAGCGCCGGTTCCAGGAGGCTGCACAAGCACGAGAGGAGAGAAGGGATGGGAGAGATAGGAAGATTGAAGACCTGAAGAAGAGTGAAGAGCCGGATGCCCTTGCGTTGGAGGATCAGGAAGGGGCGCTTCGCACTCTACGGAATAGGCGCTTAGAGTCAGAGAGACTACAGGCTCAGGTTGAGAGGCTGGAGGAGCAGAGACGCGTGGCGGCGCTCCGGCAGGCGGAGCGCCGCCACGCTGTGGTCCCCGCCGCTGTGTCCTGGCTCCTTGGCATCTTGGCTGCTCTTGTGGTGGTGGGTGGAATATCACTTCTGGTTAGCGGATATGCATCCGGCCTCGCTCTTATCGTAGGGCTTGCTTCGGTCATGGTGGGCCTGACATTGGGAGGTGTGGTTGCCTATCTCCGTTCTCGGGCCCAGAGTGCGTCCGATCACGAGGGCGGTCAGGGAGTACGGGGAGCGGAGGAACAGCTTGGTGCTGCAAACAGACAGTTGGGCAATGCTGTCTCAGAGTTGAAGCGTGCCGCTGAGAGTTTGGGTCTGAATTCTTTGCCTGAAGTCGGAGAGATCGATGATTGTGAGACGGAGCTTAGCCGGCTCCGCGGAGCGCTTGACCGGTATATAGCTCTCCAGCAGGATTGCAGGGACGCGGAGGAGGGCCTGCTCCGTGCGGAGAGGAATGAAGGTGGGCGCAAACAAGCGTGGGATAATGCTCAGCATCAACTTCAAGACATGAAGGAGCGTTGGGCGGAGGAGCGGACCCTGCTGGGAGTGTCGGAAGACCTGTCCCCTCAGGCGGCGTCGGATTTCATCCGTGGCGTGCGTGGTGCCGGAGAGGCCCTGGCTGAGCGAGAGAAAGTGCGTAAGGCGCTGAGGCAGGCAGAGACACTTGTTGACGAGTGGGAGAGCGGCGTGAGGGAGCTCTTGAAGGAGGCCGGTAGGTCGGCAGGAGGAGAGCTCAAAGGTGACGGTTCCGGTAGCGGTGAGCAACTGATCCAGGCCCTTGTCAGCCTGCGCGCGGAGTGCGAAGAGGACAGAGGCGCCAGAGTGAAACTGGAAGGGGAACAAGAGAGTTGGAAGCAGCTTCAGCAGGAGATGAATAGCGCGAACGAGGAGCTGGTTGAGGCTTTGGGTGATCGTGAAGGGCTTTTCCGCGAGGCCGGAGTGGAAGACGAGGAGGGCTTTCGTAGAAGGCTGGTTGTTTATCGGGAGCGGATGGAACTGGAGAAGACTAGCCGTGATCGGGAAAGACAGATAGAAGCCAGGTTGGGGCGGGGCGAGGAAGCAGAGTTGAAGCGCCGGGAACTGGCTGCGGGGCGAGTGGAGGAATGGGAAAAGGAGGAGATGGAGGCTGGACGGGCAACAGGTGATTTGGAGGAAGAGAAAGAAGAAGTTAGCACTGAGTTGGGCAAAGTGTTGACGGAGCAAGAGAATCTGGAGGAGTCTGGAGACATGCCGGAGCTGAGGAGCAGGATGGAGGGGATGAAGGCGGATGTCGCCGAGTCTTTTCGCAGATGGCAGATGCTTGCCGCGGCCAGGGGGCTCATCAAGGAGACTTTGGCGGAATTCACCAAAGCTCGTCAGCCTGGAGTGCTGGAGGAGGCAGGGAGTCTGTTTGCTCGCATCACTGAGGGTCGGTATAGGGAGGTGATTCAGAGTGGGGAAGGTGAGGGTCTTGAGATAGTGGACTCTGATGGACGCGTCAAGCTACCTGAACAACTGAGCCGGGGGACTGCGGAGCAGCTTTACCTGTGCTTGCGTCTGGCTCTGGCTGCGGACATGGGAGAGAGGATGGTGCCGCTGCCCGTGGTAATGGACGATGTTCTGGTGAACTTTGACCCTCGTCGCGCTGAGGCAACGGCCCAGGTCCTGACGGAGTTCTCTGCCGGACACCAATTACTCTTCTTCACCTGCCATCCGGCCACGATGGAGCTTCTGAGGCAGACACGTCCGGAGACGAACGTAGTCATATTGGAGGACGGCATGCCCAATACGTTCTTGGACCAGCAATCATGAGTGAAGTCCGCCGTATTGATGGAGAAGCCTGGGAGGAATCTCAGCAGGTTGTTCCTGTGGGGGATGATGAGGAAGTTGGGGGTTGGGTGGAGTACTTGTTGGATTCCGGAGCCCGTTGGGACGAGGAGGGCGAACAGACTACCCTGCAGGACGGGCATGTGGTGGTACTCGCAGTACGTCGCCCAGGCCCGGAAGGCCGCATCACCTATTACATGGTTTCCACGGAGGAGTTCAAGCGTAGCGTGCGGCGCGCTTTGCGCAACCGAGGCGGGGGGCGCCTGGAGCGGTTGGGTGGATTGGCGCGTCAGCTGCTGGGACCGGTTGCTGAGAACTGGAGAGAAGCGTGGCTCAAGACCTTTGTCACACCTAGTGATGTGGCTGCACTTGCCGGGGTAGATCCGGAGAAGGTGGAGGAGTGGCGTGGTGACCATACATTTCCGCTACCCGTGGTGGAGCGGAGCCCCGGGCCTCTGTTCGTTCGGGAGGATGTTGAGCGGTGGTTGGAGAAGAAAGGCCTGCTGGAGTGAGGGACTGGGGTGAGGGACTGGGGTGGACTGGGGTTCTCCCAGGGCTCTCCCGACTGGTCTGATACATTCATGGACTGACCCCAATTGTCAACCTGGACATTGTCCTCGACGGTAGATAGAGTAATTGCACGTGGCAACTGGGAAGAAGTATTGGTGTTCCGCCAGGGGGGAGCGGGTGGGGTCGACTCTTCTCGTTTTGAAAGGCTCTCGGGTGCGGGAGTACCTTCAGCAGAATCAAAGGCTGCTGGCGGCGCCGCGTGGACAAGTTGTCCGTACCGCGTTTAATCTTACCTGGGTGAGCAGTCAGATTGATCTGAGTCTGCTTGAGCCAGGCCTCCAGACTCTCATCATGTTCTCTGACCATCCGTATGGGGTGTTGTGCCCGATTCGCTACGGATCTTTGGTAGCCGTCCGGCGCTTTGATGAATATCTGGACCTTGAGGTGAGGGTTGAGGAATTCGTTGCCCCGTGGACAATTGCATGGGGTGGAGTGTCGGGATCCGGGCGGGAGAACACCATCAAGCCGGAGGTTTTTGGAGATGGGGGACAGAAGGTCTTCGTTCAGGTTGCCCCTGAAGATACGGATCTGCCGGAAAAGGGGGTTGCGGATGAGGATTTGGAGGCTTGGAGGCGTATAGTCGACTATCTCACCGAGTCGGAGGAAGAGAGGGAGTATTTCAGGGCTGCGCGATTCTTCAGACCGCTATCTCTCCGCTGGATCGGGGAGGAGGAGAGCGAGCAGGGAGAGGATCTCCTTGTTGGTTCCGGAGCCGCCTTCATACCTGGTGCCCGGTATCGGTTGGACCTCTACTCATACAATCCCCACCTACCTGAGCGTGAGGCTAACAGTAGCCTTATTCGCCTCGGGGGCGGCGGTGCTTTCGCTTTTAGCACGGGTAGCGGCCTAGAACCTCCCCATCTGGTGCAGAATGGACGAGTGCAACTTGAGTTCGTGCCCATCAGGCAGGGGGTGCATGCCTTGGAACTCTCGGTGGTTCCCAAGGCTGAAGTCTCGTCCTTTGTTCGTTTGGATGGTCTTGAGGTCGCGGGTGATGCCTCTGATCCTTTGGCTACCACTCTGAAGTCATGGGGTAGGCTCAAACCCGTTCCAGACCCATCGGTTGTAGACCTGGAAGAAGTAAGGTCGAGGCGCCAAGGAGCCGAAACTCTGGGAATGTCCCAAACGTCAGCGAAACGAAGGGAAGTCAGCGTCGCCGCGTTGCCGGGAGGAGAGGCACTGCGCCTGGATGACTGGCTTGCGGAGCATGCGGACATGAGCGAACATGACCGTCTGACACTCTTTGAGTCATTCCTGAACTCGTGGTGCGATGCGGATGACGTGGCTGAGCGCTACGCTGCAATCGCCTTCAGAGAGGAACAATGGGACAAAGTCACGGAGGCGCTTAACGGTCGGGAAGGGCTGAGTGAACATGCTCAGTATTTGCGTTTCTTGGCCTTGTGTGAGCAGGGAAAACTAGGGAACCTTGCGGATATTGCTGAGACTCTGACATGGGCTTCGGAGTATGAAGATTTCTTCGATCGGTTCCTGGACGTCGTTCCAAGGTTAGACCTTCTTACGAGAAATGATCTCGCTAACCGGTTGCCTTTTTGCGTGTGGGGGGATGATAAGAGCTGCCGTTTTCTGCGCACGTTGATGGAAGGCGAGTGTGATCCGTCCGTGGTTTCCATGATCATCGGCGCTCTGGAGGAGTATCAAGGACTGTTTGGGATGGATGCGGACGATGTGCTCGATTGGCTGGTGAAACAGGCGCGCTCCATGGATTCTCCGGGGCCGGAGCTGATTCATGCCCTGGTGGATTGGTCGGTGCAGGCCAGACATGGGGAAGAGGTGGTAGAGCTGGTTTCCGGGAGTCTTCTCTCCCTTCTCTACCGAGAGGAGCAAGATCATTCTGCGGTGATTCGAACCGTAGAGGAGCTCAAGCCTGCCCTCAGCTTCCCGCAGCGCTTTCGCCTAGAGACTTCAGCGGCGGACGTGCTATTGGACGGAGCGAAGGGTACCGATGGCTCCGAGGAAGTGGAGGCAGCCATCTTGCAGCTGATTTCCCTATTGGATGCGTGTTTGGAAAAGGGTCATCTGTGGGAAGGCGAGGAGCTTGTAAATCGCTTGCGAGGCATCATCAAGACTCGCAGCACCATGAACTCAGACCTGCGGCAATGGGGTAACGAAGCGGTTGAACGCTTCAAGGATCATCTGGAAGAGTGGAAACCCTACCGCTCTAACCTCATGGATGAGATTCAACAGCGAGCCCTGGACCTGGGAGAGAAGTTTTCAGGCCGCACGTTTCACGTGTTCACCGGGCACCAGGGGTCGGACAAGGGGACCAGCTACAAGAAGCTGGAGGAACTTACTTCTGTGCCCGTGGACGTACACGGGCTGGCTGAAAGGGGTGCGCTGGACGGCCTCCGCTCGGAGAAGACGGTGGTGATTGTGATCACGCGGTGGTCCAGCCACAAAGATACGGATTATGTTGAGCGGCAGTGCAGCAAGAAGAAAATCCCTCATTATCTTATGCCCCAACGCATCACTTCGTCAGAAGGAATCATCAAGGAACTGGCGGAGAGGTTGCAGTGACTCTGCAAGATGGTATTTGGACAGGAATCCCCCACAGGAGAGTCGTACGGGGTGCTACGGGATGATCAGGGAGGAAGTCTTCTTCTTCTCGGGTTCCGCCCTTCTACGGATCTGGACGATCTCTACCGCGGTAGTGCCCGGGAAGCTACCAATGCCCTGCTGTGCCGCCTGTTCCGCCTCCGGCTGAGAAGAGAGCGGACGCGTAGTTCCTATCACCCTCCCTTGGGCGTCAAGGAATAGCACCCGCCAGCGTTGTCCTTGCGTCTTGTTGTATTGCACTTCCGTCCCCCTTGTAGCAGTCGGCGTACGCCGCCGCCTTAATCTTGCCCTTGCCGGAGCCTTCCGGCTAGTGTATCAACATACCATGGACGGTGGTGGGGCGATATCCTGGTGGAGAGATGCATCAGCGCTGGTGTGGAGGTGAGTATGGGTTTTGTACATTATGTACAACATGTACAAAGTGGCCAGGAGCGAGGCCGTGGGCTTAATCCGGGTCAAGCTCGTCGTGTGTATGATCGTATAGGCCGTATGCAGGATTGGCAGTCCTTCTATGAGTCGCCTGCGGTGGAACAGATGGTGCGCCATGCGGAGTTGGGGAGAGCCCGGGCTGTCTTTGAGTTCGGGTGTGGCACAGGCAGACTGGGTGCGGAGCTCTTGGCTCAGCGCCTACATCCTTCAGCAACATACACGGGAGTGGATATCAGTCCGGTAATGGTGAGTTTGGCGCAGGAGACCTTGAACACCTGGGAGGATCGCGCGACCGTCCAAATGAGTGGGGAACAGCCAAGGATAGATGCCGCAGACCGCTCGTTTGATCGTTTTCTGTCCCTTTATGTATTCGATCTCCTGGCCCAAGAGTACGCCTTGGCAATAGTGCGCGAGGCGGCCAGGGTCCTTGAGCCGGGTGGACTCCTGTGCTTGGTGAGTCTGACCTGGGGAGATTCGGTGCTTTCGCGTGGATTGAGTCGTCTCTGGGAGGGATTGTGGTCGGTGAATCCCAAGATGGTGGGAGGTTGTCGGCCGGTGGAGCTGTTCAGCTTTGTGGAGCCTGCTCAGTGGCGCACCCGGCACCGTAGTTACATATCTGCCTGGGGTTTGACTTCGCAAACAGCGGTACTGGAACGACGCTAGATCGGCGGAGCGGGACCGCTCTTTTCTCACACGGGAGCAGTCTCTCCGATTGTGTATAATTCCATCACTGCATGGAGGTGGGTCCCTTTGGCTCCGGCTGGCCCTCCTCCTCTTTCTTCTTGTCTGTCTTAGGCTTACGACACCCTTGAATCCAAAATGCTTAGGTGAGAGATACCCATATGCCCGATAGTTATCTGCTGCGAAATAGGAACCTGAGAGTCATCTTCAGCGTGACGCTGATGGCAGTGATGAGCGTCTCCAGCATCACGCCGGCTTTCCCCAAGATTATTCATGAGTTCGCCATCTCTGGGATTGAGGTGGGACTCCTGATTACCGCGTTCACCCTACCGGGGGTTTTCCTTACCCCGTTCCTGGGTGTTCTGGCTGACCGTTGGGGTCGCAAGAAGATCCTGGTTCCCAGTCTCCTTCTTTTCGCCGTCGCCGGCGCGTTCTGTGCTCTAGCTCCCACCTTCAACATCCTGTTGGCATTGAGGGTGGTGCAGGGAGTAGGCGGTGCGGCCCTGGGCTCACTGGCCACCACCCTGGTGGGAGATCTCTGGGAGGGCAGGGAGATGGCGGCTGCCATGGGACTGAATGCCAGTGTGCTCAGCATTGGCACCGCCGCCTATCCTGCGATAGGGGGGCTATTGGCGGCAATAGCCTGGAATGTGCCCTTTCTCCTGCCCTTGATGGCGCTCCCTGTTTCTCTGCTGGTGTTGCTACGCTTGAACAATCCGGAACCCAAGAACGGTGAGAGTATTCGTGACTACTTGCGGGGTGCTGCGGGTTACTTCAAGGATATCCGGGTCTTGGGTCTCTTTGCGGCCGGGATTATCCTCTTCATAATTCTTTTTGGCACGTATCTTACCTACTTCACGTTGCTGCTGGATCGGGAGTTTGGTGCGTCCGCGCCGGTCATCGGCCTCATGATGTCGTTGATGTCGTTGACCACGGCCCTTATCTCTTCGCAGATGGGTCGAATCAACCGTCGCCTCTCCGTGGGCACGATCATCAATGTGAGCTTTCTCATCTACGCTCTGGGGCTGGTGGGGATCCCGTTGGCGTCGAGTCTTTGGACGATGGCTGTTCCCATCATGATCTTCGGGGTAGCGCAGGGGGCGAGCATCCCTACTATCCAGACTGCGGTCGCCAGCTTCGCTCCTCTTAACTATCGGGGGGCATTCATGTCTATCACCAGCATGGTCATTCGCGTGGGCCAAACGCTGGGACCTCTGGTCATGGGAGGCGTATATCTCTGGGGTGGGATCCACGCCACTTTCTATGTGGGTGCCGGTATGGCGGTAACCGTGGCTGTGGTGGGTCTTGTAGCCGGGCGGCTCATGCCTTCCTATCTTGAGCCTGAGGCTGAGCCGAATCCCTAACGGAGTGGCTCATCGTCATACGATACGGTGAATCAGTAGAGATCATCTTCAGAAGGTGACCAGGTGCGTTCTTCTTTGCGGCGGGAACGTTTGCGCTTGTTGCGCAACCTTCGGGTCTTGGAGGAGCGCGGAACCTTGGTGTTGCGTCGGGGCTCATCCGGGGAAATCGCACCCTCCAGCAGGTCTGCGAAGCGGTTCCTGACCGTCTCCCGGTTAGCTGCCTGCGAACGGTGCTTTTGCGAGGAAAGCAGTAGCTCTCCCTCGTTGTTGATGCGGTTGGATAGATTCTTGATGATTAGCCGCTTCTGCTCTTCACTCAGTGTTGGAGATTCGCCCACCGGAAAGCGAAGGGTGACCTTGGTATCCGTCTTGTTTGCGTGTTGCCCTCCCGGCCCTCCGCTACGCGCCGTGGCATAAGTGATCTCACCATCGGGAATAGAGAGATCGTCCCTAATGTGGATTTCGCGTCCCACGTCCTCCTTCTCCCCTGCTGTTGCCATAGGCCCAATCTGTCGCAGGACCCATTCTACATAAGGAGACAGACACAGAGGCCCTCAACCAGGGGAGTTGCGGCAAGATCAGGCTAACGCTTCCCGGATGGTGATTGACGAAGGAGGGGGAGGACGGTAAAATTGCGAGTTCTGATGTAGGTGCATGAATACCCCTCCTTCTTGAGGATCCGCGCGAATGAGAAAGCCCCCTTTCACGGGTACGTTGGCCCGCACATGTGCGCGGCGTCCCTGGTTGGTTGTGGGCGTGTGGGTGGTCCTGCTTGCGCTAGCCTCTGTATCCGCCACAGGCCTGGGTGAGGTCCTTACCGCGGGCGAGATGGAATTTGTCAACCGTCCCGAATCTGTCCAGGGTGCACAATTGTTGGAGCAGAGGATGCGAGGACCTGAGCCTCAGGGCGAGACGGTCATAGTGCGTTCACTGGACCTTACCGCGGATGATCCTGGTTTTCGGCGCGTGGTAGACGGGGTGGTTGGAGAGCTGACCGCGCTCGAGGGTTCGGTGGAGTCGGCAGTCAGCTACTATCAAGTCCATACCTTCGCTCCGGAAGCGGCAGGGGCGATGCTCTCTTCCGATGGACATACCGTCCTTGTCTCCGTGACCTTGAATGGCGATGATGGTTCGGAGATGGAGGCATTCCACGCCGTACTGGATGCTCCCAGAGAGCAGGGGTTCCAGGTGCTCAGCGTGGGTGACGAGACGGCTGAAGAGACGTTCATGAGTACCGCGGAGGAAGATCTCAGGGTGGCGGAGATGTACGGACTGCCCATCACGTTGGGGGTCCTGATCGTTGTCTTTGGAGCACTGGTTGCGGCCGGGTTGTCACTACTCCTGGCACTGGTGGCCGTGGTGGTGGCTGTGGGATTGGCCGCGCTGATAGGCAAGGTGTTCGCTCTCTCCTTCTTCGTAGTCAACATGATTGCCATGATCGGGCTGGCCGTAGGCGTGGACTATGCGCTGTTCATCATCGAGCGCTATCGGGAGGAGCGGGTCCGTGGCGCTGCGCGCAGGGAGGCCATTGGGCTGGCAGGGGACACGGCGAGCAAAGCGGTGCTTTTCTCGGGGGGCACGGTCATGTTGGCCCTCCTTGGTCTTTTTCTCATTCCCATCACCACCTTTCGCAGCCTGGGAGTAGGAGCGTTGCTGGTTGTGGGTGTAGCGGTTCTAGCCATGCTGACTTTGGTGCCGGCCTTATTGAGCCTCTTGGGTGACAGGATTGACTGGCCGGGGATCAGGAAACGCGGACGCCGGAGCGGCCGAGTTGAAGGCGACCCGAACAGCTTTGCCTATTCTGGCTTCTGGGGAAGGGTGGCCAAGGGAGTGATGGCACGTCCCGTACTTAGTGTAACCGTGGCGGGAGCCATGCTCTTAGCCGCTGCTCTTCCCGCCATGGACCTGGTGATAGGGGCGTCAGGGGCGGAGTCGCTTCCATCCGGGCAGGCTCGGGAGGCCTACGAGATCATGGCGGAGGAGTTCTCGGCTGGGATGGTGGACCCCATTGAGATCGTGGTGGATGGTAAGAAGGATTTGGGAACGGAAGGGTCCTTGACACGACTGGTGGGGCTTGTGGCGCAGGATAGGGACTACGCGCCGGGAGGTCGTGTGACGTGGAATGAAGAGGGGAATCTGGCCCTGGTCTCTGTGGCTCCGGCCGGTAACGGTGAAGGGGAGACCGCCGGCCGGGCTGTAAGAAGGTTGCGTGAGGAGATCATACCGGCTGCCTTTGGGGCCACGGCCGGCTCTGTCTATGTGACAGGAGGGCCGGCCCTGGCGTTGGATTCACGGCAGGAAATCATAGAGAGTACTCCCTTGGTGTTCGCCTTTGTTCTGGGGCTGAGCTTCCTGCTACTCCTGCTTGTGTTCCGCTCCTTGATCGTACCCATCAAGGCTATCTTGATGAATCTGCTATCCGTGGGTGCGGCCTACGGCATGCTGGTTCTGGTCTTCCAGAAGGGTTGGGGACACGAGATTCTGGGTTTCCAACACACCCCGGCCATAGAACCCTGGGTGCCGGTGTTCCTCTTCTGCATCCTTTTTGGACTCAGCATGGACTACCACGTCTTCCTCCTCAGCCGCATACGTGAACACTTCAATGAGACCGGGAGGAATGAGGAGTCGGTAGCCATGGGATTGAGGAAGACCGGGCGAATAATCACGGGTGCTGCGCTTATCATGGTGGTCATCTTCTCTACCTTTGCGGCTGGACGACTGGTGATGGTCCAGCAGGTGGGCTTTGGGCTGGCCATGGCCGTCTTGCTCGACGCCACCATAGTGCGGATGGTGATGGTGCCGGCGAGCATGGCTCTCCTGGGAAGGCTCAACTGGTATCTTCCCTCTTGGTTGGATTGGCTGCCTAGAGTCAACATATAGGGTGCTCCTGGCTTTGGCGCGCGCCGAGGTGTCTGCTAGATTAGAAAAATATCGGTTGCGGGGCGGAATACGAACGGCACGTTGTTACGTTCTCTAGGGGAGGTGAGCTGAGAGGTGGGTGCACCTGGAACAGGCCACGACTTCGGCCGCCCCTGGAGTTCACCCACCTGGCTGGCTGTTGCCCTTCCGGCTGCCGTATCTGTCTTGGGCATGCAGGTCTGGACGGGCGATCCCTTGGGTGAGTTGATGATGGCTGGAGTAGGCGTGGTCGGCTTTTCGCTGTTTATCTCCTCTTACGCGAGTTGGTCTGGATGCCGAAATCCTGTATGGACCCGGCCGGTCCTTCCCGGCGGGAATACTGTTGGGCATGGCAGTGGATGTTGCGGTACGGGGAGCCTTCCTCACATACGATCTTTCATGGCAGTCCGGTCTGCCTGCGATGGCGGTGGGGATTGGAGAAGTGCTGGTATGCGGGTTGATAGTGGCCGCCTGGTTGAATTGCTCGGGGGAGAAGAGTGATGAACAGGTGGCCGGAGTGGATCATTGCGGAGGTGTGGATTCTTCAGTTGCGGACGCGCAGGCGACAGCCAGCCCGGCCTGGGGCTGGTTCGTCCTCGGCCCGTTTCTGGTACTGGAGCTCCTGATCCTGGGCAACCAGGCGAGACTCGCAGTGCTTACAGGCTGGGAGCCCTTCACCGCTCTGGCGGTCATGGGTCTGGCTCACGTGGGTGCAGTGGCGGCTGCCGGGGCTTTCCGAGTGTGGACGAAGAGATCCTGGGTGGAGAGGGGTGCAGTGCCGCTTGCGGTGGTAGCGGTGCTCTTGGCAACGATACCTGGATCTCCCTCCCCGTTGTGGGCGGCGGTTGGGGTCCTGGCGGGTGCGGTGGCAGGTGGGACGTTGCTTGCGTCTGGCATATGGGGGTCGTGCTGGAAGAGGGGCGTTCGGGGCAGGTATCGGGCTGGTGGTGATGGTTGTTCTTCTCTTCGCCTACTACGGCTCCTATGATCTGGCTCTGCCTTTTCCCCGAGAGTCCGTGCCGCCATTGGCGGCGGTGATGCTGGCTCTGGGTGCTCTGGGCGGTATCAGGGGGGAACCGCACTTCCACCACACTGATAGTGGCGACCGGCGTCTCAGGGGGCGGGCATGGGGAACTGGCCGCATCGTACCGGGTGCAGTTGGGGTGACTGTAGTGCTTCTTGTGATTCCGGTGGTGGGGATTCTTCTATGGGAAGCACCCGGAGCTGCTGAGCCTGAGGGTGGGACGGTGAGGGTGATGACCTACAATCTCCACAACGGCTTCAATACAGAGGGCGCGTTGGATCCAGAGGTACTGGCGCGGACAATTGAAGACGCTGCACCGGACGTGGTGGCTCTTCAGGAAGTTTCGCGAGGATGGGTCATCAACGGTTCTTTCGATCTCCTCTCCTGGTTGGCTCATCGGCTGGATATGGTCTATGTCTACGGCCCCACGTCCGGACCGCTTTGGGGTAACGTATACTGACCCGCTTGCCGGTGGAAGATTGGTCTCTCCATGTACTACCGCCCGAGAGCCTCTTGCTTACGCGGGGTCTCATAAGCGCCGATATCGACGCTGGCGAGAACCGAACTTTGCGGGTGTTGGCCACACATCTTCATCACCAGGCAAATGGGGGAGCAATCCGGCTTGAGCAGGTTGAGGAAATACGGCGCGTATGGGATGGGGCGGAGAACACGGTGATAGCAGGGGATCTGAACGCGGAATCGGACAAGGAGGAGCTAAGGCCGCTGCGCGAAGCCGGACTGGCCGAGGTTCTAAACTTGAGCAACACGGAGCCAGGTTATACCTACAGCTCCTCTTCTCCTGAGCGTCGTATTGACTATCTGTGGATTTCTCCCGATCTGGCTCCGGAGGAAGTCCGTATCACCCAAGGCACGGCCTCCGACCATCTGGGCGTGGTGGCTGCTCTGTCCTTCCTTCCTTAGCTAAGGCGCAGGCAATCTCAGCACAAGAGCCGGGTATGACATCCGGACTGGCGGCGGTTCTTCTTCCGCGTGCCGGCCCCCCCATGAACTTCCGCTGAGCTTCACTGTCCGGACCGTTGTGTAGGCTTGGATAGCTCGAAATTATTTGAAGGTCATGCTTTGGGGAGGGGTGACCCATGCTTATTAATCGCGGCGTCGACCATGACCCTATCCATTCTCCTTATCGAGGAGATTGCCTGCGAAGGAGATTGCTTGTGAAGCGTCTGGATGGGTGCGCTCTTGGGTGTCCGGTGCTCGCGGGTTTGTTTCTGGCGGTAAGAGGGTAATTAACTCATGAGGCGTCATGGCTGGGGAGTTTGACTCAGAAGTTGCTGCAGCAAGCTGCTATACGCAGAACTCTGACGGACTCCCCGGCTTTCGTATGACCTGCTCGGGTGGGACAGCGCCAAGAGTTAGCGTCAAGATCAAGAAGGCGTCGTCGCAGGGGGCTGGACAGTCGGTCGTGAGACCGGTAAGATAAAATGCATCATCAGCAGGTGAATAGCCCGCTGGGGGAGCGTGTAGAGCGCTGAGAGTGTGGTTTGGCCACAGACCCTGGGACCTGATCTGGGTAATGCCAGCGTAGGGAAGCGAAGGCACAACTACCGCATATGCAACTCAGTTCAGGCGCCGCCGTGAGGTAGAGCGCCCTGTTTATTCTTCAGGGGTGTCTCGGTCGGCCCGAACACTCCACCCGTTCTTCACCTCTGACGCAGACAGCTGGAAGGAGGGATTTTGCGCGTAGTTGTGGTAGCAGGTGGGTCAGAGGGGATGTTGCCCGGCAGGGAAGACCTGCTTGGGGCCGACTACCTCATAGCCGCAGATGGAGGCGCAGACATCGTCCACGCGGCGGGGGGAACTCCTGACTTGGTTGTCGGGGACATGGATTCAATATCCTCCCGTGGCCGTCGCGCGCTGAAACAGGACGGTGTAGAAGTTCGGGTATTTCCTTGTGCAAAAGATGAGACGGATCTGGAGATAGCTCTCAGGGCAGCCGTGTCGGTGGGAGCGGGTGAAGTTACAGTGTTTTGCAGTCTCGGTGGCCCCCGGCTTGACCACCTACTCGGAGCCGTGTCTCTTCTTGCCGCCGACTGGCTGCATGCGGTCCGGGTCAAGTTGGTCGACTTCCGTCATGCAGTGTATATGGCCTCCGGCGATGCGTCCGTCGTTGGGGAGCCCGGAGACCTGGTCTCGCTGCTTCCCCAAACCCGGCAAGTGGAGGACGTGACCACCCAGGGACTCCTCTATCCTCTGAGCGGAGAGACTCTGTATCGTGCAGCCACTCGGGGTGTGAGTAACGAACTGACCGGCACCCGGGCGCGCGTGAGCCACGGTCCGGGAGATCTGTTGATAGTCCAACATCGAATGGGGTGACAGTGGTATGAATCGACTTGGCAAACGTAGGAAGCGTTGGGAGAAACTTGGCCGCCGTATGATCTGGATCCTGATGCTGACAGGGTTGTTCTTGAACTTGACTCTGGGTGCAGGATGCGGGTGGGATGAGGAGGCCAGCACAAGTAGTACTGGGGACGCAAAAGATGGCAAGGACAAAGCGGCAAGAGAAGTAGTCTTGATGACGCATGATTCTTTCGCAGTTTCGGAGGGGGTTCTTGCTTCTTTCCAAGAGCAGACCGGCCTGGAACTACGCATACTCAAATCCGGGGACGCAGGAGCCATGCTGAACCAGGCCATACTGACCAAGGATAATCCCCTGGCTGATGTTGTCTTTGGTGTAGACAACACCTTTCTCTCTCGTGCGCTGGACGAGGGGCTGTTTCGCCCCTACGAATCTCCGTTGCTCTCCAAGGTGCCGGACAGCCTGGAGATGGACCCAGAGCACCGGATGACCCCGGTTGACTTCGGAGACGTATGTCTGAACTACGACAAGGCGTACTTCGAAGAGAGTGGGGTTTCGTTGCCGGGCGATCTTCGGGATCTGACCAAGGAAGTGTATCGTGGTCTGCTCGTGGTGGAAGACCCGGCGAGTTCCTCGCCTGGGCTGGCCTTCCTTCTCGCTACGATAGCCGAGTTTGGAGAGGGCGGAGCCTACACCTGGCGGGATTATTGGCGGGATTTACGGGAGAATGACGCCTTGGCCGTATCCGGTTGGGAGGAAGCCTACTATTCGGAGTTCTCCGGTGGCTCGGGTTCGGGGGAGAGACCCTTGGTTGTCTCTTATGCTTCGTCTCCGCCGGCCGAGGTCATCTTTGCTGAGGAGGACTTGACGGAGGCTCCCACCGGCGTGATCCTGGCCGGCGCGTTCCGGCAGATTGAGTTCGCAGGGATACTGGAGGGTGCCGCTCATCCCGGCGCTGCCGAGAAGTTGATTGACTTTCTGCTCTCCGTGGAATTCCAGGAGGATATCCCCTTGAACATGTTCGTCTTTCCTGCCAATGAGGAAGCAGGCCTGCCGGGGGAGTTCCTGCGCCATACTGTGATACCGGAGGATCCGATCAGCATCGACCCAGGGGAGATTGAGGATAACCGGAGCCGCTGGCTAGAAGAGTGGACGGAAATATTCCTATAGAGATACTCCCATAGTTGATGATGGGTGGCACAACGTACTGGGTTGCGGTTTGAGACGCGCCTTGCGTGACAGAGGTGGTGGGATCGGCTGGTGGGTGGCGGTGGGAGTGCCTCTCCTCTTCCTTGGCTTTTTCTTCCTCTATCCGTTGGCCAACATACTGGTGGTCAGTCTTAAGGGGGACGGAGGATTCTCTCTGGAGCCTTTCAAGGAGGTCCTCCAGCGCCCCAGCCTTAGGAAAGTCGCGTGGTTCACGGTTTGGCAGGCTGTGGTGTCGACTATTCTGACGGTGATTGTAGCTCTCCCTGGTGCGTACGTTTTTGCTCGGTACGATTTCCCTGGGCGCAGTCTTTTCCGAGCGGCTGTGACCGTGCCCTTCGTGCTTCCGACGGTAGTAGTGGGTTCCGCCTTCTTGGCACTGCTGGGCCCTTCCGGACCTCTGGGTGTGGATTTACAGCGCACGGTATGGGCCATCCTGCTGGCTCACATCTTCTACAACTACGCTGTGGTGGTCAGGACAGTGGGTGGTCTATGGAGTCATTTGGACCCGGCTCTGGAGGATGCAGCACGCACTCTGGGGGCAGGGAGGTGGAGGACTTTCCGAGAGGTGACCCTGCCCCTTCTTAGACCCGCACTGGCGGCTGCTTCCTCTATTGTGTTTCTGTTTACCTTCACGTCCTTTGGTGTGATATTGATTCTTGGCGGTCTCCGTTTCGCCACGCTGGAGGTGGAGATTTGGCGGCAAACCACAGCCTTCCTCAACCTTCAGCTGGCGGGGGCTCTGAGCGTGGTGCAGCTGGTCGGCGTTGCTCTCATCCTGGCTGCGTATTCACGCTACCAGGAGCGGAGGACGGTGGAGCAGCCTCTGGCGCCCGCATGTGAAGCAGCGCGGCCGCCCCGTTCATGGAAGGGGAAAGTGTTCGTGGCCGGTAACCTGGGATTCGCCGGAGTGTTCTTGGGAACTCCGTTGTTGGTGTTGGTGGAGAGGTCATTTCGTGTCGGTGGAGGGTACGGATTCGGCTTCTATGCTGCATTGTTCCAACACCGAACCACTTCCCTCTACGTGCCGCCGTGGGAGGCTGTGGGTAACTCCTTGCTCTTCGCCACTATGGCCATGGTTGTCGCAGTAGTGGTGGGAATCGCGGCGGCCACGGTAGTAGCCTACGGCCGGGGATGGGTATGGAGGGGTTTTGATCTTCTTCTGATGCTCCCTCTGGGGACCTCAGCCGTGACCATAGGGTTTGGCCTTCTTGTAGCCTTGGACTATCCCCTTGACCTGCGGACCAGTCCCTTCATAATCCCTCTTGCCCACTCCCTGGTGGCGGTGCCCTTTGTGGTTCGGGCGGCTGTTCCGGTGTTGAGGTCGGTCAAAGTGCGGTTGCGGGAGGCGGCGGCCGTGTTGGGCGCCCCTCCCGCCCGGGTATGGAGGGAGGTGGACCTACCCCTGGTAATGCGCGCAGTCCTGGTAGGCGCGGGGTTTGCTTTTGCTGTGTCAGTGGGAGAATTCGGTGCCACGGCTTTCTTGGCTCGTCCGGATATGCCCACCATGCCGGTGGCTATTTTCCGCCTCTTGAGTCAACCAGGTGCCTTGAATTTCGGGCAGGCCATGGCCTTGAGTACCATGCTGATGATGGTGACCGGGGCGGCTGTCTTCCTGATTGAACGGTTCCGGGCGATCGGGCTGGGTGATTTCTGATGCTGGAGGTTCGTGACGTCAGCGTGGCCTTTGGTGACACTGTGGCGCTGAAGAACTTTGGTCTGAAGATGAAGGAGGGGGAGGTGATGGGCGTCCTTGGTCCGAGCGGGTGTGGAAAGACCACCCTGCTCCGGGTGGTAGCCGGTCTCCAGCCCGCTGACTCAGGCGATGTGCTGTGGGGCGAGGAGTCAGTGCTTGAAGTGCCACCGCATCGGCGTGGTTTCGGCTTGATGTTTCAGGATTTCTCGCTCTTCCCACACAGGAGTGTGGGGGGGAATGTGGCCTTCGGCCTGCGTATGGCAGGATTACCTGCGGAGAGGGTTGCCGCCCGGGTCTCTGAGGTGCTGGATTGGGTAGGTTTGGAGGGATATGAGGAGCGTGCGGTCGGACCGCTCTCTGGTGGTGAGCAACAACGGGTCGCTCTGGCCCGTTCCCTGGCACCAGCACCCCGCCTGCTCATGCTGGATGAGCCAGTGGGATCATTGGACCGTACACTGCGCCGGCGTCTGGTAGGGGAGCTCCGGGAGCTGCTGCGCAATCTCGGCGTTACCGCTGTCTACGTTACTCACGATCAGGAAGAAGCCTTCTCCGTAGCGGATCGGGTGGTAGTGATGAGACAGGGAAGGGTGGCGCAACTGGGGCATCCGGAGGAGGTTTGGCGCCGGCCGGTGGACGAGTGGGTGGCCCGCTTCTTGGGTCTGGACGCGGTGGTGGAGGCTGAGGTGAAGGATGGCTGGGCGGAGGCGCCCTGGGGCCGTTTCCCTGTGCCTCCGGGCAAGGTGGGGTCGCACAGGTTGTTGCTCAGACCGGATGCTCTCTCCCTGAGTGCGCAGAAAAGAGCGTTGAGTGGGGTCGTGAGATCCCGTGTTTTCAGTGGCGGCCGCTATCTGCTAACGGTGGATATAGTGGGCGGGCCGTCGCTGGAATTGCAGGTAGATTGCGATGCCGAGGCAGATGTAGGAGATATGGTGGGATTGGATGTCGATCCTGCCCGGATAGTCTTTCTTTTAGGTTCCGGAGGCGTTTCTTGAGCTGCTTGACTCGTTCGGGGGAAGGCTGTCTACCGGCGTGACGACATCACACATATCCGGCTCCTTCGCTCTTGATTTGAAGTCGCCCGCGGAAGGTGCGGTAGATGAGGATGGTGTAGGCAACCACTACCGGTAGCCCCAGGCCTGCTATCACCAGTAGAATCCTCAGAGAGAGATCGGAGGAGGCTGAGCTGGTGACTGTCAGCGAGGTTCCCAATGAGTCTTTGACGGGGACCAGTTCTGGGAACGTGCTCGTAGCCCATATGCCGACAAGGCTGACAACTGTGAGGGCGGAACCCAGAAACATCTGTCCGTCCCGGTTCCGAGTGGCACCCAAACGTCCCAGAGTCAATCCTGCCACCAGGGCCAAGAGGACGAACCACCCTGCCGGGCGACTGAATATGGTCTCCAGCCTGCTGGGTATGGATAGCGCCGTCCACACTGTCAGCAGCGTGAACAGGCCCAGGAATAGCCACTGCGCACGAGAGAATGTGGTCCTGGCCCTTCCGCGCAGGGGGTCGTGGCTCTTGAGTGTGGCCCAGGCTGCTCCGTGGGCCAACAGGAGAGCTAACCCGGTGACTCCGGCCAGGAGTCCGTACGGGTTCAGCAAGGCCAGAGAAGTGCCGGCGTAGTCGCCGGAGGGGTCAAGCGGAATGCCTCGAACCAGGTTGCCTGCTACGACTCCGAAGAGGACCGCCGGGACCGCCGAACCGGCGAAGAAAGACATGTCCCAAACTTTGGCCCAACCGGGGTCGTGGGCGCGAAACTCCAGGGATACCGCCCGGAAGATGAGGGCGAACACCACCAACATCAGGGGCAAGTAGAAACCGCTGAACACTGTAGCGTATACGGGTGGGAAGGCGGCAAACAGTGAGCCGGCGGCAACCAACAACCACACCTCGTTTCCGTCCCAGAAAGGACCGACGGCGCGACGAAGAACCGTCCTTTCATCTCCGTCCTTAGCCAGGAAAGGGTAGAGAGTCCCCATCCCCAGGTCAAACCCGTCGAGGGCGGCGTACGCAGCAACCAAGACGGAGATGATCACGAACCATACTGTGGGGAGGCTCACGTCTTGTCACCTTCCGCTCCGTGTGCCGCGGTAGTGGGCCCGCGGGCAATCAGGTAGGAGACAATCCGGATCCAGGCCACGAAGAGCAATGCATAGATGAGTATGAAGATGGCCAGTGTGATACCTATCTGCCCTGCGGGTACAGAGGCGGATACGGCGTCCACGGTGCGGAGCTCTCCCTGCACTATCCACGGTTGGCGGCCCACTTCAGCCGCCACCCAGCCCACTTCAGCCGCCAGTATGGGCAGGGGAGCGGAGTAGGTGAGTAGGCGGAGATACCAGCTGGTCTGCTCCAGGCGGCGGCGGTAAAGCAGGTAGAGTCCAGCTGCCGCCAGGGCGATGAAGTAGAAGCCCAATCCCACCATCAGGTGATAGGACTGGAAAGTAAGCTGCATGGGGGGGCGGTCCTCCGGCGGCACTTGATCCAGACCGGTCACCTCCCCGTCCCAAGAGTCGGTAAGCAGGAAGCTCAGCAAGCTGGGGATGCCGAGCTTCAGATGCACGGTCTGATTCTCCGTGTCCGGGATGCCAAAGATGGAGAGGTCCGCGCCCTTCTCTGCTTGGAAGAGTCCCTCGAATGTTGCCATCTTGATGGGTTGAGTCATCGCCACCTGTCGGGCGTGGAGATCCCCCACCAGAGGCATGGCTAGAGATACCGCGAGTGCTACGATCAACCCCAACTTCAGGAAGCGGCGGGCGAAGGCTGTATGCAGGCCTCGCCGAAGGTAGTACGCGGCTAGTCCGGTGACGGCGAAGGCTCCGGCTATCCAGGTGGCGGTCACGGTGTGGAGAACGCGGGGGATTGTGGATGGGTTGAAGATGGCCGCCCAGAAGTCTGTCAGCACGGCCCGCCCTGCAATGACTTCATATCCCGCCGGGGTCTGTTGCCAGGAGTTGGCTACCAGTATCCAGAGAGCTGATAGGTGTGCTGCTATCAAGACCAGCCATGCGGCGACATAGTAGAAGCGGGGAGTGACTCGGCCACGTCCGAAGAGAAGTACTCCCAGGAACGTGGACTCCAGGAAGAAGGAGAGGATGCCTTCAGCGGCCAGCGGAGGTCCGAACACATCGCCCACGAACCGGGAATACTCAGCCCAATTCGTGCCAAAGGCGAACTCCATGGTTATCCCCGTGGCCACTCCAATGGCGAAAGTGGTGGTGAAGAGCCGGATCCAGAAATCAGAAGCTTCCCGGTCCTCGTCTGACCGAGTACGGTAATGGCGGCGCTCGGCCCATACCACGAACAGCGACAGCCCCATGCTGAGGGGCACGAACAAGAAATGGAAACCTATGGTGAACGCGAACTGCAGCCGCGCCAGGAGAGCCGCATCCACGCCGCTATTCCTCGAACCCCTCCCAAACGACGAGTTCGTTCAGGTTCTTGCGCCGCTTGGATGTGGAAGAGTCAGCGGGGTGCCCTACAGGCGTGAGCGCCACGGGTTCCACACCTGCGGGCAGAGATAGGATCTCTCTGGCCGCCTGCGGGTCAAAGGCGGCGATCCAGCAGGTGCCAAGACCCAGGTCGGCCGCCTGAAGGATCAGATGGTCCATCGCTATGGCGACGTCGACGTCATTGTAGTTCTTACCGTCGGAGCGAACCCAGTTATCATCAGGGACGCCGCAGGCGCAGATGATGACCGGTGCCGTGTAGAACCACTCTCGGGAATAGGCGGCTTTCATGCTTTCCCTTTTATGTTTATCCCGGATCACTACGAAGCGCAGGGCCTGGCGGTTGGCTGCGGTGGGGGCCGATCTCGCAGCTTCCAGCAGTTCTTGTATCATCTTCTCATCTACGGGCCGATCCTGGTAATCACGACAGCTGTACCTAGCCTTTCTCAACTCTCGGAAATCCACGGCTTCCTCTCTTTCACTTGGCGTTTGCGACCGTCTACCTTCCGTCGGTATGGAGAACGCGGTTGTTCTGTTACAATCAAGCCTTCATGCCCCCGGTGACAGAGGTTATCGCGAATATGGAAGGCAAGACATTTCAAGATGTTCTCCTGCGTCTTGAACATTTCTGGGCTGAACGGGGTTGTGTTGTATGGCAGCCCTATCATACTGAGGTTGGCGCCGGGACCTTCAATCCCGCCACGTTTCTGCGCTCCCTCGGCCCCGACCCATGGAACGTAGCCTATGTTGAGCCTTCGATCCGGCCGGCAGATGGGCGTTACGGAGAGAACCCATACCGTCTCGGCCATTATTACCAGTATCAGGTCGTTCTGAAACCAGCTCCTGATGATGTCCAAGACCTGTACTTGGAGTCGCTCGAGCATCTGGGCATCCAGCTGAACAAGCATGATGTCCGGTTTGTGGAAGATGATTGGGAGTCTCCCACCCTGGGGGCCTGGGGCTTAGGCTGGGAGGTTTGGATAGACGGGATGGAGATCACGCAGTTCACCTATTTCCAGCAAGTAGGAGGCATAGATCTGGACCCCATCAGCGTCGAACTCACATATGGTACGGAGCGGATAGCCATGTATCTGCAGGGCGTCAACAGCGCTTTCGATCTGGAATGGGCGCCAGGGGTGACTTACGGGGATGTGCATCGCAAGAACGAGGCGCAGTGGTCGGCATACAGTTTTGACGTGGCGGATGTAGCCACTCTGCAGCGGTATTTTACCGATTCGGAGCAGGAGTGCCGCCGTTGTCTGGATCATGGGTTGGTTCGGCCAGCATATGACTTCGTCCTGAAGTGTTCGCACTGCTTCAATCTCCTGGAAGCACGGGGAGCAATAAGTGTCACGGAGAGGACGGGGTACATTGCGCGCGTCCGTAATCTTTCCCGGGGTGTAGCCGAGGGGTACGTAGCTCAGTTGAAGGAGGCGTGAGGTGCCCAGGGATTTCTTGCTAGAGGTGGGCACGGAGGAGCTGCCAGCTTCTGCCTGCCGGGCGGCCGCCAATCTTTTTCCGGGCAAGGCGGCTTCTCTGTTTTCTTCTGCGGATCTGGAAGTGGTTGGGGACAAGATCCAGGTTCTGGTGTCGCCGCGTCGCATAGCTCTCTTGATCAAGGACTTTCCGGAAGAGCAGACGGCTCGCCAGAACGTGCAGCGGGGTCCGGCCGAGGACTCCGCCTTCGACGAGAATGGGGTTCCCACCAAGGCCGCAGAGGGTTTCGCTCGGGCGAAGGGTGCGGAGGTGCCGGACCTGGAGATCAGGGAGTTCGACGGTCGCCGGTTTGTGTGCGTGGTGACCACTACCGAGGCTCGTCCAACCGCAGACGTACTTCCGGATATTCTGCCCAAGTTGGTGGAAGACGCGTACTTTCCAAAGAACATGAAATGGGGCCCCAAAAATGTGCGCTTCTCCCGTCCCATTCGCTGGCTGGTGGCTCTTTTTGGCGAAGACGTGGTCCCCTTCGAAGCTGCGGGCATTGCATCGGGCCGGAGAACCTATGGCCACCGGTCGCTTGGTGGCTCCGTTGAGATGAGGTCCGCATCCCAATATGTGGAGACCATGCGGTCCGCGAAAGTGCTCGTTGACCATGAGGAGCGTGAGCACATTGTCAGGGAGGAGCTGGAGTCCTTGGCGGATGGCGCCGGGCTGCAGGTCATTGACCCCATGGAGAAGATGAAGGAGGTCATGTTCCTAGTGGAGTGGCCGACCACGCTTGCCGGAAGCTTCGGTGAAGATCACCTTCGTCTGCCCGATGAGGTGCTCATCACGGCCATGCAGTCGCACCAGCGCTACTATCCTCTAGTGGATTCGCAGCGGAATCTCACCAATCGCTTCTTGTTCGTCATGAACGGTGACCCCGAGTACGCAGAGGGCATCACCAAAGGCAACGAGCGGGTGCTGGAAGGTCGCATTGAAGATGCGGAATTCTCGTTTGACAAGGATGTGGCTACCGGCTTGGAGGCCATGGCTGATGGGTTAGACAAGGTCGTATTCCATGACAAGCTTGGATCCCTCAGAGATAAGACAGATCGTCTGGTCGTCCTGGTGGAGTATCTGGCAGACGCCCTGGGAGTGGAGCAGGATGATAGGGATAGTGCCCGCGAAGCTGCCCGGCTGTCCAAGGCAGACCAGGCCTCAGTCATGGTCCGCGAGTTCGCCGACCTGGAGGGGACTATGGGCGAATACTACGCGCGCATGGACGGATGGGATGGCGAGGTTGCTCAGGCAATCAGGGAACAGTATCTACCGGATGCCGCCCAGGGAAGTCTCCCCCGTTCGAAGGCAGGAGCCCTCTTGGCCACTGCGGAGAAGGTGGACAATGTTGTGGCGGCCTATGCATGTGGGGAGCCCCCTTCCGGCTCCAAGGATCCCTATGGTTTGAGGCGCGCCGCCATGGGAATGGTAAATATCGCCTTCCTGCACTCATTTCGCTACGAGGTGGAAGACCTGGTTCGTGTTGCCTACGAGGGCATGGAGGACTTTCCGGCCTTGGTCCCGGGGAAAGAGGCCGTGCCACAGGCTGCGGACTTCATCCGGGAGCGCCTGGTCCGAGCCCTGGTGGACAGCGGCCTTTCCAGGGATTCCGTGGAGTCTGTCTTGCCCACGTCAAGAGTGTTCCTGGATCTGCGGACCCGCGCGGCATCGCTTGACTCTTTCCGTTCCTCCGCCTGCTGGGAAGACTTGGACACGGTTTTCACGCGGCCCTCGAACTTGGCGAAGAAACTGCCTGAAGGAGAGGCCGGCCCGCCGGTGGATACACAGCTATTTGTGGACGAGGCGGAGGGTGTTCTTTATGGGGCGTGGACCGATGTGGCTGAGAGAGTAGGAGTTCTCCTAGGCGATGGTGAATACCTGGGCGCGCTGGAAGCCCTGGCCGGTCTGCGGCCTCAAGTGGATCGCTTCTTTGATGATGCCCTGGTCATGCACGATGACGATGGGATCAGAATGAATCGCCTAAGGCTTCTGGCTGGTATTGCGGGTACTGTCAAGTCTGTCGTCCACCTGGATCGCCTGCAGGGTTAGCCCTGC
>Ga0209587_1000007_pt1 | contig 114130 bp, 108 predicted proteins | sample NGEPerD_2_FD_184512 | JGI IMG/M metagenome (GOLD analysis project Ga0209587, IMG submission 184512) | Arctic peat soil microbial communities from the Barrow Environmental Observatory site, Barrow, Alaska, USA - NGEE PermafrostL1-D... | ecosystem: Environmental > Terrestrial > Soil > Wetlands >...
GCTCATTGTTTCTTTGAAACTCTTTCGAGTCTCCTCATTGGCTGTCCTTGTTGTTTAGTTTTCAAAGACCATGGCTCGAACACGATGTTCGACGTTAGTGTTCGTGATTAGTAGCATCGCCATGAATGGCTAGATGCCGAACGGGAGGCAACCAAAGACTCCGAATTTAATCGGGTCAGAGCAATAGCTTAGCATTTTCAACTTACGTTGTCAATACTGTTTTATGGTTTATATAGGCCTTTATTCTCCGCTATGCTTCTGTTATCTGCCAAGCTGGCTCTAAATGAGCCAGCTTGAATACTTCAATCTTCTTTTCAAGTTACTCTTCTACCAGTTCGTTTGGCAGACTTTCATCTCTGGGACGCATCGTCGGAAAAAGTATAACATCTCGAATCGACGCAGAATCTGTTAAGAACATAACCAAACGGTCAATACCAATTCCCAGTCCACCCGTAGGTGGTAGACCGTACTCCAAGGCCAGAACGAAGTCTTCATCCATCAAATGAGCCTCATCATCCCCTTTAGCGCGTTCAGCGGCCTGTGCTTCAAAACGTTGCCGTTGATCAATCGGATCATTCAACTCAGAAAATGCATTCGCAAGTTCACGTCCAAATATAAAAGCCTCAAACCGATCCGTATATTCCGGCTGATCCGCATTCCGCTTAGCAAGCGGGGAGATTTCAACGGGATGTCCTGTAATAAATGTTGGTTGTATCAAATTAGGTTCAACGAACTCTTCAAAAAACTCATTAATAATCTTGCCACGAGAGGCATCCTTGTCTACATGAAGGCCTTTCTCTTGAGCAGCGTGACGCGCCTGTTCGTCGGTTTTAATACTCCTGAAGTCTACACCGGAATACTCTACTATACCTTCTAACATAGGAAGACGACGCCAAGGAGTTTGGAACTGAAGGAGTTGCCCTTGATAAATAACCTCCAATGTGCCATGTACTTTTTGTACAATATGAGCAATCATTTCTTCGGTTAATTCCATGATATCTTCGAAATTCGCGTAAGCCTGATAGAGCTCCATCATGGTAAACTCCGGATTATGCTTGATTGATATCCCCTCATTACGGAAGGTCCGACCGATTTCAAATACCTTCTCAAATCCACCAACTATAAGGCGTTTTAAGGGCAGCTCGAGGGCAATGCGCAAATATAGATCTATATCAAGGGCGTTGTGATGCGTCTTGAACGGTCGTGCTGCCGCTCCACCTGGAACCGTGTGGAGTGTAGGGGTCTCTACTTCAAGGAACTCTCGCTCCTCGAGGAATTCCCTCATAACCCGAATGATTTTACTCCGTGTCACAAATACTTGGCGAACATCCGGATTCATGATTAAATCCAAATACCTCCTGCGATAACGTGTTTCAACATTCGTCAGACCATGGAATTTTTCAGGGAGCGGGCGCATCGCCTTGGAAAGTAATTTTACATTACGTGCGTGAATAGATATTTCGCCTCTTTTTGTTCGAAAAACTTTTCCTTCTACACCAACGATATCACCGACATCATATTTTGTGATTAAATCGAACATAGTCTGACCTAATTCATCCATTCGGATATAAGATTGAATACGGCCACTAAAATCTTGAATGTGAATAAAGATTACTTTTCCCTGATCGCGCTTGCTCATGATCCGGCCTGCAATACACACCTCTTGACCTTCTAACTCTTCAAAGCGCTCCAAAATTTCAAGTGCTTTATGAGTGCGCACATAGCGATCAGCATAGGGGTCAACGTCGGCTTGCCGAAACGATTCAAGCTTTTCTAACCGAACTCGCCAGAGGTCGTTAGTACTATCCATTCTTAATTCCCCCACCATTCATTCTTATCTTTTTCAATTTTACCAAATTTAGACGTCATTAAACAGGATTTAAATAAAATAAAGTGCAGCATCTGAATTCCAGAAATACTGCACTTTCAAACAACTTTATTTTCTCACCTTATACCCTTCAAGTAGTCCTCTAAATAGAGATTCTTACTTAATATTTAAAATTTGATAGTGTAGTAATCCCGCAGGGACATTAACCTCAACGACAGCTCCTTTGGGTTGTCCAAGAACTGCTTTTCCAACTGGCGATTCATTTGATATTTTATTGGTGCCCGGGTCTGCCTCTGCCGAACCAACGATAAAGTACTCTTCTTCATCTCCAAAGTCCATGTCTTTCAGACGTACCTTAGCGCCTAATGCTACAACATCTGTTCCTTCAACTTCATCAATAACTCGTGCATTCCTAAGCATTTTCTCGAGAGTTATAATCCGCCCTTCAATAAAAGCCTGATCGTTCTTGGCATCATCGTACTCTGAGTTTTCACTAATATCTCCAAAGTCAATGGCCTGCTTAATGCGTCCGGCAACTTCCCTCCGCTTTACAGTTTTAGAAAGTTCCAACTCTTCCTCAAGTCTCTTGAGGCCTTCTAAAGTTAGAATTACTTCTTTTTCAGGCATATTTTTCTCGCTCCCTTTTCTCGTCCTACGCATTGCGCTTTTATTAATGCCGCGCGCTTCTTTAAAAGCCTTATATGCGTACTCCCTTTAAATATAGGAAACTCCGTTGGAAAGATCCCTCAATTACATTACTCGTTATTATAAGGATCTTGCAAAATATTGTCAAGGTTACTGATCCTATCTTTACGAGTAATTTTATTATATTTTGTCATTTTCAGTAAAAATTATCCTCTGTCTTGCATAATTCGATGGATGATAGATCGCATTTCTTCAGGTGATTTAGTTTGCATAATCTCATCGCGAAGTTGAGCTGCTTTCCTAACCCCTTTGATATACCATACTGCGTGTTTTCGCATTTCATTAAGACCAATTCGCTCACCCTTATAACGCAAAACACGATCAAAATGCTCCAAAGCAACTTGTATACGTTCCTCGATGAGTGGTTCCGACAATAAAATACCATAGTTTAAAAAATGTTGGGTACGCGGAATGAGCCAGGGGTTTCCGAGAGCACCGCGTCCGATCATAACTCCGTCACATCCCGTCTGCTCGATCAGCCTGACCGCATCTTCCGGAATGAAAACATCCCCGTTCCCAATGACCGGAATACTTACTTCTTTCTTCACTCGTCGAATCCATTCCCAGTCGGCGTACCCAGAGTAAAATTGTTCCCGGGTTCGCGCATGAACCGTAAGCATTTGAACTCCTACACACTCAAGACGCTGAGCTAGTTCGATAGCTACAATTTCATCATTGTTCCAGCCAAGGCGAAGCTTAACCGTTACCGGTACCTTAACCGCTCTCACCACGGCTGAAGCGATTGCTTGGGCGCGCTGCAGATCCTTTAGCAGCGCTGCACCTTCTCCATTCTTGACAATCTTCTGTGCGGGACATCCCATGTTAATATCGATGACGTTGGCGCTACAATCTATGGCTAATAGAGCAGCACGAGCCATTGTCTCAGGATCAGAGCCAAAGAGCTGTACGATCCTCGGTTCTGCTTCCCCACGCAAATCCAGCATATCCAAGGTCCTAGAGTTTTGATAAGTCAGCGCTTTGTCACTGATCATTTCAGTCCAGACATGCTCTCCACCCACTGCACAGACCGTTTCACGAAATGCTTTATCCGTTACTCCGGCCAAAGGTGCTAAAAATACCGGAACCCCAAGTTCATAATGTCCTAACTTCATATTTTTATTCCTCGTATTTACTATTTCCTATTACGTTCATAGATCAGCAAAAGTCCTTCAAGTGTCAGAAATGGATCGACCATTCCAATCGTGTCTGAATCTTGAGAGATCATTTCAGCTAATCCACCCGTAGCAATGACTTTAGTCTCCGGTCCCAGTTCCGCTTTCATACGATTAACAATCCCGTCTACTTGACCAATGAAGCCATAGTAGATTCCTGCTTGCAATGCTGCTACCGTATTTCGAGCGATAACCGATGTAGGTCTAACAATTTCAATACGAGGTAACTTTGACGCCCTCTGAAACAACGCTTCAGTCGAGATCCCGATTCCGGGAGCAATCGCCCCGCCTAGGTATTCCCCTCGTTTCGATACCACACAAAACGTTGTGGCTGTTCCAGAATCTACAATGACGAGCGGTCCTCCGTACTTATTATAAGCGGCCACGGCATTCACAATACGATCAGCCCCAACTTCTCTAGGGTTGTCAATGATAATAGGCATTCCCGTTTTAACTCCTGGCCCCACAACCAGTGGTTCTACGCCAAAGTACTTTCGCGCAAGGGCTTCCAAAGTTGGGTTCACCGGAGGTACGACTGAGGAAATAGCCACCGCATCAATCTCTTGAAAGGTTAAACCGCTAAAATCAAAGAGATTTTTAATAACAACCGCATATTCATCCATCGTGCGGAATTTTTCAGTGGATACCCTCCAATGATGGGTCAGGATCCTCCCATCATATACCCCCAACACAATGTTTGTATTACCCACATCAAATACTAAAATCATAATAACGCTCCTTTTGGCTAAGTGAGCGATCCTTTAGGGGGCTTACGCCGACGAACCACTTCCTGTCCGACCCAAACGGCAATCCCCGCCTTAATCAGATCCCCCAAAATAAAGGGAACAAAACCGATCAATATTACACCTGCGACACTTGTCTGTTGGTGCAACACCCAATGTAAAATTATATAAAGATAGCTTAATCCAAAAAGGTACAAAGTTCCCAGCCCCGCCAATACGCCAACAACCGCCCGCCATAAGCTTCCTTCGCGGTACACTTTCCCCACAACATATGCAGTGGCTACATAGCCCAGAAGGAATCCAAAGGTTGGTTTTAGGATATAAGCTAGCCCTCCATAAGGGGCCGTCGAAAAGACCGGAAGCCCAGATAACCCCAAAACCAGATATACCAACATGGCCATAGCTGCATACTCGGCCCCCAGAATAATGCCAGACATCAAGACAAAAACTGGTAGAACACTAAACGGAACCAAACCTGGCGCCCAGTGAAGTAATAATCCTGCCAAACACATCAGCGCAGCCATTACAGACGTCATTGCCAATTTTCTTGTTTTCATAACATGTCCTCCTCTTATTGTAAACCTTATGTACGTTTTTAGTTTACAATAAGATAGGATAACTTACAATAAATAATTGTTCACTTTGGAACGCAATTGTACTTCTCCAGCTGAAAAACTTTTTTCTTCACCCTCCGTTTCCAGAAGAAGGGCTCCGTCAATCGTAATTCCCTTAAAAATACCCTGAAATACTTGTTTTCCCTGCAAGATTTTTACTTCTTCGCCCAAACCGACTGCCCGTTCTAACCAACACACCCTTAGCTCCTCAAACGCTTTTTTTTCGAGTGATATTACTTGCTTTTCTAGATATTTTAAGATTGTAGCGGCCAATATGTTTAGATCCACATCATCTTTCAAGATCTCAAAAAGAGTCGTTGCGTTCAATGAAGGACTTAATTGTTTACGGGTAAAGTTTACATTGATCCCCATTCCCAAAATCAAGGTTTGAACTGTATTCCATTCTCCCACGACTTCTCCAAGAATGCCGGCGATTTTCAAACCGTTGAAAACAAGGTCATTCGGCCACTTGATCCCGATACGAAGAGAAAAAAGTTCCTCAAATGCGTCAGCGATTGCAACACTCGCAGCGAGGGTTAATTTTGAGGCGTCCGCCAAAGACAAATTAGGTCGAAGTACCACGGACATCCAAAGTCCACCCCGTGGAGATTCCCACTGCCTCTGTAGTCGCCCTCGCCCCGTGCTCTGGCGCCTTGCCAGGACAACTTGGCCATGGATTCCTCCTTGCTGGGCAAGTTCTTTTGCTCGAAGATTCGTCGATTCCAACTCATCTTCAAGGGTTATCTTGCATCCCAAGGAGGTTGTCCTCAACGCCTTCTGCAAAACCCACTCATTCAGAGAAAAAGGAGTTTTCAGTAGGCAATATCCCTTCTTAGTTTGCCCCTCAATTTCAAAGCCTTCTTCTTTTAAAACTTTAATCTGTTTCCAAATAGCCGCCCGAGTAACGTTCAATTGTTGACTGATTCTTTCGCCAGACATGTATTTTTCAGGGTGTGCGGCGAGGATCTGAAGGATGTCATCACGCAACATTTAGATTCCTCTTTCCCAACTTGCCCTCGTCGAAGCTTTAATATCACCAAGATCAAGGCTAAAGTCTAGAGCCTTTACCGAATGGGTCAATGCACCGATAGAGATCAGGTCGACCCCCGTCTCAGCCACTTCACGGAGGTGTTCTTCTTGAATCCCTCCCGATGCTTCAACGATTGCCCGCTTATCGATTAAGAGTACCGCTTCCCGCATTTCTACTAAATCCATGTTGTCTAGCATAATCACATCGACACCACAGGTTACTGCTTCTTGAACCTGTTCTATCGTTTCACATTCAACCTCAATCTTTGTCATATGTCCCACTTGAGCCTTGATCCGTTGGACAGCCTCCGTGAGACCACCCGCAGCTGCAAGGTGATTATCCTTTAACAGCACTCCATCATAAAGCCCAAATCGATGATTCTGCCCACCACCGACCCTGATCGCATATTTCTGTAAAGCGCGCCATCCTGGAAGGGTTTTTCGTGTATCAACAATCCTAACTGGAAGGCCTGCGACCTGATCGACCGCTCTCTTTGTGGCTGTGGCTATTCCTGAGAGATGTTGCAAAAAATTCAAAGCCGTCCGTTCTCCCTGCAAGATACTGCTAAAAGGACCGCTTAGCTCGAGCACAACCTCTCCGACCTTCACTTCATCCCCGTCTTTTAGTAATCTATGGACCTGAATCCGAGGATCGACACATTGAAAAACCTGCTCAACAAGCCCTAGACCGGCGACCACGCCTTTTTGTTTGGCGTAAAGTTTAGCCACCCCTGTCAAGTCCTCCGCCAAAATCCTGACACTGAGATCCCCCGTCCCGATGTCTTCCTTCAAGGCTCGATCAATCAGCTCCTGAAACTGGTACGTAGCGTACATGATATCCCTTCTTTCCTTGCAGAGAGTGCTTTTGCCAAGGTTCGTCAAGCCGCAGTGGATAGTCCGTTCGATTGTGCGCACCACGACTTTCTAAACGTTCTTTTGCGGCTCTGGCAATAACCACCCCAACCGTTAACATGTTGGCTGTTTCAAGATCCTCCACACAGGGCCTGGGCGGGACGTCTCTCTCCCAGGCCAGCAATAGCTCTGCGGCCTTCTCTAGGCCCGCTTCATCTCGCAGAATTCCAACATTGTTCCACATTAAAGCTTGGATCCTAGTCCGCAAATCCGGATCGTCGGATTGTTTTACTAATCCATTTGTTCCAGTTCCATCTAACTGAGCTTCAGGACCACGAACCACTTCCCATGAAGGGCGTCTTGCTTTAATCTTATTCCTAATTTTCCCTACGATACGCGCCCCAAAGACCAATCCGTCCAGCAAGGAATTACTCGCTAATCGATTGGCACCGTGAACTCCATTACAAGCACATTCTCCTGCCGCATAAAGATTAGGTAGGCTTGTTTCCCCAAATGAGTTTGTCGCAATCCCTCCCATCATATAATGGGCAGCCGGAGCAATTGGCAAGGGCGCAGTCAATACATCCATTCCATAGTTTAAGCATGTTTGGTAAATAGTGGGGAATCGTTCAAGGATTCGTTCCCGCCCGATAGGGCGGAAGTCTAAATAAACAGGGCCTTGGTTCATTTCCTGCCAAATTGCCCGAGCGACAATATCGCGCGGAGCAAGTTCTTTCCCTGGCACATTTTCCATAAAACGAACTCCTAAGGCGTTCATTAAATGGGCGCCTTCTCCACGCACCGCTTCGGATATTAGAAAACGAGGTGCCTTAGGAATTAACAAAGCTGTGGGGTGAAATTGCACAAATTCCATGTCCATCAAGTTTGCCCCAGCACGTAAGGCGACTGCCATTCCATCCCCCGTGGCAACACTGGGGTTCGTCGTAAAACTATACACTTGCCCTGAACCACCAGTTGCCAGAACTACTGACTTGGCTAAATGCCCTTCCAGCTCTCCTGTTCCCTCGTTAAGAACCAGGGCTCCCACTATTTCCCCTTGATAATTTTCTAATAGATCAACTACGAAACGTCCTTCTAAGGCGGTAACCTTAGGGCATTCCTTCACCTTGGCAACTAAAGCCCGCTCGATCTCCCACCCCGTGGCATCCCCCAGCGCGTGCAATATCCTATGATGACTATGTGCCGCTTCGCGGGTGAGGGCCAATTCCCCATCCTGGCGGTCAAACTGAGCACCCATACCCATGAGTTCATCAACACAAGTAGGCCCTTCTTCTACCAAAGTCCTAACTGCCAAAGGGTCGCAAAGCCCAGCACCTGCCCGCAACGTATCTTCAAAATGTAAGGTCGGGGAGTCCGCTTCATCAATGGCTACGGCAATCCCACCTTGAGCATGCTCCGTATTGCTTTCTTCAAGCGTTTTCTTCGTAAGCACAGTTACCTGAAAGTGTTGACTCGCTTTGATCGCCATATACAAACCAGCAATTCCGCTTCCCAACACAAGTACGTCCGAATCAAAAATCTCCATACCCGATTTGGACCAAGGATATAAATAGCGTCTCAATTTGTCCATCCCCTGCTCTTTTGCTGCTTACAAGGCTAGCATTCGGTCTAGTGCCTCTTTTGCTTTAACTCGTATTTCTTCTTTCACCGTAATACGGGGAGAAAGGGTAATCAACGCATCTCTTACTTTAGTTAAGGTTGTCAATTTCATATTTGGACAAACCAAGCGCTCTGAAGCGAGATAGAATTTTTTATTTGGACAAAGCTGATGGAGCCGATGTAGGATCCCTGACTCCGTACCCACAATGAACTCCTGTTTCTCAGAACTCTGAGCATACGCGATTAAGCCTGCAGTGGAACCTACATAATCGGCTTCCTGGCAAACATCTTCCCGACATTCCGGGTGTACAATAACTTTGGCTAGAGGGTGTGCCGTTCTAGCCTTGAGAATGTCTTCCTTCTTCAATCGGTCATGCGTTTTACAGTACCCAGGCCATAACTGGAGTGTCTGTCCCAGGATTTGGGCAGCATAACGACCAAGATTTTCATCCGGAGCAAATAGGATGTCGTTCCCCTGTAAAGACTGTACTACTTTTAACGCATTGGAGGAGGTGCAGCAGATATCACTCTCTGCTTTAACTTCTGCAGAAGAATTAACATAACAGACCACTTTAACTCCGGGAACCCTCTTTTTATAGGCCCGTAAACCTTCAGCATCAACCATGTCCGCCATAGGGCAACCTGCCTTCGAATCAGGTAATAGCACAACTTTATCGGGTGATAGAATAGCCGCACTTTCTGCCATAAAATGGACACCGCAAAACACAATAACTTCGGCATCGCATATGGCTGCTTGTTGACTCAGTTGCAAGGAATCTCCAACAAAATCAGCTATATCCTGAATCTCAGGTCTTTGATAATAGTGAGCTAAGATAACTGCCTTACGTTCTTTTTTAAGCACTTCAACCTCTTCGGCTAAAGTCGCAAATAATTCTTCATTCATTCTCTTTTCATAATCCATATACTGCCACCTCCCTCTAAGTCGCTGAAATCTTTTCTAAATATTAGCCATTCCGACTCACCTTGTCAAGATTTTTGTCCATGGGTTTCTTCTAAAGCAACCTCAGTCTGAAGGTTTAGGTCATTGACAAAGACTATTTTCGGGTTAAACTTATTAGCTTCTTCATCGGTTAACATTCCATATGCGATAATAATAACTTGGTCGCCAACTTGAACTTGACGAGCAGCTGCCCCATTCAGGCAAATCACTCCTGAGTTGCGCTCGCCTGGAATAACATAAGTCTCGAACCTTGACCCATTGTTATTGTTCACAACCTGGACTTTCTCATTCGTCAAAATATCTACTGCTTCCATTAGCGCGATATCAATCGTTATACTTCCTACGTATTGAAGATTAGCCTCAGTCACGGTCGCTTTATGAATTTTAGATTTCATCATCATTCTAAACATTCTGCTCAACCTCCACAACTTTGTTATCAATCAAGCGTGTGGCTCCGAACTTAACCGCTAGAGCGATAACTACTGGCCGCTCTATAATAATTACTTCAGACAAATCTCCCGCATCCCGAACTTCCACATAGTCAATTACTCCTTGGCTCTGTCGGGAGATTCTATCTCGCACCTGCTTTTCTAGTTCCCGGGCTGATCGCTCTCCAGCTCGCATCTGCACTACCGCCTCGTTAAGACTCTGAGACAAAACCACAGCTTCCCGACGTTGTTCCAAAGTCAAAAAGATATTACGCGAGCTTAAAGCCAGCCCATCTTCCTCTCGAGCAATAGGAACTGGATATACCTCGATTTGAAGATTTAGATCGCTTACCATGCGCTGAATAACCAAATATTGCTGATAATCCTTCTGTCCAAAAAAAACTGAGTCGGGTTGCACAATATGAAGCAACTTACTAACAACCGTTGCAACCCCGCGAAAATGTCCGGGACGCTTCGCTCCACAGAGCACCGTATCAAGCTGACTCACCTCGACATAGGTAGCCATCGGGCGAGGATACATTTCTTCCACAGTTGGATGAAACAGTGCATCTACCCCCGCTTCTTTCACCAAACTAGCATCTCGCTCCAAATCTCTGGGGTAACGAGAAAAGTCTTCCGTTGGACCAAATTGTAGAGGATTGACAAAAATGCTCAACACAACGAAGGCTCCGGTTTGTTTAGCCCGTTCTATTAATGACAAGTGACCCCTATGCAGATAACCCATGGTAGGAACAAGGGCAATAACCCGTCCACGTTTTTTTTCCATTGCTATAATTTCACGTAACTCAGAAATCAGCGAAGTTCTTTTCACATTTATCTCCACCTTTCAGTAAATATTTCAACAGCTTATATTCCTTCGGCGGGTAAATTAACCCCTGTTGAATTTTTTTATTTTTTCCTAACTCCAACGCTTTTGACCCTAAACTCTGATAAATCTCTAGAAGTTTGGGCGGCAATAGGTTTAAGTGACCTTGGACCACTTGTCCATCTCCACGAGCAATCGGCCCAGTCAAAGCTTGAGGTAATCCTACCTGATCCAAATTATAAAGTGTCCCTCTCATTAAGGGCAACAAGGAGGCTAAAGCTTCCTCTTCCTGAATTCCTGCTTCAGCAAAAAGTTCCACCGCTATAGACGCAAGAACAACCAAGTAATTAGAGGCTACGACTGCACCCGCATGATAGAGTGTTTTCTTTTCCGCCAAAATATGATGTGGTATTCCACCAAAATCCTTAACAATCCTCTCTCCAAGTTCCTCGTTGTCGCCTTCTATTCCGAAATGCGTTCCCGAAAGGATGGCTAACGCCTTCTCCACACTCGAAAATGCCTGAAGGGGATGTAATGATACGCAATGTATGGGTAAACTCTCCTTGACACGTAAAACATCTGAAGGGAGCGATCCAGAACAGTGAATCCATACCTGTCCGGATTTTAGGAGGACATTCGTGCTTAGCTTCTCTGCCACTGTTCGGATCATACCATCTTGGGTGGTAATAAATAGAATATCTGCTTCCGGAACAAGTTCTTCTAACGTAAGATGTTCAATATTTAAATAACTACAAAACCGTTCATACGAAGAACGACTTCGGGTGTGAACACCTATACATTCGTGTCCAACTTCTTCTAATCGCACGGCTAGAGCCGTACCTACGATTCCCGCTCCTATAATCCCGAATTTCATCTTATCCCTCCCATAGCACGCAGTTGCGACTAGCCTCAAATGCGTTCACTTGCCCACTAACCGAAAAACACCTTCACTGAGAGTGAAGGTGTTTTTTGTAACCCTCCGTCTCGGTCATTTAGATCCAAGCGGTTATTCCTGTATTCATTTAGGAGCATTTCGCTCTTTCTATCCGGCTAGTCTTTCGAGGACTAATCCATATAAATCATCCAGCCACCTAAAACAGTACAACTCTTTCGATATCGTCTGATATTTGGTGTTTTAAAGGAGTGTTCTCTTTTCCCTAAACTTACTAAGTGGTTAAGGGATGCACCTTTCCTTCTCCGGTTACCTCAGTAATGGATCTTCCCGATGGCAACATTAGCTCCGGAGCGATCTCTCGCAAAGGGACAAGCACAAAAGCACGTTCTTCCAGATAAGGATGAGGCAAGGTCAACTCTTCAGTCCCACTTCTTATATTATCATAAATAAGCAGGTCAATGTCAATCGTTCGAGGACCCCAATGCAGTTTGCGTTCTCGTCCTAGTCGAAGTTCGATCTCTTGACAAACATGAAGGAGTTCCAGGGGTTCAAGTGATGTTTTAACCTCTATAACCTGATTCCAGTACAAGGGTTGGTCCATTAACCCCCAAGGCTCCGTTTCATAAATTTGTGATGTAGCCTCAACCTTAATTAATTTATTCGTCAAGGCAGAGATCGCTTCTCCTAGATAATGGGCTCGGTCTCCTAAATTACTACCCAACCCTAAAAAAGCCCTCATGCTCTCTTCCCTATCTCCCGCCAAATCTCCACCGAAACATCTCTAAAAATCCCGGGAATCGAGGCTTGCGGTTTATGCACTTCAATCCGTACAGACGTACAGGAGAACTGCCTCAAAACACGTTGCGCTATAGCCTCTGCTAAGTGTTCCAACAATTGATGACTATCTCCTGTGACACAGGCTTTTATTTCTTGATACACCTCTCCATAGTGGATCGTATCCCCTACTTTATCTGAAGACCCTGCCTGGCTAAGATCCAAAAAAAGGTCCATATCGATCAAAAATCTCTGCCCTAAAACTTGTTCCTCTGGCATTACCCCATGGTAAGCATAAAATTCCAGTCCGCGCAGATGAATAACATCATGCCCCAACATAGTGAACTCCTCTCTGTCCCCGCACAATGGCATCGGCCATTTGCACCGCCCTGTAATTTGCTTGAACATCGTGTACTCGTATTATATCTACGCCCGCAACAACCCCTAGAACGCTCGTCGCAAGTGTCCCTTCTAAACGCTCGTCCACCGTCAGGTTCAAGGTTTTTCCAATCATAGATTTGCGAGAATTTCCCAGCAGTACCGGATGTCCAAGTGTTCTAAATTCGGCCAAGCGAGCCATAACCTCAAGGTTCTGCTCCGTTGTTTTTCCGAATCCAATCCCAGGATCAACGATGATTTGATCTCCAGATAACCCCTGCTCTTCTGCCAATTCAATGCTTCTCCTTAAAAAATTCAACACATCCCCCATGAGATGATGATAGTTCGTGCCTTCTTGATTATGCATTACGATCAAAGGAGCCTGGTATTCTCCCACAACCCTAACCATATCTGGGTCCTTTTGCAATCCCCAGACATCATTAATTATGTGAGCACCCGCTTCGAGCGCTTTAGCCGCTACACTCGCTTTATAGGTATCTATGGAAATTGGAATCTTAATCTGCTCTAACAAAGTCTTAAGTACAGGTTCTAAGCGTCGCCATTCTTCTTCGGCACTCACCTCTTCATGGTGAGGTCGGGTTGATTCTGCCCCAATGTCTAATATATCAGCGCCTTCTTCAACCATGCGTTTAGCTTGAGCAATGGCACTTTCAATAGAATAGTATTTTCCCCCATCCGAGAATGAATCCGGCGTTAAATTCAAAATTCCCATGACCAGGGTACGTCCCCCAAGTTCTAGTTCCGTATCCCGACATTTCAAGGTACGGGTTTTTGTAGATTCCAGCGCGGCAAGTAACTGTTTTAGTTCGTGCCCAATCTTCTTAAGCCCGAAGGGTTGCGCTAATATCTTACCCGCAAGTTGCCCAAGTTGTCGCACTGTGCCGAGCAACATAACATCCGTGGCCTCTATTTTATTGATAATAACATTCCGGTGAACAGCTGCATCTCCGCCTACAGATAACATCTCCTGTTTTAGAATATGGGCTACCGATAATGGCACATGTTCTAATTTAATCCCACGTCCAATTGCCTTCCCCGCCATATGTGCAATTCCTCCAGGGTCAGACCCAATTTGAGTCAATGCCATTTTGGCCTCTTCTAAATTATTTAGACTGACCCAGCGTATGCCATAGGGTTGCATAGTCTTACCCTCCCTTAATATACGACCTGATTCATCGCCTTGTTAAACTTGTAGCATTGGCCCTGAACAGAACAATGCCGACAATCTCTTTCCCAATCATCAGCTAGAGCCAAGGCTGCTCCTAACGGGGTTAAATTGCTCTCAGGCTGTCGGCGATGTTCTCGAATCCCTTTTAAGATCACTTTAGTGTCCTCGTCACTAAACCGACACGCTTCAAGCAAAGGAAGAGCCAGTCGTGCGCTTGCCTCTGCGTGATCTTCACCCGATTCGTATTCTCTCCAACGTCCTATATCATGGAGAAAAGCAGCTGCATACACGATCTCTTTAAGGAGAGGTATTTCTCCTTTTTCAAGCAAATATGCATAAACGATTCGCGCAACATTTAAGCCATGCTCAAAGCCATGCTTACAAAAAAGGCGTTCCTTTTCCAACACCTCAATTTTGGTCATATAGGAAATATAATCTTTATGTTCTAATAACTTGTTAACACGGGACATCGATTGTAAAATATTGCCCAACTCCACTCTTCTCTGTTAGCAAATCGCCACTTAAATTCTAAGCCCCCAGCAGCTAAAGTAACTTTGCTTCAAAGTACCTTACCCTTGTCATTCAGGAATAAACGGTTTTGCATGCTTAAATGTATACGCCCCCTTGTAGGATGGGATGCTCACTGTTTTTCTCGCAATACTGACCGTGAGGCCATTTTGTTTTAGCATTGGGGCTTCTAGCTTAGAGAAATAATCCAGAAGAATTTCTTGGTTCCCTATCGCACTCAATTCATAGGGAATCCCCTCCGCGCGGCTAATGGGCACTTTATTCACCAAGATAGTACTTCCATTCAACACTATATCTGTTGTGCCGACGATCCGTTGTCCATTCAAACTAATTGCCTCAGCCTCAGCGAATTTCAAGGTATTGATCATCCTAGCAATGTCATTCGTGCCGAGAGGGAAAAGAACCTTATTGTCGCGGTCGTCAATGCTAATCTGAATCCCTGGACCCTCCACCGCTTGCGTCCCTGCGAGCATTTGCAATTGTACAAGTTGCGCAAGAAGCCGTGGATCCGTTCCAACCTTTTTCCGCGCCGCGTCCAATTCTTCCAATAAGACGCGATGATCTTCTAGGAGTTTGGTGTTTTGCGCCTTAGAATTTATCAGAACCGATTTCATTTGAATCATACGATCTGAATTAATCTGCTCTGCTGCGGAGACATCTTTTTGAGTTTGCGCTTGAAGAGATATCAGAAAACCGAGGGCAATCGCCACCAAGGTGACCGGTAAAGCCAAGGTCTTTTTCCAGCGGTGCATTATGGTCCCTCCTTAACAGGTTCGGCATAATGGTATTCTCGAAATTTCCCTGCCGGTATCATAACCTTATCCAAAATATCCAGTTTACGAGTAATTCCGTTTTGCTCTTGAAGATCACCTAGTTTAAACCAGCCATAAAATTTAAGCGCGGCCGATAAATTATTTGTATCACCAATAGCTTCAATCACATACGGTGGCATTTGACGAGAACCATTAATTTGGATGAATGATCCTGCACAAAATACCTCTGTATTTGTCGTCACACGCTGACCATTGACTCCAATTGCTTCCGCCCCCCCATTCCAAAGGGCGTTCAAGATCTCACGAATGTATTGTTCATGAATTACAAAGAGCATTGGATCTTCCTCCCCAATAGCTTCACGCTTCGAATCATCCAATATAATCCGAATACCTGGACCTGCAAGGGCAACCAAACCGGCATTAATTTTCGCCTCTAGAACTTGCTGATTTGCCAGTGTTAAGGCGCTTTGACCTTTGGCATATTTCGCTAATTCTATCTGAATCTTTGCATTATCGATAGAAAGCTGTTGATTCTCTTGTTCCGTTTGTATCAAACTAGGCACCGCGGTTTCCTGCTGTTCCATCTGACGGCCAGCAACCCCCTGAGTTTTGAGAAGAATTACAAATAGGAATCCTAGTAAGATGGAAGCCAGTGCCAGTAAGGAACGTTCTCTTTTAGCTAACTTCATTGATTACACCTCCATAGCACTCATCTTTTGAAAAAGGACACCCTTCGGGCGTCCCTTATTTATTTATTTATTTGTTTATTTTATTTATTTGTTTCTGTATTTCTTATTCACTCAACCATTCATCGCCCACTTTGGGATAATCTATAAGTTCTTCGGGTTTGAAGTAAAGTGCAATCTCACGTTCAGCACTCGCAACTGAATCCGATCCATGAATAATATTACGGCTAATATCCATCCCATACATCCCCCGAATAGATCCGGGATTGGCCTCTACTGGTTTCGTTGATCCCATTAGCTCGCGGGCCAAGGCCACCCCGTTTTTCCCTTGCCATACCATTGCAACGACCGGAGAAGACATAATATAGGTAACTGTCGGCTCAAAGAACCCTTTGCCCCGATGTTCCGCGTAATGCGCCTCAGCCAAAGCGCGATCTACCTGAATTAACTTCATTCCAGCAAGCTTGAAGCCCTTTATCTCAAAACGCGCAATAATTTCTCCGACTAACCCCCGCTGAACCGCATCCGGTTTCAGCATAATAAATGTTCTCTCCATCGTATACTCTCCTATCATCATTTGGCTTTAGTCAATTTTATTTAGTTCATCTTCCACTGTTTGACTTGGCAATTGAGTATCTTGTAGTCTTTTATTTTCTACAGTACCTGGTGCATTTTCCGTGGTCTTTTCTAGGTTTATCGAAGCTTCGATATGATCCTCTGCATTTGCCCCAACATCAAATTGGGCCATGAGAGCCGCAAAACTAGTGACATCTAGCGTCTCTTTTTCCATTAATGCCTCGGCAATAGCGTGTAATTTGTGAATATTTTTCTCGATGAGCTTTTGGGCTTTCTGGTAACACTCATCGATAGTCCTACGCGCCTCTTTGTCAATTTCATAAGCAACAGCATCGCTATAACTACGGTCACGTGAAATATCTCGTCCAAGGAAGACTTGCTCTTCCTTGTGACCATAAGTGAGCGGCCCGAGTTCTGACATACCTAACTCAGTAATCATTTTACGAACTATTCCAGTGGCCCGCTCTAGGTCATTTGAAGCACCGGTACTAATTTCTTGCAGCACTAAGGCCTCAGAGACTCGACCACCGAGCAACATAATCACCTGGTCTAGCAATTGGGATTTCGTCATATAATTACGATCTTCTTTGGGAAGAAGAAGCGTATATCCCCCAGCCCTTCCGCGAGGGATAATTGAAACCTTGTGTAAGGGGTCCGTATGAACGAGGAGCTCTCCTAGTAAGGCATGTCCAGCTTCGTGATAGGAGACGAGTTTCTTTTCGAAAGGACTTATCACCCTGCTCTTCTTCTCAGGTCCTGCGATCACCCGTTCTATGGAATCTTCCATCGACTGCTGTCTAATTTGGGTTTCACTTCGTCGAGCAGAAAGAAGTGCTGCTTCGTTAATCAAGTTGGCTAGGTCTGCACCAGTAAAACCGGAGGTTCGTCGAGCAAGAACCTCAAGATCGACATCGTTTGCTAACGGCATCCCTTTGACATGAACTTTAAGGATCTCTTCGCGTCCTTTAACATCCGGCACATCAACAACTACTTGCCTGTCAAAACGACCCGGGCGTAAGAGCGCTGGGTCAAGAACATCTGCCCTATTAGTAGCAGCTATAATGATAACTCCATCATTTCCGCTAAATCCATCCATCTCCACAAGAAGTTGGTTCAGAGTTTGTTCACGTTCATCATGTCCACCGCCTAAACCGGCACCCCGTTGGCGTCCAACAGCATCGATCTCATCGATAAATACGATGCAAGGAGCACTTTTCTTGGCCTGTTCAAACAAATCTCGAACCCGCGAAGCTCCGACCCCGACAAACATTTCCACAAAATCTGACCCACTAATGCTAAAGAATGGCACACCTGCTTCTCCAGAAACAGCACGGGCAAGTAAGGTTTTACCTGTTCCAGGAGGGCCAAAAAGTAGAACCCCCGTAGGGATCTTAGCCCCCAGTTCCTGAAATTTCTTAGGGAACTTCAAAAATTCAACCACTTCTTCAAGTTCCTCTTTCACCTCGTCAGCACCAGCGACATCCGCAAAGGTAACCTTTTTCTTATCTTCTCCGCTAAGTTTTGCTTTACTTTTTCCAAACTGCATTACCCTATTGCCGCCGCCCTGGCTCTGTTGCATCATAAAGAAAAATAAAAGAACGATGACAAGAATCGGCAACATAGTGGAAAGTAATCCCATCCACCATTGAGGTTTCGGAGGCTCTTCGACGGTATAAGGAAGACCGTGAGCATACAAATCCGCCGTCAATTGTGCATCCGTCCCAGGCCCAATCACGTCGTGCTTTGTAGCGTCTTTCATCGTGATAGTATAATTAATGGTATTGTCTTCCATGACAGCCGTGACATCTTTAACCTGGTCCTCAGCAACTGCTCTTTTAAAAGTGTTGTAATCCATTCCTACCTCTGGACTAACGGGAGGGGTCGTCCATTTCATTAACACAATAGCCATAAGAATTATCAGTATATAAATTGTAGCATTTTTAAAGAACTTCAAGTATGATACTCCTCTCTAGTGGGCAAACCGCCTCATTAATAAGCAATTCCACATATTATACCACGCAGTATTGGGTTTTACAATGAGTTCAAATTGGAACATGTAGCCTGCGGTTTGAGCACGCAATAAACCTTTTCTGTGTTCTGTTCTGGTTGACACAGACCGCTACGGCGAACACCGGGAATCCAGAGGACTTCTGCCCCAAAGGCGATCAATGGAAGCCTGTTTCTTAATTCAGCAGAAATATTTTCTTCCTGAAAAACTTTTTTCAGTGACTTATGTCCGACACCTTGAAGCCACATCCTGTCTCCTTGCCGCCGTGTACGACACACCAACTGGTCCAAAATTTGGTCTAAGAGAGCACGGTTAAAAACCGCCACTTTGTTTTGTTGTTGATCGAAATTTTCGTCCGCTGAGGAACTATGCCATTCCCCCACTAATCCGATAGCCAATTTCAAACTTGAGATTTCAGACCAGTGCCCCATGCTCAAGGCGATTTCTGGAAAAGTTAGATTCGATACCTGTTGACTATGTTTAGGTTCGACGTTGCCGGGTTCCCCAATACGGGCAGCATAACCGATAAACCAAATACCCTTATCTGTAATTTTCACTGTCATACCTGGTAAATCCTGCATCCAACCGAGCTTTCCCTCAGAGTCCATAATTCTCGCAACATAGGTAAACCCTAACCCTCTGGGTTCCCCAGTGACCAGCATTGCCGCCTTACGTAGCAGTCGGGAAAGAATGGCTGCCGGTTCAGTAAATATATTGCGGCTTAAGCCCATCGCACCTACAGGGTCTTTAATATGGTAGCGTTTCCAAGCTGACTCCACTTGCTGCGCCATATATTCTTCATCCCAGCGAAGAAGTTCTCCCGTTCGCCCTAGTGCTTCCTGAATTCGTGGATTGTACTCTTTCTCCAATTCAGGTAATAACTCTAGGCGGATTCGGTTACGGATATAAACTGGCTCTTCATTGGAACGATCGAGGGCATAGGGCAGAGCTTCTCGCGAACAATAATTCAGAATATCCGCTTTTCCGAACGTCAGCAGTGGTCGAATGATCGAGTCCTTGGTAGGATATATTCCAGCTAAGCCTGCTGCTCCACTCCCTCTAAGTAACCTATAAATAATCGTCTCTGCTTGGTCCCCGAGATGGTGTGCTGTTGCAAGAAGGGTGCATCCTTCCTCGCGCATATCCTCTTTCCAACGAGCGTAGCGCCATTCTCTGGACGCTTCTTGAAAAGATTGTCCCATTGTCTTAGCATAACCCTTTGCATCGAAACGATGAACAATACACGGAGTTTCCCACTTGGCTGCCATCTGCTGAACCAAATGTACTTCCTGGTCTGATTCTTTCCGAACCCCGTGATGAACATGAGTTAGTAGCAAAGAAACCCCTCGTGACCGTTCCTCTCGAACATATCTCCAAAGAATATGACTTAAGGCCATTGAGTCCGGTCCGCCAGATACTGCGACCATAATTTTAGCGTTTGGAGGGATCAAGCGAGGCAATATATGTGTGCGTAGTCTCTCGTATATGGCTTTCGCCCCCTTTCTAAGCCAAACGCGGATGAACTGTCTTTACCACTATTCACAACCTTAACATTCTCTCCATTTAAACACAACGGCATACTTAACGAAAATGAACGAACTTCCAAAAATTAGTATGAAGCTGATTTTAAACTATTTCTTATAACTATCTTATAACTATAGAAAAGGCCCTGATTGCTCAGGGCCTTACAAATTCTCGTCTAATAACTGTAGGGGCAATTCATAAATTGCCCCTACAAAGTTCAGCTCTAGAACAAGCCGCTTACTTTACCGGTTTTGGTATCAACGTCAATTCTTCTATAAGCAGGGTCGGAACCTGTACCAGGCATCAAAGTGATTGTACCCGCCATTGGGCATAGGAATTTAGCTCCACCGTAAACTAAGACGTCACGAATAGGTAATCTCCAGCCCTTAGGAACTCCTTTTAAAGTAGGATCATGAGATAAGCTTAAATGAGTTTTAACCATCATTGTGGAGAAATCGTCATAATGCGAATCTCCTTCAAATTTCTTAGCTTTAGCTTCGGCTTCTGGAGACCAATCTACACCGTCTGCACCGTAAACCTCTTTAGCGATAAGTTCAACACGTTGTCGGAGAGGCATATCCAACGGATAGAGGTATTTGAAATCGACAGGTTGTTCACAAGCATCAATAACTGCATCCGCCAATTCCAAAGCACCGTCCCCACCTTTTAGCCAGTGCTCAGAGTGGGCACAACGGGCTCCTGCTGCTTTTACAATTTTCTTAATCAAGTTAATTTCTGCTTCGGTATCACTGTAAAAGCCATTAATGCATACAACGGGAATAATCCCTGATTTCTTAACAACTCCAAGATGGTGAAGTAAGTTAGCGCACCCTTTTTCCACGAGTTCAAGATTTTCACTGACGTACTCGTTAGGTAGCGGACGCCCAGGTACCACAGCTGGTCCGCCTCCATGCATTTTCAAAGCCCGTACAGTTGCCACTAGAACGGAAACATTGGGTTTAAGTTGGCCCAAACGAGCTTTAACGTTCCAAAATTTTTCAAAACCAATATCCGCAGCAAATCCACTTTCAGTAACATGATAATCAAACATCTTCAAGCCAAGTCGGTCAGCAATAACTGATGATTGACCAATAGCAATATTAGCAAAAGGACCAGCATGAACCATGACCGGCTGACCTTCAGCTGTAAAACAAATCGTCGGATTAATCGTGTTACGCATCCAAGCAGTCATAGCTCCATCTACTTCTAAGTCTTTGGTAGTAACCGGCTTACCTGTTTTACTATAGGCAACAATGATATTACCAATCCGCTCTCTTAGGTCGGGAAGATCTTTGGCAATTGCCAAAATAGCCATTAACTCTGAACCAACCGCAATACCAAATTTAGATTGCATTTGGAAACCGTCTTTTTTACCGCCAATACCAATTATGATGTTCCTCAAGCCTTGAGCTGCGAAATCAATAATCCAGCCCATTTCTACATTCTTCGGATCTATGTCCAAACGCGTCAGGCCCCGTTTACCTAACTCTTCATCAGTATAGTTAGCCTCATGCTGCATCCTAGCATTAAGGGCAACCATACAAAGGTTGTGGGCGTTCATAATATCATTGATATCTCCGGTTAGTCCTAAGGAAAACTCGGTCATCGGTATCAATAGAGCATTACCACCACCAGCAGCAGTACCCTTAATATTCATAGTCGGTCCACCAGACGGTTGTCGTATTGCCCCGCCTGAATTCAGGCCTCTCTTGGCAAGTCCTTCAATCAGACCTAAGGTAGTCGTTGTCTTTCCTTCACCTAATGGTGTCGGTGTAACAGCTGTAACTTCAATATATTTGCCATCTGGTTTGTCTTTGAGGCGCTCCATCATTTTCAAAAAGTCCACTTTTGGTGTTCTTCCGTAAGGAATCAGTTCATCCTTTTCGAGTGACAGTGTTTTAATTAATTCATCAACAGTAGGCATGTTCTTTTCGGCCTCTTCGGCAATTTGCCAATCCTTTAGTGTGGTAGCATCCCAAGCCATTAAATCCGCTCCCTTAATAAAATTTGTATTCTTAAAACCTTCTAAGAACCTTTACCCCATCACACCCCAGTTATCACCCCAACACTGAAATAAATCTTTGTAATCGATTGTGCTTAGTCTATCCACAGATAATATATTTTATCAATTCCGAGACTCCCACTTCTATAAGTGGGTGTTCCGATTTCCACTTCGGTGGGGGTAGACTCCCCCACCGAAGACTCGATGTTCAACTTTAGTTGAACGAGTTCACTATAAAATTGACTTCTGTGAATATAGGCAATTTCGTTTGCTTATTTTAGTAATTATGTTTTTCAAACCTAAGGACAGGGCAGCCCCTTTAAAGTTCTTTCTAAATTGTTTGATTCGACAAATATTTCTGTATTCCTGCTTACAGCATAATTTAAATACCTAACGTGGAACTTTCGCCCCGTATACTATAAAAAGTATTCACTCATTCCAATAGTTCTTCCGTATAACCAATATAATTCCATCATCCTCTAAATTTCCTCCGCACAAACGGCAGGCTTCCTGTCCGATAAGGTCCGCGATGTCCTGAGATTTATCCATCGTCGTTCTCTCTAGAAAATCCCGAATCCAATCTGTCCCTTCTTTTAATACGTCTTGTACCCCATCCGTCAATAAAATCAAAGTTTCTCCACTCTGCATCTCTAACTCGATAACCGGTATATCAATCTGGTTTAAGATGCCCGCCGGAAGGCTAGACGATGCAATCGATTTTACCCCTTCGTGGCCGATTAGATAGGAGGCAGACGCTCCAACTTTAACTAACTTTATATTAGCAGATTCTAAATCTAGAATTGCCATATCAATAGTTACAAAGCTTTCCTCTGGAGAACGCAGTACCAGGATAGAATTTAGGGCCTGAATCGCGCCTTCTGGATCAAACCCCGTCGTAAGAAGTTGCTCAAGCAGGCTCAACGCGGTAGCACTCATCTTAGAAGCATTTTCCCCTACACCCATTCCATCACTTAAAATAAAGGCATGCTGGGTTGTCGAGAAGGCTATAGAAGCATAGTTATCCCCACTCATGCCGTTGCCAGTTTTCGTAAATGTGGTTACACCTACATCAAGAAAATGACGGCGGCGGCGAGCTAAATTTGATGGTTTAACCACTTCCCAGTTATGCTGAGTATGAAGCTCTTTGGCAAGATTCCCGATGACCTGTGAAACGTTGAGAAACTGGCGAGACAAAGACTCTTGATTAAGGAGCAGACGACGCCTCCATATCTCCTGACTTTTCTCTTGTTCAATGATAAATTGTACGCCTAGTAACATTTCCTTTAATCGTCCGCAATGACGTTTCCACTCAATCGGTAGAGTTTGTAATTTGACATCTGTTTTGTTCTCTACTAAGCCAAAAAGCTCAAAGAAAATATGGTAAGTTTTGTAAAACTCTCGCTTCCAACAAGCATCCATAGTCGGACATGTATGACACACTCGCTCAACCAAAACATTCATAAGTTCAGGAACCTCTGGGCGTATCTCAAAGGATTCAGCCTCAGCCGCTTGATAGCTCAGGGCAATTTGATCAAATATTTCTGCCAAAGCCTTTACCTTGGAAACAGTAGTTTCTACCTCAGGAATTGTCTTGGTCTTTAGAAAATTCTTTTGGGGAGTTGCTCCGGGCCATAGAAGAAAGAGAAATAAACCGACTGTAGAGGAAATAAGCTGAGTATATATTGCCTCTTGTCTTAAGAAGACTGTTAGCATCAGCATAACAGCAATGAAAGCCGTCCCAATTCCTAATTTGCCAAATCGGCGAAATGCACCTGTACAAAATCCAGCTAAACCGTAAATTCCAGCATACATTAAATTTTGGGTATTTATAGTGGTTAATTGGGGCATAAAACCCAGCAGTGCTCCAACGCCCGCCGAAGTCCCTGCTCCGTACCGTTCCGAAACAAATAAAATGAAGAAGCTCAACAAGACCACAGAGAAATTTATCTGCATTACCTGCACGCCTTGGAGACCACTTATCACGCCTATAAGAATAAAAAGCCAGGCAATTCCTTGTTCACGCTGGAATTCACCCCTCCAAATAGCCTCCTGATGACATATTGCATACCAGAAAATGATCGCAAACCCTCCCGAAAGTACACTATGAAGGCCAACTGAGAAAAATGAATAAAGATCGGGCTTTGCAAGGCTTATAGCTAGAGAAGAAATGAGGGCTACCAGTAAACCTGTCAAGGTGACTAAATATATTCCCTCGTGCTTTTTTGTACGCAAAAGGGGCATAATCACCATCAGAGCTGCCAACATAATCACAACTTGTAAGGTAAAGGATACGTCACCCAGTGAAATCACACCGATGAGAATACCGAGAATGCCAAATATTGCCCCACTTTCTCCTCTCATGAGCAAGGCTGCCCCGAACGCGACTCCGAAAGGATGAAAGCCTAAGATACTGCCCCGTGCCAACAGCCCTCCCAATAACATTGGAAGAAATGCACTTTCGATTGAAATCCTGCTACGCAGGCTTTGATCTAATTTCAACGTTGCCCATTCTGCCATAACATCACCTCTTAACCATTTTATGGTAATATTATAGCCTACTTTAAGGGCAAAGCTTGTCTAGTAAAGTCACTTCTGCCCAACAAGTTTCGACGTGGTTCATAATTAATTTCTTTATAAAGTAGTATTAAACCTATTACTCTCTAAAAACACCGGCATTTTCAGTCGTAAAAATAAAAAACCGCCTTACGGCGGTTACGACCTATTATCTACTTGAACCTCTACCTCCACGTTTGGAGTCTGTAGCACGACGAAATTCTGTCTGACGCTCATCACTGTCTTTTATAAACTTAGCCAACTTATCTTCAAAGGACACGGTTGGTGGAAGACGGCGTTCTCGACCCACATTACGGACGGGGGGATTTGCTTGTTTGATTGAGAGTCCAATTTTCCCTTTTTCATCAACATGAATAACTTTTACTTTTACATGATCCTGTTCCTTTAAATAATCTCGGACATCCTTAACATAGGCATCAGCGACCTCCGAGATATGTACGAGCCCGGTTACTCTATCCGGTAACTCAATAAATGCTCCGAAGTTCGTGATCCCTGTAACGACTCCTTCAACAATACTGCCAACGTCTATGGCCATACGAAGTAAACTCCTCCTTGTGATGATCTATATCTACTCTATATTATATGCAGCACTTTTCACGCCTGTCAAGGTTAAGAAGATCAATGTGGGGTACTAATTCTTAGGAGAAATAAGAATTTCGCCTCTTTTTACCAGTCCCAACTGCTCTCGGGCTAATTTTTCGATGTAACTTGGGGTGTTTAATTGAGCTATTTCTTCATGAAGAGATTTTTCCTGTTGAAGTAATGTTTGCTTTTCTTGATTCAAATGGGCTAATTGCCCTTCTACCTGAGAACGAAGTTTCCATATTTGCCATGCTGAACTTCCGACCACAGCGACCATAAAGCACAGGACAAAAATAATCCCATAACGAAGTCGAACCCTCGGCCGATTTTTTATTTCAATCTTCTGACGAGTCCTCTTCATCCAGTTCCCCTCCCCCTAAGCCTAGCTCCCCGCCCGGAATAATACAAACAATCTCATACCCTTTGCTTCTTGCACGATTTAATAAAGTTGCCACAGAACTTTGACTGAGATGTAGTTGTTTGGCGATGTTTTCAAAGGATTTTCCACTTTCTTTAAGGATTACTGCTTGGCGTTCCCGAAAACTTAGTTTTTCCAAACCTCGAATTTCTATTTGCACTATGGCACACCCTTACTAAGAACTTATCCACAGTTGTGGATAATATGTGTACAAATCAACTACAAACCATGTACAAATTATTATAATAACTCCATTATAGCCACTCCTTCTTAGGTAATCAATCCCTCCGTGAAAATTCACCCATTAGTCCTAGGTGGCATGAGACTATTCCACCACCCTTTCAGCTTCTTTTTGATATAGATAATTATATCAAAAAGGAGAAGCTCACCGATCCGATAGAGAAGCAGGCTAACCCATTTCAAGATTGCATAGGGCGGTCGCATGATAAGAACGAGCCCCATTATTGGAACCTTTATCCCTCTTCGAATAAGTCCTGCTAGGTAATTTATTACCCTATAAAGTTTAAAATATAAGCGAACGGAAAAACGGCTCAATAATCTTAAATATAGGATCAAGCCCAGCAAGCTGCCCCATATAATATAAAAACGAAAATCTAGTGCGTTTGCCCTTTCAAAAAAACGGAAAAAAATAAGCAGTGCAACTAGTGAAAAGAGTACATCGCCAATAAAAGTCGAGACCGCTCCCCAGCCTTGCCAACGCCGAAAAGAACGATAAAAATCAAAAACTAATCCAACCGCCGCTCCTGCCAAAATTACCCAAAAAAACGTCACGAATTCTGAAATTGGTCTTCCTCCTTTCTTACGATGGAGGCTTTTTAACGAAAAATCCGGTTCATTAGCCCTTGCCGAGAGCCACCGCTAGTATTTCGATGATAGACTAAAGCATCTACATGCCCTTGAAGATCAATCTTTCCCTCCTCAAGATTAAGCAATTTGATGCCTAACTGTTCTCCTTTGATACTCAATATCCCAAGTTCAGTTTCAAGAACAATTTCCTTGGGGTCAAAGGACTGTACCTTCTGTACACCTGTCAACGCAATTTGTTCTCGGTTTTCCATAACAAGGCGATGTCCCTTGCCCACTTTGTCCACCATGCCCCATCCCCCTAACTTTTTTTCTTCTTAAACCCTATTCAGGTTGCCCGTCCTTTAGAAGTGGAGGAAGTTTTTTAGCCCGTTCGCACACGTTCCATCGCTATTCCCTTGTCGCTAAGGCTAAAACTCAAAACCTCTGGGCTTTCTGCATGTGAACCGTTGAGTTTCTTCACGCCTTATCGACTGCGCTCATTGACGCGATTCCTCTCTCCGTGCTCTCTAAGCTAAGAAACTCCCTCTGGCTTGGGTCGCCGGGGCTGGAACGACGTTGGAAAGGGCTTGGAACGACGGGGGGGAGCTTTGGGGCTGTTTGCGTTTATGACGCAAAAGCGCGGCATGTGTGCAAGTTCGGGGACGGTTCTTTGACTTGCATTCCGTGTTCTCTAAGGGGTAGGGCCAACTAAATGACGCGAAACCCACGTTAAAACAATATATGGGAACAATCCTTTTTTATCGTCATTGAGTCCGATAAGCAACACTATGACAAGTAGACGGAAATTCATTTCCTCATTTTCGGGCAAATTTCACAATAACAGCCGATTTAGCCGTTTTTATTTTCTGCTTATTTACCTTAAAAAGCGTGTTTTGGGCCTAATGCTAGAAGTCCGTTTTGCTCATAATTACGCCAGTTTACTATAGTCTACGTTTCGGTTTTTTCTTTCTGTGTTCACATCTGAGAGACAAACCAGAGGACTGTGAATCACAATAATTTAACCCTACAGTCTTGGCTTCAGCCCATTTATGATAATTGTTATCCTAGCCTTAGCGTCGGAAAAATCGGTTCAGTGAGACTCGGGGGGCGCTGGGGGTGAGATCTCCCGGGGGCTGTTTGCGTCTATGACGCAAATACGCTTAGCTTGCTCTCTAAGCAAAGGAACCTCCCCGCATGGCTCCTAAGAGGGGCGCTATGGTCTAGAGGGTTCAGATGCGATTTAGGGCCGTCTGGCGCTGTTTGTGTACTTGTATCCTCTCCAACCATCTTCGTCATCGGTACGTCCTAGCCAAGCCAAAGAGTGAAATGATCGTTACTTCGTAATTTTGTAGTTAGAATTATATAAAAAAAGACAGAGTCTTTAACCTTAAGACTCTGTCTTTCGCTCATCACGAATCAATTCATAGAGGTTTTGGGCTTCATTAGCTTTTACACTATTCGGGGTCGCCAAAACCTGGACTTCAAGAATATGCTTCCCCATCTCTAGATTGATACGATCCCCGATCTTGACTTCTGCTGAGGGTTTAACAATTCTTCCGTTTATCGCGATCTTTTCCCCAACGCAGACATCTTTGGCAACTGTTCGTCGCTTTATCAGGCGAGAAACTTTTAAATATTTATCGATACGCACGCAAGCATTTCCTCCCTCTTTTTGTTGACACGGCGAGAAGGACCCGCAGAAAATTATGTTTCTTAATATACGAAATCAGGTTCCAAGAAAGACCTGGAACCTGATTTCGTAAAAGTGTGCGAAGACTTATTTTTGGATAGCGTCTTTGAGAGCTTTCCCTGCCTTGAAGCCAGGTACCTTAGCCGCTGGAATCAAGATAGCCTCCTTCGTTTGAGGGTTTCTTCCGGTTCGTTCCGCACGGTCTTTAACTTCAAACGTCCCAAAACCAACCAATTGGACTTTTTCACTTTGTGCCAAGGATTGCTCGATTGTAGCAAAAACGGCACTAACAGCCTTTTCTGCATCCTTCTTGGACATGTCAGCCTTTTCAGCGACAGCGCTAACTAATTCAGCCTTATTCAAAAATAGTCCCCCCTAAATAAATGATCTTATCACGACAATTTTATATTTCGCGATAAATAGTCAATCTCCTGCTTTTTAAATTTATATTACTTTTATTTACCACTTTTTTCTTGGAATTTAGCCTTTTCCCAATACCCATCCATTTCACTAAGAACAGATTGTTCTAAATCCAGACCGTCTTTTTGTATTAACTCCATCATTTTAATAAAACGACGTTGAAACTTATGTATGGCATCCCTTAAAACTTCTTCCGCATCAAGCTTTAAACTTCTCGATAAATTAACTACAGAAAACATCAAATCGCCTAGTTCTTCACGTATTCCTATACCCTCAGACAAAGCACTTTTAAGCTCTTGCAATTCCTCTTGAACCTTTCCCCAAGGTCCCTCAATATCCGGCCAGTCAAACCCGACCTTAGCCGCTCTTCGTTGCGTTGAAGAGGCCCACATAAGTGCTGGTAACCCTAAGGGATCATTGAAAAAGGCTAACTCATCACTTCCACCCGTCTTTTCTTCCTGCTTAATTCTATCCCAAGTCAAGATCACATCCTCGGCTGTTTCTACCTTCTCCTCGCCGAAAACATGAGGATGCCTGCGAATCAGTTTTTGAATTACCCCTTGAAGTACGTTTTGAATATCGAATTCACGTTCTTCAGAAGCAAGTTGAGCATGAAAAACAACTTGTAATAATAAGTCTCCCAACTCTTCGCACAAATTATACATATCATTTTTCTCTATTGCGTCAAGAACTTCATAACTTTCCTCAATCAGACACGGTTTTAATGTAGCATGGGTTTGTTCACGGTCCCAAGCACACCCCTGCTCAGAACGCAAGGTTGTCATCACTTTGGTCAGCTTAGAAAAGGAGATAACATCGGAGTTCGGCGGCAAAACTATCGTCGTCAAATGATCATATGTCCCATGATCCATCTCAAAGAGTGGAAGCTTGTCCACTTGTTCTCCGGGGGTGCCAAGAGCTTTTGTAATATAGACCCATGCCTCATCAGGGTAAGAATTCATGAGGTCTAATTTGACCTCTGAGGCAATGAATTTATTATACACTTGGGGAATTATAAGCCATTCTTTACCCGTCAGCCCTACATCTTTTAGCGCGTCATTATTTCGTATTAATACCCCATCAATCGGATCGAACTTTAAAACTCTAAAAATTTCATCTACAAAGCTCATTGCTGGATGAATTACCACCTCATATTCCTGAGCAAGCTTTTCGCTTATAAGTTGTACGGTTTTCTCAGCAACCATGGGATGCCCTGGAACCACGTAGATAACCTCAGAACCCTTTTTCAGCTCCCTACGTAATTGCTCGGTTATGCTTTCATACACTTCTTCGAAAGAAGGTTCCGTGGCATAAATCTCATCAAACGATTCTACACATATACCCTCGGCCATCAATTTTTGAACACAGGGATGCTCTGCAGTTCGTGCAAAAATTTTCTCCGCTCCACATATACGGCGGTAGTTTCCAATGGTCAACTGTTCTAGTCCAGAAGGACCTAAGCCCATAACATGAAGACACGAGGACATTTTTTCACCTCCTAGAAGTATCTTACCATAAACTTTCTAAATCTAGTAAAAAAAATAAAGCGGTTAACCGCTTTATTTTTATCTTGCCCTTCTCGTCATCCATAACTACAGGGACACTAGGCCATCCATGACCAGCGGTTTAAAGTTATTGTTCCATCTGCTTTGCTAAGAAACCAGCAGCAGTTTCGACTAATTTAATCTCCAACTCACCCATCTTCATATTAGGCTCTTTGGACATTAGCATCACAGCACCTATAGGATCCCCTTGCGAAATAACCGGAGCAATGACTTCATCGGTATACTTACATTTGTCCGCTTCCTCATTTTCAGGACAGCTTTTGCATAAGGCATGCTCTCCTACAATATCGATATGAATTGTTTTCCTTTCTTCCATGGCTTGTTCTATGGCTGGCCCTATAGCTTTATTCAGATACTCTTTCTTAGATGCTCCCGATACTGCAATGATCGTATCACGATCTGAGATACAAGTAATATGTCCAGTTGCCTCGAAAAGAGAATCAGCATATTCTTTGGCAAATTCACCTAATTCACGGATGGGAGAATATTTCTTTAGAATCACTTCCCCTTCCCTGTCTACAAAAATCTCTAACGGATCTCCTTCCCTAATACGAAGAGTCCGACGAATTTCCTTTGGAATAACGACACGACCGAGGTCATCAATTCTTCGCACGATACCAGTTGCTTTCATAAACGCACCTTCCTCCTTTTGTCGTTCTCGAAAACCCACTTGCTTAATTTCTGAGCCTCAAATTAAAACCTTAAATTCAATGATAGTATATATCTAGAGATTGCCAATTATTCATTTTTTTGCAATGGAAAGCAAAAGAAGGCAATTTTTATTGCCTTCTTTTGCTTTTAACTTGCAGGTTGGTAACCTTTAGCATACTCAGTCTTGGCATTTTTGTGCAGATCATCAAAATAAGTTTGGAACTTCGCGTCTTTAGCTGCGTTCAACGCATCTACTTTTAATTGTGCTTTCAATGTTTCAAAGTCTGGTGTAACTGCAGGAGTGTGCGCTTCAACAAATATGACATGATAACCAATTTCTGTTTTTACAGGTTCTTGTGAAAAAGTTCCCACTTTCTGTGCAAAGACAGCAGTATCGAATTCGGGTACCATTTGGCCTTTAGTAAAGGTTCCGAGATCCCCACCCGAGTCTTTTGCTCCATCCTCGGTAGACTTGTCTTTAGCGAGCTGTACAAACAAAGGAAGGACTGCTGCTTTGTCCTTAGTCGCCGCAAGTTGCGTAATAATTGCTTTTGCTTCCTTTTCTGTTTTAACCAGAATGTGACGGGCTGTTACACTTTCAGGTTGGCTATAACCATCTTTATTTTTCTCAAAAAAAGCTTTGGCGTCGGCGTCACTAATTTCTTTTACATCGCCTGTTACTTTCTCATAAACCGCCAAAAAATTCTTTAACTCAGGTTCCGTCATCCCCTGTTGTTTAAGAGTATCCTGGAATTTCTCTTCATCCCCAATATTCTTTTTAATGATATCCTCCTGCTCTTTGACTTTTGCATTTTCTGGATCAAGCTTTTGCTTCTTCACTTCTTGAGCAATAAGCCTTCCTTCGATCATGCGTTCCAAAAGCTGGCTTTTAATTTGAGGTAAGGCTGCTTTACCTTGATCTGTGCTAAAATCCATACCTAGTTTTTTATAAGCTTTTTGCGCTTCGGCAACTCGGGCATCATAATCCTTAATCAAAATTGACTCTCCGTTAACTTTAACCGCCCATTTACCGCCAACCAACGAAGAACACCCCGTGGTCACAAGTATCAATGCAAGAACTCCCAAAATTATCCCCAAGCGAGACTTTCTCATTTAGACACACCCTTTCACTTTCAAGACTCCCACTTCTAGAAGTGGGAGTTCATCTCTGCTTCGGTACGGTAAGCTCTCCCGCCGAAGTCTCGATGTTCATTTTTAGCTGAACTAATTCACTTTGACATGAGAACAGTATATCAAGGAGTTGTCCTTGAAGCAATATTACAAAATGCGGTTAGTACTCGACGTACTGCCTCAATCACCGCTTCTTGACTAAGCGTACGGATACGGACTTTGCATTCTAGATTTCCTGCACCCACTGTCTTAAAAGACAAAGGATAAGGAGAGGCTGAAGCCACCGCCATCAGCGTCTCACCCGTCATGCCCATGTCAGCTGCAAAACGTATACTAACATTTTGTTTGGTCTGTTGAATTTGTTCAACTTTCAAAGAGCTTGCCAGTAATTTGATCCGAATTATTTCAATCAAGTGTTCAACTTCACGTGTCGGAGTTCCGAAACGATCCACCAATTCGTCAACCATCTCGCCAAGTTGTTCCTCATTCCGAATTATTGCCAGTCTTTGATACAACGCCGCCTTAGCTTGGCTATCTACAATATAGAGATCCGGTAAAAAGGCATCCACCTGGAGCTCAATGCTCGGTTCAATGACTTCTTCGATCTTTTCTCCACGTAGTTCCTGAACTGCTTCTTTGAGCATCTGGCTGTACATTTCAAACCCCACTGCTGCTAAATGTCCATGCTGTTGGGCACCAATCAAGTTCCCTGCACCACGAATTTCCAAATCCCGCATGGCAATTTTAAATCCCGCCCCAAATTCTGTAAACTCACGGATCGCTGCCAAACGTTTTTCGGCAATTTCGGTGAGAACCTTTTGCGGTTTGTACAGAAGGTAGGCAAACGCTTTACGATTGGATCGCCCAACACGCCCACGCAACTGATAAAGTTGGGATAAACCAAAACGATCAGACTCATCTATAATAAGCGTGTTTACATTCGGCATGTCGAGTCCAGTTTCGATAATGGTCGTAGAAATCAAGACATCGATTTCCTGCTCAAGAAAACCAAGCATGACACGTTCCAACTCGGTTTCACGCATTTGACCGTGGGCAACACCAAAACGTGCTTCGGGAACCAATTGACTCAAAAAATGGATAACTTTGTCCATATCCTCGACTCGATTATGCACATAAAATACTTGTCCACCACGTTGAATCTCACGCCTAATGGCGTCACGTACCACCTCAGTCCGAAATTCTGCAACATACGTTTGCACTGGATATCGCCCTTCAGGTGGAGTCTCTATCACACTCATATCCCTTACTCCCACCAGCGACATGTGCAATGTTCTTGGGATTGGGGTTGCCGACAAGGTCAGCACATCGACGTTACCCTTTAAAGTTTTTAGTTTCTCCTTGTGGGCAACCCCGAAACGTTGCTCTTCATCGATGACTAATAATCCTAAATCTTTAAATTGAACGGCCTCAGAGAGAATGCGGTGCGTTCCTACAATGACATCAATTCGTCCTACTCTGAGACCTTCAAGTATTGCCTTTTGTTCCTTCTGAGACCGAAAACGGCTCAGCATCTCAATTGTAATTGGATACCCTGTAAACCGCTCCCGAAAGGTATTAAAATGTTGTTGGGCCAAAATAGTTGTGGGAACGAGGACGGCCACTTGCTTACTATCCTGCACCGCTTTAAATGCTGCACGCAAGGCAACTTCCGTTTTGCCATAGCCCACATCCCCGCATAGTAGGCGGTCCATCGGGCGTGGACGTACCATGTCAAGCTTTACATCCGCAATGCTCTGAAGTTGATCTGGTGTCTCGACATAAGGGAACTTCTCTTCAAATTCATTTTGCCACACATTATCTTGGGAAAAGGCAAACCCTTGTATTGCCTCCCGCTTGGCATAAAGTTTCACCAAATCAATAGCCATCTCTTTGACAGCACTGCGCGTTTTACTTTTTACCTTGTACCACTCAGTCCCCCCGAGCTTGTAAAGTTTAGGTAGAGTTTCCGCAGCACTCCCCAAATATTTTTGCAGGAGATGCAATTGATCCAAAGGAACATAAAGTCGGTCTTCGCCAGCATAGCGGATCCCGAAATAGTCTTTTTCTACCCCTCCAACCGCTAATCGTTCAATGCCGGTAAATTGACCGATCCCGTGGTTAGCATGTACAACATAATCCCCTGGTTTCAGATCCGAGATAAAGGTGCTCTTTTGAGCAGGTGTCGTGCTAGGCTTATGTTTAACAGGTTTGCTTTCCCTTTTATATATTTCAGTTTCAGTCAGAATGACTAGTTTTCCGAGCGGTAACTCAAATCCATGGTCGAGGGAATACGGGTAGACATAGACATGTCCTTCTTCAACAGAATCCTTAAGTTCTTTGCGGTTTGCAGTCACGCCCCGATCTTTTAAACCCTGAATCATACGCAGGGCATGGTCTTCGTCGCCGACAAATAGCGCCACCACATTCCCTGCATCCTTGCGGTGCTCTATCTCCTCGACTAACTTACTTGTTTTTCCCATAAAACCCGTAAGAGGGCGGGCGTTTAGATTGAAAATTCGTTTCGGGGAGAGACCAGGAGCTTGCCTTAAAAGCGTTGAAAGATTCATCAAAGGATGTCTCTCTCCATGAATCAGAATATCATTATAGTCAATAAACTGGGCCACAGGATGAACAAACCCCTCCCCGTGTTCCAGTTGGTGAGTGAATTCTAGTAAACGCTCATTAGCTTGAAACTCTAACTGCTCTTTTAAACGTAGAGGCTCATCCAAAACAATAAAATGATCCTCCGGAAGATACGAGAAGAAAGGGACCAGCGGGATATCGACTAAGCTCAAAAAGGAATAAGTATTTTCATCTAAGATTCCCTGTTCAAGCCGTTCTTCTAGAAAATTAACTTTGATTTGTAAACGTTCAGCCACATCTTTTCTCCCGGCCCGAGTGAGACGTCCGGTCGTTTTACGAGCTTCTGCCCGAATTGCAAATCTAAGTTGTCCTAACTCCTCTCTAGTGATCACATACTCCATAGCAGGAGGAATACGCACCTTGTTTAGACCAGCAATAGATTTCTGCGTACCAAGGTCAAACGTCCTAATGGAGTCGATTTCATCATCGTAAAACTCAATGCGCACAGCCTCTCCGTCAAAAGGTGAGATGTCCAAGATCCCACCTCTTAGGGCGAACTGCCCTTTCCCTCCAATTGTCTCTATCCGTTCATATCCACCTGAGGTTAAGGCAGTAAGAACCTCGGACAAAGCACATCCCTTCCCTACTTCAAACGTTAACGTATAATCTTTCCAGCGTTCCAGCGGGAATACGCGCCGTTCCACTGCCAGGACAGAAGCAACGACAGTACAATTATGGTCCTGCGCCAGTCGACTCATTACACGAATCCGGTCTGAAGTCGTTTCCCTACTTCTACCTAACACTTCAAAAGGGAGCCATTCTGTTGTGGGCAAATGTAGAATGGTTGCTTGAGGACACCAGGTCCGCAAATCGTTAGCCCACTTTTGAGCCTGCTCTTCTGAATAAGTCAGGATCAATCCGGTTTTAGACTTTTGTAATAGTTGAGCGACAAAAGCTGCTTTTTGGCTGCCTGTTAAATCGCAAATCATTTGGGGCCATTCTCCATGGCTTAACGCTTGATCAATCTCCTTAATATCAAGTCCCTGCCGAATATAGTCATGAATAGTATTCAAACCGCGCATCCTTTCGGGTAGTAAAAAAGATGAACGTCCGTTAACAGACCCCCATTGCGAGGTTCGAGATTCGAGATTCGATCTAGGGATTGTTACCCGAGCCTCGAATCACGATTAACGAACTACGAATTACGATTTTAACTACTCTGTAAAAATATAACTAGTGACTAATGATAAACATTCCTAGGCTCCAGTTCCATTTCATGTAGGCAATTTGGGCAAAGCGTATAGGCGACATTTCCAACGATATTCATTATAGGGTCAGCGTTATTAATGGTCAAGTCATCTAACTCAATCTCACCAATAATTCGATCACAGGCATGGCATAATTTTAATATCTTCATTCATAAACCACCTCCCTAGCTAGTAGAATTGCCCCTAGCCGGGAAGGTTATACTAAGACACATTCATAAAATAACAAATCAGTCTGCAAATCTATTTTGCATCTTTGAATTGTTATTTTCTTCATATGCCTAACTTTAACGATGATATAAATTCATTGCACGATCGCTTTCCCCTTTAATCCATAAATTCGTTGCCTTTTCTGCTCGTCCTAACACCTCATCTAACTCTGTCAGCTCATCTTGCGCAAAGGAAGAAAGTACATGATCGATAACCGTAGTTCGTGGTTCGTGCGGGCGACCCACCCCCAATTTTAATCTCCAGAACTTCTCTGTGCCCAATTCAGCCAAAATGGATTTAATCCCGTTATGACCCCCTGAGCTTCCCTGATCACGTAGACGAATTTTCCCCAACGACAAATCCATATCATCATGAACGATCAGTAAATCACTACCCTGAATTTTATAGAAACTAGTGAGTTCTTTCACTGAACGGCCACTCAAATTCATAAAGGTTTGGGGCTTTAAGAGTAATATTCGCTCCCCCTCCACATTCATTTCCGTCCATAATCCCTGGAACTTCGCCCTAAATTGAAGCTTATACATCTCTGCCAACAGGTCAACCAGTAAAAATCCAATATTATGGCGCGTCTCTGCATATTGAGGTCCTGGGTTTCCAAGACCGACAATAACCTTCATTCCAATCTCCTCCATAGCATATTCAACCCATACTCTGAATACATTCTTTAAGTATAAGTAACTAATTTTCGCCAATGAGTGAACAAGGGGGTGAACCTGTGAAACGTAGTAGAAAGTATTTATCCTTACCTATCATTTCGCTCCAGGAAGGACAACAAATTGGGTACGTAAAAAGCTTAATTCTTGATGCCAGTACCAAGGCTCTAGCTGCTATCGTAGTAGACTCGAAGGGTTTTTTTAAGGATCAGCGCATTATACCCTATTCCAAAGTTGTCAGTGTTGGCGAGGACGCAATCACCATAGACAAGGAGTCCCACGTGGAGAAAACCTCAACTCTACCTGAATTATTAGACCTAGTCAAAGAAAAATTGACCATCATCGGAACAAAGATGGTCACGGAAACAGGGAAAACACTTGGAATTGCGGATGAATTTTATGTCGATCCGGAAACAGGAAAGATAACACAAATAGAGATTTCAGGCGGCAAAATCGAAGGCTTCTTAAGCGGTAAGGCGTGGATTTCTGCAGAATACATTACGACCATTGGACATGATGTGATCATTTCACAAAAAGGTAGCGAAAACGCTCTAACTGTCGCGGACAAAGGACTCAGTGACTCCTTTAAAAACCTTATCCACTCAACATCGCATCTGGCCTCAGAAACAACTCACACCATCACTAGCTACTTTAAAAAAGGGAAGTTCAAAGCTGCTACTCCACCCTCCGCTCTGGATAAAGAACTAGTTATTCTTCCTGAAACAGAGGATATCCCACCGGTCAACCAAGCCGTTCCCAAAATGCCCATAACCAAAGAACCCCTTGGATAATACCCTAGGGGTCTTTTAACTAAAGAGTTTACTGACGGAGAGATCTTCATGAATACGGACTATAGCTTCGCCCAAGAGTGGAGCAACTGACAACACTTTGATCTTGGGAATCATTTTCTCTATGGGAATTGTATTCGTGACAACGAGTTCACGAATAACGGAGTTTTGCAAACGCTCAATAGCTGGTCCAGATAAAACCGGATGGGTACAGCAAGCATATACTTCCTTAGCACCCCGTTCGACAAGCGCAGCAGCGCCCTGTGTAATAGTTCCTGCAGTATCAATAATGTCGTCGATCATGATAACCTTCTTACCTTTCAGGTCGCCGATGACATTCATGATTTCAGAAACATTGGGTGCTGGCCTCCGTTTATCGATAATAGCAAAAGAAGCGCCGATTCGTTCAGCCAAATTACGGGCTCTTGTAACTCCACCTAAGTCAGGAGATACAACACAGAGGTTTTCAAGCCCCTTCTCCTTAAAATACTCAGCTAAAATCGGGACTCCAGGCAAGTGATCCAACGGAATATCAAAGAATCCTTGAATGGCTGGAGCGTGTAAATCCATGGTTACGACACGATCTGCTCCGGCTGTAGTAATCAAGTTCGCCATTAATTTTGCAGTAATTGGATCACGTGCTCTTGTCTTACGCTCTTGACGAGCGTATCCATAATATGGCATAACGGCGGTAATACGACGCGCAGAAGCCCGACGAATTGCATCAATCATAATCAGTAATTCCATAATGTTCTCATTGGTTGGATGACAAGTAGGTTGAACAACATAAATGTCCGACCCCCGCACGCTTTCATCAATAGCTAGACAGATTTCCCCGTCTCCGAAACGTTGAATTTTAGCTTCACCAAGCGGGACCCCAAGATAGTCTACAATTTCCTGTGCCAACAGACGATTGGCATTCCCACAAAAAATCTTAAATTCTTTTGCTGCCATGGGTTTTTTAGCCCCCCATTTCATTTTTTTGCTTCTGCCAATGTTCCTTGATCACCAGCGAGCTCCGTTCAACTGCCAAGGCCCTTGCCGGAACATTCTTCGTAATGGTAGAACCTGCGCCCGTAACAGCATTTTCTCCCACTTCAAGTGGCGCAACCAAGTTGGTATTACTGCCAATGAAGGCATAATCTCCAATTTTAGTGGGATGTTTGTTAACCCCATCGTAATTACAGGTGATTGTCCCGGCTCCGATATTCACGGATTTCCCAACGTGTGTGTCTCCAATATAACTCAAATGGGGTATTTTTGACCCCATTTCAATCCAACTATTTTTTATTTCTACAAAATCTCCCACTTTTACTTCCGCTTCTAGTTTCGTGCCCGGTCGTAAATAGGCAAACGGACCAATGTGGCAACGTTCTCCGATCACTGCGTCTTTGGCCACAGTGTAGGTCACTTCAGAACCACACCCCACCGTACAATTCTCAAGACTTGTCTGTGGTCCAATCACAGCATCCTCTTCTATCCGAGTTTTACCCATTAAGCGGGTAAAAGGTAAAATTGTAACGTCCTGTGTGAGCTCTACATCCGCATCGATAAAGGTCGAGGAGGGATCCACAAGCGTAACCCCTTCAGACATCCAATGATCAAGAATACGATTTCGCAAAATCGCTTCGGCCTCAGCTAATTGAGCACGGCTATTAATACCCAAGGCTTCATTAGAATCTAGGGTACGATATACCTGCACTTTCTCCCCAAGTTTTATTAGAACATCAAAGACTTCCGTCAAATAATATTCCCCCTGAGCATTTTGAGTGGTTATTTTGGCCAAGGCTTTCCTTAATGCAGACCCCTTAAAACAATACGTCCCAGTGTTTATTTCCTTGATTTGTCGCTGCTCGGGTGTAGCATCTTTTTCTTCAGCAATTTTAACAACGAATTCCCCATTTTTAATAACTCGACCATACCCAAAGGGCTGCTCCATCGTGGCTGTTAATACCGTGGCGCTAACCCCTTGAACTTCTTGCAATTCAATAAGAGCTTGTAAAGTCTCGGCTTTCAGTAATGGCTGATCTCCGCTTAAGATTAAAACAGTCTGGGCGTCATCCAAATAAGGGAGCACTTGCATTACTGCATGTCCCGTACCTAATTGTTCAGTTTGAACTACGAGCTCCGCACGTTCAGCAATTTGGGTCTCAATCTCCTCTCGTCCATGCCCTACAATAACCATGGGATGTTCAATCCCGACTTGGCTTACAGTGTCTAAGACATGTTCAACGAGAGTTTTGCCTGCTAAGGAATGCATGACTTTTGGCAGCTTTGATTTCATTCTTGTCCCTTTTCCAGCAGCCATGATTACCGCTACCAAATTATGCAATCTAATTCGCCTCCAGCTTTAGTCTAACCTTCTACCTCTTTATACATTCCAAAGGGTATTTATTCGTCAAATCAGGTGAAAATCCTCTTTTTCCCTGAGTATTAATATTTTATGGAAAAAGGAGACCTATCTGCAAGGTCCCCTTTTACGTTTCTAATAATGACTATAAATGCATTTAAATAGCTTCTTGATATGCTTTTAGGACAGCCGTCTGGATCACTTCTCGTGCTGCAGCAGAAATGGGGTGGGCGATATCACGAAATTCCCCTTCAGGTGTTTTACGGCTAGGCATGGCTACAAAAATACCGTTCATACCTTCGACGACTTTAACATCATGGACGACGAAAGCGTCATCAAAGGTCACAGAGACCACTGCCTTCATTTTCCCTTCCGTATTAATCTTCCGAACCCGCACATCGGTAATATTCATTATGAATCACCACCCTTCAACTGGCATCGGGCTATCCATAATGATATTCTCTGTATGGTAAAAAAATCCTGCATCAATTTTGAAAAATTTTCAAGAAAGTATAATAACCAAGACTTCAAAAGCCAGCCACGGGAACAACTGACGTCTTACCTGAATGAAAATCCAGTTCTTTAAGCTGTAAAAGGGATAAATACCCTTCGACAAGCTTAGGTTCTTCGGTCATCCGGGCTTCCACCAAGACCCCGATTCCCACAACATCCGCTTCAAATTCAGCCATCAAATCCCTTATCCCTAAGGCTGTTCCGCCCGCTTTCATAAAATCGTCAATAACGAGCACACGTCGCTTAGGTTCTAGGGCTCTTCGCGAAAGTGACATGGTTTGAATTCGCCGAGATGATCCGGAAACATAATTAATACTTACTGAAGAACCCTCTGTCACTTTGTTTCCAGTGCGAATGACTACCATGGGCAAACCTAAGGCTTCTGCGGTTACAAGGGCCAGAGGAATTCCTTTGGTTTCTATTGTAACGACAACATCAGGCAATTTATCTCTAAAAGCGCCAGCAAAAATAAGGCCTAGGGGACGTAAAACAGAGGGATCAAACAGTAAATCGGTCATATACAGAAAACCGCCTGCGAGAATTCGTTCTTTGTCGCTTAGAAGGTAACAAAGCCTATTTAGAAATTGCTTTGCTTCATCAGGTGCTATTTCCGGAATATAGCGCACCCCACCTGAGGCCCCGGAAATTGTTTCAATGTGACCCTGCCCTGAAAGGAGTAGGCTTGCCTTGACAGCCATTAAATCCTCACTGATGGTGGACTTGGCAGTACCAAAACGTTCTGCGAATAGGGATAGCGAAGTCAGGGCATTCGGTTTTAACATCAACACTTGGGTAATAGCCACCATGCGCTCTGCTCTTTTCATCTTCTCCACCCTTATTAATCCACCTTATCCGGATCATTCCTTAAACTCAGAGTTCCGAACATTACATTCTCAGCAGTCACAATATGGGCCATTGCCAAAGATTGCGCTTCCTCGCTATTATGATTTCTCAACGCTTCAACAATCATCCTGTGTTCGTCAATAGCTAGTTTCATCCGCCCCGGAACGGCCAGTGAAGTCGTACGGAAACGTTGGATCTGTTCACGTAAATTGGCTAAAATTTGAATCAGCCGTTCATTGCGGCTAGCTTTATAGACTAGGGCATGGAACTCAGTGTCAGAATTTACGAGCTGTTCTAAGTCTACCTCTCCCTCACCGGATCTATAGAACAACGCCTGTTCCATTTGTTCTAATTCGTCATCCGTAATTCTTTCAGCTGCAAGGCCTGCAGCCAAGCCCTCAAGAGCAGAGCGGATCTCAAAAACATCTGCAATATCTTTCAACGAAACGCCAGCAACATACGCTCCTTTGCGCGGAATCATGACAACAAAATTCTCAAGTTCTAGTTTTCGAATTGCTTCACGTACTGGGGTTCGGCTTACCCCCATTTCTTCGGCCAATTGAATTTCCATTAACCGTTCCCCCGGCTCAAGAATTCCACTCAGAATTGCCTCGCGCATGGATTCAAAAACAATCTCTCGTAGTGGTTTATACCCGTCGAGTATAACCGGTAGTAATCGTTTCTCCATAAATGCCTCTCCCTTCATCCAATTGTTTCTAACGTTTTTGTAACCCAAACGTTTTTAAAACCTTCTTTTATTAAATGTTTTGCAACTTCTAGGGCATGCTGTTTTCCTTGAGCAATCCCGAAGACACAAGAACCGCTTCCGGACATTAAGGCCCCGTAGCACTCCGCCTCTAGTAGCTGTTGCTTAAGCACCAATATCTCCGGAACAATTTGGATTGAGGCCAGCTCTAAATCATTATAAAGCAAATCTGCAATCTGCTGCGTCGAATTCTGCGTTAAAGCCTTTTCCCAATCAGCTTGGGTTAGACGCCCGCCCTGACCGACTTGATCAAATCGAAGGTAAGCTTCCCTTGTATTCACTCCAGCATACGGTTTAGCTAACACAAGCTCCATCGCAGGAGCTTGGGGCAATGCTTCAAGCCGCTCTCCCCGGCCAGTTGCCCACATCGTACCGCCTCTCAGACAGAAAGCGACATCTGTGCCACATCTCCCCGCCAGCGTACGGAGTGCCTCCCTACTTAACGGTTCTCCATAAAGTTGGTTTAATAAACGAAGTGTTGCCGCCGCATCCGTGCTTCCTCCAGCTAGTCCAGCCTGTAAGGGAATATGCTTTTCAATCTCAATTTCCAGTCCTTCGAATAAGCCAAGTTGTTCGAGAAACAACACAGCTGCCTTATGTGCTATATTTCCCGGACCACTCAAAGCTCCACACCGGCATACCACCTTATCTCCACGACGCCGAACCCGGACAATATCGTGCAAGGCGATCGATTGCATGACACTTTGAAGTTCATGATATCCATCTTCCCTAATGCCTTGGATTGCTAGTGCCAAATTTAGTTTAGCGTAGGCGAACGTTGCTAGAAAAGATTGTTCCATCTACATTGCCCTTTCCGAACATTATGAATGCATTTCTTTTTATTATACATATTTTTTGGGTAAAGTTCTAGTATTTCTCTTGGAAAATATACCCCAATGGTACCCACTATTCCCTGAAAACTTAAGGGACGAAGATAATCCTCGTCCCACTAATCTTTTAAAATTCCCCACCAACAATCCATTCCACTTGCTCTGCATCATCGGATAGTATCTTTTGCAATTCCAACCGTAGACGGATTTCCTCTTCGATCGGCTCGATAAGCTCATAGAACATCACGAAAGTGTCCCCCGAAATACAACCGTCCAGTCCCCTCCTAAAGGCTTCTATTTCCGAAAGAACAACCTCTATCTTAGTCGGATTCATGCCACTTCGCACCGCTTCGTCATAGAGAAGTTTGGCAATTTCCCCTGGAAGACGACCGCGTAAATCAGAGTCTTCTCGAATAATTAGACGTTTAAATCCTAGTGCTGCTATCCGTCCCACTTCACGCACTGACTCATCCGGTCGATCACCGGGCACAGTAATACAGCCCACGAGGGAACCGCACTTAAACTGTTTAAGTGTTTTGACTACTTCTCGAATCCCGGCAGCATTATGTCCATAGTCAATAAAAACACGCACTCCATTCAGCTCATAAAGATTTAGGCGCCCACGGTTGTGCTCCGCACCCGAGGAGAAGTTTTGCAGAGAATTTTGAATTGCTGCAGCGCTCAATCCTAAGGCCCATCCTGTTGCGACCGCTGCCAACACATTTCGAATGTTATGCTCGGCTTTTCCATCCCAAGTCACAGGAATCTGTTTCACTGAGCAGATTCGAGAACTTCTTGAACCCTGACAAACTAAAATCATGCCCCGCCGCACAAAGACCGCTGTTCCACCGATTCCCAAATGTTTACGAACCCAAATATTATTTTTTTCCGTACTAAAATAGATAACTCGCCCCTTTGTCCGCTTCGCCATTTGCACTACGAGAGGGTCATCCGCATTCAGAACCACATAGCTATGCGGCTTAACCACCTCCGCAACCAAGCTTTTCACATGGGCAATACCTTCGAGCGTCTCAATGCCATACTGGCCCAGATGGTCATTAGAAACATTGGTAATTACAGCTACATCTGCATATTCATACCCTAAGCCTGCTCTCAGAATGCCGCCCCGTGCTGTTTCTAGAACCGCCACCTGTACATCCGGATGTCTTAAAACAATCCTAGCACTCTCCGGTCCTGTCATATCCCCTTTAATCCATAATTTTTGATTAATATATATACCATCTGTCGCAGACATACCCACTAGAAGCTGTTGATCAGTAAGGAGTTTACTGATCATACGAGTCGTGGTTGTTTTTCCATTCGTACCAGTAATTGCTACGATGGGGATTCTTCCATTTCCGGAAGGAAACACTTGCTCCACGATTGCTTTGCCCACATCCCTTGCTTTACCCACGCTGGGAAAATGGTGCATACGAATACCCGGCGCAGCATTGACTTCGATGATACGTCCGTTCTTTTGGCGATAAGACTCCTTAATATCTTCAATCACTAAATCAATTCCTGCAACATCTAAGCCGACTAATTTCGTAGCATAGACTGCTAAATCAACGTTATCTGGATGCACACGATCTGTCACATCCTCGGCGATTCCCCCGGTACTCAAATTTGCACTGTCGCGCAGATACACCACGTGTCCTTGTTCAGGAATAGAAGATAATGTTAACCCCCTTTGAGTAAGGGTTAAAAGCACCACGGGGTCAATTCTTAGCTTAGTTAAAGCCTTCTCATGGTCCTCTCCACGCAATGGATCTTCATTTGTTTGAGCCACTAGCTCTGCAATCGTCAATGAGCCATCCCCAATTACATGAGCAGGAATCCGTTTTGCAGCAGCAATTAAACGTTCTCCAACTACAACCAATCGATAATGCTGTCCCTCGATATATTCTTCCACAATGACCCAATCACCGTAATTTTGAGCGACCTTAAACGCAGCTCTAACTTCTGCTTCGCTCCTTATCTGTAGGGTCACTCCTTTTCCCTGATTCCCCTGCAAAGGCTTAATCACGACAACAGTTTCCATATCCTGAAATGCTCTCACTGCTTCTTCTTCCGTACTAACAATATGTCCCCACGGTACAGGGATCCCTCCATCCACCAATATCTTCTTCGTCATTTCTTTATCACAAGCAATGTCAACCCCTATACTTGATGTCGCACTTGTAATTGTTGCCTGGATACGTCTTTGATATCGACCATACCCCAACTGCAATAAGCTTCCCTCATTTAGACGATGTACAGGAATTCCCCGTTCTCGACATGCTTCAACAATCACTTGCGTTGAAACCCCTAATTTGTAGTCAGCCGTCACCTTATTAATACGGTTTACAGCTTGGGCAACATCAAAGGGCTCTTGATTCAAAAAGGCTTTCACGCAGAAAAAGGCTTGTTTAAAGCCTTCAATCGCTCCCTCTTTAGCTTCATAATTAAAGATAATCTCATAACAACCCGGTTCTTCTAAAATAGCCATAGTTTTACCATATTTAATGGTTTGTCCCGCTTGTGTCAAAAGGTCTATCGTCACATGCTCTATAACGTGACCAATCAGGGTACCCTCATGTAGTCGCTCAAGGAATCCACCAAGTTTACCCCGCGAACAATAGTGATCAGCCAAGGTCGGTAAATTCTCCACGAGGCGTTGCCTGAAATATTCCAATTCATTACTAAATCGTTCTGCCCATTCTTGGAGATCCACAATCGCACGAATAATTGGCCGATGACTGTAAGCATTGGCCCCTTCGATCGCTTGGATTTCTCTAACCTCCATTATGTTGTTGTTCCCCCTTCGGTAGCAATAGATAATATACTAAGTTAGTGTTAACCTTTTTTTCGTTTGATATTCCCTATTCAAGTCATAAATTTGACTAAGGAATATAAAGAAAATGTGCCTAGAGTAGAGAAACTCGACGTTTTAGATCAAAACTATAGCTGTCAGATAAAACATGCATTAAAACCGGACTCAAAACCAGAGCCTGGCCAGGAGTCGTTTCCGAAACGTTTGTAGTAATTGAGGGAGAAGCATCGACTACGGTTACCGTATTACTTCCAACCACCGAAAACCGCGCATCAGACTGTACTAAGATTGCTGTATCCTCGTCAATCCCCACACCGAGAACATAGGGGTTTTGAGAGATTGCCGATAAAAGTCGGCCAATTCGCCCTCGTTGAGCGAAGTGTTGATCAATCACGACGGAGCGCAGTAACCCCAATCCCGGGGCCATCGTTACGGTGTTTTTCTTCGCCGTTCCCGCTTCCCCTCCGACAATCATCGTATCCGACATGACAGAGGCCCCTGCGCTTGTTCCTGCAATAATGATCCCCTGCTCGTAAAGCTGTTGGAGCATCCGACCGAGTAATGTACCCCCAAGCAAACCAGTAATCCGAAGTTGGTCACCCCCAGTAAAAAAAATTCCGGTTGATTTTTCAAATTGCTTACCGATTCCTTGTGTATTAGCCTGGGTGCGGTCTGCCACATCAAGGACTTGTACTTCCTGGGCTCCAAGTTCTAGAAATAAAGCATGGTACTCGACGCCTACTTGGCGTGGGTATTCTGTCGCAGCTGTCAAAATCGTAATACGACTATCTCTACCGCCTGATTCCTGAATAAAACGCTTAAGAATTTTGCACTCTCCTGATTTATCTTCTGCTCCACCGATAATAAGCAACTTTCCTTCCACATGTTCAGCCAAACTGATCCCCCCCCTGTATTGTCCACCTAAAGATGGTTTAATTATGCAAAGAACATCCAAAAATCACTAACATACCATGAGATAGAACCTAATTATCATAGAAGGGAGGCCTAGCTCAGTGCCCAAACGTTCGATTGTCATTCATATTGCCCGACGTAACCTTGAGCTTTACGATGGAAACCAGCTACTCCAGCGTTATCCCATTGCGGTTGGCAAAGGATCAACTCCAACCCCAAACGGTCACTACACCATTGCCACTAAAACAGTATATCCAGGTGGTGTCTTCGGTAGTCGTTGGATGGGACTCTCTGTCCCATATTATGGCATCCACGGAACGAATAACCCAGCAAGCATTGGCCAAGCCGTATCCAAAGGATGTATCCGCATGCATAACCATAACGCCGAGGACCTTTTCCAACGCATCGAAATTGGAACCCCCGTGATCATTCAATAAACATATTTTGGGGACGGTCCTTTTAACACTTTACCAGTGTTAAAAGGACCGCCCCCAAAATACAAAACACGCCCAAAACACGCGAAAACTTAATAAGGGCTCCTGGGATAACCTCTCCGCATCTGGCCTCGGGTTTCAATCCCCCCAATCCCATCCGTTCCCGTAATCGTATGCATAAGAATATCCTTCACGGAAACTATTTGATCCATAGGGGTAAACGCAATTCTCTCCACAACAAAAACAGGATCAAAGGCATGAATCAGCATGCGTTTTGGCGATGAAGCAAAATTTGCCCCTGCTGATAGAATAGCTTCATAGTTAGATTGGCAAGCTCCCGCAAAGATCACCAACGCATCCCTATTGTGTTGAAAACGACGGGCCTCTAGAACAGATTCCACAAAATAGCGGGAACTGCGGTAACTGTCCATACTATGGAAATCTTTTTTTCCGCGTATAAAACCATCATGACCTGTCAACACCAAAATGTCCGTCGGATTTTCTTGCAAGATTTTACGTATAACTTTTGGTTGTTCCATCTCAGATTTACAAATCCCCTTGGCATCAATTCCCATTTGCCTAAACGTTTTAATACATTGACTTAAATAATCCTGATCACCGTCAAGTTGCAACACTCGTCCTGGGATCTCGAAAAACTCACTTTCATCATCTGGATTGGCTTTTCTTTGACTGGTTAATTTATTTAATTTTTGATAAATCATTTTATTATCGATACGCTCGTAGTAGGCAACTTCAACAGGATTTTTCGCGACAAGATCGGAAACTGGTGCATCTGCAAGTAACCTCAAATTAAGCCCTTTGAGAATAGACGAGTCTTCGCCTTCTGAATTTGCATATATCTGATCAACGTGGAAGAAAATATCTTGTCGATGAGAGAACCGTGCAACAATATCACCAACCTTAAACATAGCCTGACCCCCTTACGTAGTTCGATTCTTGTGATTCGTGTTCATGATTCGAACAACGAATATCGAACTGCAAACCCCGAATATGCTATATACTATGTCGAACCTCTTCAAACGGCATATAGTATAGTAAGTTATTTGTAAAGGGGCGTGCAAAGATGTTTGCGGTAGTCATTCCAGCTAAAAATGAAGAAATGAGTATCTTAGCAACTTTGACCACCATTTTACGCCTTCCCGTCAGTTACATCATTTTGGTTCTCAACGGTTGCACGGATCAGACATTCGAGCTTTCTCGCTCAATTCCAGATAATCGGATTCACCTCCTTTATTTTTCAGACCCCTTAGGAATTGATATACCGCGAGCAATTGGAGCACTCTATGCACGTCATCTAGGAGCCACGGGGGTACTCTTTGTCGATGGAGATATGTCCGGAGATATCTATCAAAATCTTCTTACTCTCGTTTCCTCGGTTGAATCAGGGGTTGATGTTGCCTTGACCAATTGTTATCCCTACATTCCATATCGTCAAAACCTTGCCAATTTCGTCCTAAAATTTCGGTCAAAGCTCAACCGCGAACTTGATCTATTTAATAGTCTGGGTCTTGCAACTCCCACACATGGGCCACATGCGCTTTCCCAACGCGCACTGCAAACCCTTCCTATCGAAAGCATTGCTATTCCCCCACTTACTTTGTACTGGGCAAAGAAAATTGACCTAATCATCAAGGTGGCGACATCCATCCCTCATGAAGCGCTTCACTCTCCGAGGAAACATAGGCGTCATGCTCGTCTAATTGCCGAAACTATCATTGGGGATTGCCTCATGGGATTAGCTCTCATCAACAATGAGCCTCCTATAAGATCACTAGGCAAACACAAATTAATGGGCTACCACTTGGAACGACGTTTTGATCTTCTTAATCGTTGGGACCAGTCTCTAAAGTCACAAGATATGTTTTATGAACAACATGTCATATCAGCAGGATTCTCCGCCAGCTTCGACTAAATAGATTTCAACCAAATAAATCCTTACTTTATGTCAATACTGTTCTTCTTAAAGTAAGCTTCTATCTTCCCCTTTTCCTCCACCCTTACGTGCACTGTAGGTTGCATCTTTTCTTCTTTCACCCCATTCCACTTCATGAAAATCGATTGATTGTATGATTTCGCCAAGATGGGATCTGTATAATTCAAATCTACAACAACATAATGCGCGTTAATATTTAATTGGTTGGAATAAATCTCCTCACTAGGAATGGTCATAACTAGGCTTGACGAAGAATCTTTAGGAATCTCGTTGACAATTGCTGTTTCATCATGATGAATCGGTTTTCCTGTTAAGCGTTCGTCAAAGACAATCGTCTCGCTTGAAAGATTTTCGGCTGGATGCATTCCAACATTGCTAAATTTTAGCTCAAAACTAAGTTCATTCCCCAAATCAACTTTGGGTGACTCTTTTAAAACAAAATACGGCCGTTCTGTCTCCTGCTGTGCTTTCCAGGCGGATACCGTTAAATAGACCGTAATTAAGGCGGTAAGCGCTAACACTGTCGTTGCTAGCGTGGCGATAATATTTGACCATTTTAGAAAGCTCTTCTTGCTTGCATTTCCCAATCCAGACTCACCCTCCGATAATTCACTCCGAATGTCCAAAACTACTTTCATTGTCTAGTTCAGGCTTCCTTATAGTTCGAAGAATTATCATTTTTTATTCTATTAAATGAACAAAAAAAAGTCCCCCTAGAGCGTGTCTCTTTCGAAGACAAGGGCTAGGAGGAAACCGAGGGATTATGATTATGCTTGGAAAACTTTTGTAAGGATCTGAAATTCCTCAATACTTAAGGATTCTGCTCGTCTTCCATCCGAGATCCCTGAGCCTTGCATACGTTCGATAACTTCTTCCTTTCTTAGTCCTAAACCACCCGCCAAGGAATTTCCCAAAGTCTTGCGCCTCTGACTAAAGGCTGCTTTAACCACTCGGAAAAAGTCCCTTTTGTCCACGTCAAATTTCGGATAAGGGCGTAGGTCTAATTTAATTACGGCGGAGGTTACTTTTGGCGCAGGCCAAAATGCATTAGGCAAAACATCCGTCACTTTAGTGACTTGGGCAGAAATTTGAACAGCTATTGATAAGATTCCATACGTCTTGCTTCCTGGTGATGCTGCAATCCGATCTGCCACTTCTTTTTGCACCATAATCGTCATCCCACTTAATCGATCCGTTTGTTCAAGAAAGTGCATGATAAGTGGGCTTGTAATATAGTAGGGCAAATTCCCTACCAAATAACCTTTCTTGTCTCCCCATAGATCAAATAGATCAAGTTTTAGCGCATCTTGATTAATAAATTCTATAGGATGTCCCCGAAGTTCTTTGTTCAGAATCCCAATTTTATGCTTATCTAACTCAACCGCCCACATTTTTCGCACCCTTGGGACAAGGACTCTAGTCAATACCCCAAGCCCTGGTCCAATTTCCACGAGGGGAACCTCTGGCTGAAGAGTACTGGCCGAAACAATGCACTCAAGCACTTCGTCATTGATCAAGAAAACTTGACCCATAGATTTATGGGCACGTGCTCCGCTATTTACAAGACGTCGTGTGTATTCAGCTGCACTCTCCATGCCTAACCTCCTCAATTGCTTGAAAAAACAATTCGCGAGATATACCAAAACGGTTTAACCGATGCAGGAATTGTTTGGCATTGGTATCCCCAATCCCCAGCTTTCGCCCAAGGGCTAATCTATACTCACTCGCTCGCCTAGACCCGACTAACCCCACTAAAAATAAATCCTGTATCGTAAAATTCTCGACGAACTTCTCTTGCTCTTGTTGAATATGAGCAAAGGCTCGACGAATTTCGGGCAGTGCAGCATTTTCTACTCCAATATCCCCGAGTTTTGTAGCAGATTTCCTAGTTAAGTAAGCATGCTTCGCCTGAGGGACATACGTACGAATACGGTTGCGGATCTGCTCTCCCACCGTATCCGGATCCATTAATACAATCACGCCTTGACGATTTGCCATTTCTGCAATGTAATCTAATTTTTTCTTAGTTAGGCCATAACCTTCTGTCCATATAATATCAACTTCACCAAGGGCCAGTCGTACCGCATGGGCGTCATTTTTCCCTTCTACAACTATAAGTTCCTTTATCATCCTATATTCCTCCGCTTCTAATCTCTTATATCTTAACTGAGAATTTGCCAAGACTCAAATTATTGGCAGAAATACATATAAAGGGGACGAAAGATTGGTTCTTTCGTCCCCCCACTCAAGTTCACTTGTTATTTCTTGGTTTCTTTATTCGTTCCATATGTTTTTATAAGCTGATCCCAGATCGCGGGATCTTCCATTCCTAAACGCCAGATGGCAACACCATGCAACTTGTATTTTAGTGCGTCATCCATTTTCAGCCTCAAACTAGCGACGTTCTCAAAATAAACTTCATGGCGAACCCCATTTGCCGTATAGATAAATTGTGGCACTTTCGCACTTGGATCGGTAAGAATCTCTACCCCATGCTTTTTGGCTCGCTCAACAGTTTGAGCATACGATAGATAATCTGGCATAGTTGGTTTGTTAGTTCCCCAGTCAAAGGAGTAAACAGGGAGACCCATCACAATCTTTTCTTTAGGTATTTTCCCCACTGCAAATTTGATAACACGATCTACCCATCCAGAAGAGGCAACGGGTCCTTGGGTTGTCCCAAGTCCATGCTCATCATATGTCATAAGAATGATTTGATCAGCGGTTTTTCCAATCGCTGCATAGTCATATGCACCTGACCACAGATCAGAAGGATAGTCGACAAATTTAGCGGGAATTGAAATGTTTAGGACCTTGTCTTTAGCCTTTAACGCTTTGCCAAGCTCAGCAACAAAGGAGGAAAAGTTGTTACGATCTCCAGGAGGGGTCTTTTCAATGTCCACCGAAATACCGTCCCAGCCATCTTTTGTCGTCAAGTTGACCAGGTTCGTCACTAAATTAGCCCTAATGCTAGGGTTAGATAAAACACGATGAGCTAAATTCGCATCAAATCCAACCTTCCCGGTTAGATTCATGTTATGCACTAAGGCATAGGCTTTGGCTCCGTTTTTTTGAGCTGTTTTTTTGATTTTCAAATCAACTTTACCACTTGGAATGACTTTACCGCTTGCATCAAAGGCATACCAGAAAAACGCCACTTCATCAAGTGATTTACCATTTTTAACCAGAGTTTCTTTTGAGCCAGGTACAGGCCCTTCAGCGTCAGTGTAAAATCCCGTGACCACCCTTTTCTCTGACCCTAATACGGAATTTCGTGTTGCACCAGCTTCAGCTTCCGGTGGTTTTGTAGTATCTTGCGAGGTTTTCTCTGGTGTTTTGGGAGGAACAGGAGACGGTACATTTGAACAACCTGTCAAGGCAAGCCCTAAAATCAGGACACTGCTCATCATAAAAGTCAGAAACCGTTTCATGCTGCGCTTCAACTCCTTAATGTAGATTCGGTAACTGATTTTATTTTCCCCGCTTCGAAGGGCGTTATGTATTAAAATAACAAACGTTATATTTATCCTTTTTAAGTTAATTATGGAATCATAAAGAAATTCGCGATTCCTTTTGCAATTGCGCGTGCCAAATGTTCCTGATACCAAGCTTGCTGCAGTTTTTTCTGTTCCTTCACGCTTGATAAATAACCTACTTCTACGATAACAGCAGGCATACTTGTATTTTTTATAATGTAAAAGTCTCCAGGTTTTGCAATTCTACGGTTCATCCCAGGTATTTTTACCAATTCTTGTTGAATTAATTCTGCTAATCTTTTACCAGATCCAGACTGATAATGATAAAATGTTTCTGAACCGGATTCTTGTCCCGATGCAGTTGCATTGACGTGTAGACTGACAAAAACATCTGCATTAGCTTCCCTCGCCATATCAATACGGCGATTTAAATCTAGTTGCTTTTTTGTAGTTTTTCCTTTCACTCCATCTGGAACATAATCTATATCTTCTTCCCGTGTAAGAAAAACCCTAATTCCGCTTGGGCCGAGCATTTCTTTCACCTTTTGAGCAATCTGAAGATTAATCGACTTTTCATAAACACCCAACTTTGTAATTGCGCCAGGGTCATATCCCCCATGCCCCGGATCAAGCATCACAATGTGACCCTTCTCAGAATGACTTACTACAGCGGTCGAACCCTGCCAAAGAACAGAGAGCACCAGCATGCTCATTACACTCAAGACAAGCAATATTGCCATATTTTTGCCTTGTATCCCCACATACATACGCATCCATGACTCCCCCAATTTCATGACTTCTTTTAAAGAGTATGTGTGGATAAATAAAGTTATACTTTTTGAACGAACATAAAACAAGCCTCCGCTTACTATGCGAAGGCTTGTTGGTATAATGAATCTAACGTTTTTATTGGACATAGACCATGACATTCCGAACACCATATGATAAGGCAGCTTCTGTCGAATTCATGTAAAGGTCAATACGGTTCCCTTTTATTGCTCCCCCAGTATCTAATGCACGAGCCTGTCCATAATCCTCAACATAGACGTCAGACCCGAGAGGGATTACTCTGGGATCAACGGCAATGATACCCCAACGGACGTAGTCCCCCGTTTTAGTTATCCCACCTGGTATACAATAAGCTGTTGCTCTCATAACATAGGCTCGCTTAAAGCGTATGGTTGTCCCACCCCGGGAAATTGAAGTTTGGGTCCCTCGATACACCACTTGATTGGTTGGCGCGCTAATTAAGCGTTGACTAAGTATTTCTCGATCAACCTCTTTCCCATCCTCTAACGTCAGTTTAATCGTTTGCTCTTGAAGACCATTTGAGCCACGACTGACAAGCTTGTCCGGTAATCCGACGGGATAATCGGCTGCCTGTGTAACCTTCTGATATGGAATCTCACTTTTTAGGGTATCTACTCGTTCCACCACCCTAACCACCTGAACCTGCTCATAAGGTACTAGCATATGGTCTAAGGGCAGCGAGACCTTATCCTTCAATCCCAAAACAATGCCTAGTTTCGTGAGCGCAGCAGCGACGGTTCTTGGGGCAATATAGGTATCTATGTCCTTACCATCTGCACGAACAAAGATGGGGATAGTCCGCCGCACCTTAATCTCCATTTGATCTGTAACAGCTTCCGTTCGTGAAATATTTACTTCATCCTCGTCTTTTATCTTAAGTCCGTAACGCTCTGATAAATCAACGAGCGCTTCTCCCACTGTTTTTGCCGCTGTCCTAGTCATGAAAGTTTGTTCATCCACCAAGAGATGAACCGGTAAACTCCTTGTTATCTCTACTTTTAATCCCTTGGTAATCAAGGTGTCTCGAGCGGGATCTACGATATCCTCTGGAAATGATTCTAAGTTCGAATGGGCGAGCGCCTGACCCACAGTCCCATAGATCGTCGTAACTCTTACCGTTTTCCCATCAATGTGGGCCTCAATTGTCTTGGCATTGTAACCGAGTGTCACAGCCGCAATGAGCACTACAAAACATACAAAAAAAACCATTTTGGCTTTATGAGACCTTCGAACCAAGGCTATAACCTGAGTTCGAGTTAAGTGAAACATTGAATCCCTCCAAAAATCTAATATGGCTTAGCAACCTTATATTAATGGATAACCTGTCTATTGTCAAAGGAAATTCCATTAACTGGGTTGTAAGACATATACTTGAACAGATTTTCGCCCCCAGTCTATACACTGACGGAGAGTTGGGAAAAAAACATCTATTCGATTTCCAAGTATTGCTCCACCCGTATCTGCTGCTATAGCATACCCATACCCTTGGACATAGATTTTGCTACCCATAGCAATAACTTTTGGATCAACTGCGATCAGACCTTCTCTCGGTTCGACACCCGTAGCTGTTTTATTTCCGGTATAAGTATATGCTGTCGCCTCAACAGTTAGGGTTAGACTAATCTTCATTTTATCCAATTCAAGGTTTTCAATTGCAGTTGGTGATGGTTTTTGAATAATCACTTTTTTCTTCGGAACTGGTTTTGAATTCCGAAGAATCACTTCAAGCCTAGGACTTTTAAACTCGAAAGAGGATTGCACTTGCTGATCGCTGATTTGTCCACCGACCTCAAACGTCTTTATCACCTGACGCAAAATGCCATTTTCACCTTTTTTCTGTATTTCGCTTTTACCAGGAAGAAGCTTATCTGACTCTACATATTGCGTATCGAATGGAATTTCTGTATCTACTATTTCAATTTTATTAGTTATCTTTTCAGTTTCTAGGCTAAGTACTTCTTGGCTCGCTACGCCTGGATTAGATGCCGCCTGACTTGAATCTGAAAAATTAACTTTGGTCCCCAATTGGCTATTTAAGGATTGTGTAGTCTGCCCAAACGTCGGTTGCATTATTTGAGTTAGTTCAGGGGCACCAAGGATTGAATAACGTGTACCAGCTGCAAATACTGCCACCCACCCAATATATGAGCTCCAAACTTTGGTGGAACGCCAATAATCAGAATATGTACTAATCGGTAGCGAATACATTTTATCCCCCCCTTAGGCACATTCCAAAAAAATGACAAGTCAGTATGCCTTAACAAAACCTATGAAGCATCCCCCAAAAAAAGAACTTCCGGTCGAAGGTCCCCTTAAACGTACCATCAGTTATATTTTCTCCCTACCCTTAAAAATAGTTTTCGCATTACGCATGGTTTGAGAAGCAACGTCTTCAAAAGATAGGTGTTTAATTTCGGCAATTTTCGTTACAATATTTCTGACATAAGTCGGTTCATTACGCTTTCCACGTCGGGGTTCCGGGGGCAAATATGGGGAATCCGTCTCTACTAAAATACGGTCCATAGGGGCTTGGGCTGCTACCTCAACCGTATGTCGAGCGTTTTTATACGTCACCGGCCCGGCAAAAGAAAGATAGAATCCCAAGTTCAAAAGAACCTTCGCCATTTCCCAAGACCCGGAATAGCAGTGGAATACACCCCCGCACCTTGGGGGATGTGCTTTTACAATTTCCAATACATCCTGGTGCGCATCACGATTATGAATAATGATCGGTAAGCCAACTTCATTCGCTAATTTTATCTGTTGAATAAATATTTCCTTTTGAATCGGGCGTGGAGACAAATCGCGGTAATAGTCTAGGCCAATTTCACCCCAGGCCAACACTTCTGGTTGTCTTGCTAAGATTAGGAGCTTAGCCCAGGTTTTTTCTGTGGTCTCTTCGGCATTATGAGGGTGTATGCCAATTGCCGCATAGATAAAGTCGAAGTTTTGAGCCAGCCTCAAAGAGCTTTCAGAAGAAGGGAGATCATATCCGACATTCGTGACCCGAGAAATCCCTGATGACTTCATTCTCGCTATGACTTCTTCGAAGTCTACGGTATAAACAGGATCATCTAAGTGAGCATGTGTATCCCAAATCATTTAACCCGCGCCCCTCCAGGAAGATCTTTGTTCACCATGAGGACTTCCAACACTTCCCCATGTGAGGCTGCCAGAATCATACCTTGAGAAGTAATTCCTCTCAATTTGGTAGGTTTCAAATTAGCCACCAAGACCACATATTGATTTACTAGGTCTTCTGGTACATAGTGTTTAGCAATACCAGATACTACAATGCGCACAACGCCAGCCACTTCGACTTCTAACTTCATGAGCTTATCAGTTTTTTCTACCTTCTCTGCACTTAAGACTTTACAAACACGTAAATCCAGTTTCGAAAAATCCTCGATACTGATTTCTTCTTTGATTGGCTCAAATTCAGGCGCCGGCATAGATTCGATGGTTTCTGATTGGTCTTGTTCCACTGTTTCCGTCTCCTCTGTTGTCGTATATTGAGAAATATCAATTCTTGGGAAAAGCTGTTCTCCCTTTTGTACTTTTATTCCGTGTTTCAGGACGCCCCACTGATCTGCTTCTTCCCAGCGGATGAGTCCTTCATCAAGACCCAGGAGCGCGCAAATTCTAGGTGGTAATCCCGGCATGAAAGGGGCCGTCAAGACTGCCATTACCCGTATACATTCCATGAACGTATAAAGAACCGTATCTAAGCGCTTATGCTGTCCCTCTTGCTTAGCAAGAGCCCACGGGGCTGTTTCATCGACATATTTATTGCAGCGTGCCACAAAACGCCAAATTTCTTCCAGTGCAGTCGCAGGATCGAACATTTCAAGTCTTTTTTCAACAGTTTCTTTAACCTCATGACTTAGCGCCTTCAGTTCTTGCTCCTGTGAACCGTCTTGCCCTGGGCGGGGAACAATTCCTGCCCGGTACTTAACAACCATTGCCAGGCTCCGAGATACGAAATTCCCAAAATCATTGGCCAGATCACTGTTTAGTCGTTCAACCACGTTATCTTCAGAATACGTGCCATCCGTTCCCACTTGCATCTCGCGCAATAAGAAATATCGGATGGCGTCTGAGCCATATCTCTGAATCAACTCGAAGGAATCCTGCACATTTCCTCGTGACTTGGAAATTTTCCCTCCATCTTTGGTCATATACCAACCATGCCCATAAATAACTTTAGGTAAAGGAACATCCAAAGCCATAAGAATAATGGGCCAAATCACAGCATGGAAACGTACGATATCTTTTCCCATGAGATGCACATCAGCGGGCCAATACCGTTTATAATTTTCCCCATCTGGATAACCGAGCGCTGAAATATAATTAATCAAGGCATCCAGCCATACGTAGACAACATGTTTTGAATCAAAGGGTACTTTAATGCCCCACTGAAATGTGGTGCGCGAAACACAGAGATCCTCTAAACCACCTTCAATAAAGCGTAACATTTCGTTGCGACGGGAAACCGGTTGGATGAATTCCAGATGCTCTTCGATGTGTTTAAGTAAAACATCTTGGTATTTTGAAAGACGGAAGAAATAGCTCTCTTCCTTGAGCAATTCTACATCCCTGCCACAATCCGCGTTAGGGCATTTGCCCTCGATTAACTTATTTTCCATCCAAAACGTTTCACAAGGGGTACAATACCAACCCGAATACTCCGACTTGTAGATATCCCCTTGTTCATATAGTTTTGTGAAAATTTGTTGAACCACTTTGTGATGACGCACCTCTGTCGTCCGGATAAAGTCATCATTAGAAATATTTAAGGCAAGCCATAATTCTTTAAAGCGTTCTACCACGCCATCAACGTAAGTCCTGGGATCTATATGATTTGCTTCGGCGGTGCGAACAATTTTTTGGGCATTTTCATCCGTACCGGTTAAGAAGTAAACATCATCTCCTACTAGTCTATGATAACGGGCAAGAGCGTCAGCTGCAACCGTTGTATAAGCCGTTCCAATATGCGGGCTTGAGTTCGGATAGAAAATTGGAGTAGTAATATAATATTTCACCGAAATGTCCTCCATCTCACAATTATCACTAGAATTAAATCGATAGTATCGTCTGTAAATTATACCCATAATTAGGAACTATTATAAATAAAACTTATCTTTATTACTTATATTGATCAATTAAATTAAAAAAAGTAGAAACTATAATAAAAAATGGGTTGACTTTAAATGGAACGATTGGTATCATAAGTCTGTAGTATCCTGTCGAATGCTGTTGTAAAGAGGAGTTGTAAAAATTTAATGATGAAATCAACCGGAATCGTAAGAAAAGTAGATGAACTTGGTCGTATTGTTCTTCCGATTGAACTTCGTCGTACTTTAGGTATCGACGAAAAAGACGCTTTGGAAATTTACGTGGATCAAGAAAAGATTATTCTCAAAAAGTATGAGCCTGCTTGTGTATTTTGTGGTAATGCAAGTGATAACCAACTTTTTCACGGTAAGAACGTCTGTCGGGAATGTGCAGTTGCCATGGGAGAAACCGTATCTGGGAGCGCTGACTCAAAAGCAGTTTAATTCTTACACTCTAATTACATAGACGAACATTGAACTGACTGACAATAATCAATAAATCCTGAAGGCCTTTAAGGCCTTCTTTTTCATACCAGTCAGAAGTATCTGTTGGGTCCCTTCTCACCATCTATGTACTGCTCTTCTGACCTCCGGCTTCTGATCTCCGACCTCTGTTAAGCTACAGGGACACTCGTTCATCCTTGGGCAGCCGCCCAAGTAGTGCTTTATAAACCTCTGACTTCCTTACCCCATAAAGTTTGGCCACTTCCTTCATGGCATCTTTCTTACTCAATCCTCGACTTATTCCTTCTTCGATTTCTTGGCGCCATTCTTCCGGACCTCCGACTGGTTTCACAGGGACGTAGGGGGCGATAATGATACAACACTCCCCTCGTGGTGCGGTCTGCTCAAAGGCTTCTTGCAACTCTACGACGGTTCCCTTGTGCACCTGCTGATGTAATTTTGTCAACTCGCGCACAACCGCCGCATCACGTTCCCCAAAACACTCTGAGATCCCTTGTAAAGTCGCCACCAAACGATGAGGAGCCTCATAAAAAATCTGTGTCATGGGAAGCTTAGCCAGTTGCACAAGGTTTTTTCTCCTTGCACCTGTTGTAGCAGGCAGAAATCCGTGAAAAGCAAAGTGTTCCGTCGGCATTCCTGATAACACCAAAGCCGTGAGTGCTGCATTAGGTCCAGGTAAGATATCGACAGGAATAGCCTCCGCATGACACAGACGTATTACGTCACAGCCCGGATCAGAAATCCCTGGCAAGCCTGCATCAGAAATGAGCGCAATCGTTTGGCCTCCTTTAAGTTTCTCCACCAGTTCCAGGGATTTTTTCTTTTCGTTATGCTCGTGATAACTTGTCATATGTGTCGTAATTTGGTAATGTTGCATAAGCTTTCGAGAATGACGCGTATCCTCAGCAGCAATCAAATCTACTTCCCGCAAGGTATCTAAAACCCGCAAGGTGATATCTCCCAGATTTCCGATCGGCGTCGCACAGACATACAACGTACCTTTAGTCAACATACCTTCCTCTCCTTGCCTGGTTCGCTTAATCTTTCCTCAAAAAGCCCATGCAAAACAGGCAATCCCCTTCTAACGGTTGCCCAAAATGAAGGTGGCAGACATGGAAACCTTCTTGATACAGGCGCACAAGATTATCATGGGCGACTCCCTGGATGTGTTCAGCATTGGCTATTACCCGTTCTGTTTCCTTTTCAGGAAGGGTCCATTCCCGTTTTAATTTTATATTTTCTTCTTCCAAAGCTTGAACATAAGGTTTTAAACGGTTAACCTCTTCAAGAAGGGAACGCATTTTTTCTTCCACTTCTGTAAGCGCCTGGGTCAACTGACTCATACTCTCTCACTCTTTCCTTTGGGCTTTTCCCCTTTCCTATTGCGTTGCAGTCTCCCGTCAGATTTAGCAGAGAATGCGCTGTCTACACGAAGGTTCTGTTCATCCAAAGCTTCAATCATGTTTTCCCCGTCTTGAGCTTGGGCTTTGTGACGCGAACAATGCTCTTTGTCTTCGGATTTATAACACCCATTTTCATACTTGAGACAGCACATGAGACGGCCACAAATCCCCGAAATTTTAGTAGGATTAAGCGAGAGCTTTTGGTCCTTAGCCATTCGAATCGAAACCGGCTCAAAGTCTCCTAGGAAAGAGGTGCAACAGAGAATCCGTCCGCAAGATCCGACCCCCCCGAGCATTTTAGCTTCGTCACGAACTCCTATTTGCCGCAGCTCAATACGAGTCCTAAATATTGCAGCTAAGTCCTTCACCAATTCCCTGAAATCAACTCGACCCTCTGCCGTAAAGGAAAAAATAATTTTATTACCGTCAAACGTATATTCAACATCGACTAATTTCATCGGTAATTGATGTTCTGAAATTTTCTTTAAGCAGGTTTGAAAAGCTTCTTTTTCTTTTATTTTATTCTGCTCAACAAACTGTTCATCCACAGGCGTCGCCTTACGCATGACCTGTTTTAAGGGCAGAATCACTTCCTCGTCAGTAACAAGACGAGAGGGGATGACTAATTCACCAAATTCAACGCCCCTTGCTGTTTCAACAATCACCTTATCAGATGTAGCAAGTATAAGGTCTCCCGGGGAGAAATAATATATTTTACCAGCGTGTTTAAAGCGAACGCCCACAACCTCAATCACAGAGATCCCCTCCTTGTTGGAATAATTCTAAAGCTAACACTTCAATCACAAGTCGCGGATTTACTTGTTGTCGTAGCATCTCAGTAGCTTTTCCGATCGCCAATAGCTCATAAGGACGAATACTACCTTTTTGAATTCCTTCTTGAGTCTGTACCGCTAGGACTTGCAAATAGAGAACCGCTTGCTTCTTATCGATCGGGAAAAGAGAAAAGAGTTTTAAGAAATTTCTCTCTTCGACTGCAGTTCGAAATTTTTCGACCCATTCCTGCACCATTGACACACCGTGCTCAAGAATAGCTGTTGCTAAATTTTGGTTTTCCCCACTGAGTTGAAAGGCCCGAACGGCCTCTAGCTGATCGACTTCCCCCAATCCCGTTAGCCAAGTTTCTTCCGAAATATTAGGAAAATAAACAAGCTGTGCCCTACTTTGTATCGTCGGTAAAATCCCTTCAGCATTTTGAGCACATAATATAATAATAGTTCGCTCTGGCGGTTCTTCAATTACCTTCAATAAGGCATTAGCTGCCGGTAAAGTCACTGAATCCGCCTGCTCAATGATAGAAACTTTATACTGTCCCTCGTAATGCTTAAGATATACCTTTTGTTGCCAGACAAGGACCTGCTCGATTCCGATGGTCGTCTTAAGCGGCTTCAACCATAAAACATCTGGATGATTTCCACTGATAATTTTATAACAGGCAGAGCATTCTTGGCAAGGTCCCTCCGGGGTAGGCTGACTACAGTTTAAAATCTGTGCTAACCGAAGAGCCACTTCCCTCTGCTGTAGTGCACTTCCTCCATGAAACAGTAAGAAATGTGCCAATCGGTTTTCACGTGCCGCCTTCTCTAGAAGTTCCAACTGTAGATTCATATCTTCACACCTTAATAAACTGTTCAACATCCAAAACGAATACTGTAGCTCCACCGACTGGAACTTCTATGGGAAAAGGAATATGGGCGTCCGTTGGTCCCATAATAGGCTGAGCTACTGTCAACATCTCTTCGCGTTGGTGACATGTCTCGCGGATCATTGATAGGAGGAATTCTAATCGATCCTCTTCAACCCCAAAAAGTAACGTCGTATTTCCCGACCGCAGAAACCCTCCCGAACTTGCCAAACGCGTGGCACTTAACCCCTCTTTTGTCACACGTTGCAACAGTTTAACGACATCCTTGTCCTGGACAATAGCGATCACCATCTTCATCCCTTATCACTCCTCGACAATCCAAATTGTTTGGCTTTGAAACCCGTTCCACCCTTGCCAACGTCCCTCTCCAGTAGTGAGTAGCGTACCCAGAACTTCATAAGTCATTTGTTCGCCCATCACAATGACAGGAATTCCGGGTGGATACGGGGAGATCGTTTCTCCAACAATATGACCTAAGCTTTCCTTAAGAGGGATTTGACGTTTATGGGCAAAAAAGGCAGCACGCGGGGAAAGCATTAGTTGCGGCAAAGGACAAAATGTATATCTAGTGTTTACCTCTCGCTTTTTTGCTTCAGCGAAGCCAACCGAAAGAGCGAAACTCACTAAACTTTCTAGCCCCTTCGTGAGCCTTCGGATATCCTCCGGCGTGTTCCCAATTCCTAACATAAAGAGAATGTTTTCCTCATCCCATAACTCCGGTTCAATGCCAAAACTTTCTCGAAGGTACTCCACGCAGCGAGGGGCAGGAACACCAAGCTCCAGTGTATTAATTAGAATTTTCGACCAATCTACCGTGTGAATGCCATACGTTCCTACATCTTTTTGAGAGAGAATACGAAGATTCATTCCCACTTTCCTATGTAGATCTTCGACTTCTTTTTGAAGACCCTCCCAACGCCCAAAATCCAAGGCAAATTCTCCGGCCCGTTCCAATGAAGCGAGGAGTAAATAACTTGGGCTTGAGGATTGCAGAAGTTCTAGACTTTGCCTCAAACGAGTACGAGAGACCCTAGGCCCTTGAACATGCAGCATAGCCGACTGCGTCAAGGCACTCAACGTCTTATGAGAACTATGTAAGACAAGGTCTGCACCAAGCTTTAAAGCACTTGGAGGAAAGAGTGGTCCGAGATAGTGTGAGCCATGTGCTTGATCAACCAAAATCGGTGTCTTGGAACCCAAACGCCTTCTTTCATCCACTAATTGATTCAAGTCAAAGGCTGTCCCATAATAACTTGGATACGTGACATGGCAGGCAGAGACCGCTTGCCACGATATCTGTTGCTTCTCCACATCAAATCCTAATGGAAGATTAAAATCCGGATGAATTGTAGGAATTACATAGTCTGGTTTCCAGCCACTTAAGACCAAGGCAGACATAACGGAACGATGGGAACTTCTCTCCACAACTACACGTTGAGTCGATGTTTCTTCCAACGCGAGAAACATCGCTTGATTTCCAACCGTTCCTCCATTAATGAGAAAAAACGTTTCCTCCGCTCCGAAAATCTCAGCCGATCGTTTTTGGGCCTCAGCAATTATTCCACTCGGGAAATGCAGCATATCGAGCCCCGGAAGTTCGGTTAAGTCAACGCCCAGAAAATCTAAGTCATTAAAAAACTCCTGTCGACCTTTATGGCCAGGAGTATGGAAAGAGCAAAATCCTTGTTTTTGATAAAGACTCAATCCCTCTCCAAGATCACCCACCGATGAACCTCCATTCAACCAGAGTTATCAACAAAAACCACAGACACATGGTATTCCTTACATTTTAACATAAGTTAAGGAATTTTTCATCCACATTGGTTAATCACAGTTCTGATACGTTAAAGAAAGTAAAGAAAACTTGGCTAGCGCCAAGCCTTCAGGCGCCGGCGGTAGGTCGAATGCCAACGCCATCCAGGCGCATTCGACACTAGACACGTCCTGTGTCGTCGCCTTAGTTGCACTTATGCGCTGGCCATGACTCGAACAGGACGTTCGAGGTTAGAGCGCCGCCAAGGATGGCAAGGCGCCGGGATGGCCGAGTGTCCCTGTAGCCATGGATGGCGAGAAGGGACCTTCCAGAAAGTTATATAATCTGACTGGTACCAGTCAGTTATACTTTCTGACTAGTACTAAAAAAGAAGCCCTTTGATTAAAAATAGAAATTCTTGATATTCCGGAGAGCCTTGTTCAGCCATGAACAGTTCTTGCTGGCAATCCGAACAGAAAAACATTCCCTCGACCCGGAAACCGTCGTATAGCCCATTTCTGGGGACTTGAGCGCAGCGATAACACACTGGGAGGACTTTTCCGAGGACCTTTTCCTCGTTCATCACTGTTTCCTGACCTTTGATGTCTTCTTCATGAATCTCTGTAGTCATTAGCGGTTGGCTATAAATCGTCTTAATCATTATTAAATTCCCCCTATTAGGCATATGAAAGAAAATAACAATTCAAAGATGCCAAGGATATTTTGCGTCAGACAAGGAGGTATGTTTACCTCATAGCGGGCTATTAGGTGAACATGCCGACGCAGTATGACACAAAATAGACTGGCATACTGACTTGTGATTTTTTTGAATGTGCCTTAGCTTCTTCCTCTATTCTTCCCCCTCTGCCGTTTAATTAGTCGTTGGGCTGCTGCTTGACATTCCCGAATTATGTATCGTGACTTGAACATTCAGAGAAACCGGGAAGTCCGCAATTTTCTGCTCCCATTGATCCTTTACTGTCTTCCAATACGCTGGATTTTTCTGTTCGATGTGCCGTCCAATTCCCAAAAAATCAAGTCCCAACTCTCTTTCTCTCTTAATAGAAAGCTCACATTCTTGCTGAATCACCTTAGCAAAACTCTTTTCTGCCCCTTTCATAAGATCCACCCACTCCGTCTCCGAAAGTTGTTCTTTTAATCCCATAACTTCATCAACCGCAATACTTGCTTTGATCTGGTATTCTAGCCCTATTGTTCCGTCTTTACCTTTCACATTGTACTTTGTCGTGGATTTCAGGACTTTTCCACCAAAGTTAACTTTACTTTCTTCGATGCCTACCGTGTCGATTAAGCGATGTATAACATCGTTCTCTAGCCACATATACCCTTTGGTTTCTTCGTCCGTGAGAAAATCAACCAAGCGATCCCCTCGCAATACCCCCGCACCTTCTAACTGTATCTCTTCTGCCCCATCCTTTCTCTCTGTTTTGTATTCAATGCCCCCGTCCCCTGACTTTATACTCTTAACCAGCGGGATAATTGGCGCCGTACTTTTTCTACTTAAAACGGTTAAATAATGCCCTAAATTAACCATCGGGTAGGTCGATATAGTTTCCCATTTTTCAAGGTTATTTTTAATAAACATTGCCGGCGATGTATTCACGCCCAATTTTAAATTCAATATACTTTGAGCTTTTCCTTTGGTTAAAACCAAGTACATCGACCGACGAAATTCAGGAAAACGTTGGGCAAAATCTAAGATATCGTTAAAACCGGCTTTCGCCGCATCCTCGCCAATAACTATCACCTTCAATGATCCCATAAAAGGCTTTCGATAGGCGATTTTGGAAATCTTCTCATCAGCTTCCCTGACGTTTGAAGCCTCTACACTAAACGTCCGGCCTTGAATCTCTGCACCAGTTTCCCCACCTTTTTCGGGTATTGAAAATTGTTCCGTAATGAGGTAAGTCCCAGGTTTCTGCCCCAGATCAATTCCTACCCCGATCAGAGGGGCCAAATTCTCCACTTCTCGCTTTCCCCAGCATCCAGTTAAAAATAAAATACAGGCGATCAGGAGCACTCCCAGTCCCATTTTTAGTTTGGTGCGTTTCATTAAACACCCGCTCCCTTCTTCCAGCGCGCAACTCCCCAGAGGGTCAGGATCCAAACGGAGACAAAAGGTAAAACCAGATAATCGTCGAGAAGTCCAATTTCCTTAATCAAAGAAGGTCCTCTCATAAACTGCAAAGCAATTCCTAAAAAGACGATACCCACGGCGAGGTCCCACTTTAATCCCTTCAAGCCAAAGACAGTTTCCAAGCCCCAAATCGCTGTGAAAAAGAAAGCACTGATTTTAATGACCCCGGCTCCAAGCCAAACACCCAAAAATAAGGACTCAACGCCAGCAACCGTCTTACTTACTTCCACCATCTTCCCTAATACAAGTAAACCGTAGACCAAACGAATGGTCTCAGTTGGTCCAAAAACAAGAATTTGTATTAAGGCAACCAAGGTATCTAGAATGCCCACCAAGAAAACTGCTCGCCAAACCCCTGTCTTCAATTGGCCAAGCTCTTGCTTACCAGTGGGTAGAAAAGCAGCAATTCCAGCTAAGAAGAGAATATAGGTCAACGGAAAGGGTAGTACTTTGATTCCCCCCCAAAAAAGCGGTTTTAATCCCTCACTCAAAATAGGCATAAGTTCTCCTTGTTCAATCCGAGGAATGGAGAGACCCACATCTAGAACCAACGCAATCACAATCAGAGGAAAAATTACTTCAGAAAAGCGTGCAAACACTTCGATTCCAGACCTTACCAAGTAGAAAACGAGTAACAGTCCCCCCAGGTAGAACACCGAGATAGGAGTTAAGGGCATAACTGAAGTCTGATAGATCTCCCCTGCTTGCCCTAGCAACAAGCCGCCCAAGTAGCCCGTGATCAATATATATATGACCCCTATGATTTTCCCTATCCATTTTCCAAAGAGTGTCTCGGAAATCTGTAAAAGATTTTTGTGAGGATACCGTTCCACAAGCGAGAGCACCATTAAACCGTAAGGAATTCCCACGGCAAATCCAGGTAAGACGCTCATCCACCCATCCCGCCCGCCGACACCAGTAACGAGCGAGGCTACTGGGAGAAACGTTGCACCCATGAGAACGGCTGCCCCTAAGGTCATGAATTGATGCGTCGAGATTCTTTCCATCGTTACCCTCTCCCTTTCCTTTTCCCTTTCCAGCCTGATCGGGGTTCCTCAACATCGATAAGCTGAGGACGACGCTTTAACGCCCACCATGGTGACCGAACAAACGTATCTTGCAACAAGGCCCGAATGTGCAAAGGGGATACCGGACTTAGGTAAGGCACTCCGAAGGAACGAAGGCTTAGCAGGTGAATTGTGATCACATAAAGACCTACAGTGACCCCAAAGAAACCAAGAGTTCCCGCCAAAATCATAAGCGGAAATCGAATGAGCCGAACCGCAATACTCAAATCGTAATAGGGAATGGCATAATTCGCTACTGCTGTCAATCCAACGATAATAACCATCAGTGGGCTGACCAGGCTGGCCTTCACCGCTGCATCGCCGATAATAAGTGCCCCGACAATTCCAATCGTCTGCCCAATAGGTTTTGGTAAGCGGAGCCCCGCTTCCTGCAATATTTCTAAAACAACCATCATAGTTAAGGCCTCTAGAAGGGCTGGAAAGGGCACTCCTTGCCGACCTGCAGATATGCTCATCAGGAGATCTGTCGGTATAATTTCCTGATGAAATGTCGTGACCGCAATATAGATGCTAGGAGCCAAGAGGGCCATAAATGCGCCTAAATACCGGACAAATCGAAAAAGGATCACCGACAGGGGCCGTTGGTAGTAGTCTTCATTCACATTTAAAAACTGCGTCAATGTTGCTGGTACCACAAGAACAATGGGGGTCCCGTCGAGAATAATGCCCACTTTTCCTTCCAGAAGCTTTCCGGCCAGAACATCTGGACGCTCTGTATAGGCCATTTGCGGAAAGGGCGAATAAGGGTTATCCTCAATCATGTCTTCGATATATCCATTCCCTAACACGCCATCCATCTTAATGTTACCCAGCCTCCTCAGTACTTCGGAGACGATATCCGGACTTGCTATTTTATCCATATAGGTAACCACAAGATCGGTATTCGTTAAGTTTCCTAGTTTTAAAGAGATCATCCGTAAGGATGGGTGTTTGATCTTTCGCCTCAATAGCGAGGTATTAATTCGGATCGTTTCCATAAATCCCTCGTGTGGACCTTTGACGATCGTCTCCGTGATCGGTTCAGCAACGGCGCGCTTCTCCCATCCCCTAGCACCAAAAACAAGCGCCTCCATAGAATCGCCGAAGAAAATAACCGCATCGCCCGACAAAATCGCATCAATGGCTTCTCCCATTTTGGATATTTTTTTGAATTCAAGGCCTGGAAGTAGACTCTGGAGTGTTCTATCCACAACATTTGCTAATGTCAGTTGGGCTACTTCTGGATGTCCCGCTAAATCCACCATGAGTGGCTTTAAGATAAACAGGTCCAGTTGATTTTTGTCAACCATCCCATCCACTGCCACTAATAAACAGGGTATACGTTCTTTCCCTTGAAGGATAAACTCCCGGAACACGACATCGCTACTACCCGATAAGATCTCTTTCACTTTTATCCCAGATAAAGGCTTGTTCATATCCTCGTCATAAGAATACGTGGGAGACTTCCGTATCTGCCGTTCTCCCTTGGGGCGAATGGTAAGTTCTTTGATCATCTTCAGCCAACTGCGCACGTTTTCTCCCTCCTTATCTAGTTTATTTTGTCCGACAACGAGTCTATTATTCACAAGTCTTCGGTTCTCTTCTCTAACTAGGCAAAACCCAACCCCCTTCCCCCTAAGTCTTCGGCTGAGAAGGACGATCCGTGGATTAAACAAAAAGGGATAGGATTCATAGTACTATGAATCTATCCCTTTTTTTTATGGTGTATTGTGATACACTCTTCTTGCAATCCCGTAGGTATCTCTTGGGGCAAAAAAGCCTTTGAGAGGCGACACTATAAGGGGATCTTGAAGTATGTCATTAGGAAAACAGCAGTGACGAGTCGTCGATCGCTTACCCAAGGCCTTTCAAAACCAATCAATGGCCATCGCCAAGACAGAATTTATGTGGTTTTGTTTCTTGTCTCCATGAGTTTGGCATATTTAATTCTGCTGGCTCTTTTCTGCAGAATTTCAATGTAATCACTAATATTTTTTTTGGGGTCCACCATATAATCTATCCAGGAGAACTATTGATAGGTACATCCAGAAAATAGATAGGGTAGAAACCGGCAGAAACCAGCCGTCCTTAATAATAAACAAATTTAGTTTGTAACCAAGATAATAAATCGCGTAAATCGTGATTATAACCAAGGCTTTCCAACTCCATTTTAACCTTAAAAAATATAGAAGCATTATAGGAATAGATAACAGCCAAAAATTTACCAGGGCCAAGAAGTGACGGCTACTTAATGGGTCGGGAAACAAGATTGTGTTGAAATCCTGAAGTCTACATAATATAAAAACACCCCATTGTAAGATAACAATATTAAGTGGGAATAGTGCCAAATAGATATATCCATAGTAAAATATTGGCTTAATACCTCGTATTATTTTTGCATACATTTTTTTTACTATCCAGAAGGCGGCAGACAAAAGAACCACGGTCATCCATGTTCTATACCAATTCTGACTATAGATGCCTAAAGACAAAAATAATTGTTCGATAATACCATATATTCCGGCAAAAATAAAAAACCAATAATATTTTAAATCTAAAACTGTAACCAAAAGCACTGTTGCTGATACGGAAAACTGAGAAAAAAGATTACCCGAAAGTACATCATCAAATGGAAGTGGGGGATGGGGGATTCTTAAGTATCATTGGATAATAGGCATATGCTTTCATAAAAATAAGAATTATCGTTTCAAAATTAAGAGTTATACCCAATATGGTTAGGTAAAAAGCGAACGTGAGCTTGCGTCTTTCCGCTTTAACCATCACAAAAATTAGTTCAAATAATGTCAATATACCCAATAGTACATACCATATTGTATTAGTCCAAAATGTAGCACTCATAGGCCCTCCAAACTCAATTTATACCGCGCTTTTGCTTTTTCCACTGGCATGTTCTGTTTGCATTAGCTTCCGCTATTTTTTTCAAGGTCTCAACCCTTTGTTAATCTTGTTCGTAAAATAATTATAAAAATAGATTTTGGGAAACTATTGTTAATTAAATAGTTCCCCGTGCATATTTTTATTATACTCTGCTCTGAATTATTCAAAAATTTTATCATTGTACAATATTCTCCTGTTTTTCTTTGATAAAGGTTTTCGAAATTATGAAACAACTAGAAATAATACCAATCCTCTTTCACCAGTCAGCTCGTGCTTTGCTGCTTGCTATGATAGCACTAAGCGCCACAAAGGGGTAATAAAAAAGAGAGTAGGCTAACCTGCTCTCTTCCAGCGTCAAGATCTATAATACTTGTTTACTTATAATTAGTCCCACTTTTGGTCAGCTAGACGTTTGTAAGAATCATAACGGACCTTTGCGTATTTTTCAGCACCCGCAAAGAGTTCCTCTGCACTTTCAGGGAAAGTATTAAGCAAGGAAGAGTAACGAACTTCGCCCATGATGAACTCACGAAAGGACGTTGTCGGCTCTTTAGAATCGAGGCTAAATGGGTTCTTGCCATCATCTATCAGATCCGGGTTAAAGTGATAAAGATGCCAGTAACCAGAGTCAACCGCTTTCTTCTGCTCTTGTACGCTTTTAGTCATGCCCGCTTTGAGACCATGGTTGATACAAGGAGCATAAGCAATAATCAAAGAAGGTCCTTTATAAGCCTCTGCTTCTTTAATAACTTTAATCGTTTGAGCCATGTTAGCACCCAAAGCAATTTGCGCTACATAGACATATCCATAACTCATAGCAATCATGCCTAGGTCTTTCTTACGAATCTTTTTACCCGCTGCAGCAAATTTAGCCACCGCTGCTCGGGGAGTTGCTTTGGAAGACTGTCCTCCAGTATTGGAGTAAACCTCAGTATCCACAACAAAAATATTCACATCATCTCCGGAAGCCAAGACGTGATCTAGTCCTCCAAATCCGATATCATAAGCCCAACCATCTCCACCGACGATCCACTGAGACTTTTTGATGAGATGATCTTTCTTAGCTTGGATATCTGTGAGGACTTTGTTATCCCCAACCTGTTCTTCAAGCCCAGCGAGAATTTTAAGAGTCGCTGCCTTGGAGGCTTCCGCATCATCCCAACCCTTGAGCCAATCCTGAAAAGCCTCTTTCAGTTCAGCACTAACTTCCATTTCCAAGGCTTGTTTTATCATATCCGCTAGTTTTTCGCGTTGTTGACGAACGCCCAAATACATTCCATAGCCAAATTCAGCGTTGTCTTCGAACAAAGAGTTGGCCCAGCTTGGTCCTTTACCTTCCTGATTGGTGGTATAGGGAACTGAGGGAGCACTTCCGCCCCAGATAGAGCTGCAACCCGTAGCATTGGCAATCATCATGCGATCTCCAAATAGCTGGGTGATAAGTTTAATATAAGCTGTTTCACCGCATCCTGGGCATGCACCGTTGAACTCAAGTAAAGGTTGAACAAACTGACTACCTTTAACCGTAGTCACGTCAAAAAGTTTGCTCTTGTTTCTTAGGGTCACCGCATAATCCCAGTTCTCGGCTTGTTGTTCCATTTGTTCAGCTGCTGATTTCATGATGAGAGCTTTACCTTTAGCCGGACAGACTTCAGCACAGTTTCCACACCCGGTGCAATCTAACGTACTCACTTGAACACGGAATTGCAGACCAGTTGCCTCTTTACCAATTGCTTTTTTCCCAATGAAGGTTTCTGGAGCATTTTTCGCTTCTTCCTCGTTCATTAAGAAGGGGCGAATCGCCGCGTGAGGGCAAACATAAGAACATTGATTACATTGAATACAGTTATCGATCTGCCACTCTGGTACGATGACAGCAATACCACGTTTTTCAAAACAAGCGGTTCCTAAAGGGAAAGTTCCATCTTCACGATCATTAAAGGTGCTAACTGGGAGGTTATCTCCTTCTAAGGCATTCATCGGACGAAGAATATTCGTCACAAAGTCCGGCTCTTCGGCCGCGGCTACAGCTTGCGCATTGTCTGCATCGCCCCATGAAGTAGGAACTTCCACCTTAACAAGGGAAGAAACACCGAGATCAATTGCCGCATTGTTCATATCCACAATGTTTTGGCCTTTTTTACCATAAGTTTTTAAGACGGAAGCCTTAAGATAATCAATGGCCTCCTCGACAGGAATCACGTTGGCAAGCTTGAAGAAAGCTGCTTGCATAATCATGTTAATTCTGGAACCGAGACCAATTTGACGAGCAATCGATACGGCGTCAATGATATAGAAATTGACATTATTTTTGGCAATCGATTGTTTCATCTCAGTTGGAAGCTTTTGTCCCAGTTCTTGCGCTGTCCACTGACAGTTCAAGACAAAGTTACCGCCTTGCTTAAGACCTTTTAAGAGGTCATATTGGTAAACATACGTTTGATTATGACAAGCAATATAATTCGCGCCTGTAACATAATAAGGAGACTTAATTTGTTTTTTCCCAAAGCGAAGGTGGGAAACCGTAATACCGCCGGATTTCTTACTGTCGTATTGGAAATAGGCTTGCGCATAGAGCTTGGTGTGATCCCCAATAATCTTAATCGCTTGCTTATTTGCACCGACTGTGCCATCTGCACCGAGTCCCCAGAATTTGCAGGATATAGTCCCTTCTGGAGCAGTATCGATGATTTCATCTTCTGCTAAAGATTTATTAGTTACGTCGTCAACGATACCAATGGTAAAGCCATTTTTCGGTTCTTCCGATTGAAGGTTTTTATACACTGACAGAACTTGAGAAGGAGTCGTATCTTTGGAACCTAAACCATAACGACCGCCAACGATCACAGGTCTCATATCGCTTGAGTAGAAAATATCCCTCACATCGAGATAAAGAGGTTCTCCATTTGCAGCGGGTTCTTTGGTACGCTCAAGAACCGCAATTTTTTTAACAGTTTTAGGCAACACTTTAAAGAAATAATCACTGGAGAACGGACGATACAGGTGAACTTTAACTACCCCAACTTTTTCCCCTTTTGCTACGAGATAATCAATTGTTTCCTCAATTGTGTCACAAATCGAGCCCATTGCCACAATAACACGCTCTGCATCATCTGGTCCATAATATTGGAACGGGTGATATTCACGGCCAGTAAGTTCCTTATATTCTTGCATAGATTGTTCGACCATGTCAGGAACTGCAGCATAAAAGCGATTAGACGCTTCACGACCTTGGAAGTAGACGTCCGGGTTTTGGGCTGTTCCGCGCAGAACCGGATGCTCTGGATTCAAAGCACTGTCACGGAAGCTTTGTACCGCTTCCATATCTAATAGTTTGGCAACGTCCTCATACTCCGGTACTTCAATTTTTTGAATTTCATGAGAAGTACGGAATCCGTCAAAGAAATGAAGGAACGGTATACGGGATTTGACTGTTACTAAGTGGGCAATAAAGCCCATGTCCATAGCTTCTTGTACGTTATGGGAAGAAAGCTGGGCAAAGCCTGTCGCCCTTACGGACATGACGTCTTGATGGTCACCGAAAATTGAAAGTGCATGGGTTGCCAAAGCACGGGCGCTAACATGGAATACGCAGGGCAGAAGCTCACCGGCAATTTTATACATGTTTGGAATCATTAAAAGTAACCCTTGTGAAGCAGTATAAGTCGTCGTTAACGCCCCAGCTTGAAGTGAACCGTGTACTGCTCCAGCAGCGCCTGCCTCCGATTGCATCTCCACTACCTTAACAGTTTGTCCAAAAATGTTTTTTCGTCCATGAGCAGCCCATTCATCAACAAATTCCGCCATAGTTGAAGAAGGGGTGATCGGGAAAATTGCAGCAACTTCCGAAAACGCGTACGACGCGTGAGCGGCCGCTTCGTTGCCGTCCATAGTTTTCATTTTAGCCATTATTTGTTCCCTCCTAATATTTTGTGATTATTTTAATTATAGGGCTCTATGAAGGGTAAAAACCTCCTTCTATCCCCCAAAACCCAAATTAACAGCGTGAAATAGCTATTTAGTAAATATTAAAGAGCGAATTTTCATAAAACAATCATGAAAAACGGACTGAGGGAACTACTTCAGGTATGACCCGAATAGTTCCCCACGCATGTCCACAGTATACCCCTTAAATGTTTCATCCGTCAAGAATTAATTAGGGGATCAGATCCCTAGAAACTGCAGTACGGCAAGAGTTAAGACGCCAGGAAACCCTAAAAGACCAACCAAGGTAATCGTAAAAAAATTAATAGGAATCGCGTATCCCAGAATACTAAGCAAAAAGTCGAACAGCCAGAGTCCGACAATTCCACCTAACATATGAATAATTAGTTTTAAAAATAAGTTAGGCTTACCGAGTGCAGAACGAACAACTAATCCTATAAGTAAAATGAACAGACCAAGAAAAATCAAGGTCATGAATTCTCCTCCTCGTTCAGTGCTAGTCCCTAAATAAGTATGCACTCGTAGGTCAAAGAAGAACTTCAAGTTCGTTAAAGAGTCTTAAAAAATATAAACACAACAAAAATAAAAAGAGAATCCCCCCTCCTTTCTATTTTTACATGTTTCATTGTGCAAAACCATGTTTCATTTATCTTATTTTATTATACTGTCTTATTCACTAAATAGTCAACCTAATAATTTTATGAATTCTGTCCTTTTTCTGTACTTAAAAAGCATGCTCCCCTGAAGATTATTACTTGCAGTGAACATGCTTTCAACCTAACTAAATTTTAAAGTTGGCGTCGTCCTTCTAAAGCCCGGGCAATGGTTACTTCATCGGCATATTCTAGATCTCCACCTACGGGTAAGCCATGCGCTATCCGGGTTACCCGTATTCCCAAAGGTTTTAGTAAGCGCGCTAAGTATAAGGCAGTTGCCTCACCTTCTACAGTAGGGTTTAGTGCCATGACCACTTCTTGTATTCCGTCTAAACGTTTCAGGAGCAAATTGACGGTCAACTGCTCCGGACCAATTCCGTCCATTGGTGATAGGACACCGTGGAGAACATGATAAAGACCTTTAAATTCTCTGGTTTTCTCTAAGGAAACGACATCCCGTGGGTGTTCAACAACGCAGAGCGCCGTTTGATCTCTTTGAGTATTATTACAGAGCCCACATGGATCTTTATCTGTAAAATTCGAACATATGGAACACTTTTTAATATCTCGATTAGCCACAACAATAGCCTTCGCCAAATCATCTGAAATCCGTGGTTGTTGAAGGAGATAAAAGGCCAGTCGGCCTGCAGTTTTGGGGCCAATCCCGGGAAGACGAGCCAGACTACTGATAAGCTCTGCCAAAGGCTGTGGGTATTGCAAAAAATCCATACGTCACCTAGAACAATCCGGGGATCTTTAAACCACCGGTCAGTTTGCCCATTTCATTGCTGGCCATTTCTTGAGCTTTTCTTAACCCCTCGTTCAATGCTGCTTTTATGAGATCCTCTAGCATTTCTACATCCTCCGGGTCGACGGCTTCAGGTTTTATTTTCAACTCAACTAATTCCATTTTTCCACTTACAATAACTTGGACCATTCCTCCGCCGGATGAGGCATCCACCGTTTTGGTCAGAAGTTCTTCTTGTACTTTAGCCATATCTTCTTGCATTTTTTGGGCCTGCTTTAACATTTGGTTCATATTGCCACCCATACCGCCGCCCATACCCTTTAACCCTGCCATATTAACACATCCTATCTTTGTATTATCAATTCCGAGACACCCACTTCTATAAGTGGGTGTTCCGATTTCCACTTCGGTGGGGGTAGACTCCCCCACCGAAGCCTCGATGTTCAGCTTTAGCTGAACGAGTTCACAACCATCTCTACCATTAATACTCTCAGTTTCTTCATTCTCTCACGACCACACGATTCGATCCGAACATGTCTTTTGCTTTGTCAATCAACACCTGCTCTTGTACTTTCAGCTCTTTACTTTCTGGCGTTTCTTTAGTTTTAAATTCATTTTCCATGAAATTTTGTAATGTTAGAGTCGTTCCAAAGAGTTGCTTTAAAACCTTTTCAATTGTTTGCCGATTTTCAGCTTGGTCGACTTTGTCCTTGTGAAAAGAACATCCTTCTCGGAAAAGGATTGTCAATGTATTTCCCTTGAGTTGGAATGGTTTTCCTTCCATTAAAAAAGCTTGGGTTGATTTTTTTTGTTTTTTTACCTGCTCTAAAACGTCATTCCAACGTTCTTGGACCTCCATAATACTTAAACTCAGTTTAGACCCAATCGCTGAGTTCTCTGAGTATGAATCAACTATTTTTGGTTCTGCGTTGAGGGTTTTCTGGGTGGAAGATAAATCTTGCGGGGCCGCCCGAGCCCTTTTAGGGCTGTTCGGTGGCTTCTCCCCAGTAATATCCTCGCGGCCTATACGGGCACCTTGAATCTGTTGTTCTATTAGGGCTAACCGCATCAAAATCTCTTCCTGCCCACTAAGCGCGTTTGGTTGACTATCATAAATCGTCTGAACTAATAAGAGTTCTGCCGCTAATCGGGCATTGGACGCATATTTGAGCTGACCTTCTCCAAGTAACAGTATGGAAATCCAGCGTAACAGGTGAGAAATGCCGACTTGCTTACTTTGTTTAACCAAACGAGCTTGAATATGGGGGGCTACTAAAGGCGTTGCTCCCGTAGTCGAGGTTAAAAGCATTTGACGAAGATAATCCAAGAGTTCTCTAATGATCTGCCGTGGGTCGCGGCCTTGCTGAATGCCTTCTGATAAAAAGGTTAAGCTCTTGCCATAATCAGCGGAGACAAGTGCTTCGACTAACTGTGCACTGAAGGTCTCCCCAACCATCCCCAGTACCAGATATACTTCTTCCACCCCAATCGAGTCATCCTGAAGAAGACATTGATCCATAATACTTAAAGCATCCCGAAGGCTACCTTCAGATTTTTGAGCAATTACCACCAAAGCGCTCTGATCAACTTGTCGGCTTAGCGATAAGCATACTTCAGACAATCTTTGTTGGATATCTTGGACTGATATTCGATGAAATTCAAAACGTTGTACGCGTGAGAGAATCGTCAAGGGTATTTTCTGAACCTCGGTCGTTGCCAAAATGAAGACGACCTGTGGTGGGGGCTCCTCTAATGTCTTGAGCAAAGCATTGAAAGCCTCTGTAGTTAACATATGTACTTCATCGATAATATAGACTTTATGTTTCCCTTGTATCGCACTTAACTTGATATTTTCACGCAGATCGCGAATCTCATCAATCCCACGGTTTGAAGCAGCATCGATCTCAAATACTTCCATGGCCGAACCTTTGTCAATACTAATGCAGGAAGCACAATGATTACAGGGCTCCACGCCCTCCCGTTGCTCACAATTCAAGGCCTTAGCTAGAATTTTAGCGGCAGTTGTTTTACCCGTACCTCTTGGCCCACTGAATAAATACGCATGGGCGATCTTCTCTTGTTTTAGGGCATTGACTAATGTTTTTGTAATATGCTCTTGCCCCACTATGTCTTTAAACATTCTTGGACGCCATTCACGATAAAGTGCCAAATAAGCCATATTATCACCCTCGATAAATAGAGTATACTAAAAAAGATGGTACATTGACCACCTTAAACAAAATATATCATAGCCGTACACCCTTAATCGAACCATCCCCTCCGAACGTTACCTTGATCGGCAGACTCGATTCAGGCAACCTCACGGCACACAAAACGCTCTCCTTAGTGCTGCTTCCGTCAAGATCTGACACGGTTCGAAGTGTTCTGTTGCGTAAGACCAAAATCTCATCGCCGCCCACCAAAGACGGCTTCACAGGCGAGGACCTTTCGCGGGAATTCCACCTTGCTATAGCGGACTGCAAGTTACAGGGAACCGCTACCTCCCCGTCTAGTACGGCTAAATCAATTATAACAAACTATAGAAAACTCAGTACAGTCAGTTTATACTTTCTGGCTAGTAAAAAAGCCGAAGTCGGATACTTTGGCTTGAAACCTCAAATAATGGCGGAGAGAGAGGGATTTGAACCCTCGACACCAGTTGCCCAATGTACCCGCTTTCCAGGCGGGCGCCTTCGACCACTCAGCCACCTCTCCGTAGCTCAGTAAACCTCAAAAAACTAGATAATTTCTATTAATTTAGTGAACAAGAGAAATTATATCTCAAAGAGACAAGCGAGTCAATGGGTATATCCCTGTAAATATATGTTAGGTCCTTAATAGCTCTCGATTATGATTTATCCTAGAATTAATCTTTTTATTTTTTCCCAGAGATAAAAGCGCACCTTTAGAGAATCCGTCGTCGATCTCTCTGTCTGTTTTATAACGTTCTTGATTGGGTAGCCCTGTTTTCCATCCACTTGGACAGCTGTGGATTGTTCAATATCAACAAAACAGAGCGGAGGAAAAAGCACACACCACCAGTTCGACCCTTCTCCCTCTCCTATCACGACGCGCAACGCTTCATAGTCACCTGCTGGGAGCACCAATGAACCATAAGATTTGGTGGGAAATGAAAAATGCCCATACTCTGTACGCACACTATAATCCTTACCCCACATCTTTACAACAGAACGCCCAATACTCTCCATATCTGGACGAACCTGCTTAAGGATTTGCCGTGATTCCTCTAATGACTGCGAAACTGCCAACTGAGGAGAAACCTCTTTTAAGATGGCGTCTCGAACTGCTCTCTTCAGCTCTTGGTCCTGTTCGCTGTCTGAATTAGCGAGAACGTGAAAACGGATTAGTTGGTCCGTCATTGGAGCCAGTTCCAATTCATCAATTGCCGTAGTTATATTATAGTTTTCCAGCGCACTTCCTGCACGAACATTTCCCCCAAAAATCCCCATTAAAAGAACTGCAATAATGCCTACGCCTACGATGATCCTTGTCACCTTCATAAATAAGCCCCTCTCTCTTAAAACATCTCTTATAGTCGTCTAAGCATTCAATGAAACTTATTATAAGTATGTCCATGAATGTGAAGATTTAAGCAAAGTAGACGATATAAGCAGATAAGAATCCAGCGCTCATAAAGAGGTAGGCTTTGATCTTTTTTTACAGGGTAAATAGTTGGGACTACTCATGGTGGTAACAAAAAAGAGCCTTCGCTTTAAGTAGCAAAGACCCATAATCTTCATTTATATGGCGGAGGAGGTGGGATTCGAACCCACGGACGGTTTACACCGTCAAACGATTTCGAGTCGTTCTCGTTATAACCACTTCGATACTCCTCCATATATAGCATCACAGAAATTATACTCACTGACTAGTGTAAAATAACGCTGAAAATCAGCGTAATCTTTTGAAAAATAATTTTAGTATCTCAGAGCATTCTTCTTCTAAAACTCCAGCAACAATGTCTACCCTGTGGTTCCAAAGTGTATAGTTCAAGACGTTCATCACCGAACCTGCCGCTCCGCCTTTCAAATCAGCGCATCCATATACAATTTGCTTTAAGCGGGACTGTACAATAGCTCCTGCGCACATCGGACACGGTTCTAACGTAACATACATAATAGCATCCGTTAAACGCCAACTTTCGAGTATTTCTGCCGCCCTTTGAATTGCTAAGACCTCGGCATGTGCAGTCGGGTCGTTTCTTTGTTCTTTTTCATTATGTGCTGCAGCAATCACTTGACCATTATGAACAACGATCGCCCCAATTGGAACTTCCCCTTGTTCAAAAGCCGTTTGAGCTTGCATTAGCGCAAGACGCATCCAATCTTGATGAAGCATAGTTACCTCGATTTTGGTGACCCCGGGAGGAGTCGAACCTCCGCAAGACAGGGTTTAGGAAACCCCCGCTCTATCCACCTGAGCTACGAGGCCAAACTTGTATTCTAACGGAAGATAAAGAATTTAAAATACCAATATCGAACCACGAACATCGATAATGGTGCGCCCGGAGGGATTCGAACCCCCGGCATTCAGATTCGAAGTCTGACGCTCTATCCAGCTGAACTACAGGCGCATAAAATAAATTTGGTCTCAAGCTCGCCATACAGACTCATAAGAATACATTCACTCGAACTTCGATCTTCGAACATCGAATATGGCGGAGGGGGTGGGATTCGAACCCACGGACCCCTTGCGAAGTCACTGGTTTTCAAGACCAGGTCCTTAAACCACTCGAACACCCCTCCATGAATGACGACCGAAAAATAGCATACCATATATATCAACTAAAAACAACTAAACTTCTTTAAATTCATACCGAACCTTGCTAACAAGAAAGAATTTAGCCGATATATTCCACTCCCATATAGGACTGCAATGCTTTAGGAACTCGTATCCTTCCGTCATTTTCTTGATAATTCTCCATAATAGCCGCAACTGTGCGCCCAATCGCTAATCCGCTGCCATTTAAAGTATGGATATACTCTGGCTTTTCTTTCGTGCCTCTCCTAAAACGAATGTTTGCCCGACGAGCTTGAAAATCTTCAAAATTACTGCAAGATGAAATTTCCCTGTAAGTATTAAAGCTAGGTAACCATACTTCCAAATCATAGGTTTTGGCGGAAGTAAACCCTAGGTCACCAGTCGATAACGTCATAACCCGATAAGGAAGTTCTAATTCTTGAAGGATGCTTTCAGCATCCTTTGTCAATAATTCAAGTTCTTCATAAGAATTCTCAGGAAGTGAGAATTTAACAAGCTCCACTTTGTTAAATTGATGTTGGCGAATCAGACCCCGCGTATCCCGTCCTGCTGAACCAGCTTCAGAACGAAAACATGCACTGTAGGCACAGTGGCGAATGGGCAATTGACTGCCATCTAAAATTTCATCTCGATAAAGATTGGTCAATGGAACTTCTGCCGTTGGAATCAAGAAATAATCCGTACCAACAATCTTGAAGGCATCTTCCTCAAATTTAGGAAGTTGGCCCGTCCCAATCATTGAAGTTCGATTAACCATATAAGGCGGGAGTATTTCTGTATAGCCCTTCGCAGTATGTCGATCAAGCATGAATGATATGAGGGAACGTTCCAGTTTAGCGCCTAATCCTTTATAAAAGGTAAAACGTGCCCCTGTGACTTTAGCCGCTCGTATAAAATCCAAAACATCCAGTTTTTCGCCGACCTCATAATGCGCCTTCGGTTCGAATTCAAAAACGCGAGGGGTCCCCCATGTACGAACTTGGACATTGGCACTTTCGTCCGCTCCCGTGGGCACGGAGGCATGAGGGATGTTAGGGATTTCATAGAGCACCTTTTCCATCTCTTTAACAATACCCGTCGATTTTTCTTCCAAATCTTTAATGGTTTGGCCTACTTCACGCATTTCTAAAACGAGGCTCTCCGCATCTTCCCCGTTTTTCTTAAGGCGGCCAACCTCTTCAGAAACAGAATTACGACGGGCTTTTAGATTTTCAACTTCAAAAAGTAGTCTGCGTCTTTCTTCTTCTTGTTTCAAAAAATGGTCTAAGCTAATCGTCACATGACGCTTTTCCAATGCCTCCTTGACCACTTCAGGATTATTACGTACAAACCTGAGATCCAACATAATAAAAGCCTCCCATGCTACAAGTAAAAGAATACTCTGTAGGGGCAATTCATAATTCATGAATTGCCTCTACCATGATTCCTTATATTGCCCCTACTGCACCCTGATTAGTAGATGAAGTCCTTACTTTTCCTAATGTCCGTCGATCATGGCTAAAAAGTACTGATGGACCCGAAGGTCCGGAGTAAGTTCCGGATGAAATGCACTAGCCAATAAATTTCCTTGTCGTGCAAATACAATCTTGCCTTCATGCTCTGCTAGAATACCTACATTAGGAGCAACTTCCCTAAGGTAAGGCGCCCGTATAAATACGGCAAGTATAGGATTAGGACCTATCGCAGGTACTAGAAGATCCGTTTCAAAACTTGCCACCTGCCTTCCAAAGGCATTACGTTCTACGACAGTATCCATTAAACTTAATCGATACTGATCACTATCGATGATAGTTTTACTAAGTAAGATCATACCAGCGCATGTTCCGAAAATAGGTAAATTTTGAGTACCAAGCTCCTTGATTTTCTCACCCATCTCATCTATTTGCAAGAGTTTCCCAATGGTCGTGCTTTCCCCACCCGGGATAATGAGACCATGAATTCCATCAAGATCGCTTGTTTTACGCACTTCAATTACATTGCACCCTAAATGTTCCAAAACCTGCCGGTGCTCGCGGAAAGCACCTTGCAGTGCCAAAACGCCAACACTCTTTTTCATTCTTACCAGCCCCGTTCTTGCATGCGCTGAGAGTCTACCAAGGTAGAAATTTCAATACCTGACATGGGTTGTCCTAAATCTTTGGAAATCTCAGCAAGAATCTTAGCATCCTTATAGTGGGTTGTAGCCAAAACTATTGCTTTTGCACGTGCCTTGGGATCTCCTGATTTAAAAATACCCGACCCTACGAAAATACCATCCACCCCAAGATTCATCATTAATGCTGCATCAGCCGGCGTTGCTATACCCCCTGCGGCGAAGTTAACAACTGGTAATTTTCCATGTTCGGCAATATAAAGAACTAAATCATACGGAGCGCCCATATTTTTAGCGGCGGTCATGAGTTCTTCTTTAGGCATTAATGTTAAAGCACGAATTTCGCTCATGACAGTACGCATATGCCTAACGGCCTCGACAACATTACCCGTTCCAGGCTCTCCTTTAGTTCGAATCATTGCAGCGCCTTCTCCAATACGGCGCAATGCTTCCCCAAGATTACGACAACCACAAACAAAGGGTACCTTAAAGTCATGTTTATTAATATGATAAGAATCGTCTGCAGGGGTTAATACTTCAGACTCATCAATGTAATCAGCACCTAGTGCTTCTAATATTCGTGCTTCAACAAAATGTCCTATACGTGCTTTCGCCATGACAGGAATAGATACCGCAGCCATAATATTTTGAATAATTGTTGGGTCCGCCATACGCGCGACCCCACCCTCAGCTCTTATATCTGAAGGAACACGCTCTAAAGCCATTACTGCACATGCTCCAGCCTCTTCAGCTATTATAGCCTGTTCAGGGGTCGTGACATCCATAATAACGCCACCTTTTAGCATTTCTGCAAGCCCTGTTTTAACCTTAAACGATCCAATATCAGTCATAAATAGTTCCTCCTCTAAATTTAAACAGTTAACCTTAGTGTGTCAGATTCATGACATGTTAACATCTATCGCTAACTTTGTCAATTTAATCATCTTCTTCAGCTTCTTCATAATTATCGGGCTCTCCGATTTCCTCTTCGTCCTTCATCAAGACTTTAGCAAACGCAACAACACTACTTGCACCGGTACGCATTGCCATAACGCCTTGTGCTGAACGGCCTTGATGCGAAATACTAGATACTTGAAGTCGGAGCATGATGCCGTTATTCGTGATCACCATAAGTTGATCTTCCACTTGAACGACCTTAATTCCAACCAAGGTACCAGTTTTATCATTTAGCTTCATGACAATAATTCCTTTACCGCCACGTCCTTGTACACGGAATTCCTTAAGATTGGTGCGTTTGGCAAAACCCTTGACACTCATAGTTAAAAGTTCGCCCTCATCACCAATAACATCCATACCTACAACCTCGTCATTTGCTTCAAGCCTTATACCCTTCACCCCGCGCGCCGTACGTCCCATATATCGTACATCTGCTTCTGCGAAGCGAATCGCTATTCCATTTTTTGTAGCTAGAAAAATATCATCTAACCCTTGAGATAGCTTAACACCAATCAGTTCATCTCCCTCATCTAAAGTTAACGCAATTAATCCATCACGTCGAGATGAATCATATTCTTGCAGTGCAGTTTTTTTCATGATCCCATTTTTTGTAGCCGTGATCAAAAAGTAATCCGAACTGTAGTCTTTGATTGCCATAACTGCAGTAATCATTTCATGTTGGCTTAAATTCAAGAGATTAATCACTGCAGTTCCTTTACCCACTCTGCTGGCCTCTGGGACCTCGTGAGCTTTTAGGCGATACACTTTACCTTGTGACGTAAAGAAGAGAATATAGTGGTGGGTTGTCGTGGTAAAGAGATGTTCCACAAAGTCGCGTTCTTTGGTAGCCATACCATGAACACCTTTGCCACCACGATTCTGACTCCTATAAGTACTTAGCGGTAAACGTTTAATATACCCATAATGGGTTACTGTAATCACCACATCTTCAACTGCAATAAAATCTTCAACGTCCATCTTACTTACATCAAGCGTAATGAGTGTCCTACGATCATCTCCAAATTTGCGATTAATCTCTTCCAGTTCAGCTTTAATAATTCCAATTACCATACTTGCAGAGGCAAGAACTGCCTTCAGATAGGCGATAGTATTCATCAATTCTTGATATTGTTTTTCTAATTTTTCACGTTCTAACCCAGTCAGGCGCTTTAAACGCATATCAACAATAGCTTGGGCTTGTCTTTCGCTTAAACCAAAACGAATCGATAGATTTTCTCTAGCACTTGATTCATCAGAGGACGATCGAATGGTTTCTATAACCTCGTCAATATGGTCAAGGGCAATGCGTAGTCCTTCAATTATGTGAGCTTCTGCCTCCGCTTTATTAAGTTCAAATTTAGTTCTCCGGATGATAACATCCTTTTGATGTTCAATAAAATAATGAAGCATATCCTTGAGCGTAAGTGTTTTCGGCTGTCCGTCAACGAGTGCTAGCATATTTACGCCAAAAGTATCTTCCATCTGAGTATGTTTATAGAGTTTATTTAAAATAACTTTGGGATTAACATCACGCCTTAGCTCAATTACAATACGCATCCCTGAACGGTCTGATTCATCCCGTAAATCGGTAATTCCATCGAGTTTCTTATCCCTCACTAGATCGGCAATTTTTTCAATCATTCTAGCTTTATTGACCATAAACGGAATTTCCGTTACAAGAATACGAGTCTTTCCTGACTTTTCTATCCGTTCTATTTGTGCTTTTGCCCGTGTTTTAATAGATCCCCTTCCAGTCATAAAGGCAGACCTAATTCCTTCGTAGCCCATGATGGTTCCACCGGTCGGAAAATCGGGACCCTTTATATAATTCATCAGCTCATCAATAGATAACTCTGGTTTATCCATCAAAGCAACCGTGGCTGCTATAACTTCCGATAAATTATGAGGAGGAATATTTGTCGCCATTCCTACGGCAATACCTGACGAACCATTGACGAGCAAATTTGGAAATTTAGCAGGCAATACCGTGGGCTCATCTTGTTTTTCATCGTAGTTTGGCGTAAAATCCACAGTATCTTTATCAATATCAGCCAACATATAGGTAGCCATTTTAGCCATTCGAAGCTCAGTATAACGCATAGCTGCTGCAGAGTCTCCATCAATGGAACCGAAGTTTCCATGACCGTCTATGAGAGGATAACGACTAGCAAAATCCTGATCCATACGTACAACCGCATCATAAATTGAACTATCCCCGTGGGGATGAAATTTACCCATACAATCCCCAACAAGACGTGCTGACTTACTATACGGTTTATTCGGTGTTAGACCCAACTCATGAAGAGTATATAGTATTCGACGATGTACTGGTTTAAGGCCGTCTCTAACATCAGGCAAAGCACGGCTAACAATAACACTCATGGCATAATCGATAAAAGATTTTCGCATTTCATCCGCAATTTCAACGGGAAGGACTTTCCCTCCCTGTAATTCATCCGACATGAATGAGCACCCCTTTAAGTATCTAAATTACGTACATCTTTAGCATAACGGTTAATAAAGTCTCGGCGTGGCTCTACTTTGTCTCCCATCAATACCGTGAACATTTCTTCAGACCGTATAGCATCTTCAAGTGTCACTTGTAAGATCGTGCGCTTAGCAGGATCCATCGTGGTTTCCCACAATTGATCTGGATTCATTTCTCCCAAACCTTTATAGCGTTGAAGTTCAACTTTTTCTCTACCTATTTTATCTAGTATTTTGGAAAGTTCGTTATCCGTATAAGCATATTGAACATCTCTCCCCTTTTTAACTTTAAAAAGGGGGGGTTGAGCGATATATATATAATGATTTTCAATTAAAGGGCGCATATAGCGATAAAAGAAGGTCAGTAAAAGTGTCCGAATATGAGCACCGTCCACATCGGCGTCTGTCATAATAATCAGCTTATGGTAACGCGCCTTACTAATATCAAATTCATCAGAAATACCAGTTCCCATGGCGGTAATCATGGCTCTAATTTCGACATTTCCCAGTATTTTATCAAGTCTGGCCTTTTCTACATTAATAATCTTTCCACGCAAGGGCAAAATTGCTTGAAAACGTCGATCCCTTCCCTGTTTGGCAGAACCACCTGCACTATCTCCCTCAACTAGGTACATTTCACACAGGTCTGGTTCTTTCCATGAACAATCCGCTAATTTCCCCGGCAGGGAGGTTCCATCTAAAGCACTTTTACGGCGGGTCAATTCCCGAGCTTTGCGGGCAGCATCTCTAGCACGGGCTGCTTGAACAGATTTATCAATGAATTTTCTAGCAATGGTTGGATTTTCTTCAAGAAAAGTACTTAATCCTTCCCCTGTCGCAGAGTCCACGATGCCTCTAATCTCACTGTTTCCGAGTTTTGTTTTCGTTTGCCCTTCAAACTGTGGGTCAGGCACTTTAACCGAAATTACAGCGGTTAATCCTTCTCTGATGTCTTCCCCTGAAAGATTGCAATCCGCAGCTTTTAGCATATTACTTTTACGTGCATAATCATTTACCACTCGTGTTAAAGCCGACTTAAAACCTGCTTCATGAGTTCCCCCTTCTTGGGTATTAATATTATTGGCATAGGAAAATAAGTTTTCGGCATAACTATCATTGTACTGAATACATACTTCAACTTGAACATTATTTTTGGTCGTTTCGATATATATTGGTTGGGGATGTAAACAATCCTTGCTTTTATTGAGATAACTCACGAAATCTTGAATACCGCCTGTATGTAAAAATATTTCTTTAACGTTTGTTCGCTCATCCGTTAAGTTAATCTTCACACTTTTATTTAAAAAAGAGAGTTCTCGGAGACGATGTGCCAAAATCTCAAAATCGTAAATAGTCTCTTCAAAAATTCCCGGATCCGGGATAAACGTAATTTTTGTTCCATTTATCTGAGTTGTTCCTATATTTGCTAGCTCTGTGGTCGGTTTTCCTTGTGCATATTCCTGATGGTAAACATGTCCTCCTTTTGAGACCTCGACAATTAACCATTTAGACAAAGCATTCACGACACTTAAACCTACTCCATGAAGGCCACCCGACACTTTATATGCACTCTCACTACCGCCAAATTTCCCACCGGCATGTAATACCGTAAGGGCCACCTCAACAGCGGGTTTACCGGTTTTAGCATGTATATCTACTGGAATTCCTCGCCCATTATCTATTACTGTAATGCTATTGTCTACATGAATAACTACATCGATTAAATCGCACACACCAGCTAAAGCTTCGTCAATGCTATTATCAACGATCTCGTAAACAAGATGATGGAGTCCGCGACTACCCGTCGTTCCGATATACATACCGGGACGTTTACGCACAGCTTCCAATCCTTCAAGTACTTCTATTTGTCCTGCATTATAACTGTCACTTGGATCTAGATAAGGTAAATCTGTATTTTCTAGCAAAGCTGTTTCCTCCCAAAAAATGCCTTCAACCCTATTATTATACACCAAATAGCTATCTGTTTCAATTCATGAGATAAACATAATCTATTCCATCCAAGCCCTGGGTCACTCTGGTCCCTAAGATCTCTTATATAAAGTTGTTGAAGAAATAGGTGATAAATAATGTTCTTTAACCGTAATAACTAATGTTTTTTCTTTTCCATTCTCCGAAATATAATTAATGCTTTTATTATTTTTAATAACATTTAAAAATAACTCATTAGTTTTACCTTCCAGATTAGTTTTTAAATCAATAATTGCTACTATTTTATTTTTTTTAATAAGAACATCACCGCCAAGATGTATATACAATTACTGCTCCCTCCTTATATGTCCTTTTTCTACAAAGTAAAGTGACCCTGACTCAAGATGAGGTTCTGCACTTGTTATAGTTATTAACGTTTGAATGCTCGATGACTCAATAAACTTCATTAAATAGTCTCTCCTAAAACTATCCAATTCAGACAACACGTCATCTAGTAAAAGGAGGGGATACTCTCCTTTTTCCTGATGAATAAGCTCTAATTCAGCCAGTTTTAAACTTAATACTATAGAACGTTGTTGGCCTTGCGAAGCATAAAGACGTGCAGGTTTATCATTTAAATGAATTTGTACTTCATCACGATGCGGACCAATAAGTACCATCTGGCGATCAATTTCCAGTTCCAATTTATCGTTTAATAATTGTGGAAATTCTGAGAGAGCTTCATTAATATTTTTATTACCTAAAGCGATGTAAGTTAATTTGATTGTTTCTTTTTGAGAAGTGAGGTTTCTATAGATATGATCTGCTTCAGTCTGTAAACGCTTCGTCAGATCTTCACGATTTCGAATGATCTTCTCACCAAATTTCATTATTTGTTCATTCCAAAGTTGTAATTGTGAATATTTATGAGATTTATTAACAAAGGATTTTAAAAGTGCACTTTTTTGGTGAACAACTTTGTTATAAGCATTAAGTAAACTTACATGTCCAGGACGCATTTGAGCAATATGTAAATCTAAAAATCTCCTTCTTTCTGAAGGACCACCTTTAATCATAACAAGGTTATCTGGGGAAAAGAAAATTACGTTGATTGTCCCCACAAAATCAGACAAACGTTGGCAGGATACTTGATTAATCTTTACTATTTTCTTTTTATCTCTATAATGACTTTCTAGAGAAATTTTATGGTGAGCCATTAAAAAATCTCCGTGTAGGTGGAACTCACTTTGTTCCCAACGTAAGAGTTCTTGTTCCCTTTGTACTCTATAAGACTTTCCTGTCAAAAGGTAATAAATTCCCTCTATAATATTGGTTTTTCCCTGTCCATTATCTCCCATCAATATATTAGTTCCAGGCATAAATTTAATTATTTCATCTTGATAATTACGAAAATTTTGGAGTCTTAAGTTATTAATCATCATACTATAAATTACGACGTTCTAACCGGCAATACAAGATAAAGATAATTTGGATCGTCTAATGGTCTCATCACACCTGGACTAAATGGACCTGATAGTTCAAATATAATTTGCTCGCTATTTATTACTTTCAAAGCATCTATTAAAAATTTCGCATTAAAGGCAATTATTACATTTTTACCTTCCAATTCAATGTCTATTTGCTCCGATATCTTGCCAAATTCGGTCGTTTGATCAATTTTTAGTTCCTTTCCTTCAATATTTATTCTTATAATATTAGCCCCGCTTTTATCACGAGAAAGTAATGAGGCTCGCTCGACAGCTTCTAGGAAACTTCTAACAGATAAATTAACCTTAGTTTCACACGTTTGAGGAATGACTTGTTTGAAATTTGGAAACTGACCCTCAATAAGGCGGGAAACTAAATAAATTGAACCAAACTGAAATACTACTTGATTATTACTAAAATTAATTGATAATATTTCATCTTCATCCCTTATTAAGCGATATATTTCTGATAATGTTTTTGCCGGAATAATACCGCTAAAATGTGATTCTTTAGGATTTGGTATCTCGGCAATGCTATAAGCTAAACGATGTGTATCAGTTGCGACTAAACGGATATTGGACCCTTCAATTTGCAATAAAGTTCCATTAAAAACTGGACGGTTTTCTTCAACAGCACAAGCAAATACGGTCTGACGAATCATGTTTTTAAATATGGTAGTCGTTAGTGTAAAAGCTAGTGGTTCTAATAAATCGGGAAGCAAAGGAAATTCCTCTGGATCGTAACCATTTAGTATAATTTCTGATTGATGATAACAAATAATGATCGCTTTCTCACGTTCTTCTAATGTAATTGTTGTATCCGGCAATTTACGAACAACTTCCGCGAAAAGTTTCGCTGGTACAACCATGATACCTTCTTCAATAACTTGCGCGGGTACTTCACAACGAATCCCTATTTCAAGATCAGTCGCCGCAAATTGTAAGTATTGTCGTTCAGCTTTGATTAAAATTCCTTGAAGAACAGGTAAAGTGCTTTTATTAGATACAGCCTTTTGAACAGCATTTACACCAGAAAGCAGTGCCTCTTTTGAGCAAAAGATTTTCATATAAATGAAGCCTCCTATAAAATTTATCCGCAATGTTCTAATTTAGGTTTAATAATAATAAGATATTAAATAGTAGTTATAGTAGTATTACTTGTCAACATGTGGATAAGTAGATAAATATAGCTTAAATACTGATAACATGAATGTTGAAAAAGTTGTGGACAAATGAATAAATGTTATCCACATGTCCACATATAGTATTTTCCGTTTTTTTTTATTCACTAATATAAACAAGTTATACACAAACGATTTTTCATTATTATTCGGATTGTATACGTTGAATCATTTCATTAACTTTTTTCTCTAATAAGGGATCATTCAGTACGGCATTAGTAATTTTATCATGAGCGTGCATAACGGTGGTATGATCTCTTCCACCAAACTCGTCTCCAATCTTTGGTAAGGAAGAGTCTGTAAGTTGGCGCGAAAGGTACATAGCAATTTGCCTAGGAAAAGCTACGGCCCGAGTTCGCTTTTTAGCTTTGAATTCACTAGGCGACAAGTGAAAATATCCTGCGACAGCTTGTTGGATTATATCGATGGTTATTTGTTTAGTACTATTAGTAGGTAAAATATCCTTTAATGCTTCTATAGCGACGTCAGCAGTTATGGGGATTAAACTAAGGGATGCAAAAGCCATAACTCGAATGAGAGCTCCTTCAAGTTCACGTATATTAGAGTGGATTTTGTCAGCTATATAAAACATCACTTCATTTGGAACTTGAAGGTTTTCTAACATAGCTTTTTTTCTTAGAATTGCTATGCGGGTTTCTAAATCGGGGGCCTGAATATCTGTGATTAGACCCCACTCAAAACGAGAGCGTAATCGGTCTTCTAGGGTTGGTATTTCTTTTGGGGGGCGGTCTGAAGAGATAATAATTTGCTTATTTGCTTCATGAAGAGCATTAAATGTATGAAAGAACTCTTCTTGAGTTCGTTCTTTGCCAGCTAAAAATTGAATATCATCAATCAAAAGGATATCCACATTTCGATAATGATTGCGAAATTCAATGGAGTTTTCGTCCTTAATCGAATCAATTAGTTGATTCGTAAATTTTTCACTGGAAACATAAAGAACCTTAGTATCTGGAGATCGTTGAAGGATATGATGACCAATAGCATGCATGAGGTGAGTTTTACCTAAGCCAACTCCTCCATAGATAAATAGAGGATTATAGGATTTTGCCGGCGATTCTGCAACAGCTAAAGAGGCTGCATGAGCAAAACGATTACTGTTTCCTATGACAAATGTATCAAAGGTATACTTATTATTAAGATAATTAGGCAAAGTTTCAGGTTGTTTGGTAGTTATTAAGGAAACTGATTTGGGAGGAATAGGTTCTTCATTGTTGGACCCTTCTGGTGATGGTATGATGAAACGGAGACTGACGGAATGTCCTAAAATTGATTGAATAGAGGATCGGATTAAGGGTGCATAACGACTTTCTAACCAATCTTTTGCAAATTCATTGGGAACACTTATGACAATTGTATCGCCATCAATTAGAAAAAGCCGGGTGGAACTAAACCATGTTTCAAAGCTGGGTTTGGATAGTTCAGTTTTTAGCTTTTCTAGAGTTTCCTGCCACAATAATTCAGGTGTGATTGACTGTGGTGGCATGGACGGACCTCCCTTGTCTTAAAGAATGTTAGAATAATAACAATAAAAAAGTTATACACAAACTTATCCACATTTGTGGATAAGTTTGTCAAATTAAGTAGTGTGGATAAAAGATAACTCGAATGTTGTTCTGCTAAGGGGAGTTAGAACTATGATATCAAGTTTTTGTAAGGTTATCAACAGGAATATATAAAAATTACTGAAATTATTCACAGTGGATAATTTTTTAATAGTTAAGTTATCCACAATTTAATAAAGTCATTAGCTTGACAAATTAAAAAATATTAGAGTATAATCTCTAAGTAAGTTTGATTGTTATAAATGTTTTTTTCGTTATGAAATTAAGGAGGTGTCGTTAAATTGAAAAGAACATATCAACCGAAGAATCGCCGTCATAAGCGTGTTCACGGTTTTTTAAGTCGTATGAGTACACCAACTGGACGTAATGTTATTAAACGTCGTCGATTAAAAGGTCGGAAAAAATTATCAGTTTAAGGCCGCATTATGTGGCCTTTTTTAAATAAACTTTTATAAGTTTAGTGAACTCGTTCGGCTAAAGCTGAACATCGGGGCTTCGGTGGGGGAGTCTACCCCCACCGAAGTGGAAATCGGAACACCCACTTATATAAGTGGGTGTCTCGGAATTGATCAAATTTATAAAAACGTTTAAACTAATGCATTGTTAGTTAGAATATTATTGAACCATAGATATGTAAGAGTTATGTAAGCCTGGAGGAGTTATGTTAAAAAGAGAATTTCGCTTACGCAAGAAATCAAGTATTAAGCAGATTTTTGCGGAAGGAAAAAACTATTCTGTAAAACATGTTGCTATATATGTATTTAAAGGTCCTAAAAAGTATGGTATTATCGCTTCAAAAAAGGTGGGTAACTCTGTTCAAAGAAATCGTGCAAAGAGACTCATGAGGGAAGTAATTCGTCTTCATTTGCCTGATCTCAGAAATGATATTCAAATAATTCTTATTGCTAGGGCAGCTATAAAAGGAGTTTCCTATAATGAAGTCGAAAAGACTATGATGAATATGTTAAAAAAAGCAAATGCTCTAGCGACTTAAAGTGAGTAATGTATTATGAAACGTTTTCTAATTAATTTGATTCGGTTCTACCAAAAATTTCTTTCACCCTTGAAGGGAAAAACATGTCGCTTTTACCCGAGTTGTTCTGAATACTCTGTTCAAGCTATAATGAAATACGGCTTAACCAAAGGAAGTTGGAAATCAATTAAGCGAATTTTAAAATGCCACCCGTTTCATCCTGGAGGACATGACCCAGTTTAAGGAGGATTTTTGTGAATATTATTGTTGATGGGATGACCAGTTTATTAAACATACTCTATAATTTTTCTGCTACAATAGGTCTCCCTAATTACGGTGTTGCGATTATACTTTTGACAATTTTAATTAAAACCCTTATTTACCCTTTGACCTATAAACAAATGGCCTCAATGAGAAAGACAGTTGATTTACAACCGAAGATCAAAGCTATTCAAGCAAAGTATAAGAATGATAAGGAAAAAGCAAATGCTGCGGTCATGGAGTTATACAAAGAACATAAAGTGAATCCAATGGGAGGCTGTCTTCCGATTGTCGTTCAGCTCCCTATTTTTTGGGCGTTATATAGTACACTGCGTAATTTTGAATATGATCCTTCTAATATTGCAGCCCATATTTTCTTAGGTTTTGATTTAACTAAGATCTATGGGTTCGCTCTTACACCTCATTTGATCTTACCAATTTTTGCTGCTGCAACAACATTCCTTCAAACGAAACTAACAAATCCAAATGCTTCGGATCCAACACAAAAAACGATGTTATATATGATGCCAGTATTTTTTGCTTATATTAGTGCTACTGTACCAGCAGGTCTAGCTTTATATTGGGTAACAATGAACGTTGTTTCTATTTTTCAACAACTTTATATAAATCGACGATTAGGGAATAAAACTAAGAGTGCTGTATAGGTAAAGTGGAAGACGTGAGGAGGATCAGTCATGAGGGTTGCAGAGAAAACCGGGAAAACGGTTGAAGAAGCGATCACTGCTGGGGTTCTGGAGCTAGGCGTTGATCGAAAAGGTATCAAAGTCGAAGTTTTAGCTGAACCTACCAAAAAAGGTTTATTTGGACTCTTTGGAACAAGTCTGGCAAAAGTTAGAATTTCTTATGAAGATGACCCGGGTATGATCGCTGCAAATTTCCTGCATAGTATTTGTCAAGCTATGGGAGTTAATGCAAATAACAAAGTGACTAAAAATGTTGAAAACTGGCATATTGATATAACCGGACCAGAGCTTGGAATTCTTATTGGACGACGCGGAGATACATTAGATGCCCTACAATATTTAACGAATTTGGCCGTTGCTAGAAAATTGTCTGAACGTGTCCGTGTAATTGTTGATGTGGAAGGATATAGGTTACGTCGTGAAGAGACTTTGGTGCGGCTTGCAAATAGATTAGCTGAAAAAGTTAAAAAAACTGGAATGAGGATTGTTTTAGAGCCGATGAACCCGCATGAACGACGGATCATACATACTTCTCTACAGGATGAAGCGCGTATTTCTACTTTCAGTGAAGGTGATGACCTTAATAGACATGTCGTCATTTCGTTAAAAAGAGTATAAAGATACTTTCAGTCCGTAATCATGGCTAGGGACACCCGTCCAACCATAGGCAGCGCTTTCATTTCTAAGGTAGTGTTTAGGCCATAGCTAGTGGTAGAATTCGCTTTATGTAATGTATTAGAACTTGGCTAATGCCGTCGACTGTGGGTCTGGGGCTAGCCAAGTTTTCTTTATACCAAGATTTAGAGCATAAATTGTTATCCCAACACTTGTCCATCCTTGGACAGTGTATTATAAGACGAATGCCAGAAAACAATAAAGCGAGTTGCAGACTTTATTAAAATGGAGTTGATCGGATTTGAACGATACGATTGTTGCGATGGCCACAGCAATGGGCGAAACAAGTATTCATATTTTAAGATTGAGCGGTTCTAATGCAGGAATTATTATTGATAGATGTTTTGAACCACAGAACATGGATCGTTGGTTACGTCGGGAGAATTTTACTCTGAATCTTGGTGTTTTTAAAGATGAATCGAAAGTACTTGACGAAGTTCTTGTCGGCAGAATGTTGACTCCCTCTTCCTACACTGGAGAGGATGTTTATGAAATTAATTGCCACGGAGGAACTTTTGTAGCCCAGAGAATTTTGCAAACATGTATCCGTAATGGCGCGAAACTAGCAGAACCTGGCGAATTCTCCAAGAGAGCATTTCTCAATGGAAAGATGGACTTAGTTCAAGCTGAGGCAGTTATCGATTTAATCTGTTCGCGTACCGAAACTGCAGCAAATTTAGCTTTAACTCAATTAAGTGGAGGACTTTCAGAAACAATTATAAGTTTGAGAGAAGAAATATTAGAAACTCTTGCATTTATTGAAGCGGGTATTGATTTTCCAGAAGACGATGTAGATTCTTTAGATAGAGAAACCCTCGAAATTAATGTATATAAGGCTCTAACTAACTCCGGGCATCTTTTAGCTGGAAGTAAAACGGGCAAGATTCTAAGGGATGGTTTACTCACGGTTATTGTAGGGCGACCTAATGTTGGAAAGTCGAGTTTACTTAATGCGCTATTACAGGAAGAAAGAGCCATAGTAACTGACTTGCCAGGAACAACGCGTGATGAAATTAGAGAATCAGTCAGTGTAGGAGGTATACTTCTAAAACTAGTGGATACCGCAGGGATTTGTGAAAGCCAAGAGCTTGTAGAACGTCTCGGTATCGAAAGAACATGGAAAGCATTACAAACGGCTGACCTTATTTTATTAGTGGTTCAGGCTAGTCTTCCTTTAACAAAAGATGAGTATCATATTTTGAATATATATGCTGACAAAATTATTCTTATTGTCAATAAAATAGATTTATTGGAGAAGGAGAAAATTTCATTTGATTATGGAAATAGTCGATGGATTCCTTTTTCTGTCCTTCAGCACAGGGGCTTTGAAGAGCTTGAAGCTGAAATTAAGGAAAAAGTTTATCTGGGCGAAGCTGTTCTTGCTTCAGACTCACTTCTCTCTAATGTACGTCAGATTTCCGCGTTAGAGCGTTGCAACACTGCTTTAAAACAAGCATTAGAGAGTATTAAGAAAGGTATGCCGTGGGATATACTTTCTATTGATCTACGCGAAGCTCTCCAAAACGTCTCAGAAATCACTGGACACAATGTTCAAGAATCTCTTCTTGAAGATATTTTTTCAAGATTTTGTATCGGAAAGTAGGATTTAATTTGGAATACTTTGCTGGAAAATATGATGTTATTGTGGTTGGAGCTGGGCATGCAGGTTGTGAGGCTGCACTTGCTGCAGCACGACTGGGGTGCGAGACATTATTACTTACTCTAAACCTTGATACGATCGCACATATGCCTTGTAATCCTTCGCTTGGGGGGCCTGCTAAAGGTCACTTGGTGCGAGAAATTGATGCATTAGGCGGACAAATGGGAATTGTAGCCGATGAGACATCCTTGCAAGTTAAAATGTTAAACATTGGAAAAGGGCCAGCCGTTCATGCCTTAAGGGTTCAATCCGATAAACAGGCTTATCAGAATAGAATGAGAGATGTTCTTTTTTCACAACGTCAGCTAACTGTAGCCCAAGGATTGGTAGAACGTCTCGTGGTTGATAAGCATAAGAATGCAATGTCTGGCGTTGTTACTCGTTCCGGTGCACGTTTTGAAGCAGAGAACGTAGTTTTGACAAGTGGTACATATTTGCGTGGGAGAATTATTATTGGTGATTCTATGTACCAAGGTGGGCCAAATGGGCAAATGCCGGCGATGTCGCTATCGGATTCGCTCAAGGAGTTAGGAATTGATTTAGGAAGATTTAAAACAGGGACTCCGCCTCGAATCCATCGTCAGTCTGTAGATTACTCTAAATTTCGCATTCAGCCTGGAGATAACAACCTTTGGCGTTTTTCCTTTCTACCTACTGAGAGCCAGTTTTGGCATACCGATTACTCTAAACAAGTTTCGTGTTGGTTAGGATACACTGCAAATCAAACCCATGATATTATTAGGGAAAATTTATATCGTGCTCCTCTGTATTCTGGTAAGATTGAGGGAATCGGACCTCGCTATTGCCCTTCGATCGAGGATAAAGTGGTTAGATTTGAGCAAAAAGAAGCCCATCAGATCTTTTTAGAGCCTGAGGGGTGGCAAAGTGACGAGCTTTATGTTGCTGGGCTATCGACAAGTATGCCAGAAGACGTTCAGGTAAAAATACTACAGAGTATTCTAGGACTAGAAAACGTTCGCATGCTACGTCCGGGTTATGCTATTGAATATGACTATGTTAGACCTCATCAACTTTCTCTTAGTTTAGAGGTACGACAGCTACCTGGGTTGTTCACTGCCGGCCAATTGAATGGAACGTCAGGTTATGAAGAAGCAGCAGCACAAGGCTTAATGGCTGGGGTTAATGCGGCACTGCGAGCAACTGGAAAAGATCCGTTTATCCTTCTTCGTTCGGATGGTTATTTAGGTGTTTTAGTGGACGACTTGGTTACTAAAGGAGTTAAGGAACCTTACCGACTCTTGACGTCTCGAGCAGAGTACCGTCTCGTCCTCCGGCAAGACAATGCTGATTTAAGGTTGACAGAAAAAGGGCGAGCTATAGGGTTAGTTAAGGAGGAACGGTGGATACGTTTCGAGAATAAAAAGAAAAATTATCTTTATCTCAAAGAGCAGTGGAAGTCTACTGTTTTCTCCCCGCTGAGAGAAGACTTGCACTTAGTCATGGCAGAAGCTCAATCAACTCCAGTAAGGGGAGGAATTAGTGCCCAGGATCTAATTCGCAGACCAGAAATTACTCTTGATCATTTAGTTAAACTTCTTCCTGAGTTAGAAAAGTTTGATCGGGAAGTGCTGGAAGAAGTAGAGATAGAAACAAAGTATGCAGGCTACATTGAAAAACAATGGGCTGATATAGAGAGATTTTCAAAATTAGAAGCCCGTTGCCTGTCAGAGACGCTTGATTATGAAGAGGTACGAGGGTTATCCACAGAAGGTAGGCAACGACTTATGGAAGTGTGCCCATTAAATTTAGGGCAGGCTTCTCGAATCACAGGGGTCAGCCCGGCTGATATTTCCGTCTTGCTCGTTTCTTTAGAACAACGGCGCAGAGGAGGAAATAGTTGATGTTTAAAGAATATGCATCTTTAATTCAGCAATTAACTTACCAGCACATCGGAAGTAACTTATCTGATTTGCAGGTAACTCAGCTTTGTGATTTTGGAGATCTTTTATTGGAATGGAATCAGCGTTTAAACTTGACTAGAATTACTGATCCGCATGAAGTCATATTAAAACATTTCATTGATTCAATGGTTCTTGCCAAGTTTATTTCTGGCGAGACTTTTGCGGATTTAGGGACTGGAGCTGGATTCCCCGGTGTCCCTCTTAAGATCCTAAGTCCAGAGTTAGATATTGTATTAATGGATTCCTTGAAGAAGCGGTTGGACTTTTTAGAGTTTGTTATTAATACATTGAATTTGAAAGGAATCAAGACGGTTCATGCCCGAGTGGAGGATTTTGGTAGAAATCCAAATTATAGAGGTCATTTTGATACTGTGAGTTCTCGCGCAGTTGCTCGCCTTCCTGTCTTATTGGAATACGCACTGCCTGTTCTTAAAATCAACGGGCTTTTCTTGGCCCCCAAAGGACCCCTGTTTGAGGTGGAAGTGGCAGAATCTAAAAAAGCGTTACAATTACTAGGTGGCACAGTAGAAGGTATTGAACATTTTACTCTTGGGGAAGGGGCTGAACATCGCGCTGTAATACGAATAAGAAAGATGAAAGATACCCCTTTACAATACCCGCGTCAAGCTGGAACTCCAACTAAATTTCCAATCGGTTAGATTTCCCTTTACTAACGTACCGCTCAAGGTGACGAACTAAACCTATCTTTATACTTAACAGTAAAGGAAACTGGAGTAGAGTGTCGAATTATAATCTATGCTTATTTGTTAACGATCAATTCCGAGACTTCCACTTCTATAAGTGGGTGTTACGATTTCGACTTCGGTGGGGGTAGACTCCCCCACAGAAGCCTCGATGTTCAGCTTTAGCTGAACGAGTTCACTGTAGGGGGGGATTTTTTTGAAAGATACAGAAGATCAAAAGGTAAGTCAGAACCTTGAACAAACTACCGTAACAGAACTAGACGGAGAGGGGTATGATTCAGACAAGGGGAGAAAAATCAGTTTAAATCGTCTCAGACGAAGAAGATATTTTTTGATCATTAGCGGAGTACTTTTTGGTTTATTAATAGCCGTTGGAACCTTTGCTTTGATCTATACTCATGATCAACAAAGGATTCTTGAAGGTCTAACTATTTCAGGAATTGATGTTGGTAATTTAACCCAAATTGAAGCTAAAGAGGTTGTTGACAAAGAAGTTAATCGATTGCTAAACCAAACTATAATGTTTAACGTGGATCAACATTCGCCAGAGGCCACGCTTAAAGATTTAGGTCTCGGTTTAGATGAGGATTTGGCATTACAAGAGGCCTACGATATTGGCAAGAAGGGCACAATAATTAATAAGGTTTTATCAAAAATATCTGCAGAAAAAGGATTAGACATTAGTTTTAATCAAAAGTGGGATGAATCGAAGTTGCGCGAAGTCCTCAATGAGACTTTGGATGAGTTCACTAATCCTGCAACTGACGCTACTTTTCAAATTAAGAATGATAATACTATGGCGATAACAAGTGATCAAGTTGGACTAACCATTGATTACGAGCCACTGATTCAAAAAGTCAAGGAGATAAACATTTATAAGCCTGTTTCTGAGCTCATTGTAGATTTGAAGGAGCACATTCCACTTATAACCGCTGCTCAACTAGAAGATCAGAAAATCACAGGGTTATTAGCAACTTATACTACCCGTTTCGATCCGACACAAATAGCGAGAACTGAGAATGTTAGAATTGCTGCAAAAGCTATGGATATGGCCATATTTAAGCCTGGCGACACTTTATCTTTCAATAAGATTGTTGGGGAAAGAACGATAGAAGGCGGGTATAAAGATGCTTATATAATTGTTAATGGACAGTTCGTCCCGGGATTAGCTGGCGGAATATGTCAAGTCTCTAGTACTCTATATAATACAGGGCTATTAGCAAATCTAGCTGTTACACAACGCAGCAACCATGATTTGGCTATTTCTTATGTTCCACTGGGGCAAGATGCAACTGTTGCCTTCCCAGATCTTGATCTTAAGTTCAAGAATAATTCTGGTGGATACCTTTTACTTCGAACTAGTACGACTTATAATACTATTACGATTGCGCTGTACGGGAAAGTAAAACCTGGGCAGGAAGTATTCATTGCTAATACAATAGAATCTATTACACAAGCCGATGAACAACGTTTAGTGGATGAGACGATGGCGCAGGGCGAGTCAACATTAAAGCAACAGGGGCAACCTGGATATACTGTGAAATCTGCGCGGATTGTTAAACTGAACGGAGAAATTGTAAGTAGCGAGCCCCTAAACCCGAGTTATTATTTACCACTACCAAGGATTTTTGCTGTCGGACCATCATAATATAGTATTTATTGTTATATTTATTAAAAAAAGCGTTAATAGCGCTTTTTTTATTGAATTGGGTTTGATACTATCTAGAGTAGGTAGATGTCATATCTTTTAAAGTAGTAATAAAGGAAGTGTGTGCTAATTGATGACTAGAGTAATTGCTGTTGCCAACCAAAAAGGTGGTGTTGCGAAGACAACAACTGCAATAAATTTGAGCGCCTGTCTGGCAGAACTGGAGAACAGAGTTCTTCTCATCGATTTAGATCCTCAGGGAAACGCAACCAGTGGTCTGGGGATAGCAAAACACAAACTAACGCGATGTATTTATGATGTATTGATAAACGATGTTTCCATAGAACAGGTAGTTCAAAAAACTCAACAGATGAATCTTGACATTGTCCCTGCGCGGATTGAATTGGCTGGTGCAGAAATTGAGTTAGTATCACAACTTTCTCGTGAAGGAAAACTAAAAGAGGCCATCGAGAGCATAAAAGGATCTTATGATTTCATTTTTATTGACTGCCCACCTTCACTGGGCGTCTTGACCGTAAATGCTTTAACGGCTGCTACAGATGTGCTTATTCCTATTCAATGTGAGTATTATGCTTTAGAAGGACTGACACTATTGATGAATACTTTAGAAAGAGTCCGTAAATATCTTAATCCGAATCTTAATATTATTGGAGCTCTTATGACTATGTTCGATGCGCGCACTAACTTAGCTATACAGGTTGTTGATGAGGTCAAAAAGTATTTCCCTCAAAAAGTGTTCAGATCAATTATTTCCCGAAATGTTCGCCTTAGTGAAGCTCCGAGCCATGGGAAAGCCATAAATATTTATGATTCACGTTCTAGAGGTGCCGAAGTATATCGGGAATTGGCAAAGGAGGTTTTAGAACGTGTCTAAGAAAGCGTTAGGCAGAGGGTTACAAGCTTTACTTATGGATGAATTAGGGGAGAATCCTAGTATCAGAGAGATTGCCATTTCAGATATTATCCCAAATCCTGAACAACCCAGAAAAGAGTTTGACCCACAAGCCCTGAAGGAATTAGCTGATTCAATACTTGCTCACGGATTACTGCAACCAGTTTTAGTACGACCTGTTGGAGAACATTATTGTATTATTGCAGGAGAACGGCGCTTGCGTGCAGCGAAAATTGCTGGGTTTACAAAAATTGCTGTTATTATTCAGGTTTGCAGTGATCAAGAAATGGCGGAACGGGCACTTATCGAAAATATTCAACGAGCTGACTTATCTCCTGTCGAAGAAGGATTTGCTTATGCGCGACTTATTGAAGAGCATGGTATGACCCAAGAACTTATCGCGCAACGAGTGGGTAAAGCTCGAACGACAGTCGCGAATTTACTACGTGTGATTCTACTACCTAAGATTGTTCTCGATTTATTGAGGGATGAGAAAATTTCTCTGGGTCATGCCAAAATTTTATTGGGTATAAAAGATACCACTATTCAAGTCCTAACGGCGCAAAAAGCTGCGAAAGAACAATTATCAGTCCGGGAGACAGAAGATCTCGTCAATAGACTAACTACTGAAAATGACAAAGCGAAAATTTCGCGAAAACGTTCTAGCTTATTTTACAATATTGAAGACCGACTAAGGACGGGCTTTCAAACTAAAGTTCAATTAAAAGGTGATCTTACACGAGGAAAGATTGAAATCCAATACTTCTCTGAAGAGGAGTTAAATCGACTCCTGGAGCTCTGGAACATACGAATTGATTAAACTATCGTTCCACGTGGAACACTTTAGGATATTCATAAGTATTATTCCGTCAGGGTTAGGAATGACTTGCGGACTTGGATATTCGCTTATGAATAATGTTCCACGTGGAACGAATGTATCTTTAGAACGGCAATCTTCTGCCACTATAAATCCTGCAGGGGATGTATGAATCCCTAAGCACCATAAGAAACTGTGGAATCCTAAGTAAAATGTTCCACGTGGAACACTGGCGCTATGCTGTAGTGAAGTTAAGGGCCTTTATCTGTAAGGGTAGCTTGTATTTGCCCTACAGATAAGGACCCTATTTTCCGCAAAATTAAATATGTTCCACGTGGAACATATTTACTCAAGGTGTGGAGTAAAAGGGAATTCTTTTAAAGAAGGCTTACTTAGGAAGTGGGTGTCTCAGTGTTAGGTACCATTGTTAATACATTTGCAATTGTTGTTGGAGGCTTGTTTGGACTTTTATTTGGACGGGCTTTTCCTGAGAAGATCAAAAAAACGGTTATCCAAGGTATTGGACTAGCCGTCTTACTAATTGGTGGAAGTATGGCATTACAGACGAAAAATCCACTAATCATTATTTCGAGCCTGGTGTTAGGCGGCATAATCGGAGAATGGATAGATATAGAACTGCGTTTACAGCATTTCGGTCAGTGGCTCGAACGGAGATTTTCCAAAAAAGGACAAGGAACCGGATTTGCAAAAGCGTTCGTAACGACAAGCTTAATTTATTGTGTTGGTGCAATGGCTATAATGGGGTCTTTAGAGAGCGGCTTAAATGGAAATTATGATATACTTTTTGCAAAATCGATGCTTGATGGCATAACTGCAGTGATCTTTGCATCTTCGATGGGGATTGGAGTTTTGGTATCTGCGATTCCCGTATTTTTATATCAAGGTGCAATAACCATGGCTGCAGGACTTCTTCAAGGCGTTCTTTCCCCTCAGGTCATCGCAGAAATGAGTGCTACGGGGGGGCTGCTGATTTTGGGCATAGGTTTCAATATACTGGAAATAAAAGAAATTAAAGTGGGTAATCTATTACCGGCGGTATTTATAGTAATTCCGATAACCCTAATATTGCTCCATTTAGGGATGTGAGGAAAGCATTAAACGCCATTAATTAGATGAATGGGTTTAAAATGACTAGAGATTTATGAAATATTGAGGGGGAAAACCATTGGAAATATCGTGGTCAAAATTAATGAACCTTATGCCAGAGTCTTGGTGGGGTATAAGTGCCTTGGTTATATTCTTAGTAATCGCAGCTTTCGTCAATATTTTGTTGTACATTAGGATCAATCGTAGAATGAAACAATTTGAATCATCGTCTTTAACGTTACAGACATTCATGTCCGGACAGCAACTAGATACACTACTTCAAAATCATTTACAAAAACAGATTCAACAAGAGCAGGAATTAAGTAAAATTAACAAGAGAATTGCAAAAATCGAATTAAAATTGCGTGCAGGAGTAGATCGAGCAGAGCTGATACGGTTTAGGGCCTTCGAAAACGTGGGGAGTGATTTAAGCTTTGCATTTGCACTTTTGAATCAAGAAGGTAACGGAGTTGTATTAAGCTCAATCCATAATCGTGATGAATCAAGAGTGTATGCCAAGCCGATTAAGGAAGGGATGTCCACGTATTCATTGACTGATGAAGAAAAGGAAGTAATACATAGAGCAATGCTCGGACAAAAAATATAACAACTTATTCTTAGTGTACTTTCAAGTAAGAATATGAGATGAGAGTGCTGATATTCTCGGACATCCTCCACACAAGGTTTAGTCGGGTGTTTTGTAAGACCATATATTCCATAAACCCTCCGACGTTTACAATCCCTGTGATATGAGCCTCTCCCACTTCAGGAAGTTGTTTATGAACGCCGGCACCAGGTTTCAACGGTCCATCTGCTAGCGTAATACACCCAATAGAATCTATTCTCCCGAGGCAAGCATCAATGGCAATAATATAGGGATTAGTGAATGACTGCAGAATATACCGAATGGTTTCTTCTAGGTTCGTTGCATGAACAGGCTCATCAAGAGTCCCGTAGACGTTAAGTCGAGGCAAATCTAGGCGTGAAAGGTGAGTTCCAATTAATGGTCCCAGAGCATCACCTGTCGATCTATCGGTACCAATGCACAAGATTACAGCGGGACGTCTTCGTGTCGACGCAAAAAGATCGGACAGTCGCGTTTCCAATTTAGCTTTACCTGAATTGTCGTCGACATGAGCTTTCATTTTTTGAGGTTCAGTTAATAATGAAAATAAACTCACAAACAGCCCCCTAACATCAAATCACCATCACTAGGAGATATATAATTATATTTTTCCCAAAAACTAACTCTTTCATGCATGATATTCCTATTCCTGCCATAAGGATGATGGCGAGGAGGGAAGCATAATGCAATGGAAAACAACCTTTCAAGTTGCAGCTACATACGTGGGTGCAGTCATGGGGGCAGGATTTGCCTCGGGTCAGGAAATTCAGCAATTTTTCGTACGATTTGGTCGGTGGGGATTAGTAGGGATCGTGGTGAGTGCTCTTCTATTTTCTCTCCTTGGTTGGGGTCTGCTAGATTTACAGGAACGCTGGAAAATCACATCGTATCCAGAGTTTTTCGATTACCTACTGGGTCGCAAATGGGGGCGATGGGCAGATGGTCTGGTAAGTATTCTCTTGTTTGTAGGAATGCTGGCGATGATTTCCGGTAGTGGAGCGCTCTTTTATGAGTATTTTGGGTTCTCAAAGTGGTTAGGCATCTCCTTGACTGGCTCAGTGATAGCTTTGGCTTTATGGTTCCGAGGGGAAGGAGTTCTCTGGATTAATTCCACTCTGATACCCCTGAAATTTATTATCTGTTTAGGAATTGCGATTGCGTCGCTTTTCCTAGCAACATCTCAAGATGTAATAAGCATCGGAGTATCACAAAGTCCTATTGTAAAAAACTGGGCGTTGTCTGCAGTTTTATATGTCTCCTTTAATTTTACATTGGCCATGGTAGTGTTTGCTTCTCTGGGTCGGTATGTTCAACGTCCGGGTGCACGGTTGGGAGCAGTAATAGGTGGATTAGCGCTAGGGGTATTTGCCTTCGTCATTGGAGTAGCATTACTCAAGTCCCCTGACAGTATAGGATTAGAAATCCCCATGGTTGCAGTTGCAGGTAAATTAGGAGATTGGCCTGCTTTCTTCTACGTAATTGTGTTATGGTTGGCTATGATCACTGCATCAATTGGAAATGGGTTTAGCCTTGCAAGCCGAATGGTTGAAACAGGTAAGCTGAGCTATCGTAATGCCATTCTACTTTTACTGCTTTTGCTTTTACCAATAGCTGGTGTGAAATTTTCTAAGATTGTGCAACTCGTATATCCCGTGTTTGGTTATTTAGGGCTTGTGTTTTTGCCTACCATAATGTATTTTTGGCGTAGAGCAAGACATTAAATTCAGTAAAATTGGGAAAAGTTAAGTCGGAGTGGAATACTAAAGGATTAATACTGCAAGGAAACCTTATATTAAGGCTAGATTATAAAATTTATAAATTACGCGGTTAAGGGGCAAAAAAATGGATGAACGACACTATTTAGTAGGAACTGCTGGACATGTGGATCATGGTAAAACAGAGTTGATCAGGGCTCTTTCCGGTATGGAGACGGATCGCTTAAAAGAAGAGAAACAACGAGGGATATCCATCGAACTGGGGTTCGCCCATATGATGTTGCCTAGTGGGCGTCAAATTGGGATTGTTGATGTTCCTGGACATGAAAAATTTGTGCGCCAAATGTTGGCTGGCGCCAGTGGTATGGATGTAGTGTTACTAGTTATCGCAGCAGATGAAGGGATCATGCCTCAGACTCAAGAACATCTGGACATACTAACCTTGCTTGGTATAGCTAGAGGGATTGTTGTTATCAATAAGATAGATCTTGTAGATGAAGAGTGGCTTGACCTCATGGAAGAAGAGATACGTGAGGAATTGAAAGAAACGGCTTTCCATGAAGCGCCTATCTGCCGAGTTTCGGCTCAAGAAGGTGTAGGAATACTCGGTTTGCGCCAAACCATTGATGGACTACTTTCCCAGATAGAAAGTAAAGAATTGACAGGTCCTGTACGTATGCCTATTGACCGGGTCTTTAGCATCCAAGGCTTTGGGACCGTTATGACAGGAACACTTCACAGTGGGACAGTGAAAGTGGGACAGGAGTTGGCGGTAGAACCGGGGCATATTCTAGCGAAAGTCCGCTCTCTTCAAGTTTACAAAAGTAAAGTTATTGCGGCTGAGGCCGGACAGCGGGTAGCGGTTAATCTCGCTGGAGTAGATGTCGCAGAAGTGGAAAGAGGCTCTGTACTAGTAATGCCCAACGTATTCAAGGTGGGTAAGATCCTCGACATAAAGGTCTTAAACCTCTCCTCGGCAGATAAATCGATAATACAAAGGCAACGGGTTCGGTTCCACCTCGGAACGACGGAGGTTCTCGGACGAATACATCTTTTGGAGCAGAATGAACTAACTCCTGGACAAGAGGGATTTGCGCAAATTCTTCTAGAAGAACCCGTTGTTGCAGCAGCAGGGGATCGTTTTGTGCTTCGCTTTTATTCCCCCACCCATACCATCGCAGGCGGCAAAGTATTGGGGATAGCAGAGTTCAAGCAGAAGCGTTTTAAAGAAAGCGTAATAGCACAGATGAGAATGAAAGACCAAGGTGACCCGCTAGACCTCCTAGAAAGAGAAATGGTCGAACCACGCACAAGAGTGGAGTTAGTAGCACGCTTGCATATCACCTCCAGTGAATTGGAAGCGAGTTTAAAAGCTCTAGAGGAAGCGGAACGCGTGGAAGTATGGCTCGAAGATGAAACTGCGCTTTATTGGGGAAAAGCAACAGCAGAGATTTGGCGATCAACCTTGATAAACATGGTAAGAGCGCATGAAAATGCTAACCCTTTGCGAGGTGGAATTAGCAGAGAAGAGTTAAAAACTCGTCTAGGAATTTCCTGGACACATCGACGTTGGCAAACGGTTCTGGAACAAGGTTCTGTTCGTGGATTTTACCGTATATCTGGCAGCAAAGTTCAAACAATAGAAGGTGGGGAAATTCCAATAAGTATCTTAAACCGATTGGATGCCTTACGTGAAAAATGGCAGCTAGTTGGATTAACGCCTCCTGATCTCACTACAACCGCAGAAACCTGTGGTATTTTAAAGTCTGAAGTTCCGGAGTATGCCCAGTACATGTGTGAAATTGGAGAATGGGCACATATTGACCAGTTTTACTTTAGGCAAAAGGATCTGGAACCTGCGAAAGAACGTTTGATCGAGTTTCTGAAAGAACATGGTGAAATAGGTGTTTCTGAAGTGCGCGAAATATGGGGGACTTCAAGGAAGTATACAGTTCCGTTGCTGGAATTCTTTGATACTCAGAAGATAACAAAGCGAAATGGAGACAAAAGAATATTATATTGAGAAAGGGGTAACGGGAATGTAGCGCGCCAATTTAGGACATCTCAGGGAAATTTCTACCGCGATCAAGCAGTTCGAAGTTGATGTTTCTAGTTTTCGTGCTACAAAATCCCAAGCTGCTTATTGACACCTTCAGTCTAATACCTTAATATTAAATTGAATTTCATATGATGGTAGTATGGTAGTATGGTAGGAGTTGGGCGATGAAGCACTTCCTGCGGAAGTGTATTTTTTATGCCTAAGATTAAGAGGAGGGTATTATGGTGAAGAAATTATTGGTGTTAGGTCTAAGTTTATTGATGTTATTTAGTATAGTTGGCTGTGGGGCGACAAATTCCGGGGCTAGTACAACTGGTGGCGCAGAAAAAAAGGCCCTAAAAATAGGGATCATTCAAATCGTTGAACACCCGGCCTTAGATGCTGCTCGACAAGGGTTTATAGATACCCTCAAAGCAAAAGGTTATGTAGAAGGAACGAACCTTACAGTTGATTATCAAAATGCGCAAGGGGATCTATCAATACTTCAATCCATTGCCCAAAAATTCTCCTCGTCTAAACTGGATCTTGTCTTGGCCATAGCTACTCCTTCTGCGCAAGCAATGGCTGCTGCAACCAAAGATATTCCTATCCTAATCACAGCCGTCACGGATCCAGTTGAAGCGCATCTAGTAAATAGCATGGATAAGCCAGGTACGAATGTGACGGGTACAACAGATATGAACCCCATTAAAGAACAATTTGACCTTATGCTGAAATTGGTTCCGACCGTGAAAAGAGTTGGCATCATTTATAATGCAGGAGAAGTAAATTCCCAAGTTCAAGTAAAAATCGCCAAGGAAGTAGCTGCGAATCTCGGTTTAAAAGTTGAGGAAGCAACGGTAACTACAAGTGCCGACGTTTTACAAGCATCCCAATCACTGATAGGGAAAGTGAATGCAATCTATGTACCCACGGATAATATGGTTGTTTCTGCTGCCCAATCCGTTGTTCAGGTCGCCAACAAAAACAAGATACCAATTATTTCCGGTGAAAGCAGCGTGGTTGATAAAGGTGCTTTGGCCACTATTGGGATTAACTATAGTAAATTAGGTAAACAAACGGGTGATATGGCCCTGAGGATCATAAACGGGGAAAAACCACAAGATATGGCCATTGAAAGTCAAAAGGAATTTGATACGGTGCTCAATCAATCAACTATTGATTTACTTGGTTTGAAGGTACCACAGGATATCCTGTCCAAAGCGGTTCTAGTCAAGTAACCTTGAAATATGAGATTGATTATGTTGAGCATACACTTACGCAATTGAGGTGTAGCAGGTGTTCGCACAAATAGCGCTCGGCACAACGGAACAAGGCTTAATGTATTCTATCATGGTTTTGGGTGTCTATCTGACGTTTCGGGTTCTCGATTACGCGGACTTATCTGTGGATGGAAGTTTCACGCTCGGTGCAGCCACAACGACCTCGCTGATCGTCGGAGGGGCTAATCCTTGGTTAGCAACTGGAATAGCGTTTATCGCTGGGAATCTCGCAGGGTTATTTACAGGGATACTTCACACCAAATTTAAGATCACACCTTTACTCTCAGGAATTTTAACTATGACAGCACTTTACTCAATTAATCTACGGGTGATGGGCAGAGCGAATATTTCTCTCCTTGGATCACGAACAATCTTTACCGATTTTGCTAAGCTCCAGTTTATGGATGAGTACGGTATCCTCGTACTGGGTCTGATTTCTGTATTATGCTTAGGAGTGATCATCTATTTTTTCCTGCAGACTGAATTAGGGCTGGCCTTGCGGGCTACTGGGGATAATGAACTGATGATTCGCAGCTTGGGCGTAAATACGGATTTCATGAAAATTCTAGGGCTTTCTATCTCCAATGGGTTGGTAGCATTCGCCGGAAGTTACGTAGCCCAAAATCAACAGTTTGCCGATGTCAGCATGGGGATTGGAATGATTATTGCAGGGTTGGCTTCCGTCATTATCGGAGAGGTGTTGATCGGAACTTCTTCGATTGGTCGGACCGTTATTGCTGTGATCTGTGGGGGTGTTATTTATAGGATGATTATTGCGATTGTCTTGCAGTTGGGATTAGCGGCGACAGATTTGAAATTAGTGACATCACTTATTGTAATTACCGCCTTGGTTTCGCCTAACCTCAGGAAAAAAATCGCATCATGGAGCTAAAGGGTACGGGGAAGGGGGCGCTATATGCTGACCGTTCGTAATGTAGTAAAGATTTTTAACCGAGGAACTATAAACGAAAAGAAGGCCTTGGATCACGTGAGTCTAGAACTGCTGGCTAATGATTTTGTCACGGTGATTGGCAGTAACGGGGCTGGCAAATCAACGCTTTTGAACGCCGTTGCCGGGAACTTCCCAGTGGATTCAGGAGAAATCCTGATTGACGGGAAAGAAATTACGCGACTTCCAGCCCATAAACGGGCAGATTTTATTAGCCGAGTTTTTCAAGACCCTTTATCGGGTACTGCAGCCTCGATGACAATCGAAGAAAATCTCATTATGGCCTTGCGTCGAGGGAAAGTCCGGCGCTTGTGTCGTGCTATTGGCCCCCAAGAACGGGCTATCTTTCATGTCGAACTGGAGAAGCTCGGTTTGGGCCTGGAAAACAGGCTAAGCCATCGCGTCAGCCTCTTATCCGGAGGACAGCGTCAAGCTCTGACTCTTCTTATGGCGACTTTATTACAACCCAAGCTGTTACTTCTTGATGAACACACCGCGGCCCTCGATCCAAAGACAGCTGCGAGAGTCTTAGAATTGACCTGCAGCGTAACAGAACAGCAGCAACTTACAACTTTAATGATCACTCACAATCTAGACCACGCTCTAGCCTTTGGAAATCGTACTATCATGATGCATGAAGGACGGGTGATTCTCGATATTAAAGGGATAGAACGAAATGATATGACGATTAGTCGCTTAATGGAAATGTTTGAAAAAGCCAGCGGGTCGCATATGAATACAGACCGAATGATTCTAGCTTAATTCATGTTCTAAAAAGCGACTGCCTTAAAATAGAAACTACGTTTCGTTTTGAGGCAGCCGCTTTCCTTATGGAGATTCTAGCCGAGCAGCATTCGATCGTTGTCCAGCTCCGCTCCGCTTCTTTTTTCGAACTGCTCAATTAAACGGTCCACTGTCATGTTGCTTCTTTCTTGACCCTGAAAATCCATAATAATTTGGCCTTCATGCAGGATTATCGTTCGTGTCCCCAATTCCAATGATGCTTTCATATTATGCGTAATCATCAAGGTACATAACTTTTCCTCATGGACAATTTTACGAGTTAAATTCAAGACCTTCCGTGCAATAGTCGGGTCGAGGGCAGCCGTGTGCTCATCAAGTAGCAAAATCTTAGGTTTCACGATGGTTGCCATCAGAAGCGTTAGGGCTTGGCGCTGTCCTCCAGAAAGAAGTCCCACCTTTTGGTGCATTCTTTTTTCGAGACCTAAATCCAAAAGCTCTAACTTCTCCTTGAAAAGCAGGGAATCTTTCTTCGTCATACCCGGTCTCAAGCCAGTGGGCTTGCCCTTTGCAAAAGCGATAGCTAAATTTTCTTCGATCGTCATATCATAGGCAGTTCCCCGCAGAGGGTTCTGAAATACTCTTCCGATGCGCACGGAGCGCTTATATTCTGGAAAAAAGGTTACATCGACTGAGTCAAGGATAATTCTGCCTTCGTCAGTTTCATCTACCCCGGAAATACAATTCAGAAGCGTGGACTTTCCAGCACCATTACCACCAATTATCGTTACAAATTCCCCTTCTTGCAGGGAAAGGTTAACCTTATTAAGGGCTAGTTTTTCATTGTTACTCCCTTTGCCAAACGTTTTACTTAAGGATTCTATTTTAAGCATTAGCCCTTTTGCCTCCCTTCATGATTCGTAACGGCTAACTTCCGTTTTACAAGAGAAAGACGCTTTTTAATAACCGGCATAGCCATAGCTAGGGCAACAATTACCGCTGAAACAAGTTTCAAATCAGTTGAAGGCATCCCAATTTCGAGCGCAAAAGCAATAATTAACCGATAGAGTATTGCGCCTAGAACTACTGCGATAAGCCTTCTAAGGAGAGATTTCGTACCAAAAATAACTTCTCCAATGATTACTGAGGCCAAGCCGATGATGACCATCCCGATTCCCATCCCGATATCCACATACGATTGTGACTGGGCAATCAACGCACCAGACAAGGCCACTAATCCATTGGAAATTGCTAATCCCATAAGGATAACAAAATCTGTATTAACGCCGAGTGCTCTTACCATATGGTCGTTATCCCCTGTAGCTCTTAAAACGAATCCGAGCCTGGTATTTAAAAAGAGGTACAAGAAGAAGAGCATCAATAACAGGATGGCTAATGATAATATAAGTTTACTGTAGTTTCCGAGAGCAGTCTTTTCTAAAACACTAAATACAGTTGCCTTATTAATCAAGGGAATATTTGCCCGACCTCCCATAACTTTCAAGTTCAAAGAATAAAGAGCGAGCATGGTCAGAATACCAGCTAAGAGAGGCTGGATTTTAAGTTTGGTATGAAGTAATGCTGTGATAGACCCTGCTCCGCAACCGGCTATGAACGCTATCAACAGTCCAAGTAGCGGCCGTCCGCCGCTACTCATGACGACCGAAACTGCCGCGCCCAGTACAAAACTTCCGTCAACACTCAGATCTGGTATATTGAGCGTTCTAAAGGATATAAATACCCCGAGTGCCATGATTGCATAGATTATTCCCAGCTCAAAAGAGCCCTTGAGTACTAAAAAGGTCATTAATTAAACCCCTTATTTATCAATTTTTAAAAACCTGAGCTGCCTCTTTTAAGACATCGTCTGGAAAATTAATTCCAATCGCCTTTGAAGTATCCTTATTGAGATAAATGTTCATATCCTTCATGGTTTTCACCGGAAGATCTCCGGCTTTCTTGCCTTGTAATATTTCTACAACCATATCAGCGGTCTCTGTACCCAACACAGCGTAGTTAATTCCGTAAGTGGCAAGTCCCCCATCCTTAACCATGGAATCAGCCCCCACGTAGACAGGTATTTTTGCCTCATTCGCGACTTGAGCCACGACGGGCATTGCAGAAGCCACCGTGTTATCAATGGGCGAGAAGATGGCGTCGACCTTACTAACCAGTGAAGCGACGGTCTGCTGCACATCTGAAGAGTTGGTTACGGTTCCCTCGACCACTGTCATATTGTTCTTTTTAGCATAATCTTTCAAGTTATTGATCACAGATACAGAGTTAGTTTCACTGGCATTGTATAAAGCACCGATTTTTATAATATTTGGTGTGATACGTTTGGCAAGGTCCATAATTTTCTCAGCTGACACAGCATCGGACGTACCGGTCACATTGCCATTCGGCTGAGCCATATTAGTTACCAGACCTGAGCCCAATGGATCAGTACAAGCCGAAAATACTATGGGAATGTCCTTAGTTTCACTGACTACGGCCTGAGCCGAAGGTGTAGCAATAGCGACAATAAGATCATATTTATTACTGACGAATTTTTGGGCTATGGTTTTTAAATTAGTTTGGTCTCCTTGGGCATTCTGATAATCAATAGAGATATTTTCGCCGTCTTTATATCCTTTAGCTGCTAACTCCTTGATTAGGGATTCTCTAATCGTATTCAATGAAGGATGTTCCACAATCTGTAAAATACCAATTTTTTTATTCACTCCGGAGTTGTTAGCGCTTACGGCTTTACTTGGCGCACAAGCAGTCAATGAAAATACGCTAAGAGTCATAAGAACTGAGATAATTACTGCCAACGGTTTTTTCATCAAAGTTTACCTCCCCATTCAAATTAAATATAATGCGAGGGTTTCCTTCTCTGCACCTTCCATTCACCCGCGGAAATGAATAGAACAAAACGTGGACACAAAATAAAACGCCTATCCTATAATAAGGACAGACGTTAATCTGCGGTACCACCTTAGTTGATGCATAATCTAAAATGCATCTTCTCCTGCAGAGTGCCAACACACCCATAGCCCAATAACGCTGGCTTTGCGTTGGTCGCTACTAAGGCTAAGCTTTTTCGCTCCACCCTCTAGGGCCCATTTATCGCGTCATTACCTGCCGAGCTTCCACCTTTACTCGACTCTCTGAGAGTATGATCTTGCGATTTTACTTCCCCTTCAACGGTTTATATAATATTATCATTCCCTTTGCTGAATTTCAAGACTGTAAAACAATATATATTTATGCAGGTTTCGAAATCGATTATGGACCCTGGTTAACAGTTTTCTCCAGTTGTAAGACACTCACTTCTGTAAGTGGGAGTGGGCCCTCGTACTCCGCTTCGGTGGGGGTAGACTCCCCCACCGAAGTCTCGATGTTCAACTTTAGTTGAACGAGTTCACTTAGTAGCAGGATTTTCAATGGTCTGAATAGAATATGATTTAGTTAATAGGAGATATGGCTGAAGGCTTACCAACGGGTCAACTTTAAAAGAGAAAGGGGTAAGAGGGAAATGTATGTTCGCCAGTTTATGACATCTCAGGTTTTTACGGTGACTCCAAATGAATCGATTGCAGATACTTTATTGCTCATGCGAGAGAAAAAGATTGACAGATTGCCAGTTCTGGAAAAGGGCAAACTTGTGGGGTTTGTAACAGATGGAGATTTGCGAGAGGTCTCTCCTTCACCTGCATCGACATTAAGTATTTTTGAACTTAATTCCTGGATTCCCTCCATCTCATAACGAGGCAGGCGGGGCAACCCCTAAATCCGTATAAAGTGTCTTCTGTTTCTCAAGAACCTCGCCAACACGCAATTCTTGACCGGGATTCTCAAAGCATTCAATGA